>Ga0208113_1000428_pt1 | contig 21259 bp, 23 predicted proteins | sample Knorr_S7_td_NADW_FD_185598 | JGI IMG/M metagenome (GOLD analysis project Ga0208113, IMG submission 185598) | Marine microbial communities from Southern Atlantic Ocean transect - Knorr_S7_td_NADW_ad_2505m_LV_A (SPAdes) (version 2) | ecosystem: Environmental > Aquatic > Marine > Oceanic | place...
ATACGTCAGACCATTTTTTCCATTCCCCATTATGATATGCTGTAAAATCTTGCATTTTTGGCATTGGATACACTCCTGATTTAATTTTTGATTATACATTAATATTATTTAATAACTTTAGCAAGTTTTTAATGTTGACAAATTTTTTCTAATCTTTAAAATCGTAACCCTAGGTATTTTTATAATGTGCAGTATTAAATAAAAATTGTAATTTATTATTATAAGAATCCCAGAAATTAATTCTTTCATAAGGAGGCAATTATGAAAAATTTTAAATTGTTTACAAAATTATTTGTATTTACTTCGCTATTATCTTTTATGATAGCCTGTACAACAACTGAAACTGTAGAAGTTATTAAAGAAGTTCCAGTTGAAAAAGTAGTTGAAAAAATTGTTGAAAAAGAAGTAATAAAAGAAGTAATAAAAGAAGTAGTAAAGGAAGTGGAAGTGATAAAAGAAGTCGCTCCTGCACCAACATATGCTAAAAGTATAAATGTTAGAGATGTTTTCTTTTTTACTGAAGGTTTTACCCCACCAAGAGGCGGGTCATTCTTTGAACACAGAATTTCTCAACAAATTTATGAAGGTCTTTCTGCTTTAAATACTCCTATGGTAACAAGAGGAGACTCTGCAGTACCTGTTCCAAACTTGGCAGAGAGTTGGAAGATTTCAGCAGATGGAACAACTTATACTTTTAAAATCAGAGAAGGTGTGAAATTTACAACTGGTAATTCATTAACTGGTCAAGCAGTTGTTGATTCTTTAAAGAGATCTATATTTGTAATAGAATTAGATAAAGCAACAGCAAGATTTTCATGGGTCACTGATATAGTAAGTATTGATGCTACTGGTGACATGGAAGTTACTATGGTTCTGAAAAATTCTTTTGCTCCTTTGCTAGCTATATTAGCATCTAAGCAATTCTTGATTGTAGATGCTGCTGAATTGAAAAAGAATGAAGCAGAAGGCGATTGGGGAGCAGCCTGGGGTGCAACTAATTCTGTTGGTACAGCGGCTTTTAAAATTGACTCATGGGTTCCAGAACAAAGATTAACATTAAAAAGAAATAAAGATTATTGGGGCGGACACGATGGAGTTGGTCCTGGAGCTGATCAATTAGTATTTTCTAATATCCCTGAAAATGCAACTGCTGAATTGATGATCGCAAAAGGTGAAGTTGACGTAGCTTTACAGATGGATCCTATATCTTTAAAAACACTTGATCTTCAGCCAAAAGTATATACTTTTTCTTATCCTTCATTAATAACATGTAATTTCTTAATTGATAGAAGAAATGAACATGCAGCTAATGATGAGATTTTTAAAGCTATACATATGGCTATAGATTACGAAGGTTTGTTATCAGTAGTAGCTATGGGACTTGGTTCAGTTCATCAAAGTTTGATACTACCAGGTATGTTAGGTCATGATCCTGCAATTTCAAATCAATGGTCATATGAACCTGAAAAGGCAAAAGCAATTATAGCTGAACAAGGCTATCCAGATGGTTTTTCAATTAAATTGCAAAGTCGTGCTGGTGCTTGTGGATCAGTTGTTTATACTAAAGGTATTGAATTTTTACAGGCTAGCTTGAAAAAAGCTGGAATTAAAGCAGAAATTGTACAATCTACAGGAGCAAAATTTTGGGGACAAATTATTGATGGTACACTTAAAGATATGGGTATCTCTGGTTTAGGTGCAACATACTTTGACCCAGATAACCCTGCATCAGTAAGAGCTACATCTGAGTGTTTCTTGTTAGGTATAGAACAACACAACAAAACAGTAGCAGATAAATTGAAAGATTTAGTTGCTAAAGGTAGAGCTGAAACTGATAACGATAAGAGACATACCATATACAGAGAACTTAATGCACTTATGGTCGCTAATTGTGGTGAAATGACAGTATTGCAGGTAGCTGATACTGTTGCTCTTAGAACAAACATGAGTAATGGTATTGCTATGCCACATGCTTTTAGTTTGGACTTCAGATATTTAAGGAAAGCTGAATAATCTAAATTAAATAAATTTAGTATTTCATGGAAGGAGCAATTTCAATTGAAATTGCTCCTTCTCTCATATCTCTTATATAAATAATCAACTCTAAAAGTTATGAACATCGGTAAATTTATATTACGTAGATTGTCTTTACAAATATTTGTATTGATTGGATTGACGATGTTTACTTTTATATTAATGTTTGGATTACCAGGAGATCCTGCAGCATTATTATTTAGTGCTGGAGGCATCGCAGCCGGAATGGATGAATATCATGCTTTTCGGGCAAAATGGGGATTGGATTTACCAATGTGGAAACAATATCTTAATTTTGTTGGTAATTTAATAAGAGGAGATATGGGAACTTCCTTAGTTACAAGAGCTCCTATAATTGATAATCTGAGAGCTTATTTCCCCGCTACAATTGAATTAGCTTTTGTTTCATTTATTTTTGCAACTGTGATGGGAATCCCACTAGGAGTTATATCTGCCTTGAAGAGAAATAGTTGGATTGATCATGTAATTAGAGCAGTTTCCTTATTTGGTGTTTCAATGCCTATTTTTTGGCTTGCTATTATTCTGCTTATTATTTTTTATTATTATTTAGGAATAGTACCCTCTTCTCAAAGAATTGATTTGGACATGGAAATCCCAAAACATATAACAGGTTTTTATTTAATAGATACTATTATCACAGGTTATTGGGATGGATTTTTCAATGCTGTCCATCATTTAATATTACCCTCATTTATATTAGGTTTTTCTGTTGTTGGATTATTAGCACGTGTTACCAGGGCAAGTATTTTAGAAGTTATCAGCCAGGATTATGTAAGAACAGCCAGATCTAAGGGATTACAAGAAAAAACAGTAATAGGCCGGCATGTTATGCGAAATGCTTTAATACCAACTATTACTATATTAGGTTTACTAGTAGGAGGTTTGCTTTCTGGGGCTGTTTTAACTGAGACGATTTTTGCTTGGCCAGGTGTTGGAAGATTTGCGGTTCAATCTATTATGCTTTTGGATAGATTAGCTGTAGTAGATGTTACCATTTTAATTGGAATAGCATTTTCAACTGCTAATATGATTGTTGATATTGTGGTGGCTTTTTTAGATCCAAGGATTAGATATTAAATGGTTGATCAGGAAATAACATTAAGACCACAAAAAAATACTTTTATTGAGTTAATTAATGCTGTAAAAATTAATCCCCCTGCTGTATTCTCTCTGGTTATAATATTTATATATGTGTTCATAGGCTTGTTTGGTTCAATGTTAGCCCCTTATGAATTCGATGAAATGGGAGTAGGGAGCCCTCTTCAAAAACCTAGCTGGGAATATTTGTTTGGCACAGATGAATTTGGAAGAGATGTTTTTAGTAGAGTGTTAGCTGGGGGTATTATAAGTTTACGTATAGGTGTATTAGTGGTAGGTATAGCTGGTACTTTTGGTTCATTAGTTGGATTGGTAAGTGGATATATTGGCGGATGGATAGATGAAGCTGTAATGAGGATTACAGATATTTTTTTATCAGTACCTGATTTAGTTATGGCTTTAGTTATAGCAACTTCATTAGGAGCAAGTATAGATGCTGCAATAATTGGAATAACTTTAGTTAGATGGACAGGGTATGCCCGATTAATCAGAAGTGGTGTTATTGCAGAAAAAGGAAAGGATTATATTACGGCATCACGTGCTTTAGGATTACATCCTTCGAGGATTATATTTAAACATATCTTTCCTAATAGCTACACTGCTACTCTTGTTCAGGCAACTTTTGATTTTGGATTAGCAATTCTTTTTGCATCAGGATTAAGTTTTGTTGGTGCAGGTGCTCAACCTCCAGAGCCAGAATGGGGAGCTCTGGTTGCATCAGGAAGGCAATATGTACGAGCTGCGTGGTGGATACCGATATTTCCTGGGTTTGCTATTTTTGGAGCTGTGCTAGCTTTTAATATACTTGGTGATACTTTAAGAGATTTTTTGGACCCTAAATTAAGGCATTCAATGGATCAAAAGCATTGATATTTAAATTATAGGTCTTTTATTTTGCCAAGGTTTTTCTAATTCAAATACTCTCGAAGCCTGTAATACACCTACTTCATTTTCTTTTGCTCCAATAATTTGTAGACCTACCGGCATATTATATTTTGTAAAACCACTGGGAATACTTGCTCCCGGATTACCACTCCAGTTAAATAAAGCTGTGAATTGTTTACACGCAAAATTCCATGATGAATAATCGAAGTCATTTTCAATGAATTTATCTTCTCTGGTCATTTTAACAATCTTTAGTTTTCCGTTTTCAACAATATGTTTTTCATCGCATCTGTTTGCTGTGAACGCGCTAGTAGGAGTTGCAATAAAATCATAATTAATAAATAAAGATGATATGTAATCCCTTAACTCATATAATTTTGTCAGAGCCTGAATATATTGCTCAGAAGTTATTAATTTTCCTCTTTCAATAGTATTTCTAACATGTGGCATTAATTTAGAGGGATCTTGCTCATAATATGATTTGTTATTTGCATAGTTTAATGCCATGCTTAAAATAGAGTCAAGTTCTTCATATTCATTAAGGTCAATGTTAAACTCAAGATCTTCTACAATAGCACCATGTTTTTCAAATATATCCATTGCTTGTTTATTTACTTTAATCACTTCCGAGTCAACACTACGGCAATTTAAATTTGATGACCAGGCAATTTTTTTGCCTTTTATTCCGTCGTCTATATTTTTTAAAAAATCTGGGGCAGGAGTAGTGATTGTACCTGGTTCAGCCTCAGAGTGGGGCCCTGACATTGCTTGTAATAAAAGAGCACTGTCTTTAACATACCAACTCATTGGTCCCATGCACGAGTAATTTACAGGATGCCAACTCATTCTGCTGGCGTGTCTTCTTGGAACCCTTCCCTGAGTTCCTTTTATACCATAAATTCCAGAAAATGAGGAAGGGATCCTAATTGATCCTCCGCCATCTGATCCTTGGCCAAAAGGATGTACTCCTGATGCTACAGCAGCTGCTGTTCCCCCACTTGAACCTCCTGGGGTATGATCTAGATTCCAAGGATTTCTGCAATCATCTCCCAATTTGTTTTCTGTTCCGCCGCTTGCACCAAATTCAGGGGCATTGGTTTTCCCAAGAATTACTCCATCTTCATTTTTTATTCTTTCAACACCTAATTGATCTATTTCAGAAATACTATTTTCTAAAAACAAGGAACCTTTAGTAGTTCGGTATCCTTTAACAGGTTCTAAATCTTTGATTGATGTTGGAACACCTCCTAACAAACCAACAGGATCTCCTTTAGCTATTTTTTCATCAACTAGTTTAGCACTATTGATAGCTAAGTCATGAGTAATAGTTAAAAATGCATTTGTTTTGTGATTAGTTTCTTCAATTTTTTTAAGAGCAAGTTTTGTAAGTTCAATTGAGGAAATTTCTTTATTTTGGATAAGGTTTTTTAATTCAACAGCGGATTTATTCAGTAAATTTGAGTCTGACATTATTCAACCTCTCAATAAATATTTGATTTAATTATACACTGCCTTCAAAATTATGCTGCCTCCACGATTCATATACAATAATTGAAACAGCATTTGATAAATTTAGACTCCTGTTATTTGGTTTCATTGGAATACTAAATACATTTTCTTTTGGGATTTTTCTAATAATATCTTCACTTAATCCATTTGATTCAGACCCAAATAGAATAGCATCACTTTTTTTAAATTTAATTGTTGTATAACTTTTATTAACCTTTGAAGTAGCTGCTAGTATTCTGGTAGGATTAACAGTTTTAATAAAATGATCCAAACTATCGTGAATTTTAACTTTTGCTGTATCATGATAATCTAATCCGGCCCTTTTGAGCTGCTTGTCATTCAAGTTAAATCCAATTGGCTTAATAAGATGTAAAGAATAACCAGTATTTGAACAAAGCCTGATTATATTTCCAGTATTAGGAGGAATTTCAGGGTTAACTAGTACTATATTAATCATTTAAATAATTATAATAACTATTATTAATAAAAAAGAATAAATAGTTAACGGGGTAATACACCCTAATCTTTTAAACAATTTTTATTTCTCCTTTTACAAAAAAATTTTGAGGTTAAGTTTATGGATAAAAAATACCTTTTAAAAAATGCTACGATATATGATGGCTCGGGGTCAAATCCATTTAAAGGAAATCTTTTAATTAATAATGGAAAAATAGAAGAAATTGGGAATATTGATAATGTAGATGCAGAAGTTATTGATATAAAAAACAAAGCTCTTTCACCAGGATTTATTGATATGCATGCACATGATGACATCGCAATGTTTGTATATCCTGATATGGATTTTAAATTGATGCAAGGTGTTACAACAAATGTTAATGGGAATTGTGGTTCTGGAGTAATCCCTCACAGTTCTGCCGATATTATTAATTGGCATCCGAATTTTGACGGAATTCCTGAATGGAGCTCTTATGGTGAATATTTGGAATTAGTAGATAAATCCAAAACAAGTATTCATTCTGCTTTTCTTGTAGGTCATGGCCCAATCCGAAAAGCTACTACCGGGAACGAAAAGCGTATGCCTACCCAATCAGAATTTGATGATATGAAAGCATGGATTAAAGAAGGGATGGAAGAAGGGGCTGTAGGTTTCTCAACGGGATTAATATATGAACCAGGAAGATATTCTAACACTGAAGAGTTAATTGAATTAGTTAAAGTTATATCATCTTATAATGGCGTGTATTTTAGCCATATGCGAAATGAGGCGGGGCATCTTATCAGATCCATTGAAGAAACTATACGAATTGGTGAAGAAGCCGGATGTTCTATTGAAATATCGCATCATAAAGTTTCCGGTCAAGAAAATTGGGGAAAATCTGTAGAATCTTTAAATTCAATAGAAGAAGCAAGAAGTAGAGGATTAAATGTTCATTCAGATCAATATCCCTATAATGCAGGTAGCACTTCCTTATTTGCTGTTGTTCAAAATAATGCATTTAATGAAAAATCTGTAGATGGAGGCATGGGCTCACAGACTGGAGATAAAATATTAATTGCAGGTTCTGCTAAAGATCCATCATTGGTAGGTAAAACTTTAGGTGATCTTTGTGATGAATATGATTTACCTGAACAAGAAGCTGCAGAAAAATTATTAAAAATAGATTCGGGAATCTTTGTTGTTACAGAAGGTATGGTCGAGGATGATGTTGCAAGAATTTTAGCTCATCCAACTACAATGATAGGATCTGACGGAGTTCCTCTTCCGGGTAATCCACATCCAAGATTATATGGTTGCTTTCCAAGAGTATTAGGTAAATATTCAAGAGAAGAAGGTGTAATAAGCATGCAAGAAGCTATACATAAAATGACAGGACAATCAGCAGAAAAAGTAAATTTAAATGATAGAGGATTTATCAGACCGGGGTTAAATGCAGATATAGTAATATTTGACGAAGATACTATTATTGACAAAGCTACATATGAAAAACCACGTGTATATCCTGAAGGAATAATTCATATTTTTGTTAATGGTGAATTAGCTGTTAAAGATGGAAAACAAACAGATCTTAGAGCAGGCAAGGTAGCTAGAAGATCATAATTATTTTGTAATAATTATTTCTTTTGCCTTGAATCCTGTATCTTCTCTTTGTCCACTAACTGAAATAGTTGTGTTTATAGATAAATCTGATTTATCAACTGTACTTGTTGATTTAATTAAAGTTGAATCACTTACAATAATTTGAATTACTCCCATTTCTGTTTCAATTTCTAAATGATCATTTTCAATTTTGGTTATTTTGCCTGATAAAGAACGACTTGGTCTAAAGTTCTCTGTTTCTATATCTGGTTTTGATCCCTGGAGATTTGATAAAGGATTTAAATTTGGCCTGTTTTGAGCAAATCCTGCCCGTAGTTTATTTCTGAGATCTTCTGGAACTTCGTTCAGGGTTATTTCGCCTGCTTTTAATTTTGCTAATATTTCCTGTTCTTTTTCAGTATAATTATTTTCATTGCTTTTTAACTCGGATTCTGTTTTCCCAGGAGGGTTTAATTTTAAATATTGCTCGCCTCCATTTTTAGCAAGATTGATATTTTTGTTTGCATTATTATTTCCATTATAAAAACCTATTGAATATGTCCCGCCTATTAAAATTGCAATTGATATTATTAAAATTAAATTACGCATATTTCAAAATCTCCTTATTATATTTATTATTGGTACCTTAGTGCCTCAACTGGTTGCAATTTGGATGCTCTTAATGCAGGGAATATTCCAAAAAATAATCCTGTAGCAGCTGACACACCAAAAGCTAAAAATGCTATGTCAAAAGTAAATTCAGTATTGAATGTAAATCCATTTTCTCCTGATGGCGGGATCTGAGCAATTGAATATAATGCAAGCCATCCAAGAATTATCCCTACTAACCCTCCTATTGAGCTAAGTACAACTGATTCAGATACGAATTGTAATAATATATCTTTTCTTTTAGCTCCAAGACTTTTTCTTATACCAATTTCTCTTGTTCTTTCAGTAACAGATACTAACATAATATTCATCACCCCAATCCCCCCTACTACTAATGAAATTCCAGCTATAGCTGCTAAAAATAATGTTATACCTTGAGTTACAGTTTGAAATGTTTCTAATATGTCTTGTTGGTTTAGAATTTGAAAATCATCTTCATCTCCTGCGCCAATTTTATGATTGAATCTAAGTACACTTGTTGCTTCTAGTAGCGCTTTATCTATACTGTCAGAATTTATTGCTTCTACAACTATTGTATTTAAATTCACTGTTCCAGCTTTTGGTTGGTTATTAGATAGTCTGTAATGAGCTGTTGTTACAGGTATTAATGCTCTGTCATCAATACTTGTACCTCCAAATCCTCCTCCTTTTTCATCTAAAACACCTATGACTTGCATATTTCTCCCATTTATTCTGATGTTTTGACCAACCGGATTTCTGTTACCCAATAATTCTTCTGCAGCATTCACTCCTAATACTGCTACTTCTGAGAGGTTTTCAACATGTAAATCTGATATAAATGAACCATATTTCATATCCAGACTTCTTACTGTTTTATAATTTTGAGTAACACCATATACTTGAGTGTATTTCCAATTATTTCCAAAATTTATTTTGCTCATTTGAACTAATTCAGGTGTAACTGATTTGACTGACGTGTTTTGTCTGTGTTCAGAAAGTATTTGAGCATCTTTTAAGGATATTACTGATGCGGTTCCTGTTTTAGAATCTCTTGAAGGAGTTATATAAATCAAATTGGTTCCTAAAGATTCAATTGTATCTGTGACAGATTTTTCAAACCCTTTACCCATTCCCATTAAAGATATAACTGATAATATTCCTATGACAATACCAAGCAATGTTAAACTTGATCTCAGTTTGTTTGTACCCAAAGAATTGAGAGAAGTTTTAAATATATCTATTAAATTCATGCTCGATTTTGTTTGTCATTAATAATTTCACCATCTCTAAAAGATATAATCCTATTTGTTTGATCAGCTATGTGATTTTCGTGAGTTACAACAAGTACAGTCATGTTGGATTCTTTATTTAAATTTTTCAAAATTTCCATTATTTCAGTCCCGGTTTTGGTATCAAGTGCCCCGGTAGGTTCATCAGCTAATACTAATAACGGGTTTTTAACCAGTGCTCGTGCAATTGATACTCTTTGTTGTTCTCCGCCTGACATTTCAGCGGGTTTATGGTGCATTCTTTCTTCCAGCCCAACTTTTGTTAAAGCTTCTATTGCTTTATCTTTACTTTTAGGATTACTTGTGTAAGCTAATCCCATCATTACATTATTAAATGCACTTATTCTGGGTAATAAATTATATGTTTGAAAAATAAACCCAACTTTTTCACCTCTTATTTGTGCCAGTTGATTATCATCTAATTTACCAACTTCTACATTATCTAAATAATAATCTCCTTTTGACGGGATATCGAGACAACCTAAAATATTCATCATAGTTGATTTTCCGGATCCTGATGGACCCATGATCGATGCGAATTCTCCTTGATTAATATCTAAGTTTACAGATTTCACAGCATTTACATTAATACCGGATAATGTGTAAGTTTTGGACACATTTTTGAGTTTAATCAATTGGCCCTCTACTTCTTGGTTCAGCGGAAGGAGGTCCACCTCTGATATCTCTAGTTGGAATATTTGGTACCTCCATTACAATCATATCATTAGAATTAATCCCACTTAGTACTTCAACCCAAATAGCATCAGAATCACCTATGGTGATTATTTGTTCTATAATTTCTCCATTATTTATTATCTTTACTGTTGGATTGTCAAATGTCCCGTATAAACTTTGTATAGGGATAAGATTTATACCATATTTTGCTTTGGTAATTACTCGGGCTGTTGCACTTAGACCGTCTTTTAATTTTATATTTTCAGGTACTATGACTGAAATTTTCACCTGAAAAGATCTTACTCCCTGCGATACAGTTGATGCAGATGCTACATTAAATAATTCACCATCAAGTTCAATATCTTTCAGAGCATCAGTTATTATGATTGCTTTAAGATTTTGTTTAAGGTAAAGTACGTCAACCTCATCAACATCTCCGGTAAATTCAACATTATTCGGGTTGGCAATATTAATGATTACATTATTTGTGGTAATAGTGTCACCTTCTTCAAATTTGATATCAGTTATAATTCCATCAAAAGGAGCTTTCAAAATAGCTCCTGACAGAATATTTTGTGAATTTCTAAGCAGAGCTTGAGTATTTTTCAATTGAGCTTCTTTTAAGTTTATTGATTCTGTTTTCCCTCCCATCTTCATTTCATCTAGCATTTCTTGTTTATCTTTGGTATCTGCTTCAAGTTGTTTTACATAATACTCTTTTTTACTAATATCTAATTTTGATGGATTTTTTAACTTTAACAAATCTTCTTCAAGATTTTTCAAAGTTTCTTTATTAATAGTTAATTGATGTTTTAATTGTTCTTCTTTTTCTGTTTGTGATCTCGATAAAATTTCTTTATATGTCTGTTCAGCTGTTCTAAACAAAGCAGATTTATTTTGAAATGCACTTTGTGCAGTGTCAATTGCCTTATCTTTTTCGATATTTTTTTCATTCAAGGTTGATATTGCTGTATTGTAAGTATCCCAGGAATCTTTCAACTCTTTTTTGATACATGTTTTAACAATAGTTACAGTACCTATTGTGTTTACAGGTAGGACTGGTGTGTTATCACAAGTAATCCATATATCTTTGCTAGATGATTCATCCCCAATTGTAGCAGGACTTAAATGAAGCCATCCGTAAATGGTTAATTCATTCCATTGAGTTTTAATATTGTCTATAGGATTAAGATAGATATCTCTGGTGATTGCTCCCTCGGTAAATATCTGAGTCAAACTAGTATTCCATGATTTGAGAATTTCATCGGTGCTTATTAAATATTTGGAATCTGTTTTAATTCCAAACCATTTATTCAGGTTATCAAAGTATTCGTTTTTAAATTTTGTTATATCTTCTGTATAGGATTCCAGGGTTTTTGCCCATTGAGATTTTGTAAGGTTTAAAGTTCTAACTGAATTATCTTTAGCTATTTTTGCTATATCATAATTTGACTTTGCATTATCCATGTCAACTTTTTTGCCGTTTTGCATATAGTAATTTAAATCAAATTCAGATTTTAGAAGTGTTATTTTCACATCAGATATAGCTTTTCCTTTTAAAGCAATCAGGTTAGGATCACCGGTTTTGGTATTGTTCAAATCGTCTTTTGCATCAAGTAATGATGATATGGTTACACTTAATTGATATTCTGCTGTTGCTATCTGGGTATTGGTATAGGGGTTTATGGTATCTTCTAGAGCTTCTTTTGCAGTCTCTACATTTGCTAATGCCTGAGCTACATCTTTTTCTAATTCAGTAATTTTAATATCTTCAAGAGTAGCAAGAATATCACCTTTTGAAACTGTAGAATTTTCATCTACATGAATCTTAGATATTTTTCCTGGACTCGTGAATAACAAGTCTTCATTAGTAGAAAATTTTAATTGTCCACTAATTGAGACTTCTGAGATCAGATCACCTTTTTGCATCAAAATTATTTGCTGATTTTTTTCTACAATTGTGTTGTCAGATCCTACATAACTTTTAAATACAAAAACGGAAATTAAAGTTGCTACTATGAATAATGCAGATAATGCTGAAATTTTCCCCATTTTCATAATATTAAAATTTTTAATATTATGAAAAAATGATAATGTAACTTTTTGAATAATTTGAATAAAACGCATACTTTTGAATCCCCAGTTTATTTTTTTATAATTAGTATTATCCTGCTTTCTTGAGTTTCTTTAAATTAATAATAGGTCTTTTATTTTTATTCCCTTTTGTCTTTTCTACAAAATAATCAACCCATCCACATATGATACAAGTTGGCTCTAATAAATCATATGAAAGAAATGAATTACATTTTGGGCATTTTGAAACTTTTACAGTTTTTGTATTTTTCCTTTTATTCATTAAAATCTTTCTTAATAATATAATTTTTAAACAATTTGACCATATACTTACATTGTTAAGAAAATTATAAGATTAATTTATAATTAATTTATGAATCCTATTAAAAGAGAATTATTAGATTTACATAGAATTAATCACATTGATGCTGAGATATTTATTGATAGATTTATAAATAAATATTGGGGCAAAAATATTTCTGCGAGAATTATTACTGGTAATTCTGAGGCAATGAAAGAAATTTCTATTTCAAAATTGAATTTTTATGATATCAAGTTTACTATTGGAAACGAATGGGAATCAACAAGTAAATCATTTATAGATTTTATTATTTAAATGATTCATTAAGAAATTCTATTGACCTAACAAATGATTTTTCAGCTGCATTTTTATTATATACTTCTTTTCTTTCATCATTAAAAAAGGCATGTTCGGTATTTTGATAAATATAAAATTTGGAATCATTTCTGTATTTTTCTATTTCCTTTTTTATTCCTGGTAAAGCTTCAGTGGCACCATCATGTTCTGCGTAATGTCCTAATATTGGGCAATTCACTTTACTCCAATCAGGTTTTACGTTAACTAAGACCCCATAATAAGGGATAGCTGCATCTATATGTCCTGTTGTTGCCATATATAAAGACAAACCCCCTCCCATGCAAAAGCCTATGCAACCAACTTTGTCTATTGATAAGTTTTTTAAGTTTCTAAGATATTTAACTGCAGATTCAATATTATCTCCTGCTTCATCAATTTGTAGTTCCATCATTAGTTTTTGAGCTTCAGTTGGCTCGGTTGCTTTTTCTCCATTATATAAATCAGGTGCAAGTACTACAAATCCATTTTGAGCATATCTGTCAGCTACTAGTTTTATATGATCTACTAAGCCCCACCATTCTTGTAAAATTATTAATCCCGGACCTTGATTGTTTTTTGGTAAAGATAGGTACCCTTGGTTTTGTTGATCTCCATATGTTATTATTTTCCCGTTCATTTGACCTCCAAATTTAATCATTTGATATGATTACTACAGTTCCTGCAATTAGATCGTGAATACATTTTCTATCATCTCTGAAAATAAACATTACATCAACTAATTGTATAATACCTCCTATCATAGGGAATATTCCTATTAATCCCATTACCCATTCTCTAAGGACAACATTTACAAAAAAGCCTGCTTGTTCGGCATTTCGATTGACAATTTTTATTTTTAGATATTTTTTTCCTATTGTTTGCCCAATTGTACTAAGCAGATACCATTGGTATATAACAAAGGAAATAATTCCAACCCCACCACCTAATAAGAATGATCCTGGATCAAAATTTCCATTAGTTAAATAGGTTACAAGAAATCCGGGTATTAGTGCTGAAATCAATCCAAAGGCTCCATCTAATAATCTTGCAAACAATCTTTTCATTCGGCTAGCAAGAATATATTTTCTAGTATTATTGTCAACAAATGATTTAACTTCTTTATCAGGAACTATATCTTCATTTAGATTTTGTGAATTTTCATTTGGAATAGCATTAATTGAATCAGAATAGATTTCTTCACCACAAAATTTACAAAATTTATCTGTTTTTACTCCTGGTTTACCACATTTTTTACAAAATATATTTTCTTGCACTAGATTTTTTAATTAAATTAATGTTAATTTATTTTAACAATTATTAGTTTCATAATATAATATGCTTAGATATGAAAATTGACGAAATACATATATATCATGTTGCAATGCCATTAATTGATCCATGGATTACAGCTTATGGTGCGGATTATGATACTCATTCTATTTTGATTAAACTAATAAGTGGGAATAATTTTGCATGGGCAGAAACTTGTTCATTGGAATTACCTACTTATTCATCTGAAAGTGCTAATTCTGTTTTTTATAATCTTAGCGAAGTATTTGCACCCAAAATTTTGAGGAAAAATTATGAAACTTCAGATCAGTTAAATGAAGATTTAAAAATTTATAAAGGAAATCCCTTTGCAAAAGCTGGATTAGATATTGGTTGGTGGTGTTTGTTAAGCCAAATAAATAATCTTCCCTTACATGATCTAATTGGAGGTAAAAGAAAAGAAGTTGTAGCAGGTGCTGATTTTGGAATTGAAGATAGTATTGATATATTGATAGAAAAAATTCAAGTTGCTGTAGATAATAGTGCTCCAAGAGTGAAATTAAAAGTTAGGAAAGGTTGGGATCTGGAAGTATTAAAAGCAGTGAAATCAACATTCCCTGATACTTTATTTCATATAGATTGTAATTCAGGATATACCTTGGATGACATTGATTTTTTCAAAGCTATTGATGATTTTGGATTAGCATTTATAGAACAACCTTTGAGTAATGATGATATTTTTGATCATTCAAAGTTAGCCAGATCTATTGAGACTCCAATCTGTTTGGATGAATCTATAAGTAGTGTAGATAGAGCACGACAAGCCATAGAAATTGGAGCTTGTAAATACATAAATATTAAACCCGGTAGAGTAGGTGGTATAACAAATTCATTAAAAATTAACGAGATATCCGAAGATGCAGGAATACCCGTATGGATAGGAGGAATGCTTGAAAGTGCTCTTGGGGTTGCTATTTGCATTGAATTGGCAACTTTAGATAATTTTACTTATCCAGGTGATTTGTTTCCTTCTAGCCGATTTTACAGTAATGATTTGTTTGAACCTTATAATGAGTTCAAAGCTCCATATTTGTTTGACCCGATCAGTAACTTACCTAAACCTAATGAAGAACTTCTAAAAAAGTTTACTGTAAAAGAAAGTCACATAACTTAGGTTACAATCGGTAGGATAATATGCGAATCATAAGATTTGTTGTGAAATACATTTTGATTAGCAATTTTAAGTTCTGTATCGATTCCAAATTCATTACCTGTATTAGGGTTTCTATCAAACTGAGGAAAATTACTACTAGTTATTTCAATACGAATTTTATGATTTTTGAAAAAATAATTGCTACTTGACCACATATCAACAGTAAATTTGTAAATTTTACCTGAGTCTAGTAATTCAGGATTTTCCCATGAATCTCTATACCGTGCTCTTTGTATACCTTGTGCAATATTTATGGATTTACCATCAGGAAAAACATCTATTAATTTACATGTGAAATCAGTGTCCTTACAATCAGTGGAAGCATAAAGGATCATTTCTATAGGCCCTGTAACTTCAATGTCATTTTCCAGAGATTCAGTGGTGTAAATAAGGATGTCGTTTCTATGTTCGATTTTCTTTTGTTTTCTGGGGCCCATAGGAACAGGAGTAACATCTTCGCTACAGCAAGTACTACCGCCTGTTGTTGGAACTGGGTCAGAAGGATCATAAATAAATTGATCATTTTCTTCATCGCTTAATGGTGGATTAATATTTAAAATACCATCACCTTTACAACCGTTAGCGCTTCCACCACTGTGAATATAAAATTTTGTATATTTAGTTTCAGGAATTGGCCAGTCAGGTGCAGTTCGCCATTGATTTTTTCCCATGACAAAAACTTTTACAGAGTCTTCTTTGTTTATCCCGTTATCAATTCCTTTTAGCCAGTAATCAAACCATTTTAATCTTTCATTAAATAGATCTATTTTTACATTTTCGCCGAAATCAATATCTCCTGTTATTGTTTCTTCTCCGTCATTTGCTAGAAAATGAATCCATGGACCGATAATAACTTTTTGATTTTCTTTACCTGGAGACAAACCGAGTTTTTTTACACCCATGTAATTATTTAAAGTACCTTGAAGAAATACATCGTACCATCCTCCCATTCCATAAGTTGGGACATTTACTTCATCATAATTTGATTCTATAGGATTTAATTTTTTCCAATAATCATCGTAACTTGGATGACTTACCCAATCTTTCCAGATTTTCGAATCTCTCCCGGCTTTTTCATCCATATTAATTAAGGGTAAGTGCCATTGAATATCAGATTGGTGATTTGATTTCGGCATCCACAAATATTGTACTTGATTAGTTCTTGTATGCATTTGGATAGCTATCCATCTTAAGTTAAAAGCTAGTTGAAATGCTCCCCCTGTATAGACCCAATTGTGGTAAAAGTCAGAATAACCTACTTTCGGTGCCATCGCTTTTAAATATTTACTACGCAGAGGAGCTGCCTGCCATTGAACCATAGCAAGATAAGATCCGCCTATTGTTCCAATATTTCCATCGCACCATTCCTGAGAACCTATCCATTCTTGCGTATCATAGCCGTCTTCAGCTTCATGTACAAAAGGGTACCACTCACCTTCAGAATCCCATCTTCCCCGAACATCCTGGAGAATAACTCCATATCCTTCTTTTACTAAATATACTGCTTCTTTGACACTTGCTTCAACATTACTGTTATATGGAGATCGTTGTAATATTATCGGGCAGGGTAATTTGTCTTCCGGGAGATAGATATCTGTAGTAAGTTCTATTCCATCTCTCATAGGAACTTTAATTCCCATCATCATTTTCATTTTTATATCAGCAATATCTTTATCTGACTCCATAATTAATCCTTTGAAAAAATATTGATTAATATTAGTCATATTAATCTTTTAAAGTCAAATAATTAGTTTGCTACTTTTTCCAGTAAATCTAATGTTTTTGCCAGTAGAAAATCTGTTGGAGGTCTGTCTGATGGTGAAGAACCACGATGGCCCCATAATATTGCATTATTTTTACCGATTATAAATGCAGATGGGGCAGCAACTCCATCCCCCATCAAGTTAAATACTTCCCATTGTTGGGAAATAGTGTAAGTAGAATCAGAAATTATTTCAAAACTGGCATTAACTTCATCTCTCATTGCTTGTGTATTTTCCTGATCATCTGTACTTATTGCAATGATATCAATCCCAAATCTTTTGAACAGGGCATGATTTTGTGACAACTCACCAAGTTGCGCTCTGCAAATACCTCAGAAATGCCCTCGGTAAAATACAACAACTACCGCCTGATAATTATCTAAAGAATTTTGAATAGCTTCATCTAAGCTATTATCTAAGTTTATAGTAGTAGATTGACTTTGTAGTTTCTCAATAGTTTCCTGTTCAGAACTACATCCTATGAATATCAAAGTAAAAAAAGATGCAAAAATGAGAAATTTTAGTTTAGATAAATTCAAAATGTTCCTTAATATAAATCTTTGTATTTAAATGCTACGAAGGATAATATTATAAACAATAAACTGACAAATAACATTACTAAGATGCTTTCGAAATTTATTCCATTGATTAAAGGTTCAGAATGTTTGTAGTAATAGAAAACAGATGAATATTTTAAATTTTCTATACTTTTTATCATAGGGCTTATTGAATTAATAAAATAAGAAAGAACAGCTATCCCAGCAGAAAGTCCCAAAGTTGTAGCTTTATTGCCTGTAATTGACCCAATGAGTAATGAAAAGCTTCCAAACGATAAGCTTAACAATCCTAAGTGAAACATTATTGCGGTTAATTTATTTAGCTCTAGTTCCAAATTGAATAAATTTGCAAAAATAAAGAAATTACCCCACAAAATAATAGATATTATTACTATCCTTGTAATCATAACTAGAGTTTGTTGAAAAAGGTATTTATTCTTTCCTATGGAAGTAGACATCACCATTTCTAATGTTTTGTTATTTAATTCACCTGCAACAATATGAGTTCCGGAATTTATCCCAACTATTATTAACATAATTGGCCCCATAATCCCAAATATTTCAAGATTAAGAAAACCAGCAAATGTAGTCATATCCATAACTTCTGATCCTCCAAAAAAGTGCATTAATTCCTCAGGAAAACTTTTAAGCAATTCATTCCATGTATCAAGATTTTCTGCAAATGAGCTATATGCATAAGACACATACAATCCTAATATTGTTATGCCTATTGTCCAATAAATTAAATTATTTCTCATATCTCTTAAGTTTTTAAGATATACATTCCTGAACATTAATACTCCTAATAGTATGTGAGAAAAATTTCTTCCAAATCTGGCTCAATTATCCTTAAGTTAATAACTACATGCTTTGATATTGCCTTGATAAGATTATCTATATTTCCATGCATAGTAAACGTTGCAATATTTTTGTTGATATCTAAATTTGAGACACCTTTTATTTTAGATATTTGTGATTTTGTTGGCAATTTCTCAAAACTAATTTCATATTTTTTAATTGTTTTGTTTTTAAGCTCTGATATTTGTTCTGATGCAATTATATTTCCATCTTTAATAATTCCAACTCTTTCACAAAGGGCTTCGATTTCATGTAATATATGAGAGGATAATAATATCGTACATCCTTCATCATTGTGTTCTTTTGCTATATTTTGAAATTCTTGTTGTTTTAAAGGGTCAAGACCGCTTGTTGGTTCATCTAAAATTGCAATTTTAGGCTTATTCATAAATGCCATAACTATACCAATTTTTTGTTTATTTCCTTTTGAAAGTGTTTTAATTTTTTTATTAAGGTCCAAATCCATTCTATCGGCAAGAATATTCGTGTTATTTTTTTTTGCATTTCTTAAATTTGATATGTATTTTAGATATTCTTTACCAGATAAATTGCCATACGTTTCAAATTCACCAGGAAGATAACTTATGCTAGACATTTCTATCTTAGATAAATTAGATAAATTTTTTGAAAATATTTTAGTTTCTCCAGAACTAGATTGAATTAAGTTTAGCATTGATCTTAAGGTTGTTGTTTTGCCTGAGCCATTTGGGCCCATCAACCCAAATATTTCACCCTTTTTAATATGGAATGATACATTTTCTATTCCTTTTGTTTTTCCATAAAATTTAGTTAAATTGGAAACCTCAATTATATATTCGTCTTTTGTTTTAGAGGGCATTGTAATTTAGAATGAAATAATAATTAATGATAGAATATTTCAAATAATATCATTTTTGTAATATAAAAACATTTTATAGCATATTCTAATTACTGGAGAAAATATATAAATGAAAAAATATAATATAGCTTTTCTTGGTTGTGGAGCTATGGGGACAGAAATTATAGATTATGTGGTTAATAATCTAGATTTAAAATTCAATATTATTTTATTAATGGATAATAATCTTGATAACGCTGAAAAACTTTTAACTCAATATAATATATCTCCTATTATTACTGATGATATAAATACACTTTTAGGTTTAGATAATATAGATCTTATTATTGAGACAGCTTCAATTCAGGCTGTAAAGCAATATGCAAAAGATATAGTGAGAAAAGCGGATATTGTTTTTGCTTCTGTAGGTGCTATGTCTGATCAGGATTTTTATAATAATCTTTTAGATAATGCGTCAAAGCATGATAATAATATAATTATCCCACCCGGCGCTATAGGAGGTTTAGATGCAATAGATGCAGTGAAAGATTCTATTACATCTATAGAAATTATAACAACGAAATCTCCTGGAAGTTTATCTGGTGCTGAAGGATTTTCAGATTATGAAAATTGTAAATTTATTTCACCTGAAGTTATTTTTACCGGAACTGCAGCTAATGCCATTAAATTATTTCCAAAAAATTTAAATGTAGCTGTTACATTGTCTTTATTTGGACTTGGTCCGTATAAAACAAATGTTACTGTTATTGCAGATCCTGATGTTAAAATGAATTGTCATAAAATTAATTTAAAAGGCAAATTTGGTGAAATGACTTTTGATTTTAAATTGGAAAAATCTATTAAAAATCCCAAAACTAGTGCTTTGGCAGGTCTTTCTATAATTAAAATATTAAAGGATTATTAATGCAAATATTATTTATATATATGAAAGGGGATTTGTCAGTTAAAATTTCATTTTTATATTTTTATATTCCGGGGGTGCTAATATTAACTGCTTTTGATCTATTTATTGTTAATGGAATTAATGGAAATTTGAAATGGATTGGATTTGTTTTTGCTTTTTGGTTGATAATAGGTTCATATAAATCTTGCCAAAAATTCCTCATTAGGGACAACAAAGGTAAGATGATTTCAAGAATGCCTGTTTTAATGTTTAAAAGTTTAATTATGGTACATACAGTATTATACTATTTTTCCTTTTTCAGAGGACGAAGTTTATTCTGATTTTGATCTTATAACTGCCTGCCCAACAATCCTGTTGATTTTATCCTGTGAGATATATTCAGTATTCATAATAGGGGATCCGTAGAGTTCCCATCCATTGTTTAAAAATCCTGTAACCCTATCGCAAAATTCACTGTTATCAGGTCCGGTTAAAAGTTTATACTCAATAATTTTTTTCATCTATTCAACTCCTGTTAATCTAGTTTTAAGAATGAACTAAAATCAGGTGATGGTGACTTAATTTCTACAAACAATGTATCTTCAATCGCTTTTACTTTATGAGTCTGTCCTATAGGGTTTACCCATGTATCTCCAGGCAGTAAAGTTGTCGAATTATTTTCATCAAAAACTTGTAGTTTTCCTTTTACTACTACTCCAAGCGATTCATGATCATGTGTATGGTAAGGAGTTTCTGAATTAGCAGAGAGTTTCATTTTAATTGCACTCATATTTTGAGCTTCTTCCTGAATTTTCAGATATAATTCACCATTAATCTCATTACCTTCTAAATTAGTTAATCTTTTATACTCTTCCATATTTCTACCTTTATGCCGAAGGTGAGATTCGAACTCACACAGGGTTACCCCTACTGGTTTTTGAAACCAGCGTGTCTACCATTCCACCACTTCGGCTTGTAACTATTAAGAG
>Ga0208113_1000429_pt1 | contig 21161 bp, 23 predicted proteins | sample Knorr_S7_td_NADW_FD_185598 | JGI IMG/M metagenome (GOLD analysis project Ga0208113, IMG submission 185598) | Marine microbial communities from Southern Atlantic Ocean transect - Knorr_S7_td_NADW_ad_2505m_LV_A (SPAdes) (version 2) | ecosystem: Environmental > Aquatic > Marine > Oceanic | place...
AGCACATTAGAAGAGATGAGACAGGGAAATTTGCACCATTAGCGAAGATAAAGATTAAGAAACTAACCGGTGTATACCCCGCACTCACACCTAACCTAATCGTGCCATTGAAGCTGTATCAGACTGACGCTGACTTAAGGATTGCCAGCATCAATAAACCCTATAAATTCGTGAGTAATACGACCCGTTGGAGGCTGGTTAAGTTGTACTGAAGAAGAGGAAGGATTCTATGATCAAGCGCTTAGTCTTGGTTGCATCCGTATGCCTAACGGCATTGGTGATCTCTTCTTGTAGTGATAACAGCACACAATCTGGTGTGGAGTTGGGATTAGCTGGGACAGATGTTGCGCCAACTGCAGCTGATAATTTGGATGTAGAAGGTTCTCCCTATAATCGGTCAGCCAGTTGTGATCTCGTATTTGCTGGGACGAAATATGTCGACCACATATTGCATAAAGTTCTGGCGAAATGCGATTCGGTTAACAAGTACTATGCTTATCACGGAAAACCTCATAGTACGGCGACGTTAATTCAAGCGTTGGACAATTGGTGTACAAGCCAACATGGTAGTACTACTACCATCATTGATGCTGATGAGCAGCAGTGTAGTAGTGGTAGTGGCGCTTATAACGTTGTGACTGTTGGTTATGTTAATAAATATGGTGATCTGTTGGCTGTCTACAATGCTAGTGGAGGCGGACAAACCAAAAGTGCGTGGGGAAAGAACCACTACTGCAATAATGGTCGCACAGAAGGTCGAACCTACAGCGGATTGTCCGCTGCAAGCTGTAGCTCAACGACCGCCACAACTACTACCACGACGACTTCTTCGAGTGCCGAAAGTTGCTACGGAGATTACGTTCGCAAATATCCAGACTTGTTGGCTGTTTATAACTCATCCGGTGGTGGACAAAGTATTGAAGCATGGGGTAATTCGCACTACATCAATCATGGACAAACGGAGGGACGCTCAGCTTGTTCTACGACTTCAACGAGTACAACTACAACTACTACATGTAGTTGGCCGAGTGGAGTTTACAACTACCTATGTAAGCACAATGAATGTACAAAATTCTCGAATAGGACACGACGCTGGCCATCAACAAGAATACAAGTGTCCGGAGCGACGAGATCAGAGTGGCGAGAGGGTGCAATGGTGGCCAACTGTAAGTTTTAGCTTTGTTGGGTCGGCACCTGCTCAGGGCATTCAAATTATGGGTTACTCGAGTCAATATAGAAATGCTTGTGGTTGGGCAGTTCCGTATATGTACAGTTCGGGGGAATATGCTAAGTGTAAGATTTACGTTAACTCCGACATAGGCAACATGAACTGTACCCACGCAGACCTTATGGAGCATGAGATAGGCCATTGTAGTGGGTTTGCGCGACACACGGATGACAAAACTGTAATGAACAAATATGTAGGAGTTGGCCCGAGAACGTCTGCAGTCACCAATATGATTGGACTTTTATACTCACTGTCGCCGGGAAAAAATATTAGTTCAAAATTAACCAGTAACTATTCACGGTCTCCTAAATCGTCTATCGCATATGAGAAGAATGGAAGAAAACTGATTCCGCTGGGGATTTATTTTACGGAGGAGAATAAGTAATTAGGATTGCTTTATATTATTATCTTATTGCAGTGATCTTTGGCATGGTGGGTTGTGTGCAAACAACTTCTTTGCAAACAGAATCACTAGAGCGTGTGTCGATGGGAGCAAGTATGGGTGTACACGATGTGTCATGTACGAGGATTCGAGAATCAATTGCTCAACAGCTTAGCAAGTTGGATATTCCATACGAGTGGCGCGATAAGAATGAAGGCATGCTTTCTGTTGGTCCTTTTGTAGAAGACATAGGTTCTGCTAATACTTATTCAAGAATTCGGCAAAGTTACTATTTAGAGATCACGTGTAGTGATGAACTGACTACAAGCATTTCTGGTGACGCAATCCTTGAGGGACTAGGTAAGACTGGTCAATGGGTCTGGATCAATGATCCGGTAACGATCGAAAAACACAGTATGTGGTTTCTCCAAAGACTTGATTTATAGCCCATAGATATTCGTGTTGCAAAAACATTTTGGAGGTCGAAATGCCCAAGTTGCTAGTAACAATCTTCTTCTTAGGAGCATTTTTCACCACAAATGCCATTGCTATGTCAGACAGTGAGAAACAGCGATATGTTGATTTTGTGAAAGAAAATCTCGATCAATACGACGATACTTCAGATATTGCGCTGGGATTCCTACCATTAATAGAAGACGAGATATCAGCAGGACGACTTATTCGGCCCTGGAGAGAAACGGTTAAACCAATCAGATCCTATTTTCTAGTTTATCAACAGAATCCGACGATCAAGGCAACCGACATGTACGTGATGTCCGTCTTCAGTTTTCTTATTTCCTCAGTTTTTCCCCCAACTCGAAGCATCCATGGTCAGGATGCGTCGGGAAAATTTCCACTGACCGTTATGCTGGATCACGGTGTCTTCGTATACGCCGCAGTCGGCCAATACCGGAAGTTGTCCCGGCGAGCCGTTGTAGGCAACCAGGTAACAACGCCCCAGGACTGAGCCATCGGATCTGAGTTCTAGATGCAAGCTGCCATTCCAGTGCCGCCTATATTTGCCCCCACGGTTCGCTTTATCGCGTTCCTTGTGAGCTATCAGAGCTTCTCGGCCGGAGACACTGATGCCTATATCCGGCGCCTCAAGAACACCATCGTTGGTAAAACACGAGGCATAAGTGTCGGAGTCTGCGGCATCGCTGCTGAGGTTGTACAAGGCATACAGGTTTTGAATGTCCAGGTAGTCTTGAGTCGATAGTCCATTTTGTTCACTCATACGATCTCTCCGCTTCGAGAATGGTGCGATTGACTTTTGGCACCCTCCATTTTTTCATTTAGTAGTATTGTTTATTGAAGGTGGCTGAAAGTATATGTAGATAGCCGAAGTTCTGGCAGTGGAGTGCTGGGAGTAACTCGCCTAGCCTCTCCATCAAATTCCCAAAGAAAACGAGTCATACAGTCGTATGCCTGCATCTAATCATGCCTTACTCACGCAAAGGAATTGAAACTGCGGTCGGATGAAACACATCTACACATTCCTCTGTCTGTTCCTGCAGAGAGGTTTACAGTGTTAGTTGGGTATTGGGAGTAGACAAGGTTGTATGAATCGCCTTCTCCATTACTGGGATCACTTAGCCCGTAAGTCCATTTAAGCTCCTCTGGTGACTTACTAAGGGCAAACCCCTGTTTTATCTAAAACATTGTACGTGAATATTCAGAAAAGACTTAAATAATAGTGTTTGGGCTTTAAAGTCCCCTAACACTGAGGCTCAGATCGAGAATTGCACGCCTAATACCCGTCGGCATACTTGTGCGTCCTGGATGGTCATGGCTGGCAGGCAGACCCTTGATGGAAGTGCGCGAAATCTTAGGACACAGTACTGTGAAGATGACGGAGAGGTATGCACACCTAGTACCTGAGAACCTGCGAAATGCAGTCAAAGTACTCGAGGATTGGTCACATTCTGGTCACACTGGCCTGATCCTAAAGGCGCCCGAATCCTGCAAGGCAGAGGACCTGTTTCACGGCACACGGGTACTCACGGGCACCGTAGCGCGCCTGGCGGACTGCACCTGAAGTTTTGTCCGACCGGTCAGCGGGTACGCATGACTTGGGCCGGATCGGCGCGCGGATCGCGCGGTGCCCACTGGCCTGCGTCGACCTGGGCAAAAAACTCCGCCACCGCTGAGTTGAACATATTTGGCTCTTCAAGGTTGATCGTGAGCCCGGTCTTTGGCAGCACTAACAATCCACAGGCAGGAATGGTGCGTTTGAGAAATAGGCCGGGTTGCAGACAGTGGTCGTCCTCGTCTCCGTTAATGACGAGCGTCGGTGTGGCGAGGTTGCTCAGTCCGGGTTCCAAATCGTATAGGGAAGGTCGTTGGCACTGAACGCCACGCATGGTATTCGCCACACCCACGGAAGAGTGCTGGCCGAGCCATTCGACCAGTTCGCCCCATCCTCGTGGATCCTTGTTTTGAAACTGGACGCGCGCTGCGCCGCTGGCGTAGGTCGTTGCGAAAGCTTTGCTGCCCAGTGATTCGAATTGCTGAGCGACTTCCAGCGATACCCCTTTGAAATATTCGGCGTGTTCTTTTTCCGCGCCGTAACCACAACCGGCGACGACTAGGGAGCGTGCCCGTTGAGGATATTCAAGCCCAACGTGCAGTGCCGTAAAGCCCCCCATCGAAAGTCCTACGATATGGGCGTTACTGATGTGCAACTCGTCGAGAACATTGATGGCATCGATTACGGCTCTTTGCTGCGAATATGTGGCAGGGTCATCGGGCACATCTGAGGGGGGATAGCCGCGGGCACCATAGGTAATGCAACGGTAGCGGCGCGAGAAGAATCGGATTTGTGGCTCCCATGAGCGATGATCGCCGCCGAATTCGTGCACGAACAGTACGGTGTCGCCACTGCCTGCTTCCTCGTAGTACAACTGAATGCCATCATCTGTCGTGACATAGGGCATGGTTTGGTCGCCTTAGGGTTAAGAATCAATCAGTCACCAGGACCGAAGCGTGCTGTCAAATGGCTGCTTCCAATGTCGTGCTGTCTTGCTAATAGAGTCTGATACTGAACCATACTCAGGCGCATTCGCAAGTCATATGGCCGCAAACAGATCAGGTCAATGAGTAAGTTTGATTTCGTTATTCGTAATGGAGCATAGCAACCATAACCCCGATATTAACGCCTACCCACACCCTCAGGCGGACGATCCTTAAGGCTAAAGACACGCCCAAGACCCCACTGTGCCACGATGAATAGGCCTAAAAAAGGCACAGCCAGGGGAAAGCAGCGCTCCTTATCCCTGACTACCTGAGTTTTGAGCCGAGATCAGGCGAGAGTTGTCGCGGTTCGACGAAGCGGTAAGCTTGATTGACGAAAGACTTTCAGAATTGTCTGACGTAGCAAACGAAAATGCGGTCAAAAGAATACGTAACCTCTCGGTCATTTGCACGACCTACCGCTTACACATTGAGCAGGCACCATAGCGACCCTCTACCTACTCAGATGCGGTAACACTTCTGACCCCAGTGTTTCCAGTTGTGTGGCAACCTCATCGTGAGGACATCCAAATGCTATGGCAAAATGTTCGACACCGGCTTCAATATAAGCTTCGAGTTGCTCAGTAACTTCACTTGGCGTGCCGGTTACGTTGAGGCGTTCGACCTGATCCTCACGCAGGTTGTAATCCACACCGATGCTTTCACCCATCATGCGTAACGCGGCTTGTCGTGTCTTACCTATCGACAGGAACACAGTCAGTGCTCGCGTAATCTCAGTTGGATCCCGCTTCGTTTCCGTGGCCAGTTCTTCCAGACGGGAGCAGGCCTCCCGATAGTGCTGGGGCGTAAAAAAGAGGGGGAAAATACCATGGCCATAACGGATCGCCCGTCGCAACGCCGGATCTCCACGCCCACCCACCCATAGTGGTGGTCCACCTGCCTGAATTGGTTTTGGATACTGAATTGCTTTGTCAAACTGGTAGAACCGGCCGTGAAATGTCGTTTCTGCGTTTTTCCACAATGCCTTTAGTATATCCATACACTCATCCGTTCTCGCACCGCGCTCGACAAACGGTATTCCGGCTGCAGTGAACTCCTCTGGGAAGTCGCCGCCGACGCCGATTCCGAAGATTAATCGTCCGTTCGACAGTTGGTCGACGTAGGCGCAAGCCTTTGCCATTGCAGCTGGACTTCTCAGCGGCAGTCGCACGACTGCTGTTCCAATTAGCGGACGATTTGTGACTGCAGCAAAAATTCCAAGTACGACGAATGGATCCGCTTTGGGTGCACGGGAAAATGTGTTTTCGCTTACCCACAACGAATCGAAGCCTAACTCTTCAGCATCGATAGCAAACCGTTCTGCGCTATAGCCTGGCAGATAGCGATGATAAAGTACGCCGACTTTAGTCTTTTTCAGTGGCATCTCTTCACTAGAAATGGCACGACGAATTGAAATATATGAACATTGGGTTCTCAGGCGTAATTATAGAATCCATGACCTGCGCCACACCTTTGCCGGTTGGTTCGAGATGAAAGTTGTGCCGCTCTTTGAAGTGAACAAACTGCTTCGCCATGCCAATATCTAGATGACAGAGCGGTATGCCCATCTGGCCTCGGATTATCTGCATGATGGAGTGGCTAATCTCGAATTTTCAGTACGTTTTCAGCACACCGAAAAACTAAAAAGACAGTGCTCTACCAGAATAGCCTAGAAGCAGTAGAAAATGGTGGGCGCGGCTGGATTTGAACCAGCGACCGCTTCCGTGTGAAGGCAGAGTCCTACCAACTAACAGTCCAAAAACCCCTCAAATAACAGACTCCGACTCCACGCAAATGGACCTGACGTGCCCGATAATCTAGTCCAGTTGATGTGAGAGTGTTTGAGTCTACTGCATGATGGCTGATTGATTGGGGTGGGTTGGATGGATCGACTAATCCCCTTGTCGTGGGCGTCGTCGGTTGAAGGCGGCGATAAGGCGACAGAGGGGTGCCAGCCACTTTTTCCACCAGCCCTGGGATTGTGCCAGTGCAGCGGCGGACCCGGACTCACCAGACAAGGCGGCGTTCACGTTGTGGGCAAAGGTGGTCGCCAGTCGGCCAACAAGATTGCGGACAAAGCCCGAGCGACCGAACTGGGCCAGTGGACCGGCGATGGTATAAGCGATCTCAACTTCCACCCGCGTGTTCTCCTCGTCGAGGTCGAACAAACGGTTCTGGATGCGCGCCTTGGCCCGCGAGTGGCTCCGGCGATCCGTTCCCACGCCCTCGATTGTTGACGAGTAACTTCGATCATCCACAGCGTATGTCCCGGAAAAGGCGAAAACCGGTCTAATCGGACCCAGTTTGATCGAGGCTTTGCCACTGACCGCACCGTCGACCGGTGGACCATCGAGTTCGATCCCAGGCAGTGCTGCACAGGTTTTTTCGAGGTCTGAAAGCAACGGCCACACCGTGGTGCGGGGGTGGGGTAACGTGAACACCTGCTCGATAGTAACCCAGCCATCGGACTCTCTTACGTCACGGACACTGACGGTAATCCCCGACGGCAAACCACCCGGGACTGGCGTTGTCGGCGACGGCGTTGCCAAGCCTTGAGTGCCTATCGCCTCCGGCGTTGATCTTGTCTCGCACGCACCGGGCCCCGGTGCAGGACCGAGCCCAACTGTGTTCTGCTGCGGGCCACTGACCAAAGGCTGAGCGGCGACCCGCGCAATGGCTCGGACGATACCGCGATAACCGGTACAGCGGCACAGGTTGCCGCTCATCTCGCGCCGTATCTGCGCCTGCGTGAGATCTGTGTGCCGCGAGAGCACATCGCGAGCGGTGATCAGCATACCTGGGGTACAGTAGCCACACTGCAGGGCGTGCTCCTCTGAAAATGTCCGGCGCAGCTCCCCCATCAGCGGGTCGTCGTCCAGACCCTCGATGGTTTCTACTGTCGCACCAGCGCAGGTAACGGCGTACGTGATACAGGAGCGGGATATCTGACCATTGATGAGTACGGTGCAGGCACCACAAATCCCATGCTCGCAGCCAAGATGGGTACCGGTAAGGCCGATATCATCGCGCAGGAAATCGGCCAGGGAAGTGCGTGGCGACACCGCAGCGCGATGAAGACGCCCATTGACCGTCACCTCAAACGGTCTCATGACGGGAATGCGTGGGCATCGGCCAGCGCGCGCTGGAGTACAGCGCACTGGACATTGAGGCGATAGAGATCGGGCACCGGCATGTGCCACGCAAGATGATCGCGAACCGGTCCTGGGTCCAGTACAGCGGGGAGTGCCACAGCGGGGCCGAGGCCAAGTGCATCATTGTCGAGCAAGAGAGGCAAGCCGTCGGTGGCGCCGACAACCACACGACAACAACCACGGTCGGGGTCATGCACAATCGCTGCGATCGCGTCGGCAAATTCACCGGGTTTGCGTGAAATCTTGGCATATCCGCAACGCACGGAGGCGCCGAGTCGGGGCATGCGGATCCCGTTTATCAGTTCTCCTGTGCCGATGGTTGTTTCCATTGCTCCAACCAGGAAGTCATCGATCTTGACAATCCGCTGCCCACTTTGGCCGGAGACCAGGATCTCGGCGTCGAGCGCGGCAAAACACGACACCCAGTCAGCCGCTGGATCCGCATTGGCGACACTGCCGCCGAGGGTGCCACGATTCCGGACCGCGCGGTAACCGATGCCGCCAGCGACCCGGGCAAGAAAATCATGACCCAGATCGGCAATTCGCCGGTCTTCGACCGCGGCATGGGATACGCAGGCACCGATGGTGACGTGGGTTGTCGACGCCTCAACGCGGACGAGTTCATCGATGCGAGTAATGTCTACCAGCAGTTCAGGTTGAACCAGTCGCAGGTTGAGCATCGGACCGAGCGTCTGGCCGCCGGCGAGAATCAGGGCGTCCGCCGACTGAGTCAGGAGCGTAATTGCCTCGTCGACGCTTTTCGCCTGTTCGTAATCGAAGTCGACTGGCTTCATGTTGTCACCTTGCCAAGTGACGAATCGCTTGCCGCGGCAACAGCCTCCACGATACGCCGCGGTGTGACTGGTAGCACCGACAGTTCCACTCCGATAGCTCGAAGCGCATCGTTAATCGCGTTGGTGATCGCGGCCGGTGGTGCGATACAGCCACCCTCACCGATGCCCTTGACGCCGAAACGGGTATAGGGCGAGGGCGTTTCCAGATGGATGATTTGCGCGTCCGGGACCTCGGTCGGGCCAGGCAACAGGTATTCCGACAGAGTGGATGCCTGTGGCTGGCCGTCTGTGCTGTAGACCATTTCCTCGAACAGGGCGGTACCTATACCCTGGGCCAGCCCGCCAAGGATCTGGCCATCGACAATCATGGGGTTGACCAGCACTCCACCATCCTCGGCAATCACGTAATCAAGTAATTCAATCTCGCCGGTCAGCGGGTCAACAGCTATGACGGCAGCATGGGTGGCGTAACTGAAAGTACCCGAATCCTGTTCTGGCTTGTAGCCCGCGGTGACCTCGAGACCCGCCGGGTCTGCCTCGGTATCCAGCTCCTGCGGCTTGAGGTACCAGGTGCGGGAGATCTCGGCAAGTTGGATACTGCCGGCGGCGCCTTGGACAGCGCCGTCTTTTAGTCGCACTGCCTCCACTGGACACTGGAGCAAGTTGGCGCCAATGCGCAACACCCGCCGTGCCAACTCATCGCATGCGCAGGCAACTGCTCCGCCAGACATCACCATTGAGCGTGAGCCCCAGGTACCGGTCGAGTAAGGCGTGATCGCGGTGTCACCGTGGATCAGTCGAGTCTGTTCCAGCGGGATACCGAGAACCTCGTGCGCGACCTGAGCCAGGGTGGTTTCCAAACCCTGTCCGTGGGAATGGGCTCCAATGCGCAGTTCCAACCCCCCATCCGGGGTCAGGCGGGCCGTGCACTGTTCGTGGCCCGGCACCATTGGGATCCCCCAGTTGGCATAAACGGTGGTACCGTGGGCTCCTTGTTCTGTGTACATCGCAAAGCCGATCCCGATCCGTCGCCCGTCTGCTTCGCCACGTTGCTGGCGGCTTCGGATAGAGTCGAGATCAATTGTGTCGATCACCTGGCGCAGCGACTCCGGGTAATCGCCGCTGTCAAAATGTTTGCTCGTGATATTGTTGAATGGCATCTGCTCGGGACCGATAAGACTCTGGAAACGCACTTCGGTGGGTTCGATTGCCAGTTCCCGCGCCAGCGCATCGACCATTAGTTCCAGTGCAGTGCAGACCCCGCAACGGGCAACGCCGCGGTACGGCAGGATGGGGGGCTTGTTGGTGGCGACGGCATAGGTCCGGCAGCGGTACCCCTCCAGGTCATACACACCGGGCAGAATGCTGACGACCTGGGCTGCTTCTAGGCAGGCGGAGAAAGGATAAGAAGAGTAGGCACCAGCATCGACCGTTGCCTCGGCATCGATGGCGAGGAGTTTGCCGTTCGCATCACCGTAAACGGTAATGGTGTAGTGGTGCTCGCGACAATTGGATGATGCGATGAGGTTTTCGCGCCGGTCTTCCAGCCACTTGAGCGGGTGCCCCAGCTTTATTGCCGCCCAGGCAAGGCAGATTTCTTCCGGTAGAAGAATGCCCTTGTAGCCGAAACCACCACCGACATCTGGTGCCACCACCCGGATCCGGGCATGTTCAATGCCGAGACATTCGGAAAGACCGGTACGTACAATATGGGGTTGCTGGGTCGAGGTATAAACCACGAGTTGTTCGAGTCGGCTGTCCCATCTGGCGAGGACGCCGCGGCCCTCGAGTGGGCTCATCGACTGGCGTGCGGTACGAATTGTGCGGGTGACCGAAGCAGCAGCTCGAGCAATGATCGGGTCGAGGTCCTGTTCAAAGTCTGTTGTAAGGAACACGTTGTCACCCCACTCCTCGTGCACCAGGGGCGCGCCGGCTTCGCGAGCGGCGAGCATGTCGCTAAGTACTGGCAGTTCCTCGATCTCGACGCCGATCGCATCAACGATGTCCTCGGCCTCAGCCCGTGTGTCAGCCACACACATTGCGATCAGTTCGCCGACATGGCGGACCTTACCGCTCGCCAGTACTGGTTGATCGGAGGATTTGAAACCAGGCAGGGTGGAATGCGCCCGGATCGGGGCGACCGCCGCGAGATCGTCAGCGACAAACACCTGCTGACGGCATTCGTTCGGAATCGAGGCATTGCGGAGGTAGCCGTGAGCAACGGGGCTCCGGAGGAAGGCGACATGGCGGGTACCTGCCAGCTGAATGTCGCCGACAAATTCTCCCCGCCCACGCAGGTAGCGATCGTCTTCCTTGCGCAGCACTGAAGCGCCGACACCGTGTGTGCTCATCGGATGCCCCGTCAGTCAGATAATTCCAAACAAGCAGGTTTGTCGTGTGCCCGGGGTCGAACAGGATGTTTCCTATTTACCAAGCTCGGTAGCATCATCGGGCCCAACTACCCCGCTGACCAGGTTTTGCGTGTGAAGGGTAATGGGATCGATGATACCAGATAAGGTCGACCGCTTGATGTGTGAGCGGAACCTGGCAAACCAGCTTTCCCGTTCGCGCCGCGCCTCGGCCGCCTGTTCGAGTGTGGCTAGGGCAAACCGGATTGTGTTCCCCGGACGCAGGCGCGCCACCGTTGGCAGATCGGCTGAGATCACACAGCCTATCTTCGGGTAACCACCGGTGGTCTGTCTATCAGCCAGGAGCACGATCGGCAGGCCGTCACCTGGCACCTGGATCGAACCGGGTGCCGTACCGTCAGAAGTAATGTTGAAGCCGCGTGCATGCTCAAGCAGCGGACCCTTCAGGCGCATGCCCATGCGATCAACGGCGGATGAGACCGTGTAGTCACAGCTGACCAGAGTGTGCAATGACTCGGGAGTGAAAAAGTCATCCTGCGGTCCCGGGATGATGCGGATGGGGAGGTCGCCTGGCAGCCTACGCTCGACGAAGCGTAATTCATCCCGAACCGGTGCTGCTGACAGGACCAGAGAAAGTTCATCGTCACTTTCTAGCTGCCGACCGTTGAAGCCGCCGAAGCCCCCACGGGTGTAGGTCGAGAGACTGCCCATAGCGGGTGGCAGGTCGAAGCCGCCCTCGACCGAGAGGTATGTCATTGCCATGTCGGTGACCGGCCCAATGCAAAAGACATCACCACGGTGCAGGCAGAAACTCTCAAACGTGGGCAGCTGACGGCGATACGGCGAGAGAAGTTCAATCAACGCTTTGCCACCCGCAACGGCGATGCGCACTGATTCTGTGGTGACTTCCAGCACGGGCCCCGCGCCAAGCACTTCGAGGGCCGCAATCGTCGGTTCATTGCCAACGAGGTGGTTTGCAATACGAAGCGCGGTCGTGTCAAGCGCACCGGAGACCGGCACTCCCATAGACTGCAGGCCGTAGCGGCCCAGATCCTGGACCGTGGTGTGCAGGCCGGGCTTGTGCACGCGGAGGATGGGAATCACGTTGCCGATTTCCCGTGTGGCAGGACGTGGTTAGCCCCGGCGTCCTTTTCAGCAAGACAGTCGTACTCGCGACGGCTGATCGGTGTAAAGCGAACCCGGTCGCCTTGTGCCAGAAGGGCCGGGGGCGAAGCGGTTTCGTCGAACAACCTCACCGGCGTTCGGCCAATCACGTGCCACCCGCCGGGGCACTCGATCGGGTAGACCGCAGTCATCCGCTCGGCAATAGCGATTGAACGGGCAGGGATGCGCAGGTTGGGTGTGGCCTTGCGGGGCAAAGCGATTTCCGCGGTGAGATCCCCCAGGTAGGGATAACCCGGCAGGAACCCGACCATGTAAACATGGTAGGTGTCACTGCTGTGGCGCTGGATGACCTCCTCGATCGACAAGGAACATGCCTCAGCGACCGCTTCAAGGTCCGGTGACAGATCCAGGTCATAGCAGGCCGGTATTGACCAGTCACGCCCGGTGAAGTCATCAATGGGAAGGTCGGGCAGGATTTTGGCAAGTGTATTTTCGAGTCCGGCAAAAGAGACGATTTCGGGGTCGTAGTGGATCGCGAGGGAACGGAAGGTCGGCACCAAATCAGTGATGCCAGCGAGTTCGAGCGCGTTCACACCAGCATAGAGCGCAGTCACCCTCCGGCTTATGTCCAGATCAATTTCTTCGCCAAATTCAACAACCATGACGGTGTCGCCGTTAGGGAGAAATTTGGCCGGCGGATTCATCGATCTGGTCGTTGGCTTAGGCTGGGACAGTTAGGTACTATAGTAAACTGGATGGCGTCGCCCGGTGGGTATGCGGGACCTTCATTCTGGTGATTCTAGTTTCTTGACCCGGGAGTTTGTGCATGGCTGACAAGATCAATCTCAATGCCGACATCGGTGAAGGGTTCGGTGCATACGACATCGGCAATGACGCCGAGTTAATGGAGATTATCAAATCTGCCAGCATCGCCTGCGGGTTTCACGCCGGCGACCCCTTGACCATGCGCCGGTTAGTCGCCCACGCTGCCCGGGTTGGTGCCAGCGTTGGCGTTCACCCGGGGTTCAATGATCTTTGGGGATTTGGCCGCCGGCGGATCACGATGCCTGCCGAGGACCTCGAATACCTCATCGCCTATCAGATCGGTGCCCTCCAGGCGATGGTGCGTTACGAGGGCTTGTCGGTTACCCACCTTAAGCCCCACGGCGCGTTAAATAACATGGCAGCTGAGGACGAGACACTGGCAATGGCGATTGGCCGTGCCATCCAGATCACTGATCCCGGCATCATCTACGTCGCGCTGGCCGGTTCCTCTATGCACACCGCAGCGGAAAAGCTCGGCCTGCGCCTGGCGCGCGAGGGATTCGCCGACCGCCAGTACGAGGACGATGGCAATCTTGCGTCACGATCGATTTCCGGCACTGTGATCAAGGATCCTGTAGTGGCGTGCGAACAGGCGGTTCGCATGGTTCGGGATGGCGAGGTCGTATCCCGCCATGGCAAGGTGATTCCGGTCCAGGTGGAAACGTTGTGTGTCCACGGTGACGAGTTGACCGGTGTGGCCGTCGCGCGCGAAGTACGGAAAGGGCTCGAGGCAGCGGGCATCGCCGTGGTGCCGCTGCCGGAGATGCTCATCTGAGTCTGGCAGCCTGACCTCGCTGGTAGGTATAGCGATGGGTCGGGCGCGGCATCCCTGGGCCCTGGCCGGCACAGTTGCCTGGGGCCATGTGTTCACCCAGTCGATCGGCAATGGCGTTCGCGATGGGGTTGTTGTCAGCGAGCGGCTAACGGTTTCCAGTTGGTCTAGCGCACAGAGTGCGGTGATCAGTGTCAACCAAGTAGCGGGATCAGTTCCTTCGCTATCGCTTCCACCTGCTCGTCTTGGTACCGGTAGGGCATGAAGACCAGCCGATCGAGCCCCTTTTCGAAGTGGGCGCGAAGTTGTTCGGCGCATTCGTCCACCGTGCCGATAATCGCGCTGTCTGCAGTCGATTTGCTCCAGGAGGCGAAATCCCACTCCGTGTTAAGCCACTCCATCATCGGTCCTTCCATTTTTTCCCGTGGGCCGATTCCGATTGGTAACTGGTTAGTGAATGACAACGCTGTCGGGTCGCGGCCGGCTTCCTCGGCGAACTGGAGAATTCGTGCCTTGTCTTCGGCATAGGAAGTGGCGGTGTAGCAGTAGGTAAGCCAACCATCGCTTCGTGTCGCGACACGTTTGAGTACGCGGTCGGCGTAACCGCCGATGAGGATCGGTGGCCGGGGCTGTTGCTGTGGTTTAGGGAACATGGCTGCGCTTCTTAATTTGTGTGGTGGGTACTCGGCGGTTATCTTGTCTTCGGTCCACAGGCGCTCGAGAATATCGAGGTTTTGGTCCATGATCTTGCCCCGCTGGTGAAAGTCAACGCCAACGGCATCGAATTCGCGCTTGTACCAGCCCGAGGCGAGACCCAGCAGCAGTCGCCCGCCTGAGATTACGTCCATGCTGGAGAGCTGCTTGGCAAGGATCACCGGATTCCTGAGTGGCAGAATAAGAACACCGGTACCGAGTTTGACTGTGCGCGTTCTTGCCGCGATCGCGGTCAGGAGCGAGAGCGAGTCGATGATCGGGAAGTGGGGCTCGACCCCAAGCAGGATGTGGTCCCAGACCCAGACCGATTCGAAGCCGAGTTGCTCGATCCACTCGCCTTGTTCGATTAGGCCGGCAGGGTTGGGCAGTTCCGGGTAGGCCACGAAATTGCGCAGTGTCATGCCATAGGCAACTTGGTTCGACGGCATCTTCTTAGCCTCCAGTTGAATTCAGTTAGTGTAGCTGCGGTTCAGGCGGTGTAGAGTTGTTCCGGATCCAGTTCCCGTAACACTGCAAGTTCGTCCGAAGAAGGCGGGGCGGTCACGGCGAGTGTGTCATCGAACGCAAGGTCAAAGCCGGTGTTATCCAGCACCTGCTCGCGGGTTACTCCCTCGTGCAGTGCCAACACACTCATCTGCCGGCTCTCGCTGTCAAACCCTATTAAGGCAAGATCAGTCACGACCCGAAACATGCCGCCGGTAACGAGGCCTGCATCGATCCGCGAAGTGCCGCCGGTCAGGAATCCAGGGCTGGTCACGAAGTCGACCTCCGCTACGAAGCGGCGTTTCTCGTGTTTCATAGCCACGATCATGTTGGCCAGGCTGGAGATGTCGTTGCCGCCGCCGGTGCCGGGAAGACGGATTTTCGGTTTGTCCGGATCACCGATGAACGAGCTGTTGAGGTTACCGTAGCGGTCGATCTGGGCCCCGCCCATGAAACCGATATCGATATAGCCCCGCTGCAGCAGCAGCAGGACATCGGTAATCGGCAGCACCATGTTGGCCTTGCGCGTACAGCGCTGCTCGTTGGTCGAGGGCGGTAATTTACCGGGCTCGATGAACGGGCCAATCACGCCACCCTCGAACATGATCGTGAGGCTGGGTGCGTGCAGTCTCTGTGCGAGCGTCACGGCCAACAGCGGTATACCGACACCGGCAAACACGATCTGGCCGTCGTTGAGGAGTCTCGCACTCATCACAGCCAATAGTTCCGATGCGGTGCAGGCAGGCTTGTCAGTCATCATAAATGCTCCGCCCGCGCCGGCTCGCGTCCAGCATCGCGGCTATGCCGAATTTCTCGAGGTAGTCCTGCCAGGTCGCGGTATCGTAGAAGTACTCTTTTAGGTAATTGGCAGCACCCTGTTCCGGGTCTGCAGAGACCTGTTTCGCGTAGTCGTCCATTTGATCGAAGAATGGTTCGTAGGTGCCGTAGCACTCGTGGGGTGCGCAACCAAACGGCACCTCGACAACCGCATCTACGGTGAAGAACGGAATCCGGGTTCGGTCGGGGGTACGGCGAATCTGGGCGTTGTCGATCAGCCGTTCGGTGGTAAGGATCACCTTTGTTGCCGCCATCGCGATATCTATGTCCATGAACTGGAGGCCGTCGATCTGTGCGTTGCCGTACGCGTCGGCTCGTTGGACGTGGATGATGGCCACGTCTGGGTTGAGTGCCGGCAGCAAGACGAGTTGGTCGCCGCTAAACGGACAGGTCATCTCGTGTGTTTCCGACCTCGTTCTCTCGCCCACGCCCGATCCCATCATGGATCGTGTTGGCATGAAGGGAATACCCATCGCGCCAGCCCGGTAACGCAAGCCCATCGACATGTGTGACCACTCGTCAAAGCGGGCTTTGCCAGATTCGACGTGAAGACGCATGACCTTCGATACACCCCAGACGATACCCTGGCTGAACCAGCTCGTGACTACGTGCGAACTGACGCCAGAAGCCAGCAGCAGGTCACCCTCGTGCGACATGATGCTGCGCGAGGCGATGAGCTTACGCCGGCCCTGCCGGATCAGCGCCCAGATCATTGCCATCGGAGTGCGAGATATCGTGCTACCGCCGATTGCGACGTGATCACCGTCGCACACCAGTGCGGCCGCTTCCTCGAGCGACATGACTTTTTCTTTGAGCCCCCGGTCGCGTGCCTGGGTTTCCGCGCGAAGGTCAAGGTACGGCTTAACCTGAAGTGGATCGGTCATGCTACTCCCTCGTTAATTTCCTGCCAGCCCGTTCTGTTGCACCCAACCGGCTGCAATTGAAACGGCATGGTAATCTACCTATCAGGGTGTGTCTGCACTCCTGTCTGGCAACACCGCTAGTTGTTGTCAAGTGCGACATCAATGCCGGTGCTGGTGGGGACCCATACATTGTCAAGGTCCGTGGTCACCTGCTTCATAAACCCTTCAGGTAACGCCAGTACTCGCTCGTTTCCACCCAGGCGGTCTGCAAACACGGCCAATGTCAGTTGCTGTAGCGCATCGCCTTCGGCGACCGACTCAAAACAGTTGCCGGTGAACTGTTAATTTTGGCCCTTTCGTCTAGTGGCTGACCATCCAGCGTGAGCAAATACAACCGATGGTTCTTGCTCCGACTTTGGTTTTCATCTCTTCAAACCCGCGTTAATCCAGTCAGCCAAGAACCCGATCATCACACTTTGGCGGTCTCGATTAACCTTGTTGCCAATCGGGGTAGGTTGCCGACGCACCACCTAGGCCGAAAAGATGAGTTGTCGCTGAATCAACGAGATCGAATCACCGGTGCTTTTGAGCAATGAATTTGCCAGGGCGCGCGGGTTCGACAGCACAAGCCGTCATTCAGAACCCCCGCACCCTGAGCCACTGTCAGAAAGCTAAGTCGTTAATCCATGGTGCCTCATACGCCTTCGCGAGATCCTCCAACTTACCGCTGGCGATGAGCTGATTAAGCGCTGTATTTACGAAGCGCAAGATATCGGTGTCCTCTTTGTGCATCGCCCAGGCAACCATGTTCCTGCTGTAAATCCGCCCTCCGAGCACCGCCTCGATACCTGACTGTTTGACTAGTGCATGGTGGGCCGCAACTGAGTCGCCAATAGCGACGTCAACCTTGCCTGTCACAATCTGAAGCATATTCATCTCTTCTGTCTTGACAACGCTTAACTTGGCCTTGGGAGCCACCTTTTGTACCCAGTCATGTTCACCTGTCCCCTGGGTAACCCCAATCGTGATACCGGGATTGTTCAAGTCTTCGGGACTGTTAAACCGGGTGTCCCCCTTTTTCGCTACGGCCCTGTACCCGAGGAAATAAATAGGCTGACTGAAGTTTACGACGAGAGCCCTCTTCATCTTCGAGTAAGTTGAGGCAACAGAGAGATCAATCTGCCTTGACTGCAGCCCGGCGATAAACGTAGCCCAGGCAAACTCCTTGAATACGCACTCGACTTCGATGGTCTCGCAGATGTATCGGGCAGCGTCCACAAAAATGCCCTTGTACTCGCCGGTAATGGGATCCTTGATTACATCAGGGGGGAAGGGAACAACCCCAATGTTGAACTGCTTTGCCTTGGTGATTTCAGCCATATCCCTTGCCGCTGCCGGTGCCATCACCAATGACACCATTGCCACAACTGCAAACAAAGACGGCAGGAGACGATAGATACATTTTGTCTTACAAATCATAGTGTTACTCCTCTTAGTTATCATGGGCATGTGCCCGTGCTTAAACTCCTTGGAAAATCGACCTTCCAACTTGGATCGTAAAATACGCCGGAGCAGATTACATCAAATTTCTTCATGGGTCACCAACGAGAGGAATTCCCGGGTCCTTAATTGACTAGGGTTCTTCAGAACTTTCTCTGACGGCCCTTCCTCAATAACCACCCCTTCATCCATGAAGACAACCCGATCTGCCACCCTGGCGGCGAAACCAAGCTCGTGGGTCACCACCAACATCGTCATCCCCTCTTCGGCAAGTTGCTTCATAACCTGGAGAACCTCGTCCACCAACTCAGCGTCGAGAGCGGAAGTAACCTCATCGAAAAGCATGATCCGGGGGCGCATGGCCAGGGCCCGGGCGATAGCAACTCGCTGTTGTTGTCCACCCGAGAGACGCGAGGGATATTCCTTACGCTTGTCGCTCAGACCCACCTTGGCTAAGAGTTGATCACCAATATCCTCGGCTTCGGTCCTCGTCATCTTCTTTACCAGGATAAGAGCTTGGATAATGTTCCCGAGGACGGTCTTGTGGGGCCAAAGGTTGAAGTTCTGAAACACCATGCCCACCTTTATCTGTACTTTCCGTAGCGCAGCACCTCCTACCCGCTCTAGGTGGCCGTTGCGTAAGGCTCGACCTAGAAGGTCGCCTTCCAGATAAATCTTCCCTTCAAAATCGTCTTCCAGGTAAGCGATGCACCGCAGCAGAGTGCTTTTCCCGGAACCCGAAGGCCCTATTACACATACTACCCCTCCCGGGTCCACTTCAAGATTGATTCCGCACAAAACGTCAAGAGACCCGAAACGCTTTTTAACATCTTGCAATTGAATGGCCGGAACTGTCGGAGTCATCGATCAAATTCTCCGAGCAAAATAGAGTTCGGCGCGCCTTGCGCCGAAGGCCACTGGAAAAATCAGGACGAAGTACACAAGCGCGAGGACAGAATACATCTCCAGCGGGCGGAAGTTGTTCATGATGACATTGTCGACTGAGTGGAGCAGTTCGTAAACACCGATCACCGAGGCTAGGGCCGAGAGCTTCAAGATGTCGGCAAAATTATTGACCAGAGGCGGAAGCATCCGGCGGAAGACCTGTGGCAAAATGATGCGGGTCATGGTCTGAAAGTAATTCAATCCCAAGATTTTTGCGGCATCCACGTGCCCTTTGTCGACTGACACGATTCCTGCGCGAAAAATCTCCGCCACGTAGGCAGACATGTGCAAAGACAGCGCTACGGTAGAAGCCCAGAACGCCGTCAACGTCACACCCAGGAGGATCGGAAGGCAATAGTAGATCCAGACGATCTGAATTAGAAGCGGGGTATCCCGGAATATTTCCACGTAACAGGAGGCAGGGAACGAAAGAATATAGCGTTTACTATGTCTGGCGATGCCCACAAACAAGCCTAATGACATGCTGAACACCACGGCCAACAGACTGAGTTCCAGCGTGATCAAGGCCCCTCGCATGTAGACTATCCGGTAGTCCCAGATGACATTGAAGTTCCAGTCATACATCGCGACCTCCTGTGGCTAGGGTTACCCCAGTCATTTAGTGGAATAGACGATAACGCGGATCGGAGTCGGTTTGAAACCGGCCGCATTATTCAGGCACTCCGGGCAATTTGACAGAACCGCCAACACATCCCGTTCCGCGCGTAAACTGAGGTAGTCTCCAGGTTTGGAGAGGCCTGGGACGATGCTTAGTACACCAGATTCTTCAACCGGAACGCGCATGAAAAAGTTAACATTGGCAACGATGTCTCTTCGGTCCAACCCGTGCTTGGCGAGTTCAGTCTCGAAATTGCCCTGACAGCCCTTGCCGTTATTTTTCCCGAACCGCACGTCGTCGACCTCTACTGAACAGCAACCATATATCGTGTCATGGAAACCGCAAGTATCCTCTATTATGGTCATCAATTTGCGCGCCCGTACTGACCATAGCGTTGAATCTTGGCCTAGGTAGATGTTCCCGTTGAGTTTGATCGTGTTTGCCGCGTTGTACCTGTCGGCTAGATCATCGGTGCTGTAGCAAAGGAAATCCACCGCTTGCTGGCCTTCAAGGTCAACCAAGCGGAGCACATCGCCTGCGGCCAGCCTGACGCTCCAGGGTTCGCCTTCGGGAACGACGGTATCCTCAAGTACCGTACCGCCTTCGATCGGGTTAGTAAAAGTCATACTCCCTCCAGTAGCAGGTTTGTTATCCAGTAGTTTGAATTAACAGCGTGCAGAAACAGATTGGTCACAAACTACAGAATAACCTTCCAACTGCCAAGAAGCCATTAACAATCAGTAATTCAGATTCAATAGTGATTGCTTTTCTCCCAACTCGACACCGCTGGAAAACACCCATCAGTATTGAAGCCGGCGGCTCACGCAGTTTCGCAGTGGTTTGCCCTCGATAAAGCGTTGAACATTGTCGAACACAAGGTCCAGCGTTCGCGGTGTGTAATAGGCCTGGTCGTCCGATGAGCAGTGCGGTGTAATCAGCAGGTTCTTTGTCTGCCACAGCGGTGACTCGGTTGGCAACGGCTCCGGCGAGAACACGTCGAGCACCGCGCTCAACCGGCCAGTGTCGAGCCGGGCCCTGAGTGCTTCGTAATCGACCAGGCCAGCCCGGCTGTAATTAATGAGCCCCGCCCCAGATTTCATCTTGTCCAGTTCGCGGGCCCCGATCAGTTGGTCGGTCTCGCGGGTGTGCGGCGCACTGATGAGAACAAAGTTCGCACGTGGAAGAACAAACACTAGTTCGCCTGTCTGGTACATTTCGTCGACCCATCGCCGCGGCTTACCGGAGCGCCGGATACCGATGACGTGGAGGCCGACACCCTTTGCCCAGCGCGCGACCGCACTGCCGATATGCCCGACCCCAATAATGAGCAACGTCTTGCCGGCTAGGGTAGTACTGAAGCACTGTTGCCATCTTCCCGAGCGCTGGTGAGTAACCATTTCCGGCAACCGGTTATTCAATGCCAGTACCGCCATCATTACGTACTCGGTGGCCCGCTCGCCATGGACGCCGCGGCTATTGGTGAGGGTAATTCGTCTCGGCAAAGCCTCGAGCGGCATCCAATGGTTGATCCCGGCCCCGTG
>Ga0208113_1000433_pt1 | contig 20949 bp, 18 predicted proteins | sample Knorr_S7_td_NADW_FD_185598 | JGI IMG/M metagenome (GOLD analysis project Ga0208113, IMG submission 185598) | Marine microbial communities from Southern Atlantic Ocean transect - Knorr_S7_td_NADW_ad_2505m_LV_A (SPAdes) (version 2) | ecosystem: Environmental > Aquatic > Marine > Oceanic | place...
AACACGACGCCCTGTTTTTGGAGTTCAAGGCGCGCCGCATCAACGTCCACGTCTCGCACACGTATCCCTGCGCTGGCCGCGCTTGCTGCCGCGATCCCTGCAGCCTGACCCATCAGCCAGCGCTGGGGAACCTCCCTCATAAACGAGTGGGTCGCCGGGTCTGAGGACAGGGTTCGCCCTGCCGCCATCAAGCCGTTCAGAGATTCAGGCGCCAGGCAATTCAGTGGCACTGACACGTTGGGGAATCGGCGGTTGGGCGATGGCGACACTCCGATCTCGTCATCGTGGATAACGCCTTCCTTCCAGTCCTCGCGAGCCATTCGCTTGACGCCTGAGAGGCGACGGCTGTGCCTGACTCCGACCTGTGGAGAGGTGTCTACGATCCAGGCGTTCTCAAATCCGGGCATGTTTCGTCTGTAAAAGTCGAACATGACCATCATCCTGCGCCTGCCCTCGACCTCCACAGTCGTCAGATCGTCGAAATTCAGTGGGCTTTGCCCTGAGAGTTTGAGGGCCATGAATAGCGACAGATCGGCCCGCGGCATCGGGAAGGGACGATCCGTAACGCCGATGGCTCGGCCCTTTGACATGACCTGCTGGTAAGCGTCGGGCTTGCCTTTCTTAAACTCGCGATACCGTTCCATATCAACGCTGCCCCATCTCATGGAGATATTCATGCGATCGTGGATGTTATAGGCGATGGCGAACTCGACGTTGCCGGGGTTGGGATCGTCTCGGTGCGTGTTGGTCTCGAACTCGGCGCCAGCCAGCGCGAACACGTCCCCGTCGCCCGTGGTGTCTATAGTCACGCCGGCCAGGATGGCTTGATGCCCTGATTTGCTCTCGAATATCAAGCCCTGGACTTCATAGCCATCCATCACGGTGGCCACACCCCAGGAGTGCAGAAGCAATTTCACGCCGCTCTCCAGCGTGAGGTCCATATAGGCGAGCTTCAGCATCTCCGGGTCCACCGTGGGCGACCATGTGGCCCGTGCCTTGGAAGGTATTGGTGCGGTCCTGCCAGTATGCGACCTGGTCCTCATCTCTCGATCCCCATAATTCGGGAGGTGGCCTCAGAACATCGTCATAGGGGATTCGTTCCAGAATGTCGTTTGCAATTCCGGGGACGACCTGCCTTCCCTCACAGTCGGTCATTCGATCAATCCACAGGACGAATGCGCCGGTCGACATGCCTCCCAGATGGCCGTAACGCTCCACCAGAACAACGTCCGCTCCCATGCGAGCGGCAGACACGGCGGCGGCGCATCCGGCAGGCCCGCCTCCAACCACCAGCCCGTCGCACCTTCGATACACAAGGATATTCCGAGACGGTTCGGTTATGAAATCAGGCTCTGACAATTCTTTGATTCTCCTCGACGGCGTAACCTACTGATGCACGCCGCCCATCGCTCCTCCGCCGGCGGCGATGACCTCGCCGGTGATACACTCGGCCTTCGGAGAGGAGAGGTACGTGACCAACCACGCCAGCTCCTTGGGATCGATGGCCCGTTTGATAGCGACGTTCTGGGTTATGTTTTTCTCGATCTCATCCCTTCCGATGCCCTGACTCTGGGCGCGTGAATCCAGCATGGTTTCCACGCCTTCAGAGAGAGTAAGGCCCGGATGCACAACGTTGAGGGTAATGCCGTCGGCCCCAAGCTGATCTGAGAATGTCTTTGTCATGTGGACGACCGCAGTGTTTCGCATGCCGTATATGGTTGACTGACGAGCCGACACGCCGCCGATGTTGATGATGCGGCCCCACTTCTGTTTCTGCATTTGGGGGACCACAGCCTTCATGCACCGGAAGTATCCGACCACCTTTGTGTCCAGGTCTTCGACCATGTCCTTCTCGTTGGCCTCGGCCAGAGTGCCTTTCACCTGGCCTCCGACCATTGCGGCGTTGTTGACCAGTATGTCGACCTTGCCGAGGGTTGAGACGGTGGTTTCGACCATGTTTTGAACGTCGTCCCAACTGGTCATGTCAGCAACGATGGGTATTATTCGCCTGCCGGTCTCCTTAGAAAGCTCTTTGGCTGTCTCCTCCAGAGGCCCCTTGGATCGGGAGGCGATAGCTACATCGACGCCTTCCTTCGCCAGTTCCAGCGCGATGGCCTTGCCGATGCCCTTGCTCCCTCCGGTGACGATGGCAACTTTGCCCTGCAATTCCAAATCCATTTCATGCTCCTAAGTAATAGTCACAAATTTTCGAAAAATGACTTCACTGACTGATCGGCCCTTGTATAGTCGTAGGTCTGGAAGCGTCGCATGCGAAGCTGGGTTACGTCACCGTTGAAGAACCGCTCGTACAGCGCTTGACGAGAGCCGAATTGCGTGCCGACCAGGTCCCACGCTAGCCTGAACAACCGAACGCGCTCCGGCCCGTCTATGGCCGCGCCCTGATAGAACTTGGCGATGGAGTCGGATATGGGGCCTTCGACGTCCTGTTCGGTGGGAGTGAGCATCAAGCCGCCTGCGGCGAGTTGGCCGATAATCCACATGATGCGAGTGTAGGCATCGGGCCACCAGTGGCGCATGGCTATCCACGGCTCCGCGCTCGGCCAGATGCCGACGCCGCCCTCAATATGCTCGGCGTCGGCTTCCGCTGCTCGCATGTAGGCTCGCACGGTCTCCAGCGTGTCTATGATCTCGGAAATCTTTTCCTGAACGTGGCCGTACTGAGTAATGCCGATAGCCTCGGCGATACCATGAGTTATCCCCAGCACGAACTCCAACTTTGCGATGTTCTTCACCGCAACCTGCTGCATGTACTGACGCCAGAGGGCGACGCGCCCCAGGTTGAGGTTTCCAAGCTCCACGTCGCCGTGGGCGAACACCCGATCCCAGGGAATCAGCACGTTGTCGAAGACAGCCAGCGCGTCCATCTCGTCGAACTGTCCTGACAGGGGATAATCGTACAGCGAGCGGCCCAGGTCGTAGGACTCCCGGCAAATGAATTTCAGCCCCGGCGTGGCTACTGGCAGCGCGAACCCGATGGCGTACTTCTCGGAGTTCGGGTCGTTGGGCGGGAGCGGTCGATATATGGGCGCAAATATCTCATCAGAGAAGGGAGCGAGAGTCGCCAGCAACTTCGATCCGCTGACGATGAGTCCCTCCGATGTTGTATCCACGACGCCGAGAGCGATGTAGGGGTCCGAAAGCTCGGTCACGGCCAACTCCCTGTTGACCTGGGGATGTCCGAACGTGTGGGTCAGGCATACGTCGTTCTCTCGGATGTATTCGTGATAGGCGATGATGTTGTCGGAGAACCGACCGTCGTTCTCGCCATAAACCTTGGCCATCTGTCGGGCCGCCGTGACCTGGATGTTCACGTAGTCCGGGGCGCGTCCCAGCATTCCGTAGGAGGCATGGGCGACGATCTCCAACGCCTTCCGGCGGCGCATCAAGTCATCCTGGGTCTCCGGGATGATGTAGGACAGGGCCACCGGCTCTCCGCTGGAGGGCGACTTGAAGGTCATCTGCTCGTGGAGTTCGGGGTCGTGTTGTAGATCGTATACTGAGGCGAGAGTCTGAGCCATTCGTTCCAGTTTGGGGTGGGCCGTCACGTCCTCGACACGCTCCCCCTCCAGCCATATCTCGCGCCCGTCGCGCAGGCCCTCCAGAAACTGAGCGCCGGTTCTCACTGCCATGATCCACTCCCAGAATTAGGTTTCGCGCCATGTTAGCATGGGGCCATAGGGCGAGCAATCAGCCGTCAGCTTTCAGCTTTGAGGAATCAGGCGGTCAGGTTTTCAGGCATCAGGGAATCTCTTTTGAATTATTCAGCGATGGAATCGGTTGATGCGCCTTCGTCATCAGAACTCAAAGGGATGTTATGCTTCGCAGCCGTTTAGAATAACCTGTAGTTGACGGCTGAAAGTTGTTAGCTTTCATGACACCTACCCCAAAGGAAATGATCTGAGAAACATACCGGGCTGGATTAACCGACTGTTTCCGATTCTTCTGACGGTAGCTATTGTCAGATTGATGAGGGCAGTGAGCGACGCTCATGCTCAAGGGCCGGGCGAGTTCAAGCGCACGCCGTCGTTGCTATCCACCCGCAGCTTCCACACCGCGACGACTCTTGCCGATGCCAGAGCCCTGGAGGCTGGCGGGACCGGCGGCACTTTCGTCCACAGGAGCGCGGAGATTTACGATCCCGCGACCGGCGATTTCACTGACACGGGCGAGATGGCCCAGTTTCGGTTCGGACACACTGCCACGCTTATGAACGATGGCCGGGGGCTGGTCACTGGAGGACTGAAGCACCAGGATCGGTTCATCGCCGAAGCTGAGATATACGATCCTTCCACGGGCGAGTTCGCCATGACGGCGCCTCCGTCGTCCGCCAGGGCCTATCACACGTCAACACTGCTGCAAAATGGCAAGGTTCTGATCGTCGAGGGACTAAGCAATCACTTTGAAATCCTATCCAGCGCGGAGTTGTTTGACCCTGCGACCGCGACACTTTCAGCCACACGATTCCGATGGCCGTTTCTGGTACAAGGCTGCGTCGGCTTGGGCATGAGCAGGCAGACGTGCTGAGTGGGCAAACCAGAGAAACTAGACATGCCATAAAGAAGTTCCCCGAGAAATCTACGACCGAATCGAGGGATATGTGAATTCTGAGCCACCAGTTTGGTTGAATAATCAAGAACTGAGTAGCATCGAATATTGGGAGTCTGAGGAAAAATAATATCATGATGACCTGTACGAAAGAGGTCAGAGTAATTTTGCCGATTCAACCGATTCCTCCCTGTCCTTCACGATTTCGGTTCCTCCATCAGACGAGTATATATGGAGGAACGCTCACAAAAATAACCTTTCATTATTTGATAGCGCTCTTGAGATCCATAACAGCAAAAATGCCAAAGCGTTCAGGAAATGGTTAGGAGACATCGAACTTGAAATGCGGATCGGCGGACGTCCAGAAATACTGAACGTTTGCGCGAAGATCAAGGAGCTAGATAAGCACGCGCGTATATGGTCAGAAAAATTGGGCCCGGAATTAGGCACAACGTACGAGAAACGGACCGCTAAATTGGATGCAATCCCGGGAATCGGCTGTATGTTCAAATTTCTCGGTCTGGGCCAAGTTGATTTCAAAGACCCCCACCTTACTCACCCCGACCGGTATCTAAGTTTCATTTCCAATTGGTATAGGGGTTAGTGACGATTGGGCCACTCTCGGAAAACTCTTATGAGTTGTCAATGCTCGGGATTGCCTCCCTCGATTTCAGAGCGCGACAGATCTTCTCCGATGTGATGGGCAGATTGACGAGACCGAAATGCGTCAGTGGCCTACTGATAAACCATCCACTCCAGCAGGTTTTCGTCGGGGTCGCGGGCGTAGAGGCTAACGGCAGGGACGTCCTTGCCTCGCCCGCCTCTGCGTGGGCCTGGGCCTGAGATGATCTCGACGCCGGCGTCGTCCAGCATCTTCTTGCAGTCCTCGGCGGAGCCTTCCCACACGAAGCAGACATCGCCGCAGCCGGGAACGGCTGTGGGGCCGCGCAGGCTGGCGGTGAACCCTTCGGGGTGAACGTTAATCTTGGAGCTTCCGACCTGGATGGAGAAGATACTCGCCTCTCCGGCCCGCCACTCTGTTTCGTCGTTGATCGTGAAACCCAGCTGCTTGTAGAACTCGATCAGACGCTCTGCGTTGGCTGTGGGCATTGCTATATGGTCAATATTGACCGCGGGCATGGGGAACCTCCATAAATTTGCCTGAATTTTCAATCTGCCGGAATCTTGGATCAGAGTTGAGTTTGGGAGGGTTCATTTCGTCATCACCCATGAGGAATCTCTGAAGCGTTTACGCAATCACTGCCAAAAACCTAAATTGATTGGGCCTTTAGCGCATTATAGACTTTCTCTGCTGTGATAGGCAGATCAGTAATTCGGACTCCAACCGCGTCCTCGACGGCGTTGGCGATGGCGGCGGCGGGAGGGCCGATGGGGTTCTCGCCGATGCTTTTGGTGCGGTATGGGCCGGTACCGGCGTCCGACTCCACGAGGACGGTGCGTAGCTCCGGAATGTCCTGAGAAGTCGGTATTTTGTAGTCGCCGAAAGACAGGCTGGTCACGCTTCCATCTTCGATGGTAAGCTCCTCCATCATGGCATAGCCGATTCCCTGCATCAGGCCGCCGTTGATCTGCCCCTGGTGGCTCACGGGGTTCAAAATCGTGCCGACGTCGTGGGCGGTGGTGAATTTTAGCAGCTTGACCTCTCCGGTCTCGATGTCCACCGATACCTCGGCCACCTGCGCAGTGAACGATGTTACTGCAGACCTCTCACGGTCCGAGTGAGCGCCTCGTCCAGTGATCGATCTGTTCGCCCTGGATAGCAGGTCCGTCCACGGCTGGCTCTCGCCCGTGTCCGAGTTGGTTACGGTTTCGCCTCTGAGAGTGATCCGCTCCTCCGGCCATCCGAGAAGCTCGGCGGCCAGAAGCTCGACGCTTTGTCGAGCCTCGACGACGGCCTCGTAAGCCGCGATGCTGGCGACCCGCGTGACTCGACTGCCACCGGAGCCGGTGTCGAAGGGCACGGCGTCGGTGTTCCAGACCTCGACCTGGATGCGCTCCGGCGCGATACCCAACTCCTCGGCTGCCATCTGGCGCAGGGTGGTGTGAGTCCCGGTCCCCTGCTCGAAGATGGCTGTGTTCAGGATGATGGAGCCGTCCGGGTTCAGCGTGATGGCGGCGTGAGACTCTCCGCCTCCTGCACCCCGCTCACCCATCGCGATGCCTCGACCAACGTTGGCTGGCTTGTCCGAGTGGTACTCCGAGGCTTCGATGGCGGCTTGAAGCGTCTCTTTGGCTTTGACCTCTTGGTAGACTGCGCCTGTGGGCATCTCCTCGCCGGCGTCGATGAGGTTCTTCATCCGGAGCTCCAGCGGGGCCATGCCGATGTGCTGGGCCACGGTGTCCATGTGAGAATCCAGAGCAAAGAGGACCTGCGGCTCGCCGGGAGCGCGCATGTGGCCGCAGGGCACGGTGTTGGTGTAGACCTGAACAGAGTCAATGTGAACGTGAGGAATCCTGTACGCTCCGGCGGCTCGGCTTGCTCCGCCCAGGTTGACTCCGGGCTTGAATCCGCCGTACGCGCCGCTGTTGAACACGATTCTGACATCGTGAGCCGTCAGCGTTCCGTCGTTCTTCACTCCGGTCTTCATAGTAATGTTGGAGGCGTGCCTAGGGTTGGCCGCCATGAACTCTTCCAGATAGTTCATGACCATGCGAACCGGCCTGCCGCTGGCCTTTGCCAGGAAGTAGCAAAGAGGGACGTTCAGAGGCGAGCCTTTGCCTCCGAAGTCGCCTCCGATGTAGGTCTGATTGAGCAGGATGTCCTCCACCGGAATCCCCAGCGCGTCAGATAGCTGACCTCTCAGAGCGAATGGGGCCTTGTTGGACGCCCAAACCTGCACGCGGTTGTCATCGTCTATCCAGACCAGGCACGAATACGGCTCCAGGTATGCCTGATGCACCATCGGTGTGGTGTACTCCCGTTCGATTATCGCGTCAGCCTCGGCGAATCCGATCTCCGGGTCGCCCTTGTCCCAGGCGTTCCTGACGAAGGCGTTGGTGGGCTTGCCCAGCGGTTCGGGCAGGCCCGGATAGGCGTCCAGATCAGGGTGGAGTATCGGGGCGTCGTCCTTCATGGCTTCGAAAGGATCCAACGTCGGGCGTAGCTCCTTGTAGTGGACGTCGATGAATTCCAGAGCTTCATTGGCGATGTCCTCAGTCTCGGCGGCGACGGCGGCCACCGGCTCTCCGATGAATCTCACCACATCCTGGGCCAGCGCGGGAACGTCCCGGAGGCGGCGACCGTAGAGGACGCCCTGAACGTCGGAGCCAGTCAGCACGGCATGGACCCCTGGCAGCGCCTTGGCCTGGGAAGCGTCGATGCTGACTATCTCGGCAAAGGGATAGGGACTTCGCAGAATCTTGCCCCACAGCGTTCCGGGAAGCTGGATATCGGCTGTGTACTGTGCCTCACCCGTGACCTTTTGAGGGCCGTCAACCCTGTCTGCCGGCTGGCCGATGACGTTGAATGTCGTCATGGAGGGGTTTCGCCTTTCGGAAGGTGAAGCCATCTGGCTGAAAGCTGACGGCTGATAGCTATTTGCAAGGGAAAGAAAGTTCGGATACGATGCCGATGATTCCCCCCACAAGGATACCAGATGACTTCGACTCAAGGGTTGCAATCCATAACCCTGACCATCAACGGTCAGCCTCGCCAGGTCTCAATACCTGCCAACCGCACGTTAGTGGACATGCTTCGCTACGATCTGGGCCTCACTGGGACAAAGGAGGCGTGCAGTGTTGGGGTTTGCGGCGCTTGCACGGTGCTGATCGACGGACAAATGGCGGCGGCGTGCATCACGCTGGCTATTCAGTCCAACGGCGCGTCGGTGGCCACCATTGAGGGCATCGCCGCCGATGACAGGCTCCATCCTCTTCAGGAAAGTTTCATATCCAACGGCGGCTTCCAGTGCGGCATTTGCACCCCGGGCCAGATTGTGGCGGCCAAAGCCCTGTTGGACTCCAATCCTAGCCCATCAGAGGACGAGATTCGGGAGTGGATGGTCGGCAACCTGTGCCGCTGCACCGGCTACTATCAGATCATTGATTCTATTGTTAAGGCCATATCGCCCTCGGCAGACTGAACCGAACATAAAGTTGCCATGCTGAGCGGAGTATCTGGTCGTGCGAAGGACAGGCGCGGTTGGGGCGCGACGAGATTCTTCGGCTGCGACCTCAGAATGGCAATGAGTAGGCAGACTGAGCGTTAATGCAAGATTTCGAGTTTCACAATCCCGACACCCTGGATGAAGCCCTCGCCGTCATGAAAGAGTATGGCGAGGACGCTAGGCCCATCTCTGGCGGAACCGCTCTGGTCGTGCTGATGAAGCAGTCCCTTGTGTACGCAGAACATCTGGTGAACCTGCGCCGGATTCCCGGACTGAGTAGCATCACACTAGAGGACGGCCACCTGCGGATCGGCGCGTTGACGACTCATCGGGAGTTGGAGACGTCTTCGGTAGTCGCCGAGCATCTGCCGTTTCTGTCCGAGATATACAGTCGGGTTGCCACTGTGAGAATCCGCAACGTCGCGACCGTCGGCGGCGGTCTAGCCCACGCCGACCCGTCACAGGACCCGCCTCCGGGGCTTATGACTCTGGGCGCCAGCGTGAGGCTGGTTTCGGTGTCTGGGGATCGCACCGTTCTAGTGGAAAACCTATTCGAGGACTACTACGAGACGGCCATCAAACCCGAAGAGATACTCACCGAGTTGATTGTGCCCCTTCTCCCTGTAAGGTCGCGTTCGGTGTACGCTAAATTCTTGCCTCGAACCGTGGACGATTATGCAACAGTAGGCGTCGCCGTCACCGCCCTGTTGGACGGCGGAACAGTTCAGGAACTGAGCGTCGCTCTGGGAGCCGTCGGCGCAACGCCCATTCGAGCCGGAGCAGTCGAAACCGCGCTGGTTGGGCAGTCGTCAACCGCCGCCAACATTGCCGAAGCTGCCCGGGAGGTCGCCAATCTCGTTGATCCGTTGGACGACTTCCGAGGCTCGGCCCAGTACAAGACAGACATGGCTGTGGTGTTCACTCGCCGCGCTCTGGAGTCGGCGTTGGGGCTGAACGGGTGAAGTTCGTGAACACCGTCAGTATCCAGGCTCCACGTCAGGCGGTGTGGGACTATCTGAGTGATTTTCCGCAAGCCGCAGGATGCCTTCCCGGTGTCGAGGAGTCGGTCAAGCCGCTTGATGGCGGCGGCTATGAAGGGACGATGAAGATACGCATTGGCCCCATCGGTCTGAGCCTGTCGGGCACGGTTTCTCTGGAGATGGACGAGTCCGAGGGCAGGTGGTCGATGAAGGCCCAGGCGCGAGACCGCCGGGTCGGAGCCGGCCTCAGTGCGACCATTGAAGCGGCGCTGTCGGAATCAACTCCAGAAACCTCAGAACTTGTGGTCTCGGCGGACGTCCAGTTCATGGGACGTCTGGGAGGGCTGGGCCAACCCCTCATCAAGCGCAAAGCCAACTCCACCATAGAGGAGTTCGCTCAAAATTTGGGCCTTGCGGTGTCTCAGAGAGAATGACCGGACTGGTTATTTCTTGTCTGCCGCGCCTACAACACGCTGGATACCGTTGTTCAGCTCGCGGCTGACTAGCCTCGCGTTCTGCGGATGTTTTGATTTTCCCCGCGATTGAGGGATTATGTGATCTACCTCCACTGAGTCGTCATGACCGCCTTCCTCTCTCAACTCGGCGTGGAGATCACGAGTAGAATCATGGGTTGGAAGACTACCGCCATTTCGCGCTTTGTGGGCGGCGATTAAGATACCGACGCTGTTCTCCGGTGAACTCTCCGAAGTTTGAGACGCTGCCAGGATAATCATCCAGAGAGACGTGCCCCATTGGAGCGTCCGCTTGCGGCAAATAGTTCCTTACCGCCTCTGGCCCTGCGTATGCTGGTCCACCTTCCACCTGCCCTGGCTCGTACGGTTTACGCGGCGCAGCACGGGCTCGCCTCATCGCTTGAATGGGAGCGGGCTGGCCCTCCACGAGGCTGGTTCTGGAGCCGTGGATTTCTATACGATTGCCTGCCGCATCCCCAAGACGGTCAGCCTCCGACTCCAAAGCAGGGTCGGCGTTGATCGGCAACCCACTACCCTCAGGAGCAACCACCCGGCCCGTCCTTTGTTGGATCATGTGAGCAAGTTCGTGACCCAGTACACGTACCCGTTGGCCCCGTTCAGTCTTCGGTTTGTACTCGCCAGACGCAAAGTGGACATCCGCGCCTCGTAGGTACGCAACCGCATCCATCTCAGAGCGCATCCTCCAGGTCACGCTCAGGCAGACTTTGGCGAAGCGCTGGTGGTGATAGATGGAAGAGCGCTCCGCATTGCTCTGGGAAGTACAGACCGACGACGTGGATTTCACCGACGGCGTGTTCGTGTGCAAACTTAACGCCGCCGACCGGCTGACCTTCAAGGAGATGGCTGGAGAGATGGCCCACACCGGCGGGACCATAACCTGCTCGGCATCAGACGTTCAGGGCGACGTCGGCCCTCAGCTTGCGGGCAACATCGTGGACGTAGAGGTTGACCCAGACACTGGCAAGGTGGAAATCCTGCGCTACACAACCTTCATGGACGTGGGTCAAGTGGTTCACCGAAGCAACTTCGAGGGCTAGATGCAAGGCGGCGTTCTGCAGGGCGCAGGCTGGGCGTTGAACGAGGAGTATTCCTACACCGACGACGGCAAGATGGCAAACTCAAGCCTCCTCGACTATCGCATGCCCACGACAACAGACCTGCCCATGATCGACACAGTAATCATCGAGGTCCCGTCCCCAACCCTCGCCACCCTTTCGGAATCCGAGGAGTCGGCGAGTCGCCCATCGTCCCGCCGCTGGCAGCCATCGCCAACTCCATCCACGACGCCACCGGAGTGCAACTCACCAAACTGCCCATGTCCCCGTCGTCCATCGTCAAGGCGTTGGGTGAGAAGAACGGAGTGTAATCAGCCTCCACGAATTCGAAAGTAAGCCTGCCGCATCTGACAATTTCCAGGCATAAAACAGCCCCCTGATGCTATCTCAGGGGGCTGTTTTCATTGGCCGTCAGGGTATTGAACTAGAGAACGCCACGTACTCGTTTGTTGGATATCTATGACCGGGAACGCCTCACTCGTCGCCTCTGGAGGTGTCTTCGACTTCCAATAGCTCGCTTAGTTTAGACCCGAATTGGCCCAGGCTCTCGCCGTCGAGTCCGCCTTTTTCCTTCACGGCTTCTTTGAACTGCTCGAACAGCCAGTCTTCGCGATTGCCGTGTGGGATGTCAAAGAATTTTCGGTCGAATTTCGGCAGCTTGCCGGGGCCAAAGTATCCCCCGCGTTCTTCGATTGTATAGCCCTCTAAATTGTCTGTGTCCTTGCCGAGCACTTCGCCCGTCTCCACGAAATGCTCCATGACGGGTTGCATCCCGTATCTCTGGACCGGGCAAACCTTCATGCAGACGCCGCAGCCTTCGTACTTGGCCATGACGGGTCGGCAGCGTTCATAGATCAGCTTGTTCTTCTCGGCGCCCCGCCACCATACCTTTTCTTTCACCAGTGCTCTTCCTGGGCAACGGTTCACGCACACTTGGCAAATGTCGCAGAACTTGTGAATACCGTAATCGATGGGAGTGTCGTGAGTCACCGGCGCGTCAGTGGTGATAATCATCAGCCTGGCTCTAGAGCCGAAATGGGGCGATAGCAACTGTCCATTCGCCCCAAGTTGCCCCAGGCCTGCTTCAACGAACATGGGTATGTATGCTGCGCTGTTGTCGTTCGGGCTATGTATCTGGGCCCGATACCCCTGTTCTCGGATGTATTCAGCAAGAACGATGCCCAGTCTGTTCTCGTCCTCATAGGTGCCGTAGTGGGTGTACTCGGCTTCCATGCTCGGGATTGTCTGAGTCTGGCGATAGTCCTGTTCCAGAGCCAGGCAGATAGCGTGCTCGAATTTCACCCATCCCTTTTTGACCTTGAAGGCGTATCTTCGATCGTAACGGGTAAATCCGACCTCTCCGAAACCTAATTCCTTGGCCTTGCTCCTGATATCTTCCGTCAGGTTCTTGGCGTGATCAGGGATTCCTGTGGGAGGCTGATCGGCTGATACTTCAGCAATATCGACCATTGGTTTGGTTGTTTCAATGTGCTGGTTGAGATAATCGGCCACTTCGTCGGAGAATACAGTCCACGTCCAGTCTCTGTCGGCTGTCTTTTCTATCGACTGGCTCTCGAGCGGGTAGGTCCTTGAGTAGAAAGCCAGGTCGCTTTCTCTCTTTGGAATCCCTGGCGTCGTTCTGAGTTGATCAGCAACTGGAATGGAGATGTCGTCATCTCCATCTGTTCTACCGGGCCGAGTGACGATATGACTGATCTTTCTGGTCGTCGTTTTGATTACCATTGCCCGAACGCTCCTTCTCAAAACTCATTAGCGCCAATTGATAACTCGGTCGTCCATTATTCTCATGTGTGATTTTGAATTGATTGTTCGGAAGTGTAAACCGAAAAATTTATGGCCCACATTTTCCAGATGAATCGCATAAAAACACAATAAACTGGGACACTCCCGACTATATGTCCACCTGCCCCTGCTGTCAATGACTATCTGATAGTGATTTGATCCCTCGAAACTAGCAATTGTCCCTGAGAAGTTTGAGGGAGTAAATCAAGTAACAACGCATCCGTGTAAGTCCGATGTGCCTGTCAGTTAACCAAGCGAGGTCTTTTGCTGCGCGCGCGGAGGCGGCGTCATTGCCAACAGCGCCGTAACAGCGACCATAAGGCCCACGCCCACCCACCATATCGAATCGTAGGAGCCTGTGGCGTCCCGAACATACCCCGCCAGGGGCGCGCCGATGCCTCCCACGGCCAGGTTGATGGGCATCACAAGGCCTCGGATGCTCCCAACGTTGGCCCGTCCGAAGTAGTCTGCCCAGATGAAATTCTGGAGGAACATCATTCCGCCGATGCCCAACCCGAACACCGCCATAGACAGGAACATGATGAAAGTCGTGGTGGCATAGATAGTCAACACGCTGGCGACGGCCAGCAGAGCGAACCCTATGCTCCCCATTAACCGTCCCGAAAAGCGTTTCACCAGCATCCCGAAGGCGAAGGTCGCCGCGCCAGCGCACACGGCGTCTACGGCAGTGGCAAAGGATATGAGCGTCGCGTCCAGACCACGATCCATGAAGGCCGGAATTCGGTGGACGGCCACTATACCGATGGCAAGGGCCAGCACGCTAAATACGATAACCAGCCGCCATAATGTGCCCGTGAGCATCGCATCGTGGACTGTCCAGGACACTTCGTCATCTGGCGCGGGTGGCGACGAAAACTCGTCAGTCGCTGCCATAGAGGGCCTCACTCCGTCTGGCAGCAGGCCCATGTCTTCAGGTTGGCGCCTTACGAAAATGCTCGCCAGAGGCACGATCACGCCAATTCCGAGAATTGCCAGGACAACCCAGGCCTGTCTCCAGCCCCATGCGTCTATGAACACCTGAGTAAGGGGAACGAAAATCATCGCGCCAACGGGGATGCCCAGAGCCATGAACGATATGGCCTTGCCCCGGTCTCGCACAAACCACTTCAGCACCGGGACAGACGTTACCAGCGCGCCGGGGCCGCTCATTCCGACCAGGCCCATGAGGGCAAACAGGGCCATCAACTGCCATGCAGAGTTCATGAAGGCCAGGCCGATCATTGCGCCACCAGTGAAAAACGCGGCGGCGGGAAGCATAACTCTGGAGCCGAAACGATCCAGAAGCCACCCAACGCCAGGGCTGGTCACAGCGCTTGAGACCTGGCGAGCCGTCTGCGCCCAGCCGAAGGTGGAACGCCCGATGCCCAACTCATCGCCCATTGGCTTTATGAACAGGCCGAAGTTCAGCGTGCCCATCGCCATGCTGACAGCTCCAGTTGCCGCCATGACACCCACAACGACCCAACCATAAAACAACCCCTGACCCTGACCGCCAGGCGAATCCGAGTCGGCGGGTTGTTGCGGTTTCCCGATGTCTGCCATTAGTCCAGTGTAACATCGGCAGGTGCTCGCTCAGATGGCAGCAGGTTGATGTTCTCGTGCGGGTTATGACGCCAGCCAACACAAATCTCAGACTGCCTTGAGATATCACTCAACGCTGACTCACCAACATATCTATATTGAGCGAAGCCGAAACATCTGACCGGTATCAGGCCAACGCCAGTTCACTGACTACCAGATTCTTTGCGTCCATCCAGAATGGACTGCACGCGCTTGGCGAATCCAAACAAACTGAAGTCTGAAACACACTCCTGGAGGATAGATGAAATACCGCACCCTCGGAAGAACCGAACTGGAAGTTTCCCTGGTTAGCTACGGCTCCGGGGCCCCAGCAAGCTAGGACAGAACACCGACCTATCATCAGCCGAGCAAGACTATTTGTAGGTAGAGCGAGCTTCTGACAGAGGCATAACATGTGTTCTGGGAAGAAGCACACGTGACCCAGAACACTCAAGACAAGAACGAGGCTGCTGAAGAACGGAGCAAAGACACCCGACGGTTCGCTCGGCAGGTTCGGTCAGCCACTCGCAGGAAATACACCACAGAAGAGAAGATCCACATTGTCCTTGAAGGTTTCCGACGTGAGGTCTCGGTCAACGAGCTGTGTCGTCGTGAAGGCATAAAACCCAACAACTTCTACTCGTGGACTAAAGAGTTCATGGAAGCAGGCAAGCAGCGTCTGAGTCGTGACACGACCCGTGACGCCACTCGCCTGGAGATCAACGCTCTCAAGCGAGAAAACGCTGATCTCAAACATCTGGTGGCCGAGCTATCGCTGGATCTTCACCGTCTGAAAAAACATCGGCGCCGAGTCTAGACGAAGGCCATATCATCGCATGAGCGTCGACGAGAAGGCCCAAGCCCTTCAGCAGGTTGAGTCATCCCCGGGATCCAAGCGCAAGGTTCTGTCAGAGCTTGGAGGATCCAAGAGCGACTGCTACCGCTGGAGAGCCAGAGCAAGGCAAGGAAGCCTTGAGGATCGAAGGCATCCAGGCCCATCCTGGTTTCAGGAATCACTGGGAATCTGATCTAGGCAGGGGTAAAACCGCCAGAATGGCAGCCGCTAGAAAGAACAAGCCTGCCACATAGTAGAGTGTAGCAACAACCCCAATGAACTCATACAAACCGCCTGCAATCAAAGGGGATGTTGCGCTCATCAGAAAGGTGACGAACGAGGACAGCCCTAGAGCCGTGGATGCGACGCTCTGGTCTACCCGGTCCAGGATTGCCGCCGTCAGTATCGGCTGGTCTGGATAGAGGAACAGCCCTAGCAGAGCGATGAACACGGTGAGAATCAGCCCTTCGCCGTTGAAAATCATCAAAATGCAGATCGCCCCGGACCAGATTAGGCCAGGGGTTAACACCTGCTTTCTGCCCAGACGGTCTGAGAGGTATCCTGCGATGGGTTTTGCCACTATTCCGACCATTATGAGCAAGCCGATATGGAACCCTCTGTCGAACGGCTCCAGCCCTAATTCGTTGTTTAAATACAGCGGCAGGACTGTGACCAGCGCCGCTAGAGACATGCTTCTCATTCCCTTGACCAAAGTGATCGCCCAGAGTATGCGGTCTCTCAGTAACTGCTTTGTCACCTCTGCCCGGTCGGTGGAAGTCTCACCTTCAACTGAAGACTCTGATTTCCTGCCGATATTTTTGAATGACCACAAGGCCAGCAATGCCAGAAATATGGGCGCCGCGCCGTAGATGCTGATGATGCCCCGCCAGCTCAGCGTCAGCAGCAGCGCGCCGGTTGCCAGAGGCCCCAGGACATCTCCAACACTGCCTCCGACACCGTGAAAAGAGAGCGCCATGCCGCGAGACCTGGGGAAGTGGTACGACAGGGAAGCCGACGCAGGAAGATGCCAGAGCGAATGGGAAATCGCGACCACCGCCACTCCAACCAGCAACAGTGGATAAAATGGAGACAATCCGATCAAGAATGCGCCGATACTGAATCCCACAATGCACCCGGACAGGAGCAACCCCCAGTGGCGACGCAGCGAGTCCACAACGACGCCTCCAGGCAGGGCCACCACCGCTGACGCCACTTCTCTGACAGTGATCACCGCTCCCACGCCAACGGCGTTCAGGCCAAAGGCGCGCTGGACTTCGGGAAGCACAACCGCGAAGCTCTGGATGAGCCAGTGAAACACCGAGTGACCGATGGCGAGGCCTGAGATCATGAACCAACCGCGCTGCCTGATATCGCGGGGTTGGCCGGACTCTGGGTTCGTGGCGTCCAAGCGTTGACTCCTGGCTCCAGCGGGGGAATTTTGCAAACTGACGATATAGAATTACGAGGTAACCCTACACCTGATAAGGAACTCGAACATGATACCCGATGCAACCAAACGCACGGAAGCGGCTTTGAAGCGTCATGTAGCCGCGATAATGGCCGGAGACGCCGACAGCGTGATGCGCAATTTCGCGGACGACGCGGTGGCGTACACTTCCGAAGACACTCTCCACGGACAGGACGCCATCCGAGCGGATATCGAGTCTTTCGTTAACAGCACTCCAGAGGGGATGAGGGACAATTTCCAGGTCGTGCGCCGCGACATCGACGGCGACGTCGCATACATCACCTGGAAGGCAGAACCGTTCGTCTTGATGGCGACCGAGACCTTCGTTGTCACCGACGACAAGATTCGAGCGCAGACCTACCTTAACATGGAGTCGAGGTCTGCCTGAATGATGACCTTCTTGTTAACAAGTGGTAAAATCCATCTTAAAAAGAGCCTGATCGTTCTTGTTGACTGCGAGGACACTCTGGCGAAAGAATAAGGAAACATGAACTCGCGTAACTATGACATCGGCATCATCGGCGGAGGCATCATCGGTCTGGCTACGGCCATGCGTCTCACTCAGGAGCACCCCAACCAGAAGGTTGTGGTTATCGAGAAGGAGGCTGAGGTCGCCCAGCACCAGACCGGTCACAACAGCGGAGTCATCCACGCGGGCATCTACTACGCCCCCGGCTCTCAGAAGGCCAATTTCTGCTCCGAAGGCAATGGCATCCTTCGCGAGTTTTGCGACGAGCGGGGCATCGAGTACGAAATGTGCGGCAAGTTGATTGTCGCTATCGACGACTCCGAGGTTCCGCGTCTGGAGGAATTGTATCGTCGAGGCACTGCCAACGGCGCTCTCGGTCTGGAACTGGTCGGGCCGGAGCGACTGCGAGAGCTTGAGCCTCACGCCGCCGGAGTTAAGGCCGTCTGGTCTCCCAACACCGGAATCATCGACTTCAAGCAAGTGTCGCAGGCGTACTCCACCGAGATGCGCGAGCGCGGCGGAGACTTGATGAGCAACGCTCAGGTCAAGAGCATGGCCCGCTCCAACGACGGCATCCACATCGAGACCTCCAGCGGAGACGTTACCGCACAGCACATTATCAACTGCGCCGGACTCCACGCCGATAAGGTAGCGAGTATGATGGGCGTTGACATCGGCGTTCGCATAATTCCTTTCAGAGGCGAATACTACTCTCTAAAAAAAGAAAAAGAGAGCTTGGTCAACGGCCTGATCTATCCCGTGCCTGACCCGTCTCTGCCCTTCTTGGGCGTCCACTTCACCAAGCGAGTAACTGGCAGCGTCGAGGCCGGGCCGAACGCGGTGCTGTCGATGAAGCGCGAAGGGTATAGTAAGACCAGCTTCAGCTTCGGAGACGCAATGGGCACGCTGACCTATCCTGGGTTCTGGCGCATGTCCATGAAGTACTGGAAGGTTGGGTTCAACGAGCAATATCGCTCGGTGATGAAGGGTGTGTTCGTCAAATCCCTCCAGACGCTGATCCCTGAGATTACAGGAGATGACCTCCACCAACCAGGCGCAGGCGTCAGAGCGCAGGCCGTGGACCGCAAAGGCCAGCTTCTCCAGGACTTCTCTATCGCCGAGACAAACAATGCTATCCATGTCCTGAACGCTCCATCTCCTGGGGCCACGTCATCGTTGGCTATCAGCCGATACATCGTGGATATAGCGCAGAAGTCGTTTAGTTTGAACTGAGTTATTAGCAATCAGCTTTCAGCCGTCAGCGATTTCTCCATTCTGAGATCGTAATCGAAGCATCTGGTCGTCTAAGGTGGCAATCGCTCACCATGCGACCAGATGTTTTGCCCCGTTCTGCACGACGATGAAGGGATCATCGAGTCTTTTGCAAGATTGCGATAGAGCACGGCCTCCTCGCGAGTAACTGACTGTCGTCGGGTGTATAATGGCCCTCGTCAAACCAACCCACTAAAAGTCAGGGAGCAGTCAGTGAAATTTTGTTACGCATTTCGACGAGGAACTTTTTACCCATTCATTGCCGGACAGGGGTGGAACATACCCGCCGGCGAGACCAGATCCAAATACCTCGGCCGAGTGAAGAACATCGGGTTCGACGGCATAGAACTTGGCTTTGAGAGTTTCGGAGGCTTCGACGCCGCCGAGCAGGAAGCCAAAGAACTCCAGAAGGAACTGGCCGATGCCGGAGTGCCGTGCGTAGCAATTCGCGCTGGCGGCGGGCTGTCTCAGCCAAACGTCGCGTCCAAGAACCGTAACCGTTTGGAGAAGGCCGTCGAGATCGGGGGATGGATAGGCGCAGAGATCGTCAACACAGCGCTCGGAAGCCCTCCAAGAGACGAGACCGTGAACACTGGCCCCAATGGAGAGCCAAGCTCCCACGGCTCCAGCGCTCAAGCCACCGAAGAAGACTTCATACGCACGGCCAACGTGCTTCACGAGGTCGGCGATCAGGCTGGCAGCCTCGGGCTGGACATAACCGTCGAAGTCCATCAGCACTCCATCGCCGACAACTCCTGGTCTGCCCTTCACCTGCTTGACCTAACCGACAGTCCTCACGTGTTCGCAAATCCTGATCTGGGGAACATTCTGTGGACATACGAGATACCAGAAGAAACTAGCGAGGACGCCATCACGGCTCTTGCCCCGCACTCCAAGTACTGGCACTCAAAGAACCTCCATCAGATGCATATCCCGGAACTCGACCATTCCTACTACATCCGGGTTCCACTGTCTGACGGCGACATCGACTACCGCTTCGCCCTTGAGGCCATGACCGAGGCCAACTTTGACGGCTACATGGCAATCGAGGGCGCCAACACCGGCGACCAGCTATATAAAGACCGCAAGAGCGTCGACTACGTCAACAATGTTCTGGCAGAATTGGACGGTGCTTAAACCATTCACAGAATCGTCCAAAATAGTCTCTAAGACCTTTCTAATAAAGGGCCAAGATGCTAAACTCTTGGAGCGAGTTACAGACAGACGTTGGCGGGCCAGAAATTGGCCTTGACAGCGGTAGGGGCATCCTCTAACATTACTGCCTGTAACAAAAATTACAGATAGCACCTTAACAACTGGATAGTAGAAGGAAACCCCAATTTTCATAGAGTTTGATCTTGGCTCAGGACGAACGTTGGCGGTGCGCCTAATGCATGCAAGTCGAACGGGCGAAGGGACTTCGGTCCCCTAGCTAGTGGCAGACGGCTGAGTAACACGTAAATGATCTGCCCCGAAGTGAGGGACAACCCCGAGAAATCGGGCCTAATACCTCGTAAGTTCATTGGATCACGGTCCAGTGAAGAAAGGTTTCGGCCACTTTGGGAGGAGTTTGCGGCCTATCAGGTAGTTGGTGGGGTAATAGCCTACCAAGCCGAAGACGGGTAACCGGTGTGAGAGCACGATCGGTCAGAGGGGGACTGAGACACGGCCCCCACTCCTACGGGAGGCAGCAGCAGGGAATCTTGCACAATGGACGAAAGTCTGATGCAGCGACACCGCGTGAGGGAAGAAGGCCTTCGGGTTGTAAACCTCTTTTATCAGGGAAGAGTAAGGACTGTACCTGACGAATAAGGACCGGCTAACTACGTGCCAGCAGCCGCGGTAATACGTAGGGTTCAAACGTTGTCCGGATTTACTGGGCGTAAAGAGCGCGTAGGCGGTTTGTTAAGTCTCATGTGAAATCTCCCGGCTCAACTGGGAGGGGTCATGGGAAACTGGCAAGCTTGAGGGTAGCAGAGGAAAGCGGAATTCCCGGAGTAGTGGTGAAATGCGTAGATACCGGGAGGAACACCAGAGGCGAAGGCGGCTTTCTGGGCTATTCCTGACGCTGAGGCGCGAAAGCGTGGGGAGCAAACCGGATTAGATACCCGGGTAGTCCACGCCCTAAACGATGGATACTAGATATGGGGGGTATCGACCCCTCCCGTGTCGCAGCTAACGCATTAAGTATCCCGCCTGAGGAGTACGGCCGCAAGGCTAAAACTCAAAGGAATTGACGGGGACCCGCACAAGCAGCGGAGCGTGTGGTTTAATTCGATGATAAGCGAAGAACCTTACC
>Ga0208113_1000435_pt1 | contig 20928 bp, 21 predicted proteins | sample Knorr_S7_td_NADW_FD_185598 | JGI IMG/M metagenome (GOLD analysis project Ga0208113, IMG submission 185598) | Marine microbial communities from Southern Atlantic Ocean transect - Knorr_S7_td_NADW_ad_2505m_LV_A (SPAdes) (version 2) | ecosystem: Environmental > Aquatic > Marine > Oceanic | place...
AATTTTAGAATCACAAGCATGTGTATTAATTTCAAAACAGAGTAAAAAAAAGGCTTCAGAAAGCGGTCTTCCCAAATCATTTTTTTAATTGGGTTACATTCGCATACTTATTACACCAACACTCACTTATTTAAGAACTTCATTGAACATTCATTGAAAACTTCATTGAAGAATTTTGCGACAGGCATAAAAAAAGGGCAGTAAAAACTGCCCTTTTTGAATTTTGTTTTGAGTAAGAATGATTACATTCCCATTCCGCCCATTCCACCCATACCACCACCCATTCCACCAGGAGGCATAGCTGGACCTGCTTCTTTTTCTTCAGGTTTGTCCGCAACCATTGCTTCTGTTGTAATTAGTAAACCAGCAACTGACGCCGCATCTTGTAAAGCAGTTCTCACAACTTTAGTTGGGTCGATAATTCCTTTTACAAACATATCGCAATACTGCTCATTTTGAGCATCATATCCTTGACTTGGTTTTTTTCCTTCTAAAAGTTTTCCAACCACAACTGATCCGTCGATACCGGCGTTAGCAACTATTTGTCTGATTGGTGATTCCAAAGCTTTTTTGATAAGATCTATTCCAGCTTTCTGATCAGCTCCTTTAAATTTTACCTTGTCTAAATCTTGAGAAGCGTAAAGTAAAGCACATCCACCTCCAGCAACAACACCTTCTTCTACTGCAGCTCTCGTTGAATTAAGTGCATCTTCAACTTTGTCTTTTCTTTCTTTAACTTCTACTTCTGTTGCGCCGCCAACTTTAATTACCGCAACTCCTCCAGCTAATTTAGCTAATCTTTCTTGAAGTTTTTCTTTATCATAATCGGAAGTAGTTTCTTCAATTTGTTGTCTAATTTGATTGCATCTTGCTTCAATGTCAGCTTTCTTGCCTGACCCTGCAACAATAGTACTATTATCTTTATCGACTTTTACTTTCTTGCAAGATCCAAGATCATTTATTTTTACGTTCTCTAATTTAATACCAAGATCTTCTGAAATCACTTGACCACCAGTTAATATGCCAAGGTCTTCTAACATTGATTTTCTTCTGTCTCCAAATCCTGGTGCTTTAACAGCAACTACTTTTAATCCACCTCTAAGTTTATTTACAACTAAAGTAGCCAAAGCTTCACCCTCTACATCTTCTGAAATTATCATTAGTGGTCGACCTGCTTGAACAACAGATTCCAATAGTGGAACTATTGCTTGCAAATTAGCTAATTTTTTTTCATGTAATAGAATAAGTGGATTATCCAGTTCAGTAGTCATTTTGTCTGCATTGGTTATGAAATAAGGAGAGAGATATCCTCTATCAAACTGCATACCTTCAACAACATCTAATTCAGTAGCGAGTCCTTTTGCTTCCTCTACAGTAATCACGCCTTCATTTCCTACTTTTTGCATTGCCTTTGAAATCATGTCGCCAATTTCTTTTTCTCCATTTGCAGAAATAGTTCCAACTTGAGCAACCTCATCATTAGTTTTAACTTTTTTTGAAGATAATTTTATTTTTTCAATAACATATGCAACTGCATTATCAAGTCCTCTTCTAACATCCATTGGGTTCATTCCAGCGGTAACATATTTGATTCCTTCTTTAACTATTGACTGAGCTAAAATAGTAGCAGTGGTGGTACCATCTCCTGCCTCATCGTTTGTTTTGCTCGCAACTTCCTTAACCATTTGAGCGCCCATATTCTCGAATTTATCTTGAAGTTCAATTTCTTTAGCAACGGTAACACCATCTTTTGTTGAACGTGGTGCACCATAAGATTTGTCTAAAACTACATTTCTTCCCTTGGGACCCAAAGTTACTTTAACTACATTTGCAAGGGTATCTACCCCCTTTAACATTGCAGTTCTCGCCGCTGTATCAAATTTTATAATTTTTGCCATTTTATTTTTTTCCTTTCGAAATTCCCATAATGTCAGACTCTTTCATTATGCTGTATTCTTTTCCGTCAATTTTTACTTCAGTACCTGACCACTTGCCAAAAAGAACTAAATCTCCTATCTTAACATCCATAGGTACTATTTTTCCGTCTTCAGTTCTGGCACCCGATCCGACTGCCACAACTTTCCCTTCTTGAGGTTTTTCTTTTGCTGTATCTGGGATGATTATTCCTCCTGATGTCTTTTTTTCACTGTCTAACACTTCAATTAAAACTCGATCGTGCAAAGGTCTAAATTTCATATTAAATTCACTCCTAATTTTTTTATAATCAGGTATATAATATCGGATTTAAAAATTTCAATACCCCCTACTAAAAACTTAGGATTTATAGCACAAATACACCAAAATAGTGTATTTTTGATCTTGCCTGAGCTAATCATCTATAATCATGAAAACAAAATTAATTAAGGGTCTAAAGCAAGTTCAAAGCAAATACGATGCTTTTTTTATAGATTTATGGGGAGTCCTACATAATGGAATTGAACTATTTTCTGGTGCTGTTGAGGTATTGGAAAATTTGAATAAATTAAATAAACGGTTTGTCTTGATGTCTAACGCACCTAGACCATCAAAATCAGTTAAAAAATTTTTATTAAAGTTAAAATTAAATAGAATTTTGTTAAAAAATATTTTTACTTCAGGAGAAGCGGCTCTACAAAGTTTACAAAAAAATGTATATGGAAAAAATTTTTATCATCTTGGTCCCAAAAGAGACAATAGTTTGTTTGAAGGGTTTGAAAATAACAGAAAGAATCCAGAGGATGCAGATTTTATTTTATGTACAGGATTTTTGGATAACCACGAGGACTCATTGAATTATCATAAAGATTTGTTAAAAAAATACATACAACTTAAAATGATTTGTACTAATCCAGATTTAGTGGTGCATCGCGGTTTTGAGCAAGAGTATTGTGCAGGTACATTAGCTCAAATTTTTAAAGAGCTGGGTGGAAAAGTTATTTACTTTGGCAAACCTCATCCAGAGATATATAAATTTTGTATTAAAAAGGGAGAAAAAGTTCTTATTATTGGAGACAATATTCGCACTGATATTAAAGGAGCAAATAATATGAAGTTTGATTCGTTATTTATAACAGACGGAATTCATAAAGAAGAATTTTTTGATTTGCAATTACAAAATTATGACAAAATTTTGAAGAAATATGGAGCTAAAACTAATTATTATCAAAAGAGGCTTACTTGGTAAATTATGAAAATTTTTAATAACATAAATATTCCAAAAAATTATAAAAATTCAGCCTTAGCAATTGGCAATTTTGATGGCGTTCATAAAGGCCATCAAAAAGTTTTTAAGGAAACTAAAAAATTTGCTAAAAGAAAAAAGATTAAATTCGGAGTGTTAACTTTTACTCCATTACCTATAATGTTTTTTTATAAAAACGTCAAAAATTTCAGATTAGCATCTGAAGATCAAAAAATTGAGTTATTTAAAAAACATCAAGTAGATTTTGTTATAAATATTAAATTTAATAAAAAATTTTCTAAAATAAGTGCTAAAGATTTCATAAAAAAAATAATTTGTAAAAAAATGAATCCTCAATCACTTTCTGTTAGTAATAATTTTAGGTTCGGCAGAAAAAGAAAAGGTGACGTGAATTTATTAAAAAAACTTAGCAACAAGTATAATTATCGATTATTGAATATAAATCCCTTTCAATATTCAGGAAAAATAGTTTCTTCTACCAGAATTAGAAAATGTTTAAAGAATGGAAAGATTGATTTAGCAAATAAACTACTTTCAAGAACCTGGTTCATTGAAGGCCAAGTAAAAAAAGGAAAGAAAATAGGTAGAAAATTGGGATATCGCACCTGCAATATTGAAGTTAAAAATTATATATTGCCAAAAATAGGAATTTATTCGGTTAAGGTTTCGATAGATGATAAAAAAAAAAAATACGGTGGAGTTGCTTATTTAGGGTCTCGCCCCACCTTTGGAGGTAAGGAAATTTTTCTAGAAGCTAATATATTTGGTGTTAAAAAAAGTTTATATAAAAAAAAATTAAGGGTATATTTCTTAAAATTTTTGCGTAGAGATCGGAAATTTAAGAATCCAACCCAGTTAATAAGACAAATGAATAAAGATGTAATTTTTGCAAAAAAAGGTTTAAAAACTAAGCTAGTGTTATGAGCAAGGAAGATATCAATTTACCCAAAACTTCATTTTCAATGAAGGCAAATTTGCCCAATAAAGAACCCGAAATTTTAAAAATTTGGGAAAAGTTAAATTTATATAAAAAACTTAGAGAATCTCGAAAAGGACGAGAGAAATTCGTTTTACATGATGGACCTCCATATGCAAATGGCCATATTCATATGGGTACAGCTTTAAATAAAATTCTTAAAGATATGGTTACGAAATTTCATCAAATGAATGGAAAGGATTCAGTTTATGTTCCAGGCTGGGATTGTCATGGTTTACCAATAGAATGGAAAATAGAAGAACAATATATAAAAAATAAAAAAAATAAAGATGAAGTTCCGATAAAAAAATTTAGGTTAGAATGTAGAGAATTTGCTGGCAAATGGATTGATATTCATATTAAAGAATTTAGCAGACTAGGAGTAAAAGGCGATTGGAAGAATTATTATTCCACGATGAGCTATGAAGCTGAGGCACAAATTGTAAGGGAATTAGGTAAATTTTTATTAAATGGAAGTTTATACAACGGCTTTAAGCCTGTTCTTTGGTCAACTGTTGAAAAAACAGCATTAGCTGACGCTGAAGTAGAGTACAGAGATCATACCTCTAACACAATTTATGCTTCTTTTAAAATAATAAAAACAAAAAAAGATTTTTTAAAAGACAGCCATGTTATAATTTGGACTACTACTCCCTGGACAATACCAGCAAATCGAGCTTTGGCTTATGATAGTAAAATCAAATATTCAGTTGTTAAAATTGGCAAGGATACTAAACATTTTCAAAATAAAAAAATTATAATCGCAAGTGAACTTATAAAAAAAGTTTCTGAAGAATGTAATTTTAGAGATTTCAAAGTTTTAAAAGAATTTAATGGAAATGATTTTGAAAATACTGTCTGTCAACATCCATTTTCAAATTTGGGTTATGATTATGATGTACCTATGCTGCCGGGAGATTTTGTAACACTTGAACAGGGAACGGGAGTTGTTCATACAGCCCCTAGTCATGGGCCAGACGATTTTAATTTATGTTTAAAATATGGACTGAAAGCTCCTGACACCATGAATGATTCAGGAATATATTCTAACGCAATACCTTTTTTTTCAGGCATGCATATTTTCAAAGCCGAGCCCGTCATCATTGATAAGCTATCTGAATCTAAAAGTTTATTAGGAAATGGTAAACTTCAACACAGCTTTCCTCATTCATGGAGATCAAAAGCTCCCTTGGTTTATAGAGCCACACCTCAGTGGTTTATTTCTATGGAGAAAAATAATTTGAGAAAAAAAGCACTCAAAGCAATAGACGATACCGCATTTTATCCAGCGAGAGGAAAGGATCGAATTAGATCAATGATAGAAACTAGACCAGATTGGTGTATTTCTAGACAAAGAGTATGGGGAGTTCCGCTTCCAATATTCGTATCAAAGAAAACCAAGGAGCCCTTGAGAGATCCAGAGATAATAGAAAATATTGCCAAGATATACGAAAAAGAAGGAGCAGATTGTTGGTTTGATGGCAATCCACAAAAATTTTTAGGAAAAAAATATAAAATAGAAGATTATATTCAATCAACTGATATTTGCGAAGTTTGGTTTGATAGCGGTTCTACCCATAGTTTTGTCTTGGAAAAAAGAAAAGATTTGACATGGCCCGCATCAATGTATTTAGAAGGTTCTGATCAACATAGAGGTTGGTTCCATTCGTCTTTATTAGAATCATGCGGAACTAGAGGTAGAGCTCCTTTTAACAGCATTCTTTCCCACGGTTTTGTAGTAGATGGAAAAGGTTTAAAAATGTCCAAATCTACAGGAAATATAATTGCACCAGAAGACATACTTAAAAAATATGGCGCTGATATCCTGAGAACTTGGGTGGCTGCATCGGATTATACGGAAGATTTAAGATTAGATTATTCTATCCTAGAACAACATGCCGAATCTTATAGAAAAATTAGAAATACATTTAGATTTTTGTTGGGCAATTTAAGGGATCAAAAGATTAATTTTAACTCAAATTCAAAAGAAATTGATAAGTGGCCTGAGCTTGAACGTTTTATGTTACATCAAATTTTTGCACTTAATAAAAAATTTAATAACTGTTTTAAAGAATACAATTTTCATAAACTTTATAGAGAATTGTTCAATTTTTGCTCACTTGATTTGTCGGCATTTTATTTTGATATTAGAAAAGATATTCTTTATTGCGATGAAATGCAATCTTCTCAACGACAAATATGTATTAATTTATTAAGTTTGATTCTAGATATGTTATTAAAATGGTTTGCGCCAATATTATCTTTTACAACAGAAGAAATTTTTCAAATTATTAATCAAGAGAAAAATTCAAGTATTCATTTGGAAACTTTTCCAGAAATCCCATTAAAATGGGAGAATGAAAAGCTATTTCAGAAATGGGATAAACTGAAAATAATTAGAAATGTTGCAAATGCGGCAATTGAAATTAAAAGATCGAGCAAAGAGATAGGATCAAGCCTTGAGGCTGATGTTGAAATTTATCTAGGTAAGGAATATCTAAAACTTGTCAAAGATATTGATTTATCCGAGTATTTTATTACTTCAAAAGCCAATTCAAAGCCAATGATTAATGATGATAAACTTTTCAAATTGGATGAAGTGGATAATGTTAAAATTTTAGTTACAAAGGCTAAAGGAAAAAAATGTTCTAGGTGCTGGAAAATTTTAGAAAATCCTTGTCAGAGAAATAATTGCGGCTTAAAGAATTAAATTTTAATGAAAAAAATTATAATTATTTTATCAATATTTTTTTTTGATAGATTTACCAAAATATATTTAATAAATTTACAATCAACAGGAACGGATATTGATTTTTATATTTTTCCCTTTTTAAATTTTTATTTAATATGGAATACCGGTATTGGTTTTGGTTTAGTCGCTATGGAAACAAATATTTATTATCATATTCTTACCTCAATAATAGTAATTATTAACATTGGTCTTATATTTTTTCTCATAAAATCTAAGGGCATTCACGTTTACTTAATTGCATTAATAATTGGCGGCTCTCTGGGAAATTTATTTGATAGAATATATTATTACGCTGTACCCGATTTCATAGATCTGCATTTGGGTGATTATCATTGGTTTATATTTAATGTTGCTGATATTTTTATCACAGTGGGTATAATTGGACTTATATTGATTGAATTGTTAAAAAAAGAAAAAGTTTCTAAAAATGCATAAAAAAATAATATATATATTATCAATAATTTTTTTTGTTACTTCTTGCGAGACAATGAGCTCGGTAAAGCGAGGTTTAACTGGTGAAAAGAGAGTATCAACTGACGAGTTTTTGATAAAGAAAAAGGATGCTCTTATCATGCCTCCAGATTATGAAAATTTACCAACCCCGGAAGAAAGAATTGCTGCTAAGAAAGAAATCTCAGCTTTTGAAAAATCCCTGGGAACTTCAATTGAAGATAATTCACCTTCATCAACATCTACCGAGGGATTTATACTAAAAAAGATTCAATCAAATTAAATGCTGAAAAAAGGTAATTTTTTTAAAAATTATTTCATTAGTTCAAGCAAATATAACAAAAATTTAAAAAAAACTAAAAAAATTTTCAATTCTTTTTTAATAGATTTAAAAAACAATCAAATTCCTTTACTTGATTCCTATGAAAAAAATTATGAATTTGATTTTTCAATGGCAACTGTTAGAAAATTTTCTAAATATAAAAATATTGTTATCATTGGCATGGGTGGATCAATTTTAGGAACAAAGAGTATTTACTCATTTTTAGAAAAAAAAATTAAAAAAAAAGTATTTTTTTTTGATAATTTAGATTTAAATTTAAATTTAAAGTATAGAAAAATAAAAAATTTAAAGAATTCTTGTTTTATTGTAGCTGGTAAATCGGGCAGAACCATTGAAACAATAATAAATTTAGGGACAATATTTTCAAAAAATTTATTAAAAAATAAATTAATTATTATTGCGGAGCCAACTGATAATGCATTAATGACTATAGCAAATAAATATCATGCTGAGGTCATTGAACACAAAGAATTTATAAGTGGTCGTTATTCAGTCTTATCGGAAACTGGAATGTTTCCAGCGGCATTAATGGGTTTGAATTTGATTAAATTTAAAAACTTGACGAGGTTAATTAAAAATAAAAATTTTATCTCAATTTTAATTCAAAATGTAGCGTGTATATATACATTAATTTCAAAAAAGATTAATAATTCAGTTATTTTGAATTACGATTCTAATTTAAATAATTTAGGATATTGGTATCAACAACTTGTTGCAGAAAGTTTAGGAAAAAAAGGTAAGGGAATTAATCCAATATTATCATTTGGCCCAAAGGATCATCATAGTCTTTTACAACTTTATTTGGACGGACCCAAAGATAAATTTTTCACTTTCTTTAACTCATCACAAAAAGAAGATAAAATCAAAGTTTCTCAAGATATTATTCCAAACAATATGAGATTTTTAAAAAATAAAAATTTAAGATTTATTATTAATGCACAATGTAATGCTGTAAAAAATATTTTTAAATTAAAAAAAATTCCATTCAGGCAAATTACCTTTAACAAAAAAAATGAAGAGGAATTAGGAGAAATTTTTACTTTTTTTGTTTTAGAAACAATTCTTCTGTCACGTTTAATGAATATAAATCCATTTGATCAGCCTGCTGTTGAACAAGTTAAAATTGAAACAAAAAAAATTTTAAGTTAAAAATTTTCCAAAAATTATTTTTGACATTCCGTATGTTCTTTCGTCTACTATTTCAAAATAATTTGGTAATTTTTCCTTAGTAGTCTTACTTCTGTGTAAAATTATAATTCCACTTTCGTTCAGCAAATTCTTATTAAAAATTAATTCAATTAATTTTTCTATATTTGTATCTTTAAAAGGTGGATCACAAAAAATAAGGTCAAATTTTGATTTAAAAATATTTTGTTTTTCAATTAACTCGAAAATATCATTAAAAAATATTTTTATTTTATTTTTTACTTTTAATTTTTCAATATTTTTTTCTAAAATCTCAATTGCATCCTTTTTCTTCTCAATAAAACAAACACTTATAGCTTGTCTTGATAGGCATTCTAATCCAAATGATCCTGTTCCTGCGTATAAATCTAAAATATTTGATTGTTCTAATTGTAATGAAATTTTGTTTGAGTGAGTCAGCAGATTAAAAATACTTTCTCTAGCTAGATCCTTAAGTGGCCTGGTATCTTTATCTTTAAGCATATGTAGAGTAGCTCCTTTTAGTTTGCCCGCTATAATTCTCATAACTATTTATTATCTATTACCCTCCATCCAATATCTTTTCTAAAGAAACCATCAGGCCAATTTATTTTATTTATATTAGTTAAAGATCTACTTCTTGCTTCAGCTAAATTTTTTGATGATGAAGTTATATTTAATACTCTTCCACCACTAGAATAAGTTTTATTATTCTTTTCATAAGTACCAGCGTGAAATATCTGATTATTTTTATCCGTTAAAACATTTGATAAATTTTTTATTTCACTATCTTTAATGTAATTATAGGGATAACCCTTGGCGCACAAAACAATAGTAATAGAACTTTTTTTAGTCCATTCAATTTTTAAATTGTTTATTTTATTTCTAGTTGCGCAGTCTATTATTTCTAATAAATCTGTTTCCAGTCTCATCATAAGAACCTGACATTCTGGATCACCCATTCTGATATTATATTCAATCAAATAAGGTTCCCCTTTATTAATCATTAAACCTGCATATAAGAAGCCCTTATATGGATGACCCAAGTCTTTCATAGCTTTGAGGGTAGGTTCTATAATTTTTTTTTTGATTTTTTCTTCAAGTTTATCTGTAAGCAAAGGTGCAGGAGAATAAGCGCCCATTCCTCCAGTATTTGGACCCGTGTCTCCTTCGCCAACTCTTTTATGATCTTGAGCTGAGCCAAAAAAATGATATGAATTTTCATCAACTATTGCAAAATAACTTAACTCTTCTCCTTCTAGAAATTCTTCTAAAACTACTTGGTGTGAAGATTTAAATTTACCTTCTAAAATTTCTTTTGTATTTTTTAAGGCTTCTTCTATGGAAGTACATATCGAAACTCCCTTTCCAGCAGCTAAGCCGTCAGCTTTTACTACTATTGGAGCTTTATTTTTTTTAATGAAAATAGATGCATCATCAAAATTATCGAAAACTCCAAAATTTGCTGTTGGAATGTTATTTTTTTTGCATAATTTTTTCATGAATGCTTTTGAACCTTCTAATTGTGATGCAAATTTATTTGGACCAAACACTCTAACTTTTTTTTCAATTAAATAATCGACAAGCCCATCAACTAAAGGTTGCTCAGGACCAACAATTACAATATCAATATTTTTCTTTTTAATTACTTGATAAAGGGCAGCAAAATTTGAAATATCTTCTTTTACATTTTCTGCTATTTTTTGAGTGCCAGCATTACCAGGTATACATAGTAGTTTTTTTATTTTTGAAGATTTTTTTAGCTTATAACAGATAGCATGCTCACGACCACCACTTCCTATGACTGCTAAATTCATATATTATAGATATATCAATAATTAAACGTACATGAACCGAAATAAAGCAAAACTCAAATTTAAACCAAATAATTTTGAAATTATTGAAGAGGGCGATTATGTCGTTTGTGCAGTTTCAGGGAAGAATATCCCACTCAATCAATTAACTTATTGGAACGTTGAACTTCAGGAAGCTTATTTTTCGCCAAAAGAGGCTCAACAAAGATATGAAGAATTAAATAAAAAATGAGAATTTTAATTAGTTTAATTTTATTATTAATTTCAACCTCAAGTTTTGCTTTGACTTTTGAAGGTAAGTTTATCCAAGGCTCTTTTATTCTTGGAAAAACTGAACCTGATTCTGAAGTTTTTATTGATAAAAAAAAGGTGAAAGTTACCTCCGACGGTTATTTTGTTTTTGGATTAGGCAGAGATAGAAAATATGATGTTGTAATAACTTTAAATAAAGATGGAAATAAGCAAAAAATCGTAAAAAAGGTTCAAAAAAGAAAATATAATATTCAAAAAATAGATGGGCTTGAAGAGAAAAAAGTAACCCCGCCAGAAGAAGTGTATGAAAGAATTAAAAGAGAAAATAAATGGATAGGTGAGGTTAGGACTATAGATAGCGATTTAATTTTTTTTACAAAAGAATTTATAATTCCTGTTGAAAATGCCATCATCTCAGGAGTTTATGGAAGTCAAAGAATTTTAAATGGTAAACCCAAATGGCCACACTATGGATTAGATTTTGCAGCAGATGAAGGTACAAAAATTAAAGCTATGTTAGATGGAATGGTAACTTTGGCAGAACCTGATTTATTTTATACAGGTGGAACTTTAATATTTGATCACGGTCATGGTATTTCAACACTATACATGCATATGGAAAAAATATTGGTTAAGAAAGGTCAAAAAGTAAAACAGGGCGATATTATCGGTACAGTTGGATCAACTGGAAGGGCAACAGGAGCCCACTTAGATGTTAGGCTTAATTGGTTTCATATACGATTAGATCCAGCAACAGTTCTTAATATAAAATGATGAAAAATAAAGAATATATAATTAATCCTAGTGCATTGTCTTATTTCTGCCCACACTGTGAATATTTAAAGCAAAACTATAGTCTTGTGAATAAATCTATTTCGGCAGGCATTACAGGGGAATTAGATGGAATAGAAAAGAATTTTTTTTTAGGAGACTGTAGAAAAATTGATAAAAATTTACCGAAAGGTGAAACTATAGATCCATTCAATATATATTTTTACACAAAAATTTTATATGACGGAAAAAAAAGACCATTTAGAATCATGGGTAAGGGTGATGCAATTATTAAATTTGAAGATGAAACATGTGGAATTATAGATTACAAGACTTCAAAATTTGAAAAAAATGAAAATAATAAAAAAGACTATTTTACAAATGAGAAATTACAAGTGAAGATCGACATGTATAATCCTCAGTTACACGCATATTTTATGCTTTATTCCAACTTAGAAACAGATAAATCTTTTTTAAAACAAATGCATATAAAAAGATATCCTAGAGCAAAGGATCCAACTAAAATATCTGAGGCTGTAGATAAAAATTTAGAAAGAATAAAAAAAATTTCAGTTAATAAAGCAAAAATATTTGGTCTAGTATTTGTATATCCTAAAAGTTCCGAATTAAATGAATCAATAAAAGTTAATTTTGATTATAAATTTTGTGAAGTTCCAATAGAAATGAATAAATTTAAAAATAGAATTACTAATTATTTAGAAGTTATGCATAAAAAAAACCCACCTCCCCCACCAGAAGACTGTGACAAATGTTTAATGCACAAACACTTTTATGATCCAAAAAAATTAAAGTAATAAAAAATTATTACTTCCATCTATTATGTGACCAAATCCATTGTTTTGGATTGGTAATAATCATTTTTTCAATAATTTGATTAATTTTTAGTGTGATATTTTTTGTATCTTCTTCATCATTACCTGTCTTTTCAATTTTATATGGTTCATGAATAGTCATTTCAAAATTAGGTCCTTCTTTTCTTTCCAAAGAAATTGGCACTAATTTGCAGTTATATTTTAAAGCAAGTTGTGCTGGTATAGTTGTTGTATGGGCTAGTTTATTAAAAAATGGGGTTCTAGGACCTTCACTTACGCGCTGATCTACCATTAAGGCAATGCTATAACCATCTTTAACTTTACTGATTATTTCTCTCATTCCCATTCGACCTTTTGGAATTTGATTAGGACAAATATACTTCATTCTCAAATATTCCATTAGTGGGTTTAAAAAAAAATTGTTTAATGGTCTATAAATTGCTGCACATTTAATACCAAATTTATCAAGTTCCATTGCCATCAGTTCAAAATTTGCAAAATGGCACGAATAAAAGATTGTTGGTTCATTATTTTTCTTGATCTCATCTAAGTATTTTGTTCCATTAATTTTAATATGATCAAAATTAATTTTATTAAATTTAAAATCCTTCAAAAATGGATATTCAGCGAAAGTTCTTCCAATGTTTGACCACATACTATTAATAATTTCAGTTTCTTTTTTTTGATCTAATTCTCCCAATCCAATTTTTATATTTTGTTTGGTAATATGCTTTGATCTAAATAATGGTCCAATAAATCTTCCCAGAACGCTTCCAAGATTTGATGCATTTTTTAGACCTATTATTTTAAAGATACAGAATAAAGAAATTATAGTTACGAACTCAAAAAAATATTTAATAATTTTCATATAATTTTTTTTATTTGATCAATAAATTTATTGCGATTTTCTATTTCAACTTCTATTTTTAAAAAACTAATATTTTGTTTATAATTTTCAGCAATTCTAAAATAATCTTTTTCCGTTGTTAGTAAAATATTATTATTTTCTTTTGCTTTGTTAATCAAATTTTCTAACGTTTCTTCCGAATATTCATGGTGGTCAGGAAATTTTATTTCTTCTCCAATATCTATTTTATTATCTTTTAATAAATCAAAAAAATTCTCGGGATTGCCAATTCCCGCAAAAGCAATAACTTTTTTATTTTTAAATTCACTAATATTTTTTGCTCTGTATTTTGTATAAAAAATTTTTATTTCTTTATTTTTGCTAAATATTTTGTTTTCGATATCTCTGTTTTTTTCACCATTTATAACAACGCAGTTAGCTCTTTTTAAAGCAGAAAGACTTTCTCTTAATGGTCCAGAAGGGATAGTTAAACCATTACCCACCCATTGTTTTTTATTGAAGCAGACAATAGATAAATTTTTATTTATGGAAAAATCTTGAAAACCATCGTCAAGGATGGCAACATTTGCCTTATTTTGTAAGGCCTCTTTGACAGCTTCTATCCTTTTTTTATTTTGATAAACTGGACCTACTTGTTTCTGTAGATCTGCTTCATCTTGAAAAGAATCGTATTTTTTTCTAACAAAAACAGGATTCATATTTAAATTTTTCAAAATCAAAAATATTTCAATGCACAATGGTGTTTTTCCGGTTCCTCCTAAATAGATATTTCCAACACAGATAATAGGGATTGAAGATTGATTAGTTTTTATTAGAAAACGTTTAAAAAGACTTAAAACTTTAATTAATAAGGAGACTGGAAAAAGCAAAACAGAAAAAAAAGAAATTTTATTTTTATCCCAAAACTTTGGTTTAAAAAAATTCATCTACAATTATTTATATATATTTTTTTAATTCTATGATCACATTATTAAATATATTTTGACCATAATTTTGTATTTTTGCTGAAATCTCATCATTTTTGGCTTTATCCTCTTTAAATTCTTCAACTAGTGATAGACTTAATTCGTCAGAATTATTTACTTTTTTAGCAACGCCTAGTGTTTTTAGATATTCATAAATTTCAATGAAATTAGTCACATTTGGACCATGAAAAATTTTACAACCCAATCTTGCTGGTTCAATAGGATTTTGTCCACTATTCATTATCAAAGTTTTGGATAATGATTTTCCAAGAAAAACATATTTTGAAATATTATAAAATTTTAAAGATTCGCCGTAAGAATCTATTATTAGTATGTCCGTGCTTTCGTCCAATTGATCTAGATTGCTATAAAAAGCAACTTTAAGATGTAAATTTGATAATTCCGTGTCAATTTTTGCGGCTCGATCTATATGTCTAGGAATAATAATAGTTAGAACATTATTAAAATTTTTTTTAATTTTTAAATGAGATTTTGCACACAAAACTTCTTCAGTTGGGTGAGTGCTGGCCGCGCACCATATTTTTCTATTTTTAATTTTATTTAAAAGAGAAACATCTAATTTATTGCTTAAATTTTTTTTAGCTTGTGCAAATTTAAGATTTCCATGATTCTTAATATTTTTAGCTCCTAAAATTTTGAGAAAGTTTTCACTCTCTTTATTTGATGCAAGACATAAATCAAATTTTCCAAATATTTTTTTTGCAAAATTTATTATTAATTTCCATCTGTTAAAAGTTTTTTTTGTTATTCTGCCATTTATTAGCAGTAGGGGAATTTTTTTTTCATTAATCTGTAAAATTAAATTTGGCCAAATTTCAGAATCAATAAAAATAGATAAATTTGGCTTCCAATGCTCTAAAAATTTTTTCGTCAAAACGGGAATATCTAAAGGTAAAAATTGATGAATTACTTTAGTATTTTGACTAAATTTCTTTTCTAAAATTTTACCAGAGCTTAATGTTATCGATGTTAAGAGAATTTTATCAATTTTTTTTTCTTCTAAACAGTTTTCAATTAATGAAAGAATACTCATTGCCTCTCCAACGCTTGCTATATGAAACCAAATTAAAAAACCATTATCTCTTGGTATATTTATTTTAGATAGTTTTTCTTTATATCTTATAAAGTCTTCTTTTTTTCTTAATTTTCTAAAGTATAAATAGAATGGTGCAAAAGGGTAAAAAAGGTATGTAAAAAATTTATACCAAAAATACATAAATTATGCGCTTAGCTGTTTGCTATATAGATTTTTATAAATCATTGAATTTTTCAGAAGCTCATTATGAGTTCCGAAGTCGGCAATTTTCCCTTGGTTTAAAACAAAAATTTTATCTGCTCTAATAATTGTTGATAATCTATGAGCAATAACCAAAGTAGTCTTGTTTTTGGTTAAATTTATAATTGCATTTTGAACTTTTTCCTCAGATGCAGAATCTAATGATGAGGTTGCTTCATCTAGTAGTATTATTGGAGAGTTCTTTAAAACAGCTCTTGCGATTGAAATTCTTTGTTTTTGTCCTCCGGACAATCTTATTCCATTTTCTCCAATCAACGTTTCATATGATTTCGGTAAGTCCTTGATAAAATCGCTAGCTGCAGCAAAATCGCAGGCTTTTTTTATTTCCTCTTCAGATGCATTTAGCTTCGCGTAAGCTATATTCGCACGAACTGTATCATCAAATAGTATTATGTCTTGGCTAACCATGGATATCTTTTTTCTTAAAGAGGCAAGTGATACTTCATTAATGATTTGTCCGTCAATTTGAATGCTTCCTTCTTTTGGATCATAAAATCTTGGAATTAAATTTACAATTGTACTTTTTCCAGCGCCGCTATGACCCACTAATGCTGCAGTAGTGCCACCTTTAATTGAGATATTTATGTTTTTTACGGCTTCGGCATCTGTTTTTGGATACGTAAAACTTACATTTTTAAATTCTATGTTACCTGTATTAATTTTTAGATTTGGATGATTTTCGATTTCTTTAATATCAGGTTCTGTGTCTAATACTTTAAAAACTCTTTCAGCACCAGTAGCGCCCTGGTAAAACATCATATTAATTGTAGCTAATGAACGAATTGGTTGATAGGCCAACATCATAGCAGTTAAAAAAGAGAAGAAATTATTTATTCCCATTTCGCCACTTATGATCATAAATCCAGAAAAGTAGATAAATCCTGCTATCATGAGACCTGTTAAAAGCTCCATGATTGGAGTAGCTCTTATCATAATAAATCCAACTTTGTTTCTTATATGCATGTTGTCCGTGAGTATTTTGCTTGATCTGTCTGACTCGAATTTTTCTTGTTGAAAAATTTTTATCATTCTTGATCCTTTTAACATTTCGGATAAATAAGAAGTCAAGCTTGCATTGAGAATGATACTTTCTTTGGTTGCTTTTCCTATTCTTTTTCCTAAGGATTTAGCAACAAATGCTGCAAGCGGCATCATCAATAAAGCAAAAAATGCGAGCTTCCAATTTTGATAAAACATTAAACCAACCAAAACAATTAAAGTTAAACTATCTTTCATTAAATTTAAAACTCCATTGCTGACTAAAGTATTGACCTGGCCAACATCGAACATAATGTGAGAAATATATTGTCCCGAATGTTTTGACTCTAGTGTATGAATATCCGATTTTAATATTGTGGAAGCAAGCTGTTTTTGCATAGTCGTAACAATATTATTGCCAACTTTAATTAATACAACTCTAGCCAAATACAAAGACAGGCCCTTGCCCGCAAAAGCAAAGACAATGGCAATTGGTATCAGCAACATCACCGATTTATCTTGCTCAATAAACATTTTTTCAATTGCTGGATCAAGCAACCAAGCTATTGATGCTGTACAGCCTGCAACACCAATGGATAATAAAAGTGAAATTATTAGTTTACGGAAATATTTTTTTATATAGGAGTGATATAGTCTTAATAAAATTTTTTTTAGAGTACTAAAATTCATCAGAAATTAAATGAAAAAATAAATAAAAAAACAAGCAATCCAGTTAAGTTATTCACTTTAAAACTAAAGTGGCATGATTTGGGATCGTTAGGTTTAAAAATTTTTATTTGATAAATTAAGGATATGATAAAGAACGCTGATAATGGTAGAATATATTTATCTATTTCCATTAAAAGACCTAATATTAAAATACATAAAACACATAAGCTATAACAGGTTCCAACAAAGACTTTTACATTATTTTTAAATTTTATTGATGTTGATTTAATGCCAATAATTTCATCATCATGTATGTCTTGAAGTCCATAAATCGTGTCATAGCCGAGTGTCCAAAATATGGCTGAGAGATAAAGAATGATTGGTTCAATCGATATACTATTTGTTATCGATGTCCATCCCATTATTATTCCCCAATTAAAAGTCAGACCTAAGAAAAGTTGTGGCCAATATGTAATTCTTTTCATAAAGGGATAAGCAAACGCCAACGCCATTGAACTTATTCCAAGTACTATTGTAAGCCAATTAAATTGTGCAAGTATTAGGAAGGCAACTAAACAAAGAAAAACTATATAAATTAAAGCTTCAAAAACTGAAACTTTTCCTGAAGCAATTGGTCTTTCTCTTGTTCTTTGAACTTTCTTATCTAAATCTCTATCAACAATATCATTAAAAATGCAGCCAGCGCTTCGCATTAAAACGGAGCCTAAAAAAAATAATAACATGTGTTTTAAATATAAATTTGTTTCTCCGCTAAAATAATAAGCAAGAGTCAGTCCCCACACGCACGGCCAGAATAATAGTAAAAAACCTATAGGTTTATTTAGTCTTGTTAACTGAATAAATATTTGAAATCTTTCCATTAAGGAACAATAACAGCTGGACCAGTAATTTTTCTAGATTCCAAATCTTTGTGAGCCTCAACAACTTCATCTAATCTGTATTTTTTATATATTTCTATTTTAATTTTACCTAATTTTAATTTTTCAAATAATTTATCTGCCCCTTCCTTTATTTCATCTTTTGTTTCCAGGTACTGCGCCATAGATGGTCTTGTAAAATAAAGACCTTTTGGTTGTATCATTTTTTTTATATCAATATTTGTAATAGGTCCTGAAGCATTTCCAAAAGATATCATTATTCCTCTTTTTTTTAGACATTTAATCGAGCCCTCTAAAGTCTTTTTTCCTACACCATCATAAACAGCAGGAACACCTTCACCTTTTGTAAATTCCAAAACTTTTTTTGCAAAATCTTCCTTTGAATAATTTATTACAAAATCACAACCATTTTTTTTAGCTATACTCATTTTTTCATCCGATCCAACCGTTCCAATTACTTTACACCCCAAGCTTTTTGCCCATTGGGTAAAAATTTGACCAACACCTCCAGCAGCAGCATGAAATAATATAGTTTCATTTGATGAAACCGGGTAAGTTTTATGAAGCAAATAGAATGTTGTTAAACCTTTAATCATTAAAGTAGCGGCAGTATTAAAATCTATTCCATCTGGTATCTTCACCAAATTTTTTGTAGGATAATTTCTTTCCGATGAATATGCTCCAAGTGGAGTACCAGCATAAGCCACACGGTCACCAATAGAAAAATCTTTAACTTTTGATCCAATTTTTTTAATAATGCCAGCTCCCTCTGCGCCTATTCCCGATGGTAACTCAATAGGGTACAGACCTGAACGATGGTAAGTATCTATAAAGTTTAATCCGATTGCTTTATGTTCGATTAGCACTTCATCTGGATTTGGTTGATCAAGATTAATTGTTTCAAGTTTTAAAACTTCTGGTCCACCTGTCTTTGTAATCCTTACAATACGCGTCATTTTTGAACAAAATTTCCGCTTTGATAATCTTCAAGAGCTTTAAGAATTTCTTCTTTAGTATTCATAACAAAAGGACCACCTCTAGCTATAGGTTCGCCAATTGGTTTTCCAGATACTAGTAAAAATTTTGACTTAGTTACACCTTTAACTTTCAGTTTTTCACCTTTTCTAAGAATAATTAAAGTAGAGCCATTAACTTTATCATGATTTTTATCTCCAATTTTAATTTCTCCCTCAATTAAATAAACGAAAGAATTGTGGGTTGGGGAGAGATTAAAATTAAATGTTTTATCTTTTTTCAGCTCTACATCAAAGTAGACTGGGTCAACATTATGACCTTTTATAGGGCCTTCAATATCATTAAATTTTCCAGCGATAATTTTTATTTTTTTTTCAGAATCTTTATGAACCTGCATTTGTTTAGAGTCGATGTATATATATTCAGGTTTACTCATTTTTAATTTTGCTGGCATATTTATCCATAATTGGAAACCATGAAGTTTTCCTTCAGACATTGCCGGCATTTCAGAGTGAATTATTCCTCCACCTGTTTTCATCCACTGAACATCACCCGAAGACATTTTCCCTTTTGCACCCGTGCTATCTTCATGTTCAAAATCTCCACTAAGCATATAGGTAACAGTTTCAATTCCTCTGTGAGGATGAGGGGGAAATCCACCAATATAATCATCTTTATTTTCAGATCCAAATTCATCTAACATTAAAAAAGGATCGAAGTAATCAAAAAGGGGAGTTCCAATACTTCTTTTTAATTTAACGCCCGCGCCATCAGATGTCGGCATTGGTTCTATAATTTTACTTATGTCTACTTGTTTCATAATTAGATAATTTTAAGCAGTTCTTTTAAGTTATTAATAACAAATTGCGGCTTGTAGCTTAATTTGTCAAAAACTTTATTAAAGCGGTTGACCCATACAGCATTATAACCAAAGACTCCTCCGCCAGAAACATCCCAAGTATTTGAACTCATAAAACAAATATTTTCAGGTTTGCAATCATATTTTTTAATCGGCATTTCATAAACTTTTGAATCAGGCTTATAGACTCCAACAGATTCAATAGACATAATATCATCAAAATAATTTTGAATATTATTACTTTCCGCCAATCCTTTTAGAAGATCTGGAGTTCCATTAGATAGAATAGCTATTTTAATTTTTTTAGATTTTAGTTCTTCCAAACATTCTTTAACTTCAGGGTAGGGGCTAAGTTCTTTATACAAATTTAATAATTCATTTTTCATTTCCTTTTTTATTTTGAATGTTTCCATAGTGTGGTCTAAAGAGTCTTCGGTAATTTCCCAAAAATTTTTATGCTTTTTCATGAGACTTCTTAGCCACGTATATTCAAGCTGAGTTGTTCTCCAAGCATTAGCAAAGTTTTCCCATCTACTACCAAGTTTTTTTTTGTATTTCTCTGCAGCAGAATTTACGTCAAATAAAGTTCCGTAGGCATCAAATACACAAGCTGTTATATTTTCTATTTTCATAACAAATCTTCTAATTTTTGAACTTCACCAATTTTAAATATAATAGCATCATCTTTATGATAACCATACATGTTGGCTGCATTTTTAAATCGCACTGGTGGTTCGAAAGGATTTTCAAGAGAAAGTACTACAGTTCCCCAGTGCATACCCAAAACTTTTTTACTTTTTAAATCTTGACCAATATTAAGAGCTTCCTCGGGATTTGCGTGATAAATTGATTTTTCAAACA
>Ga0208113_1000440_pt1 | contig 20747 bp, 17 predicted proteins | sample Knorr_S7_td_NADW_FD_185598 | JGI IMG/M metagenome (GOLD analysis project Ga0208113, IMG submission 185598) | Marine microbial communities from Southern Atlantic Ocean transect - Knorr_S7_td_NADW_ad_2505m_LV_A (SPAdes) (version 2) | ecosystem: Environmental > Aquatic > Marine > Oceanic | place...
CAGCTATCGCTTGTGGGGCGTGGCGCTGGACGTAAACCTGGTATCTCAAGAACAAGGCAAGACGGCGATACCGTTCATCGTTGCCACGGTGGTTCTTGTTTTGGTGGTGGTCGGAGTTACCCTACGTTCCGTGGGAATCGTGGGATTGGCGTTCCTTGGTCTAGCGATGCTGTTCGTATGGCTCAAGGGATTAACCATTCTGGCCGGACTGGGTTCATCGTTGATCCTGGACCTGATCGTCCCCATCGCCATGATCTCTTTGGGGGTGGACTTCCTGATCCACGCCGTGGCCCGGTATCGCGAAGAAAGCCGCCGGCTGGCCGAACCATCCCTGGCATTACGGGCCGGCTTCGCCGGCGTCCTGGGGGCATTGACCCTGGCAATGCTGTCCGATGGTATCGCTTTCCTGGCTAACGTAACCTCCGGGATCGAGACCGTGATTGGGTTCGGCATCGGGGCCGGAATCGCCGTTCTTTCCAGCTACGTCATCATGGGGATGTTCCTGCCTCTGGTCATCATGCGGCTGGACCAGCGCAGGCTAGGGTTCGCCTACAAGCGAAACGTGGCATCAAGTGGCGATCAAGGAACAGAACTTGCTGATGAATCGGCCTCCCCTCCGGCAGGGGCAATGATAGCGGGGGCAGTCCTGGCATTCGCCCACCATCGCTGGGCGGTCCTGCCCCTTGCCGCCACTTTAACCGCGGCCGCCACACTGCTGGCTTTCCAACTGGAGTCCAACCTAGACGTCAAGGACTTCTTCGATTCCGAATCAGACTTGGTCATCGGCCTGGATAAACTTGACCAGCACACCGCGCCGGACCTCTCGGGAGAACCGGCGGTCATTTACATCCGTGGTGACCTCACATCCACCCAATCATTAGATGGTCTGAGAGAATTGCTGGACCGGTTGAGCAAGAACGGCAGATTGGGGCAATCCGCGGATGGGCGGGTTTCTCTTTACTCCAGGACCCTGTTCCAACTTCTATCCCGGATAACCGGCAATGCCTACGCCCGCTCTCAGGTAATGGAAGATACCGGCGTCGCTATTTCCGACGACGACGGCGATCAGATCCCAGACGGGCCGAAACAGATGCGAGCCGCCTTCGACTACATGGTCCGGCAGGGTGTTCCTCTAAACGAAACCACAATGGTTTACGACCCTATCCAGGTGCGGGAAACCCTGCACCACGACCCTACCCTGCCTGGGGAACAAGAAATCATCCTGGTAGTAGGAGTTTTAGGGTCGCGCCAACAAGCCAACATAGAGGCGGCCCGGCAGGCCCTGGAGCAAGACTTGGAACCGCTGCGCCGGGTTCCTGGCGTGAGCTTTGTTGGACTGACGGGCTCGCCGTTCACCCGGGAAGCCACGTTGCAGGCCACCACCAGGGCTTTGAATGTTTCCCTTCCGGTGGCAGTGGCCGCTTGTTTGATATTGTTGACCTTCTGGATGCGGTCGGTAACCCTGGCGGTGGTCACCATTATCCCCATCGGCTTGGTGGTTTCCTGGCTGTACGCCTTCATGTACGTCTCGGGCTATAGCCTAAACTTCGTCACCGCCACCATCGCCGCTGTGTCCATCGGGGTGGGAATCGACTACTCTATCCACATGACCCAGCGTTTCAGGGAGGAGCTGAGCCGGGGACACGGGGCGGAGGAGGCAATGCGGGCAGCGGCCTCGGGCACCGGAGTTGCTCTGGCAGGGTCGGCGGCATCCAGCGTCATCGGGTTCGCCGTCATGGCATTCGCGCCCATGCCCCTCTTTTCCGCCTACGGCATCATAACCGCCGCCATGATATTTATGGCGGCCGCCGCCGCCCTCTTCGTGCTGCCTTCATTGCTGTTGCTGACCCACCGGGCGCCTCCGCCCCATGCTATAATACTGCCGCCCACTGGAGTCCCCACTGGGAAGTTTGGCGCTCAAATCCCGCCGCCATCTAGACCGTCGGCGGCGGAAACTCCAACGCTAAGGGAGCGGACACGATGATCAAACGATTCTCGGTCCTATACGTAGGCCAGATCGATCTGGAAAATCCCGGTATAGATGGCACCCCCGCCGACGAACGGCGTTATCCCAACGAAAAGCTGATAGAAGCCTACGCCAATGCGGAGGCCCTAGCCAAGCACATGGACGAGCTTAGCTACTATTGTATGTGGACCGCCGAGCACCACTTCCAGCGGGAAGGCTACGAGGTATTCCCCAACTTGATATTACTGGGTGTCCATCTGGCCGGAATGACCAAGCAACTCAAGCTTGGCGGAGCCTTTAACGTCGTGCCAAACTGGCATCCCATCCGTCTTGCCGAGGATTTCGCCATGGCGGACATCATGACGGGGGGAAGATTGATCTTCGGAGTAGGCCGAGGGTATCAATCCCGAGAAGTCGAAACCTTCGGTGCTCCAGTCATCGACAACGACGCCAACAAAGAGCTTTTCGAAGAGCAGATGGAAATCATTTTCAAAGCCTTCAACGAAGACTCCTTCTCCCATCATGGAAAGCATTACTCCATCCCAGCGGACGTTCCTTTCCGGGGTTACCAGGTCAAAGATATTACTCTGGTGCCCAAGCCCATCAACAACCCGGTGGAGGTCTGGCAGCCCGTCGCAAGTGGGCGGACACTTGAGTACATCGCCCGAAAGGGAATCAAGGGAATGGTCGCACTAACCGGGGATCTGCTGGTGAAACAGCTCTTCAGCACTTACCGGGACATCGCCGCCGAGGAAGGCCGGAACCTGGAATTGGGGCAAGACATGGCTCTCGGCATCGGGTTTTGCTTGGCCGGGACTCAACTGGAAGCCATCGAAAAGGTACGGCCATATCACGATGAACGCTACAAGTGGTTCGCCCCCTTCGGGTTCGTACGCTATACCGATTCTGAAGGCCGGGCCTGGGGTAGCCCAGGAGCGCCTTCCCGAGTGCCCACCATCGAAGAGGGAGTCGAACAGAAAGTGTGGTACTGCGGCGAGCCGGAAGGATGCGTAAAGTTCCTCCATGAGATCGAGGAGAAGTATCCAGGGCTGGAGGACATCGTCCTACAATGGCCCGAGGCTATGCCCTGGGAGATGTACAAAGAACAACTCAGCCGATTCGCCAAGGATGTCATGCCGGCATTTACCGGGCGGGGCTAGAGGCGCCAAGCGCACGGATTCGGTGGAGGCTGGTTACGACGCCATTTCGGCAGGTCTACTGCTCCACCGGCGCGTCGTTCCCTAGCATAAGGCAGGGCTCGCCCCATTGGTCGCCGCTGGCCAAATCCCAATCGCCGGTCGAGCCTTCCGGCCTCAACCTGATCCCGTCATCGCCGCCATAGATCAACAGAACCGTGCCTTCTCCGGAATCTTCCGACAACGCGGCATAGGCCGGGCAGGGGCCATCCTGACTCCAACCGGTTACTTCGCACCACACGTCCACATCCATCCGATCGGCGGTAAACACCCTCCGGATCGCCCGAGGCTCGGACAGCAGGTCGAAGACGCGGTTCAGGTCCATCGGGCTGTTACCCCCGGCTACCACCTCGACCTCAAACAGCATGTTTTGCTCCTGCTATCTAATCTTAAATATCCCCAATGACCGGGAGATGCTGGGTGTCTGAGACTTCGGGATTTTAGCACACTCGTAGCAAGAAACCGGGCAACCGGGTGCCATTATCCGGTAAAATTGAAACCCAATCCGTTGACCGGGCATCTTACCTACGTAGGCCGAACTTTCGTATGACGTTCCGGGTTTTACCTGTCCTGACCGGGTTGAACTATAACTGTAGACCGGATGACTCTCGCCCTTTTCGGCCGATGCCGATATAAAGGAGGCGTGGACCATGGTTGCCGCTAGGAAATTGACTCCCTTCGAGGAAGTGAACCTATTTTTCGACCAAGCCGCCGAAAGCCTGGGATTGAGCGATGGACTCCGGGAGATGCTTCGCCGGCCGTGGCGTGAGCTTCAGGTGCAAGTGCCGGTGCGCATGGACGACGGTCACATAGAGGTTTTCACCGGATACCGCGTGCAGCACAACGGCGCTCGAGGACCCTACAAAGGCGGGATAAGGTACCACCCCGAAGCGGACGTGGACGAAGTGCGCGCTCTGGCTTCTCTGATGACCTGGAAGACCGCACTGATGAATCTGCCCTTTGGCGGGGCGAAAGGCGGTGTTCAGGTCGATCCTCATGAACTCAGCGTCGAAGAGTTGAACCGGCTCACCCGCCGCTACACCTTGAACATCGAGCACCTGCTGGGTCCTAACCGGGACATACCGGCGCCGGACCTGGGCACCAACGCCCAGACCATGGCCTGGATGATGGACGCTTACGGCCAGCTTCACGGACATTCGCCTGCCTGCGTAACCGGCAAACCCGTGGAGATTGGCGGCTCGCTGGGAAGGGATTCGGCAACCGGACGAGGTGTCGCCCACCTGATCAGCCAGGCGGCAAACGACATGAGCATGAACCCGGACGGCGCGCGTATCGTGATTCAAGGATTCGGAAACGTAGGCTCTTGGACCGCCAGGTTGCTTCAAGAGTACGGTTGCAAGGTGATCGGGGTGAGCGGAGTCCGGGGAGGCGTTTACAACTCCAAGGGCCTGGACATTCCGGCTTTGCTGGAACATCAAAGACAGACCGGAATCGTGCCAGGGTTCGCCGGGGGAGAAGCCATAACCAACGACGATCTGCTGGAATTGGAGTGTGAAGTCCTAGTGCCAGCCGCCATCGGCAACGTGTTGACGGCGGATAACGCTCCCAAGCTGCGCACCAAGCTGGTAGTGGAAGCGGCCAACCATCCCTCGACACCGGAGGCCGACGACATCTTGGCTGAACGGGGGATCCGGGTCATGCCGGACATTCTGGTCAACGCCGGCGGGGTAATCGTCTCCTACTTCGAGTGGACGCAGAACCTGCAGGAGTTCCGCTGGGAGGAAAGCAGAGTCAACGAAGAGCTGCTTAAGATCATGGACCGAGGCTACCAGGCGGTACGGGAGATGGCCGCTTCCCAAGGTATCACTCACCGTCAGGCGGCGTTTCGAATCGGCGCGGAACGGGTGGCCCGGGCTGTTGAACTACGGGGCTTCGTCTAGACCTGGACAACGATTATTTGACACTGGAGTAGGCCACCGCTAACATACCTCCAACCCAGTTCTCCGGGATAATCAGCCGCAAATTCGGGCAGCCAAAGACGAATTCACTCTTTGGCCCCGGCGATGGGGAAACAGGAGGTGGAACGTGGCGATTGGAATTAACACCTATCGGCCTTTAATCACCGGGACTACCCACATGGTGTCAGCAGGCCACTACCTCGCCACCGCGGCGGGATATCGTATCTTGGAGCAGGGCGGCAATGCCACCGACGCCGGAGTGGCCGCAGGCATCGTTATCAACGTTGTTCTGCCCCAATACACCAGTTTTGGCGGCGTCGCTCCCATCATCATTCACGACGCCGAGAAGCAAGACACAGTAGAGATTAGCGGCCTGGGCCGGTGGCCCGCCGCCGCCAGCATCGACTACTTCAACCAGCACGCCGGTGGAGAGATACCGGTGGGCGTTCTTCGTACCGTAACACCCGCCGCGGCCGATGGCTGGCTCACGGCCTTGAAACTATACGGCACCATGACATTCGAGCAGGTGGTTACTCCGGCGCTGGAACTGGCCGAAGGCGGATTTCCGATTCCCGCCACATTGCACCGCGCTCTCGCTGGCGCCAGTGACGACCTGGACCACTACGATGGGGACAACCAGAAATGGCGGTCCACCCGGGACGTATTTTTCCCCGGTGGCAAGGCGTTGGAGACCGGAGCGGTGCTGATCCAAAGCGAACTGGCCCGCACCTTCCACCGTTTGATTCAAATCGAACGGGACAACGTTTCCCGAGGCCGGGACGAGGCCATTCAAGCTGCGCGAGACTTCTTCTACCACGGGGAGATTGCCGTGGAGATGGTCCGATTCGTTCAAGAGCAGGGCGGCCTGCTCACCATGGAGGACCTGGCCGCTTTCCACGTGGGTGTGAACCCGCCCGCCTCGGGCAGCTATAAAGGCATCGACGTGTACACCTGCGGCCCATGGTGCCAGGGTCCCGTCTCTATCGAAGCGCTTCAGATCCTGGAAGGATTCGACCTCCAAGGTATGGGCCACAACAGCCCCGACTATATACACACAGTCCTGGAGGCCCTGAAGCTGGCTTTCTCCGACCGTCATCACTACTACGGAGATCCGGATTTTGTGGACGTACCCATGGAAGGACTGACGTCCAAAGCCTTCGCCGACGAGCGCCGCCGGGCCATCGACCCAGCCCGGGCCTCTTCCGAGATGCCGGAGCCGGGCGACCCCTGGCGATACCAGGGAGGCAGCCAGACGGGCCGAGGCGCGGCCAAGCCGGAGCCGGTGGGCGGCAGACTAGAGGCCGACACCAGCTACATCTGCGTGGTCGACCGACAAGGCAACGCTTTCTCCGCGACACCCAGCGATGGAATCGGCGGCGCTCCGGTAGCCACCGGTTTGGGGTTCGTGATTTCGCCCAGGGGCTCCCAGAGCTGGCTCGACCCGGAACATCCCTGCGCGTTAGCTCCAGGCAAACGCCCCAGGCTAACCCCCAACCCCGCCCTGGCCATGCGTGACGGGCAGGTCTGGATGCCCTTTGGGACGCCGGGAGGCGACGTTCAATGCCAGTCCATGGTACAGCTTTTCCTTAACGTGGCCGAGTTCGGCATGGACCCACAACAAGCCATCGAACAGCCTCGCGTATCCGCCTGGAGCTTCCCCAACTCCTTCTGGCCCCACGCTTACCACCCCGGCTTGGTGGGAGTGGAAGGCCGGATCGACGGGCAGACGATCGCGGAGCTAAACCGGCGCGGCCACCAAGTTGACGTGTGGAACGACTGGACGTCGAGGATGGGCAGTCTATGCGCGATCAAGGTAGATAGGGAGAGGGGCTCCCTATCCGGCGGAGCCGACCTGCGCCGCGACGGCTATGCAATGGGACGATAGCGGTCAGCCGGATTAGGCACGGCTCCTGCCAACTCCCACTAAGATTCTCTCGCAGTAGGGGCACGGCAAGCCGTGCCCCTACGCTACATCGGTACCCTGCCGTCGGCCAGTTCCTGAAAGCTGACCGCTCGACGCTACTGCGCCGTCCTCCCACCGTCTATCACCAACTCGCTGCCGGTGACGAAGGAGGACTCGTCGGAGGCTAAGTAGAGAACGCCGTAAGCCACGTCCTGGGCGGTCCCCAGGCGGCCCAACGGCGTTCTTTCCATTCGATCTTGCCGGTACTGCTGGTCGGCCAGCATGTCGGCGGTCATCGGGGTTTCAATGGTACCCGGATGGACGGAGTTGCACCGTATCCCTTCCTTGGCGTACTGGATGGCCGTGGACTTCGTAAGCAAACGCACTGCGCCTTTGGACGCGGAATAAGCGGCCGATATGTGATTGCCGACCAATCCGGCCACCGACGAGATGTTAATGATCGAACCGCCTCCGGCGTTCCTCATCTCGGGGATGGCATGTTTGGTCCCCAGGAATACTCCCTTGGCGTTGATTCCCATCACCTGGTCCCACAGCTCACTACTGACCTCTTCCACCCTCTCGGTTCGGTAGATACCGGCGTTGTTCACCAGGATATCCAGCTTGCCGAACCGGCTGACGGCGGCCTCTACCGCAGCCTGCCATTGGGTTTCGCTGGTAACGTCCAGTGGGACGAAGAGGCACTCGCCTCCGGCCTCATTTATCTCGGCCTCGGTGCGGCGGCCTTCCTCCTCCAAAACGTCGCCGATCACGACCTTCGCGCCTTCGACACTGAAGAGTTTGGCCTCGACGGCTCCCATTCCCCTGGCGCCTCCGCTGATTAAAGCAACTTTATTTTCCAGCCGCATTCGTGTTTCTCCTCGGAACAGACTCGCCACTCAGGTCGTCAGTTTAATCGTGGTTGGCCGGTTAATCAAACAATGCCTAGGTATGGGTCCGATTGACCCTAGATGGCCGCACCTATAAAATATTTGGAAGCATGGCCGCTTTGATCTCCTCACCAAGATCCCCTAAGCACCCGCCTCGCTTTCGACGGGCTATTCAACTGATTTTCCTGACGGTTTTCTCGCTGTTAGTGCTGTCGTTGGCCTCCTGCATCAGCCCGGGAAAGGCACTTGAGCAGGCGCCAGATTTTGAGGCAACGCTGTTCGACGGCAGCAGTTTCCAGCTTTCCGACCAGATCGGCCAAAGATCGGTGGTGCTCAACTTTTGGTTCCCGTCGTGCCCGCCATGCCGCGCGGAGATGCCAGACTTCGAAGATTCTTGGCAACAGCTACAGGATGAGGACGTACTATTCCTGGGGCTGTTCGTCCCTCAAGGATTCGATTCCGAGCAGGATGCCAGAGATTTCGTACAGGAGTTGGGTCTGACGTACCAGTTTGCCACCGACAATATGGCCCAAATCACTCTGGAATACCGGCTGGCTTATTTCCCTACGACGATTTTTATTGACAAGGCAGGAAGGTTATTCCGTACGGAGATTAGCGCACTAGACGCGAAAAAAATCACCCGAATCGTCCGCGACATGTCTTAGGCGATGCAGCGGTGGAAGCGGTCCTTCGACAAGCTCAGGACGAACGGGGATTGTGGGTCGCACTGTTCGTGGTGATCCTGTCGAACCACCTTTCCCAAGACCTTACTGGGAAGCTACCATGAACGTCCTCGATTGGATATTGATAGCCATCCGCTGGTTCCACCTCCTGGCAGCCGTCGCCTGGGTTGGCGGGGGAATGTTCTGGATATTAGTATTGCGGCCCGCCCTAGGGAGGTCCGATGAGACCGGCGGCGCAACTCGCCGGTCGATCGGGGAGGAATTTCGGAACCTGGTCAACACCGCCATCGGGGTACTGTTGGTAACGGGCATAGTGCTTTCGGCGACTCGCCTCACCGACAACGCCGTGACTACTCCCTACGTGGCGGTACTGGTGGTTAAGATCGTGCTGGCCCTGTACATGTTCTACGTGGTGCGCTTCCTGCGCCCTCGGGTTTATCCGGACGGCCCTCACGTCGGCGTTAGCCGCATGGGAAGGGCTAAGGACCGGATGACCAGCACGGGAGCGCTATTGATTTACGGTGTGATAATCTTGGGATTGTCTGACGTTCTCAACGCCTTGTTTGAGAACGCCGCACGTAGCTAGAAAAATAGGCTGACAGCCAATGGCTGAATGCCGCAAACTTGCTGGAGGAGACTTGAAGAAGGAACTGATGGACATTCTGGCATGTCCGGTTTGCAAGAGTGAACTGGAATTGAAGGTGGAAACCGAAGAGGGCGACGAGGTGATCCAGGGATCCCTTATCTGCCACAAGTGCGACGAAATCTATCCCATAGACGACGCCATCCCCAACCTGTTACCACCGGAGATGCGGGGTTAGAAGTAAACCGCAGAGACGCCGAGGGCACAGAGCTTAAAGATTAAATCTCTCCGCTCTCGGCGTCTCTGCGGTGCATTTGGTCACTGACGGGACTATTGTCCGCCGACCAGCACGCCAACCACCTGGGGAGCCAGTTCTTCAGCCCGCTGCCGTAGTTGTTCTCTGTTCATATTCTCAATGGGATGCTGGGTGAATATGGTGGGGTAATCTTCAGACCCCCACATCTTGGCCATCCCCTTGGCCGTGGGGATGAAACGGTCGGTGCAAATGGTAGCCGATGGTATGCCGGCGTTCTCTACGTGAATCCCGTCGTGCACACTGCACGCGCTGCAGGACCCTCAATCCCCGATGGCGATCACCACCGCATCGCAAGTTTCCGCCAGCTCCCTTATGGCCGCCGGGTCGGCAGCCCTGGAAGCGCTGGGCTTACGGTGCCAGCGCACGTCCGCAATCTCGTAGCGGGTGCGCAGGACCTCGGCCAATTCCTCCAACAAAACGTCGGCATTGCGCTTGCTGTCATCGATGATTCCCAACCTGATTCCGGCCACGGTAGGCAATCGGGGAGCCCCATCAAAGGGCGCAACGATGGCCTGGGTAGTCGGATCGACCAAAACATACTCGTTCTTCTGAGTCATCAAAACCTCCAATAGCTATCAATTATCTGCGATCAGCGTTCTAAGCCCCCCTTTCGTAAAGGGGGGTGGGGGGATTTCCCCCGCCTACTTCACCTCACGCGTTACCGCGGTAGACCCCACTTTCGGTCCCCAACTGGGAATCACCGACGACATGTTGGACTCCTCGCCACCGGCAAAGATCAAAAGGATGTCCTCCGGCTCCGGAATCAGGGAGACATAACGCTCTTCGTCTCCGGGCTCGACTTCGCCGGGGAATACCTGGGCATTTTTCAGATCGGCGACAGACCGGCGGATGCGGGCATAGAGGTAGTCCCTGACCTGCTTCTTGGTCCATTCCTGCCAAAGTGCCGAGTTTCCCGCAACAGTAACCACAATCTCCCCTTGCCGAACCCCGGCGTCCCGGCTACCCACCGATCCCGAGGTTGACATGTTGGTCCCCAGAGAGGAGGCCGTGTCGGCGATGGCGTGCAGGATGGCCTCGGGATGCCCAACCGAACGGACTTGGCGGGGGCTTTCCGAGGCGAATACGGTGACCGTACTTTGGCTGGTTTTGAAGCCTCGTTCCACGTGTAGCGGGTTCCAATGGGTTTCGGATTCAGCCTCGGCGATACAGTAGGTGTACTTGCCGGGATGCCCGATCACACTGCGGTCGAACAGTCCGGGGATGGCGGCGCAGGCATTCATTAAGATCAGCCTAATTGCCCGGCCGATGGTGGCGTTGGCCCGGTTTCCCGGCCCGAAAAGGTTGTTTCGGGAGTTGACGCCGATCTTTTGTGCCACCGGTCCGTTCACTATAACCAGCACCGCAGATCCGCCCATGCTGGAAGAAGGACCGACTAGGTTGAAAGGCGGGGCCAGCATCGCCTCGGTAGCGGCCAGCACCACCGGCATGTACTCGGGCAAACACCCGGCCATCACGGCGTTGGCGGCCACCTTTCCCGCCGTGATCTCGCGGCGCCGCTCGGGGATCTCTCCGACTACTTCACCCGATGCCTTGCCCGCCGCCTCCAAAAACTGGGCTACCCGGCCCTGGGTCGGCGGCACCAAGGGTAGCCCGTCGCCCCAGCCCAACTCATAGCAGCGCTCAATTGCTTCTAAAGCGTCGTTCCAAACAACGGTGGTAGTTTCACCAACGTCTTGCAATCGAAATCTCCTCCGGGAAAAAGCTGTCAGCTTTTAAATCACCTGCCGGTCTTGGGAGCGGGTTGGTGTTTTTACGTGGATCCGGCGTAGCGTTTTCGCCCCCATCCTAACCTTCCCCCGAAAAGGGGGAAGGGACTAATCTCCTCCCCCCTTGCGGGGGAGGATTAAGGTGGGGGGGTGCGTTGATAGCTAACGGCTGACCGCTCGCCTACCACTGCCTAGCGTACTTGGAGAAGCTGCGCAACACCTTGGGCGGGTCCATCTTGGAGCCGCGGATGGTGAAGGACACTTCGGACACGTACACGGCGCCCTTGGAATCGACCGCGATGCCATGGGGGGCGATGAACTGACCGGGGCCCTCGCCCTCTTCGGGGCTGCCGAACATACAGACCCGGTTGCCTTCCAGATCGTAAACGGTCACACGGTGGCCCAGCCCGGGCGCTTCGTCAACTCCGCCCATGCCGTTCAGTTCACCGACGTAGATATGATCCTGCCACAGCACCATCGAGTCGGGGCGGTGGATGTTGTTCCACATGTTTAGGAAGTTGCCCCGGGCGTCGAATATCTGGATGCGGTGAGCTTCCCGATCCACCACGTAGACTCGGTCGTCGCTGTCCACGGCGATGTTATGCGGGCGGATGAACTGGCCGGCGTCGATGCCGGGACTGCCCCAAGAGAATTTGTAATCGCCGGACCCGGAATAGACGTGGATGCGGGAGTTGCCGTACCCGTCGGAGATGTACACGTCCCCGTTGCTGGGCATGATGGCGGCCGAAGTAGGGCGGTTGAAGGCCTGGCCGCTCCATGCCGGGGCGGGATGGTTCCTCTCGCCGATCTCCATCAGCTTATCGCCCTCGGGACCGAATTTTTGAATGGTGTGAATACCGTCGTCGGCGACTAGCAAGGAGTCGTCGTGAGCGATGTACAGCCCGTGGGTGCGGTTCGCGCTGAAGTGGCCCTCACCGAACGTGCGTATAAAATTACCTTCCTGATCGAACACGATGATGGGGTGTTCGCCACGGGTGAGGACATAAACGTTGTCCCGGGAGTCCACCGCAACACCGGGACACTCCTTGAAGGTCATACCATCGGGTAGCTTCTCCCAATCGGGCACGTGGGTGTAAAGAAATTCACCGGTCCCAAAAACGTCGGCCATCAGAAATCACCTCGCTACTTTATAAATCATCGTCCGGTACACTAAGGCTATGAGTGGCGATTCGCCATGCCTGAACACCAGGTTATCCTACGGTTTCGGATATAGGGTGTCAATGTGAAGGAGTTGACCGCATCTCTTGGAGCCGCGGTGTTTCACCCCCATCCCTTCGTCCTTCCACCGAAGGATCAGGGCAGGCTCTAACCTTCCCACGTAAAGGGGAAAGGGGCATGTCGTTACTCCAGGATGGACCTTCCCTCGCCTTTCAGGTAGTCGGCGGTGCGAAGGGCCAGGGCTTGGATGGTGGGGGTCGGGTTGACGCAGGCGCCGGTGACGAAGATGCTGCCGTCGATGATGAATAGGTTTGGCACGTCGTGAGCGCGGCCCCACCGGTCAACCACCGAGGTCGCCGGGTCTTCACCCATCCTGGCGGTGCCCAACAGGTGCCAGCCGGCGTTGCGGCGCTGGTGGGACCACAGCACCTTCTTCGCCCCCGCAGCGTCCATTACCTCCTTGGCCCTTTCAACGCCGTGGCCCAGCATCTTGTCCGTATTCTCGCTGATGGCGTACTGGATCATGGCGGCGGGAATGCCGTTGCTGTCAGTCATCTCCGGATCTAGAGTCACCCGGTTGTGTTCTTCCGGCAGGTCTTCGGTCATGATGATGATACCGGCGATGTGGCCGAACCTTTCCTGGAACTCCTGATGATGACCCGGCCCCCAGCGCACCCTTTCGCCCTGGGTGCCCCCCAAAGCGGCATTTAGAGGGGCCGTCCCCTGGCTAAGAATCTGCATCTCGTACCCGCGGACGAAATCCCGGCTCAGGTCGGTTTCGTAAAACTCCTGGCTTAGCATGGAACTGCCCCGGGCGCCTTCATCGGTGCCCAGCCACTCATCAAAGATGCCAAGGATCACGCCGGTGGGGTGGTGCATCAGGTTCTTCCCAACCAGCCCGGAGCTGTTGGCCAGACCGTTGGGGAACAAAACCGACTTGGAGTTAAGCAACAGCCGGGTGGTGCCGACGCCGTTGGCGGCCATCACCACAACCTTGGCCCGCTGCTCCTGTAGATTTCCTTCCCGGTCGTAATACAGGGCGCCGGTGGCCTGGCCTGACTGGTCAACCAGAATCTCCCGAACCCGGGCGTAGGTAATCAGCCGGGTCCCCTGGTTCACCGCTTTCGGCCAGTAGTTCAGGTCGGCCCCCGCCGAAGACCTTAGGTGCCCGACGGCATCCGGTTCCCGGCCGTCGTAGGTCACCGAGGAGATGGCGCTGTCCGAAGACCACCAGTGCCAGCCCAGCTTGTCGAAACCTTTGGCAAGAGCTCTCCCGCTGGCGCGGATGGACAAGGGCGGGCAGGGCCGCTCCGGCTTGGGAGGATAAGCGGGGTCGCCATTGAGGCCGGATACCCCGGTCATCCGATCGTTAAGGTCGTAATACGGCTCAAGCTCCTCGTAGGTCAGCGGCCAGTCGTCGGCTACGCCGTCCTGGGTTTTGAGGAGAAAGTCAGAGGGGTGAAACCGGGGGATGTGGGAGCCCCAGTGGATAGTGCCGCCGCCGACCCCATTCCACATCAAGGGCGCGATGGGAGTTTCCGATTCGTTAATCGGGTAGTCTTCAGGCAACTTGCGGACGTTGGGATTAAAGTTAAAATCGGTCTGTAAGTGAAGCTGAGCATCGGGGTCGGTGGTGGGGAAGGCGTTCTGGGGAAGCCATCCGCCCTGCTCCAAACAGACCACGTTGATCCCCGCCTGGCTCAAGCTCCAGCAAAAAGCCGCGCTGGACGCCCCGGCTCCAATTACCAAGATGTCGGCGATATCGTTGTTGATGGCCATTGAATCTCCTGGTAGCGGTCAGCGATCAGCTTTCAGCATTCAGCGGCCCCATCCTACAACGTTGAGGATTGGGTGTCCTGACGGCTAACCGCTGATAGCTAGCTTTTTCGCTCGAATACCGCAGCGACGCCTTGTCCGCCGCCCACGCACATGGTTTCTAGGCCGAACTGGGCGTCGCTGCGTTCCATCTCGTGCAGCAGAGTGGTTAGGATGCGGGCGCCAGTGGCGGCGATGGGGTGACCCAGGGAGATGCCGGAGCCGTTCACGTTGAGTTTGTCGTCGTTGGGCAGCTTCCACTCCCGGAGCACCGACAGCACCTGGGCGGCGAAGGCTTCGTTCAGCTCGATGAGGTCCATGTCACTTAGGGACATGCCGATCTTGCCCATGACTTTGCTGACTGCGCTCACCGGGCCGATCCCCATGTAGGCCGGGTGGCAGCCGGTGACGGCCCACCCTCTCAGGTATCCCATGGCCTTCAACCCCAGCTCTTCCAGCTTGTCTGCGGCGACGACCAGGCAAACCGAGGCGGCATCGTTCTGGCTGCTGGCGTTGCCTGCGGTCACCGTGCCGTCGGCCATCACCGGACGCAACCGTCCCAATACTTCCATGGAAGTGTCGCTCCTGGGACCCTCGTCCTTGTCGAAGGACACTGGGTCGCCCCGGCGCTGGGGGATGGGAACGGAAACAATCTCGGCGGCGAACTTCCCAGACTCGGAGGCGGCGACGGCCCGTTGGTGGCTGCGCAGGGAGTATTCGTCCTGCTCTGCCCGGGAAACCTCGTATTGCTTGGCCAGGTTTTCGGCCGTCTCAACCATTCCGGAAATGACGCCGAACCGTTCTTCGGGCGAGATCGTTTCCCTAGCCCTGGCCAGGCGGTCGTGGAAAGTAACCGAGCCGAAGCGCGCGCCCCAGCGGGACTCGTTGGAGTAGAACTCGGCGTTGCTCATGCTTTCCACGCCCCCGGCAATGACGACGTCGGCGTTCTCCGTTTGGATTAGCATGGCCGCATTGAGGATGGCCTGCAGCCCCGATGAGCAGCGGCGGTCCAATTGGTATCCGGGCACCTCGATGGGCAGTCCGGCTTTCAGGGAGACCAAACGGCCGATAGCCGGGTTCTCGCCGCTGGGATACCCGTGCCCCAGAATAACGTCGTCCACCTTCTCGGCGTCCAATCCGGCCCGGCTCAACGCTTCCTGGATGACGATGCTGCCCAACTCGGCGGCGGAAACATCTCGCATGCCGCCCCCAAAGTTCCCCACAGCGGTCCTGACCGGTGCAACTATCGCGACTTCACGCATGGGTATCTCCTCTTATCTGAAGGTTCAATTACGGATTAAACGCGGTGGCAGCTATGATACAGGGTCAGGCGTGCGGTGTCGATGTTGGGGGATAGGGTGGGATCCGGAACGCCCAGCCATCTAATCTAACGCCACTGCCTCATGATGCTCCACCTTAGGAAACGGGTCGTAGAAGTGGTGGAGCAGGCGGCGCCATTCCTGGTACTCGGGGGAGCCTCGAAAGCCTTGGGTGTGGTCCTCTAGGGTTTGCCATTTAACTAGGAGGATGTACCGGTTGGGCGTCTCGAGGCACCTTTGCAATTGGTGGGAGACGTAGCCCGCCATCGAAGCGATGATCGTCTGGGCTTGGGTGAAGGCAGCCTCGAAGTCGTGGGATAGGTCGGGCTTTACGTCCAGAATAGCGACTTCCATCACCATTAAAATTTCCTTTACATAACGACGGCATAGATTCGGGTCCCCTGGGGCCGTACTTAATCGGGATTATAACTCTTGTGACCCACTCACCAAGAACGGGGAAAGTTGACCGATAAGAGATAACTGTTCCACTAACAGAGGGATTCGTCTTAGCCGTTCGTCCTGAGCATGTCGAAGGACTCAACAGCGAGGCACAACACTAAAGCGATGTGGCCGCTAAACAGCCCCGGCCCTATCCCTGGCGGCGTTGGCGCGGTGGCGGGAGCGGCCTGAGGTGGACAGCACCTTCTTGCGCATGCGGAAGTTTTGCGGGGTGACCTCCACCAGTTCGTCGGAGGCGATGAAGTCCAATGCTTCGTCCAGGCTCATTCGGACGGTGGCGTTGAGCCGCCGGGTGATGTCGGCGGTGGAGGAGCGCATGTTGGTCAGGTGCTTTTCCTTGCACACGTTGATGGGGATGTCCCCTTCACGACGGTGCGTGCCAACAATCATGCCCTCGTACACCGGTGTGCCGGGATCGATGAAGGTATCGCCCCTGCCCTGGGCGTTCAGCAGTCCGTAAGTTACGGCCACGCCGGCCTCCCAGGCCACCAGGACACCGGTGTTAGCCTCCTTTATCTTCCCCTCCATCCGCCGGTATTCGGTAAACGCGCTGCTCTGCAGCCCGTTGCCCCGGGTGGTGCGTAGGAAGAAAGACGTAAACCCGATCAGTCCCCTGGTAGGTATCAGGTATTCAAGATCGACGTTGCCGGCGTCGTCGTACTTCATGTCCACCAGTTGGGCCAAGCGGCCGGAAAGGTATTCAGTCAGCGCGCCGATAAACTCGTCCTTGGTGGTGATATTTAACCGTTCATAAGGCTCGTGGACCTTTCCATCCACCACCCTGGTCACCGGCTCGGGCTTGGACACCTGGAACTCGAAGCCCTCCCGGCGCATGGTTTCCACCAAGATGGACAGATGAAGCTCGCCGCGCCCAGACACCAGGAACACGTCGGTGGTGTCTGTGGTCTCGACACGCAGGCTTACGTTGGTGCGAAGCTCGTTCATCAAGCGATCGTAGAGCGTTCGCGACGTGGAGTGCGTCCCGTCTCTGCCCATGAAGGGCGAGGTGTTGACACCGAAGGTCATCTCGACCGTCGGCTCATCGATGTGGATGGTGGGAAGAGCTTCGGCGCCTTCAAGGTCCGCGATGGTGTCGCCGATGGCCACGTTGTCGACTCCGGTAACGGCGACGATATCCCCAGCCTGGGCCTCCTCTACTTCCGAGCGCCCTAGTCCGCGGAAAACGAACACCCGGTCCAGCTTGTGTCGGGAAGACTGCCCGTCCCGGCCCAAAAGGGAAACCTGGTCGTCCAAGCGGATGGTTCCACGAGTTACCCGGCCGATGGCCACCTGGCCCAGGTAGTTGTCATAATCCAAGGCGGCCACCAGCATCTGAAGGGGCGCGTCCGGGTCTCCCGACGGCGGCGGGACATGCTCCAGGATGGCGTCGAAAAGAGGCTGCATGTCCTTAGGCTCGGCATCCGGGTCGCTTACCGCGTGACCTTCCCGGGCAGATGCGTACAGTACGGGGAAGTCCAGTTGTTCCGGCTTGGTGGCCAACTCCAAGAACAGGTCCTGCACCAAGTCGACGACTTCAGCAACCCGGGCCTCGGCCCGGTCGGTCTTGTTGATAACCACCATTGGGGTGACGTTCTGGCTTAGGGCCGTTTTCAAGACGTAGGTCGTCTGGGGCATCGGCCCGTCGACAGCGTCGACCAGCAGCAAGCAGCCGTCGGCCATGTTCATGATGCGCTCAACCTCACCGCTGAAGTCGGCGTGGCCCGGTGTGTCGATGATGTTGATCTTGACCCCTTTGTAGATGATGGAGGCGTTCTTGGCCAAGATGGTGATGCCTCTTTCCCGCTCCAGGGGGTTGCTGTCCATGATGAGCTCGCCAACCTGCTGATTCTCACGAAATACCTGGCTCTGCTTCAATAGGGCATCCACCAGGGTGGTCTTGCCGTGGTCGACGTGGGCGATGATTGCCAGGTTGCGTACGTTATTGTTGAAGTGGTTTTCCATGCTGCTCCGGGTCGATGATGTTGTCCGATCTGTCCAGACTTGACGGGTTTTGGCCGAACAAGCCGGTATCAGTGGCGTAGTAGTGTCCTTTCTATGATAGCATTTCGTTGCCGTCAAGGGTGATGCAATTACTACTCAATGAGGCGGATTTACGAAACCCGGCCCGATAACCAGGGCAGGATTCGGCAAGAGGGGCGGGAGAACAATGACTGAAGCGATACCGAAAGTTGAAACAAGCCGGGTGCGGGTGACAGAGAGGCGGCTGCTTCCCGGCGAATCCACCGGGCATCACATACATGAATACGACTACGTGGTGGTGCCTTTGACCGGCGGCGAGTTGACGATCGTCGATGCGGCAGGCAATTCCACCAAGTTCCCCACGGAGGCAGGCGGCGCTTACGCCAGGGAAAAGGGCGTGGAGCACGACGTTTTCAACCTGAGTGACCGGGAGATACGATTCACCGAGATTGAACTGCTGGATTAAGAGCGAGGAGCCGGTTACGCCAAAAGGGACGCGGCGGCGTGCTCGGCGGCCAGCATGCCCAACCCTAACGAGGCCAACTGACCGTTGCCCGGCAGATAGCCTTCCATTCCGGCTCCGGACACTCCAGTGGCCACTCCGCCTCCGGCGTAAAGGTTGGGGATGATTGAGCCATCGGCGCGCAGGACTTGGCCGTCCGTATTTATTTTCAGACCGCCCTGAGTGTGGTAGAGGGCGGCTTTAACTCTTATGCCGTAGTACGGAGCCTTGAATGGCTCCGGCGGGATGCGCCCGAATCGATCCGGCCCCGCTCCAACCGACCCATTGTACTCTTCCACCGTTTCCTCCAAACCCCTGGCGTCGACTCCCAGTTTGCCGGCCAGTTCTCCGGGGGTTGGGGCCTGGTGCAGCAGTCCTTCCGTGAGGAACTCTTCCAAGTAGTGCGGAAACAACTCGTACAGCCTTTGATCCAGAATCTCGTAAGCCTGCTGGTCCGGAAGTTGTAGTATCCCGTTGCTGAGGCCGCCGGGATATCTGGTCTCGTCAACGAATCGATTTCCTCGCGGGTCCACCATGATGCCGCCGGCCATAATCACTTCGGGCGACACCGACCGCATTCCTGGGCCGATATGGGCGGGATATGGCTGGAAGGAGGCCATGTTTTCTAGAGCCGCCCCCGCCGACAGGCCCATCCTTATCCCATCGCCGGTGCTGCCATGATGGCCGGGGAAATGGACCCCCGCCACCTCAGGGATGTACTGGGACAGGAGCTCTTGGCTGGCGCCGAAGCCGCCGCTGGCCAGGATGACCTTGGCGGCCGGGATGACGCCGCTGTCCGTCACCACACCGGTGACCGTTCCGTCATCTGCTTGTTGGAAACCCAGCACGGAAGTTGAGAATCGCACCTGGATATTCGGTTCCCTTTCAACCGCTTCGTACATGAAATCGGTGATGGTTTTGTCTTCTTTCCAGGAGTGGGCGCGGCGGGCGCTGTGGCCGAAAACAAATTCGCCGACGCTGAAATCGATGCAGGCAACGTCGGCCAAGAAGTCGGCGACCGCCCCTGAAACCTCGGTCAGGCGTTTGGTCAGGGGTACGTCGCTTTCGTTGCTGTTTCTGCCGAAGATGTCTCTAGCGTACTGTTCCGGGCTATCGTCGATTCCCAGAGCCCCCTGAAACCTGGACCCGGAGGCGCGGATGCCCCTGGAAGAGAAGGCGGTGCTGCCGCCCGGCTTGTCCGTCTTTTCCAACAGCAGGACGGAGACACCCTTGGCCGCGGCCACCAAGGCCGCCATCATGCCGCACCCTCCGGCGCCGACGATGATTAAACTATTGGCATCGGCGTCAGAATACGCCATGCGGCTCTCCTGCCTAACAGAATACCGGGCAAGGTGGTTCAACAAGCTCACCACGAACGGGGCGACAGGCTCACCACGAACGGGTAAAATCCGTTCGTCCTGAGCCTGTCGAAGGGCCGGAACTTCCCTTATCCGAAGTTTTCGGAAGCGCTCTTAGTCGCCAACCTGGGCCGTGGCGGGTTCCGAGGCCTCGACTTTATTGATGAACTCCAGGATCTGCGCGGCATAAAAGGGCGCTTTCATGGAGTATCGGTTGGTGGCAGCGATTCCGGCGAAAGTATGGTCGTGCTGACCGATCACGTCCCACTCATCGTGAGTCCACGCCGATGGCAGAAGCTCGGTGTTGGGCATCAAACGATGGGCGTTTTCCGCCGCCGATACGTGGTGAACGTCGTCGGGGGTGTTGCCTTCAAGGAGGACGGTGGGGCACGTGACGGATTTCAGCTCCTCTTCGGTCAGGTCGCCCACAGGGTTGGGACGGGCGAACTCGGCTTGCCAGCGCCGCATCACCGACAGGAATTCCTTAGCATCCATGGACATCAACCGGTCCCGGTTGGAGGGGTTGTCTTTTATCCGCTGGGCGAAGTAATCGGTCTCGGCAACGGCGGCCATCCCACCCTGCTCCGCCGCGTCGATGTACTGGCCATAATATCCGGGGGACATCAGGTCTCCGCTGGTGGGACCGCCGCTAACCTCCCAAACGTATATGCCCTTGACCACTTCCGGGTGCCGCACCGCCACCGTTATGGAAGTCCTGGAACCGGCCGACCCACCAGCGAGGTAGGCCGGAGCGGCGCCGATCTGCTTCAACAATCCGGCCATCTCTTCGCCCCAAGCATGCTGCTCCGACAACTCGCCTCCGATGACGATGTCGGACTTTCCGCAGTTGCGGCGATCGTGGAGAATGACCCGGCAATGGGGGGACAGCAGAGCGGCGATAGGACGCAACCCGTTGGTGTCATTGCGGCCGCCAGGCGTCAGCATGACCGCCGGT
>Ga0208113_1000446_pt1 | contig 20592 bp, 8 predicted proteins | sample Knorr_S7_td_NADW_FD_185598 | JGI IMG/M metagenome (GOLD analysis project Ga0208113, IMG submission 185598) | Marine microbial communities from Southern Atlantic Ocean transect - Knorr_S7_td_NADW_ad_2505m_LV_A (SPAdes) (version 2) | ecosystem: Environmental > Aquatic > Marine > Oceanic | place...
TCAGGATCACCTAAAGCGCCCTCTCGATCACACATGATCAAAAGACTATTAACACCTTCACCATCGGCAATGGTCTTCATTTCCTTTAAATAGTTTTTAATTGTTGCCTTATTAAAGAAAAATGTATTTACATACTCCACCGCATCTATGCCAAAATCTTGGTGTGCAACCTTGGCAAAATCTAGGTGTTTGATATCGCCTTGTAAAAGGGCATCGGGATCATTAGTTAGTAACTTAGTCCACTCTTCCGCTCCCAGTTGGCGTGATTTTCCAAAAATAGATTTATTCAGCGACCATTCAGCAAGTGATATTTTGAATAATGGATCTTTGCTACTGCTACACCCAGATAGGGATGCGCTTCCAAGTCCCATTACACCGAACCCGCCAGCGATTGTTGCTGTTTTCTTAAGAAAATCTCGTCTTGTTTCCATAATTCCTCCTCCTTTATTATTAGACTCCGATCAATTATTCTCATTCGTTTACGTGCAATTGTATACAAATATATATTGAATATTAATTGTTATATTCCCCGTCATAAAACTATAAAAATATATAAATACATGTTTAGTTAATACTATACCTAAGTTCGACAGAATGTATTCTACTCTACAATTGTAAGTAATATAAATTAATTATAATTTTATCTTGCCTTTTAACAAAATTATTTGCGAAGTTCACATTTAATGGCAATTGGTAGCCTAAAAATAGCAATTCAGCAGCGCACAGTTGCGCCAAGAATTAATTGATTGAAAGCTTTTTAAAATAGATTTACAGACATAATTAGGATAATAATAGTGAGAAATAATAATTTAACTTTGGCACCAAATAACTTATTGTATATTTATGATTGTAGATTATAAATTCCGCGCTGCAAAATTAGCAGATAGTATTAAATTAGGTTATTTGCTAGCTATTATTGTAAATATCAATACACCACTGAAAAGTGGGAAAATTTATCGTTAAATAAAAAAACAAGAGAGGTTAGTTTATGAAAAAGCTACTTGCTGTAATAATAATGACAATTGTTCTTTTTCCAACAATGCTATTATCACAATCCAGCGGAAAGATTTCCGGAACGATATTGAATGAAGAAGGTGCTCCGCTTGGAGGTGCGAATGTAATTATTGAAGAAACATCATATGGTGGCGCTTCTGCTGAAGATGGTAAATATTACATTTTAGATGTACCCGTTGGTACTCATACAGTCCGTGTGGATTATATAGGTTATAAGAGCGTTACAGTGAAAAATGTGAAGGTGTCAGAAAGTTTAACAACAACCTTGAATTTATCACTAGAAGTAAGTGCCCTTGAAGGAGAGGTTGTTGAAATCGTTGCAGAAAGACCTATTATAAATAGATCTGCTACAAACACAACCCGATTAATTGATAAAGATGTTATTAAAAATATGGTTATTCGAGGGGTTGAAAACATAGTGGCTTTACAAACAGGCGCCGTAGCCGTTGGTGGCGGACTATATGTTCGCGGCAGTAGAGCTGGCGACATGGCATATTATGTCGATGGTGTTTACACGGTCAATCCCTTTACACTGGGTAATACTGGAGTGGTTAGTAATAATGCAATGGAACAAATTTCATTCCAGTCTGGTGGTTTCGATGCTCAATTTGGTAATTCCAACGGCGGTGTTGTTAACACAACTACGCGGACCGGTGGCGATAAAACTTCCATGGGTGTAGAATACGTTGCCGATCTCGGTGGTGCTGCATCAACAGATAAAGACGAACTTCACAGCTTTGGCTACAATTTAATGAGTTTTAATGTTGGTGGCCCGCTAGGCGGCAATTTAAAGTATTTTGGTAGTTTTGAGAGAGTTAGCGTGGACGATGCAAGTCCGTCTACTTCTTACTATCCCACTTTGAATCGCGCAACAGGCGATTCTGCATATGGGGCAGCAGCGGAAGAACTGGGGGCATTAGTTGAAGTAACTGATCCTGCTTGGCATATGGTTAAATGGGATGGTGATACCGCTGCAGATACTGCCACTGTTTATTCCGGGTATCAACGTCTATATGGCGCCAAAGAAAATGCCGGGTTATCCCGTGATGCAATGACCGGGAATTTGGTTTACGATGCCAAAGCGTTCAGTGTAAAAGTTGGTGGTGCGTTTACATCAAAAGATTCTCGAGGAGACTTGGGAGAAAGTATTATGAACAGTCAAGGAGATTATCCTTATTCATATACGCTTCTGAATGCTATGAACACTCCTTATTGGGAATCGGCAACCCAATCTATGTATGCCAACTTTACTCTACGGTTAGGCTCAACATCTTTTGCAAAGGTTAATCTCAGTTCTTATAACTATAGCCGGGAATATGGTGATCATCGTCATAGAGCAAATGTATTGGATTATGGAAAATTGGGTGTTACTGGTAACGAACAACTTATTTCTGTAGGCCGAAATCCACTTCCTATTGAAGACTTTGCATACTTTAGTAATTATGGTGGTGTTTATAATGAATATCGGATAAACGATATCGGCTATGTTGGCGCTAGGGCTGATTACCTGAATCAAATGGGTGATCATGAGATTAAAACAGGTTTCGAGTGGAGAAAACACACCATTCGGAGTTATGCCCTAAGCCAACCAATGGAATTAGCAGACGGGTATGCTAAAGCAGGACTATCCGGACAAAGTACATCAGATGCCGATTGGCTGTATACGCTATACAGAAATGCATATACCGATAATATTGGCTACGATATGCAAGGCGCAACATCTGACAGCTATGATGGAACCACTGGCGCAACTGCTCCCGGGGAACCGGTGATTTTAGGTGTGTATGTACAGGATAAAATGGAACTAGACGATCTCGTTTTAAATATTGGTATACGGTATGATAGTTTTGATTTTGGTTCAGAAGCACCGACATCCTGGAATGATATATATATGAAAAACGGCCGTATTGATCATGCTGCATCCGGATATGCTACAGTTGATGCGTATACATATCTTTCTCCGAGAGTTGGAGTAGCGTTTCCTGTTACAGATAAAACAGTGTTACATGCCCAGTATGGCAAGTTTGTTCAACACCCAATTTTGAACAGATTATACTTATCTGATTCAGAATTTGCTGCAAACCTGACTCAAGGAAATATGACGGTATCTCCTAACGGCGGTTTGAAACCTGAACGCACAACACAATATGAAATTGGTTTTGCACAACAAATAGGTGGATTTGCGGCGATTGATTTGACTGCTTATTATAAAGAAATTCGCGATTATACTATGATGTCCAATCGCGTAGGTTCAATGGTAGATGCTGCTGAATTTAGTTGGTCTCAATACATGAACGGAGATTATGGTGTCGTAAAAGGATTATCGGCGGCCTTAAAAATGCGCCGGATGCGCGGTGTATTGATCGATGTGAACTATACAATGCAATGGGCAAACGGCACTGGATCTGATCCAGCGACAAACTTCAATATTGCATGGATTGGTGATAATTATCCAACATCAGTGAATCCGCTTGATTTCGATCAGCGCCATACCGGCTCTGTTATGGTGGATTACCAGGCCGGTAAAGTTTTCAATCTTTTCGATTTGGGTGTCAATGCTTTATACCAAGTTGGCAGTGGTGCAGCTTATACACCATCCGAGATGCAGTCTGCTGTTTTTGGCCGAGGATGGTATAGGCCCATTGCTGGTGTTAATTCGGCATATAAACCATGGACGTCTACGATGGATTTAAGAATTAATTTCTCTGATTTCGCTGGAACAGGTGTATCAGCTTATCTTCTTGTGTTGAATGCTTTAAACACAGAAAATGTAAACAGTGTGTATGAAGGAACGGGTAATGTGGGTGAAGACGGTTGGCTCGAAACTAGTGAAGGTCAAATATGGTCAAAAGGGAATCCTCTGGGCGCAACATTTTACGAGGATAGGTTGAAAAACCCCATCCGTTGGGATAATCCGAGGATGATTCGATTTGGTTTATCATACAGCCTGTAATTTATAATTTAAATAAAATAGAGGTAATAATAATGAGAGAGTATCTATTAATGAAGCAGATTAGAAACACGTTGTTCTTTGTGCTGTTCTTATCTATCATAACCACAGGATTAGAAGCTGCAAGAAGAAGTGGCGGCGGCAAGGTATTGCCTGGGATAAGATATAAAGCAGATTCGGGAAAGTTTGATGGTAATCGAATAAGTGATGACCTGGAAAACAATGGTATGCTTGTATCCCATCGGATTACCGGACATTCAGGAATGGAATGGCCCAAAGGTTCCCATAAATATATTAACTTTGCATCAGGCCTTTGGATTGCCGGTAAAGTTGGTGGTGATATTCGTACCGCAGTTGGTGAGTATGGTCCAGAGTTTGTTGCCGGGCCTTGGGGCTCAGACCAATACGCATCTGAACATCAACTTTATATTGTGAATAAAGGTGATCTTGCCGATCCGCTGGCAAGTGATGATTTCCAGAACTGGCCCACTGCTTTAGGCGCTCCTTATGTAGATGTAGATGGTAACGGCTCATATAATCCGTTGCCCTCTGGTAGCGATCATCCTGAATTCCTTGGTGATCAGGTTATATGGTGGGTAATGAATGATGGAGTACAGTCACAACACTCCATTTTTAATACATTACCTATTGGTATTGAAATACAAATGACAATTTGGGGATATGACAGACCGGACGCTTTTGGCGATATGATGTTTGTTAAGGCTCTGATGATTAATAAAGGTGGTGTTGACGTAGATTCCACAATTATTGGACTGTGGGCTGACCCTGACCTGGGTGACGCAGGTGATGACTTTGTAGGCTGTGATACATTACTCAGTCTAGGTTATTGCTATAACGATGGCGCTGACAGTGATTATGGTGTAGATGCACCAGCTATTGGCTATGACTTTTTCCAGGGTCCGATAGTAGAATCTGCCGGTGATACAGCTTTTGCTCTTGGTAGATCTATCCCCGGATATAAAAACCTGGAAATGAGTTCTTTTGTAAAATATATTAATGGTGACCCAGTTTATACGGATCCAAATGACGCTCAAGAAGCATATAATTACATGTCCGGCTTTCTCCGTGATGGCGCTCCTTTTATTAATTCTGAAACAGGTGTAGCGAGTATGTTTGTTCACCCTGATGATCCAAATGACAATACAGGTGCCGGTGATGGCGTCTGGGTTGATTCTGATGATCACGCCTCAGGCGACCGTCGTTTCTTAATGAATGCTGGTCCGTTTACTCTTGCGAGTGGTGATACTCAGGAAGTTGTTTTTGGTATGTTAATCGCCCGCGGGAGCGATGCACTTTCTTCAATTACTGCATTGAAACAGGTAGATCAATTGGCCCAACTTGCATACGATATTCAGTTTGCACTACCGGCCTCTCCAACCACTCCTGATGTTACTATAAGTACTCAAGGAGATGCTATTATTCTTACTTGGGACGATGGTGTGAATGCGGTAGAAAGTTATAGTGCAGTGGACGTAATTGATAAACTGCCTATCCCAGTATCCTTTGATACAACATATACAACTGGATGGTTCTTATCCGACGCTGGGTTAACAGGCGTTACACTTTTGGACTCTGTCACTGATTATGATGTTGCTACTGCTACATGGTATACGCTTTACGAATTACAATACATAGATGTAATTGACACTACATATATAGGTCAGAACACATCCTTTACTTTCCAGGGGTACAATGTTTATCAATTAGAGACCGCGTCTGGACAAGGAGCAAGAAAACGAATCGCCACCTACGATTTGGTTGATGGAATTGTTGAAGTTTACGATGATGTGTTTGACCCAGTTCTTGGTGAAACAATCTATCGCCGGGTGCAGTTTGGTTCAGACAGTGGTATCAAACGTAGTATTGAAATTGATAATGACGGTTTAAATGCCGGAATTCCGCTGAAGACCAATCGAGCATATTACTTCGCTGTTACTTCGTATGGGTATAATCCCTACGGTATTCCAAAAACATTGGAAAGTCCGACAAACATATTGACTATACGACCACAAATTGGAACTACGGCCGGCGAAGCTGTGACAGAATATGGTGAATCGTCTATTGCCGCCGAACATGGTTCTGGTGCTTCAGATGGATCAGCTGTTGCAGTGGTCATTGATCCGTTTGCGATTACAGGTGATGATTATCAAATTACATTTCACCTTAATGCTGATAGCACTACACTTGTTTGGGATGTTAAAAACACTTCTGATGGTACCACCCTTGTTTCGGGGAACCCTATACAGGGCGGAGTTGATATGGAAACAGCGGGGAAGGTTGGTGTAAATGCAAATCCGATAGTTGAGGGATTTCAGGTGCAGGTAAATGGTCCACCCGAAGAATTCAAGGATTTCTACGCTACTCACAATGCTGCTGGTGCTATTGATGGTTATGCCGGTGCTTCAGCTGATTATAATGGCTATCCCGGTATGGGCAGAACCAATATAGGTAACCAACAGACCAATGGCTCGACATGGTTCATCACCACCAGTAACGGATCTAATAAAAACTATGAGGATTTTTTCGGTTATGTAACCCGTTATTGTGGTGGATATGGTAATCCAGACGGCGGTATAAAATATCTAATTCCTGATGATATCGAATTTCGTTTTACTGCAACCGGAAGTAAGATGCTTGATTGGTGGAATACAGAACTTGTGGTTGACACGCCCCTTGAAATTTGGAATATTGGCGATGTAAGTACTCCGGATGATGATTTTCAATTGATGGCTTGCTTCTATGACTCCGATGGAAATGGTGCGTGGAACCTGTATCAGGATGATAGTCCTATTTCCGGTGGTTCAAATGATCCGTATACTGAAGCGATATATATTATGGAACATAAGGATAGAGCTCCCGGTACAGCGGGATATGAAGCCATGGTTGCAGCATTTACAGCTAACGCTTCTGCAAGCGGAAATTACCCTTGGGCAAGCGGAGCAGGGTTTGCGCTTTCTGCCCCCGACCAAATAACTACTGCAATATTGATGAATATGACGTTTGCAAATTGGAATGGCGGAGATGTGACAGCTGATCCATTTGTGGTAGATGCTGATATGCCTGAACTTGGAACTATATTTCGTATGGTTACAACAAAACCAAATACTGCAAACGATGTTTTTACAATAAGCACATCAGCTTATAAGACAGCAGCTACCGCATATGATCCTAAAAAGATCAATGTATGGCCAAATCCATACTTTGCAACCAATCCGGAAGAGAGAACACCTCTCGAGAGACGTGTAACATTTACGCATCTTCCAGAAACTGGAACAGCTACAATTCGCGTGTTCAATCTTGCAGGTCAATTGGTTAGAAAATTGCTTCATAATGATGGAACGCAATATGAAGTTTGGGATTTAAACAATAACTTCAATATACCCGTTGCTAGCGGCATGTATATTGCCCATGTTACAACTGCTGCGGGAGATCATGTGCTTAAGATTGGTGTTGTTCAACCAGAAGAACGCATAGATGTTTATTAACAGCAAAAGGAGATAATAATAATGAAAACAAAATACACAAGTTTAATTGTTGCAGGCGCATTACTTGCCACAACCTTTGCTGGGACAGTTAAATCTCGAGGCACTGCCGGTGCGACTCAACTGTCTGTACCTGTGGGAGCACATGGGATAGCATTGAATGGAGCGAACCTTGCGACTGTTAGTGGCGTAGATGCCCTCTATTTTAACCCTGCGGGTGCCTCCAACTTTGATAAATCATTTGAAACCGTGGTTGCAGATATGTCTTATTTGGGTGGCATTAATGTGAACTATGTAGCGCTTGTTGGCAATGCCGGTAAAGCCGGTGTGTTTGGTTTTAGCGTCAAAACATTTGATTTTGGTGATATTCCGGTAACATCAGCGGAAAATACAGAAGGGACGGGTGAAACATTCTCTCCGGACTTCATGACGGTTGGTGCAACATGGTCAAAGGCTCTTGCTGACCGTATGCGTTTTGGCGTGAATTTGAAATTCGTCCAGGAACGTATTTTGAGTACGTCAGCTTCTGGTTTTGGTGTGGATATGGGTGTTCAATACAGCTTTTCTAATAGACCTATTAAAATTGGTGTTATGCTGAGCAACCTAGGTTCAAAAATGCAGTATGCCGGATCAGATCTGGAACAGAAACATATACCTGACGATACTGGAGAAGGCACATTGAATGAAAGTTTCCAAATCATTTCTGAAGGGTTTGAAATGCCAGCTGAATTGAATATGTCAGTCAGCTATGAAGTGATTCCGAATCTTTCTCTCATGGCTTCCTTCAATAATAACAGCTTTACAACCAACCAGACAAGTTTAGGAGGCGAATATAATTTGGCCTTTGGCACATCATCCGTTTGGGTTGGCGGTGCCGTTGCTTTAGGAAGTGTAGACGATGAACAACCAGATGACATTAGTTCAGGCGATTGGACTGAGTATACCGGTTCTAACTTTGGCGCAACTTTTGGCGCTGGAATTAATTATCCCATCGGAGGTATGGTCGTTTCTTTAGAGATGGCTCAGCGAACTGTTGTAGACTATTTTGAAAATAATATGGTCTATTCAATTAAGATCGCTTTCTAAAACCCTTTAGATAATAAACTAACGAATAAAAAAAAAGCTCCTAATACAGGAGCTTTTTTTTATTTAGGCATAAAACATCCAAGTTCCATCTATACTTTACAGTCTCATTAACGCTACATTGGTCTCTTATGGGTTTTCTTAACTGATTTGTATGTATACCCAGTCTTACACTTAATTATATTAGTTGATCGAAATTTTTCAATTAGTTGGTACTTATGAAATCTAAAAGGTTCTATATAAACCTCTTTATTATCTTCCTTATTAGCTCTGGCTGTATGGATGATCAGGATATTAGTATTGGTAGTTTTAATAAGTTAATATCCCATCGCAATCTAGGCTTGGCTTATTTGGAGGAAGAACGGTATTCTGAAGGAGCAAGAGAGTTTATGTCATTCATTGTTATAGCACCCGCAGAAGCTTCTGGCTATGCAAACCTGGGTTGGATTTATTTGCAGTCTCCCGGCAAGCTTGATTCAGCAGAGATCATGTTACAACACGCTATGAAATTGAGTCCGGATAATCCTGATATAGCCTTTCTAGCAGCAAAAATGTATGAACTGACTAACCGTCAAAATAAAGCAATAGAGGTACTGCAAAATTCACGAAAACAATCCCCAGAACATGTATTGACACTTTATCAATTATCTGAATATTATCGCCAACCATCAGCAGCTTTTGATCTCCAAAAAGCTGAAGAATTATTACTGTCAATTGTAGAGATTGTTCCAGGAAATGTCGCCGCGCAGATGAAACAAATCGAATTATCAATTAAAAACAATCATCCAAAGGCAGCACTATTTTCTATGGAAACTGTTAGACAGATTTTGCCAGTCCTGCCAGCTGATGCTGTTCCTATTTTTAATAATGCTGTTCAATTATTACGTAAGAATAATACAAATCAATCGCTGGTACAGGCGCTGATGTTCCATAATTTGCTGAAATCAACGACATATTATAGATCTGGCACTATAGAGTTACGAGGTAACGCAGGACCAATTCCAGGTTCACCAATATACCGTTTTACGAACCTAAAAATCCCAATTATGGATAAACAGGAAAACATATTAGCCACTGTACACTTTGTTGATGTGTCCGATAAAATTGGCTTGGGGGGCATTCGTCAGGCAAGCACAGTAGTTTCAGGTGATTACGATAGCGATGGTGACGAAGATTTGTTTATTTCTCATTGGTCAGATCAGGATCAATCTAGCAAACAATCCATGTTCACAAATAATAACGGAGTGTTTCAAGACATATCTGTAATAGCTGGCATTAAACATGACGGCCGGGACATCACCGCCCTGACTGCTGATTATGATAATGATGGTTTTCTGGATCTATTATTCATTAATAACCAGAAATCAAGATTATATAAAAATGACGGAAAAGGAAAATTCATTGATATGGCTTCCACTATAGGCATCGATTTCACAAGCAATGGTATGCAAGCAGGGTTTTTCGATTATGACCTGGAAGGTGACCTGGATTTGTACGTTGCCTCAGGATCAACCAACCAAATGTACAGGAATAATGCCGATGGTACATTCACGGAAGTCTCTGATAAATCTGGTACAGCCGGCGATTCATTGACAAGCAGAGATGTAACATTTGGCGATTTTGATGATGATGGTGATGTGGATATCTTTGTATTAAACCAGGATGGTGCTAGCAGGTACTATGACAACCTTCGCCAAGGATATTTTGCCGATATTACCACAACCGTTGGCTTAAATTTTGTGGGCCAGCCCAGCACTGTAGTTTCAGGTGATTACAATAATGATGGTTATTTAGATCTTTTTATTGCTGATTTTGCGGGAGAACAGCATGCAATATTTCAAAATAAGGGAGACGGTACCTTTATAAAAGATGAACCATCATTATCAGCAATAGATGGACTAACTGGTTTTGTTATTATTCAAGCCGATTTCGCTGATCTGGACAATGATGGATATCTTGATTTGTTAGTTGCTGGCAGCCCCACCGGAACAGATAAATATCAGTCCGGGTTACTATTATTACACAATGATGGTCAGGGTAAATATACAGATGCTTCCAGTTCATTACCTCCCGAGTTGGGACTAATTGAACAGGTCGAGACGGCAGATATGGATAATGATGGTGATGTGGATATTATTATAATAAATGATCGTGGCAATGTGCGTATCATGCGAAATGATGGTGGCAATCTTAACAATTATTTAAAAGTAAGACTTGCCGGGTTGCGAACGGGTAGCAGTAAAAATAATTATTTTGGATTTGGCTCGAAAGTGGAAGTGAAATCCGGCGGTTTGTACCAGATGCGTTATGTTGATAAACCGGTCAGCCACTTTGGTCTGGGTAATAGAACTGGTGCTGATGTTGTAAGGGTGTTATGGAGTAACGGGGTTCCTCAGAACCGTTTCACCCCACAGAACAATCAAACGATTGTAGAGACACAAATCCTGAAAGGTTCCTGCCCATACTTATATGCCTGGAATGGCAGTGAATATGCTTTTGTGACGGACGTATTATGGCCTAGTGCACTGGGTATGCCGCTGGGTATCATGGCGGGTGAACCTCTATATGCCTTTCCCAACTCAACCGATGAATATCTCCGGATGCCCGGAGAGAAGGTCCACGCCAGAGATGGAAAATATACCCTGCAATTCACTACTGAATTGTGGGAAAGCCCCTATTTGGATAATATCAATTTGGTTGTCTTAGATCACCCTGACAGTGTGGATGTATATATTAATGAAACATTCACACCACCGCCCTACCCGACATTTCGTATTTACAGTGTGACCAACAAATACTTACCCCTATCTGCTGTGGATCAATTGGGCAATGATTTGCGCAATACCGTGGTTGCCCAGGATCAAGAATACACGATTCATTTAACACCGGCTACATATCAGGGAATTACAGAACTGCACGATCTGATTTTAGATTTTGGCGATCTAGACCATGCTGATTCGATCTTTTTATTCCTGCAGGGCTGGTTGTTCCCCACAGATGCCAGTATTAATGTGAATATTTCTCAAGCCAGTGTAACCAGTCTCATTTTTCCCCAGCTACAGGTAATAAATCAAGATGGAAACTGGGAAACGGTAATTGATAACCTTGGTTTTCCAAAAGGAAAAAATAAAACTATGATTTTTGATCTCACTAGTAGATTTATTGTAGCTGATTATCGAGTTCGTATCCGTACAAATATGCAAATTTATTGGGATCATATTTTTTTGGCTACAGATGTGACCAACAATGATCTTGCAGTGGTCAAATTACAGCCTGATTCAGCAGATCTTCACTATCGCGGTTTTTCTATGATATCTCGAAAGGATTTTGGTAGTCCGCACATACCGGATTATTACAATATAACTACAGGTCAGAAATGGCGAGATCTAACTGGTACGTATACGAGGTATGGTGACGTATTACCGTTATTACTGGAATCAGATAGTAAGTATGTAATTATGAATGCAGGTGATGAAATTTCACTGGAATTTATAGCTTCTGATCTGCCTAACTTACCTGAAAACTGGCGCCGGGACTTTTTATTTTATAATGATGGCTGGTTAAAGGATGGTGATTTGAATACAGCCCATGGACAAACCGTAGAACCATTACCATTTCATGGTATGAGCGCCTACCCCTATGGATTTGGAGATGCTTATCCCACTGATTCAGATTATATAGAGTATATGAATATGTATAATACTAGGACGGTTACCACTGATTCCTTTAAGGATGCAATCCGTAACTATTCAGCATCCAAATGACCTTGAGGTAGCGTAAACGCTACATAATAATCCCCAGGCGCTGTTCCCATTTTTCCGCCGCCACAAGCGATAACGACATATTGTTGTCTATCCACGGCAAAAACGCTAGGTGTAGCATACCCGCCAGCAGGTAGTTTATGTTTCCACAATTCTGCCCCCGTATCTTTATCAAATGCCCGTATGTACTCGTCTTTTGAGGCAGCAATAAAAATGAGTCCACCAGCAGTTGCCACAGGGCCACCATAATTTTCCGTACCCGTCTGTGGAATTCCGCGTTCGGTCAGTTCTTCAAATTCACCCAGAGGCACCTGCCATAAAATTTCGCCTTTATTTAAATCTATAGCATTCAGTGTCCCCCAAGGTGGTTTAACAGCAGGATATCCTTCTTGGTCAAAAAAGCGGTTGTACCCTGTATGCGAATAGGGGATTGCAAACTCCAGCAAATCTTTGCTGAGGTCATCTAGCCAGTTTTGATCACCGTTGTTTTCTTGGCTTTTTTGAACGTTATAATCGTATAAATATGCCAGTAGTGCGTTTTTCTTTTCGTTAGAAAATTGATTGTATGACGGCATAAAGCCCTTACCTTTTTCAATGATAGACATTGTGGTTTCTCGAAGAAGTCTTTTATTAAGGTTCAAAAGTGGAGGGTAGGTGCCGGCGGTATTTCCTTGTCGGCTTTGGCCATGACAAATAGCACAATTGGTTTTATATACTTTTTCGCCGATATCTTTCATTGTTTTAGGCTCTGATTGATCGCCCATATCCAAATCTAGTTCAACCATATGCTGTATCCAGGGCATCTCATTGGCATTCACGTATAAAACACCCGTTTTGCTATCGTAGGAGGCGCCTCCCCATTCAGCACCACCGTCAAAACCAGGGAAATACATGGTACCCTCTGTACTGGGTGGAATGAATTGTTCACCTGTTCTGGTTGTTGTCCAGATAGTTTTTACATATTCATGAGCTTCAGGACTAATATCTGTAATTTCTTCCTCACTGAAATGTTGTCTAGCGAAGGGAGGCGGTTTGATAGGAAATGGTTGTGTAGGCCAGGCTTCTTCACCTTTAAGATCGGATTTTTTTACAGGCCGTTCTTCGATAGTAAATAATGGTTTTCCTGTATCACGATCAAGAAGAAATACGTAACCTGATTTTGTGACCTGCGCTACCGCATCAATCTTTACCCCATTATGTGTCACAGTAACAAGATTTGGCGTTGCCGGCAGATCGCGGTCCCAGAGATCATGATGTACGGTCTGATAGTGCCATAAACGCTGGCCATTCTCTGCATCAATCGCTATGATACAATTTGCAAACAGGTTGGATCCTTTGCGATTTCCGCCCCAGAAATCAAATGATGCCGATCCAGTGGGTGCATACACCACTCCCCGCGCTACGTCCAAGCTGATACCCGCCCAGGCGTTAGCGCCACCTATTTTCCCATAGGCATCTTTGGGCCACGTCTCATACCCATATTCACCAGGTTTCGGTATGGTATGGAACACCCATTCCACAGCACCGGTCCTTGCATTAAAAGCACGTATATAACCTGGGGCTGCATCAGCATTCTCTGAAACACGGGTGCCAATTATGTATAAATTTTTATAAATAACTCCAGGTGATGTTGAAATAACAAAGAGATCCGCTGCTTGGACACCCAATCCTGCCTTAAGTGATGTGACTCCTTCTGTCCCAAAACTTACCACTGGTTTACCTGTGATTGCGTCAATAGCAAATAGGAGTGATCCAGCGGTAAACAATATTCTCTTGTCATTGCCTGATTCCCAATAAGTTACTCCTCTATTTACGTGCGGTGAAAAATCCAGCGCCGGGTCAAATTCCCAAAATAATTCTCCTGTTGCAGCACGCAAGGCAATTAATTTAATAGTAGGGGATGTAGCATATAAAATATCATCAACAATAATCGGATTGCATTGAATCTGGGACTGTTTGTTCAGATTGTCCCCGGTCTGATAGACCCAGGCGATCTCTAGCTGGTCAACATTGCTTTTGTTGATCTGGTTTAATGAAGAATATTGGTTGCTTCCCGGATCTCCCTGGTATGTTTCCCAGGATTTATGAGGACCTTGTTTGCTATCGCAGCCAAATATACTAATACAGAACCAAATTACGAGAATGAACCGGTAGATTATCATGCAGATTAATCCTGAGACAGGTCCTCGGTCAGATTAGAGCCTTCTTTTATGAATATTTCCCGGTTATTTTTTATTTTTATAAACGTGTTTCTTTTCCCGCTGGGCCAAAAGATAAACAGAGAATCAACCACGGTGTGATATCCAAGTCCAAAGGAAGCCGTTAGCTCTGACTGGGAAAGATAGCTAGATCCCGTACGTATTATACGATCCATTTTATGACCATCCACAGCGACTACAACTCTTGCTCCCAAGGCGTCTTTATTGCTGGTTTTCCCTTCGAGCATCACCCGCAGAAAACTTTTCTCCTCAATATCATTGCGCCATAAATGAACAGGGCCATTATTTTCCGTAAGCAGAATATCCAGATCACCATCACGATCATAATCTCCCACTGCGGCACCACGTACTACCATTTTGTTGTTAAAAACACCAGCGACCATCTGGTTTGCATTGGCAAACACACCGCTGCCGTCGTTTATAAACAACTGTGATGCCTGCCGATAGGTTATGCCTTCCTGGTCTTTGGTGCGCAAGGGGTAGACGTGACCATTGCCGACAAAAAGATCTAGATCTGTGTCTAGGTCTACGTCGAAAAGGAATAGTCCAAATGTGAGCGATAAATAACTGGGTCTTCCGATTCTCGATAATGCGGCCCGGTCATTAAACCATCCTTTGCCGGAATAGCGGTATACACCAACCATTTCGCTGGAAAAATTCCCCACAAAGATAGACGGATGTCCGCTACTATCAACAACACCGGCGTCGATTCCCATACCAGCCCTGGCTTCGCCATTTTCTCCGTAGGCCATACCCAGTTTAGTACCTTTTTCAGTAAATGTGCCGTCACCATTGTTTTGATATAGTAAATCTCGCTCACCATCATTAGCCACAGCCAGGTCTGGCCAGCCATCACTATTGTAATCAAGCTGAACTACCCCCAGTGATTTTCCCGGTGCAGGTAGGAAACCGGCTATCTGTGTATGGTCAGTAAATGTTCCATCCCCATTATTATGATAAAATCTGCTGGGTAGACCTACATACATTTCCGGGGGACAATACACTTTCGTTTTACTATCCAAAGAACACCAAAGATCACCAGCAGGAGACCAGATAGCGTAATTCCCAACGTATAGATCCAGCCAACCATCCTTATCAGCATCAAAAAATAGAGCTGAACTGCTCCATTCAATCCAATTACCTAACCCCGATTGCTGGCTTACGTCTTTATAGATACCGTCATTATTAGAGAGCAGTATATTTCTTCCTAATGATGTTAGAAATATATCCTGATCACCGTCGTTGTCGTAATCAGCAGCTACAATACCTAATCCGTATGTATTTATGGATCCGAGGCCTGTCTCCTCTGTTACTTCGCTGAAAGTACCATCTTTATTATTTTTATAGAGCCATAACGCCTTTACGTTCCGTTTGGTATGACCAATCCAGCCACCGCCCCCAACCAACAGAATATCAATCCAGCCATCATCATTATAATCGATAAATCCGCACCCGGAACCCATTTGTTCTGGGAACCACATTTCCCCAAAGGAACCGTTATCGTGGCGAAAGTTTCTCAGTCCAGCTTCCGAGGTTACTTCAGAAAAGATTATTTTTGCCGCTGCGTTTTCGTGGGGATCAAGAGTTTCTTTTGCAGGTGATTGCTTTTCCTTGATGCAAGCGGTATTATTAAATAATACAATAAGAACCAGCATGTTCATTACCCGGTATATTAGGGGCGGAAACGGATGCAATTGGTTTAGTGTTGCGTCCATCAAGATTGAGGAAAATTACATTATAATTGTGGTCTTAAGATACAAGTCTTCATTGATTAATAAACACAGACCAGGTGCTATATAACTATTAACGAGTAATAGTATATTAAATGAAATTATTTTTCTTGACTAATAGTGATAATATATGCGAAGTTCGTTCAATGGTCGGTAGACCTGCCAAAAAAGCTATGGAAAAACGCATCGTTGCGTGAATATTTTCATCATTATTAATTGAAAGCAAAATTTGAACAATTATTTCATATGGAGGATAACAAAATGACGGATCGTAATAGTTATGCCAGTAAAATAGTGCTTGTTTTAACACTTACAGTTTTTATGGGTGGTGGCCTTTTTGGACAAACCGCTGGTAAGGTCAGAGGTACTGTGACCGATGAAGGTACCGGTGAAGCCCTTGTCGGTGCAAATGTGCTTATCGATGGAACTGGCCTCGGTGCCGCAGCCGATGAAAACGGTGAATATTTTATATTGAATGTTGCGCCTGGTACATATACCATGCGGGCGGAAATTATCGGATATAAAACTGCCGTTGAGGTAGACGTTCGTGTCTATATAGATTTAACCACAACAATTAACTTTTCTTCTGGAGTGGAGGCAGTAGCAGGTGAGGCGGTAGAAGTTGTTGCAGAACGCCCACTTGTCCAACCTGACGTTGCTGGTACGGTTATTAATGTAAGCGGTCGTGATATTGAGAATATACCCGTACGATCCCTTGGCGATTTTATCAGTCAGCAGGCTGGCGTTGAAGCTGGTATGGTTATTAGGGGTTCAAGTATCAACGAAACAGCGTTTGTTATTGATGGTATCAGTACGCGCGGTGGCCGTGACGGTACACCAACAACTGCCATTGCATTGACTTCAGTGGATGAACTACAGATACAAACTGGCGGGATGAGTGCCTCTGTGGGTAATGCCCGGGGCGGTGCCATTAATATTGTGACCAAGGATCCACGGGATAGAATGGTACTGGATGTTTTGATAAATCAATCACCAGCACACAATATGTCCTTTGCCGAAGGTGCAGAAATTGTAAAAGATGATGACGCCTATTGGTGGAAACCGTATAAAGATGAAACAATGAATTCAGCTGGAACGAAAGGTGGGGCCTGGGATATTTATTACCAATCGCAGTACCCGACATTTACCGGTTGGGATGCCCATATGACCGGGACAACAGGTTCGGATACATTACTAACCAAATCTGATTGGTTAGAAGTTTTTGACTGGCACCATCGCAAAAATACTGAAGTAACCGAAGCATTTTCATCTATTGATATGACTTTTGGCATGCCAATAGGTGGTACTGGCCTGCGTTTTCTAGTATCTTACCTGAGCAATAACGAGCCCTATTTCTATCCGCAGGCTCGCGCATCTTTTAAAGAGAGCAGTGTTCATGCCAAACTTATGTATGATTTGAGTTCTTCAATGAAATTGATGGCTTTTGTCAAGACTGCGAAACAAGAAGGTACGGCCCACGAAGCCTGGGATATGTTGCATGTCCCCTATCCACAGCGCGGCGGTACACCATTGTATCCATGGGGGGCTGGTAGCGCTAACTCAACATTAGTTTTTAATAGTAATCAGGGAATATCTCCTACGGAAACGCTGATTAACCAGAATGGGGATCATGTTGGTAAAAGTGTGATTTTTTCCTGGGACAGGTATGCTGTAACAGATTATAACACCAGTATTATGGGTGCGACATTTACGCACACACTTAATGCAAAATCTTTTTATAATCTTGGATTTTCGATGAATTCTGAGACATTCGAGACAGGACCAAATACACGCCGAGGTGGATCTAACTCTGGCCCAGGTGACTCAGAAGGCGATTTGCCTGCTGCCGTAGTAAAGTTATATGGCTCAGGTGGAACAAATAAAGATTCACTGGTCTGGACACCTTGGGGTTGGACCTCAGATGGTATGAGCAACCCGGGTAGTGGAACCCGTCTTGGCGGTCACTGGGCTCGCGGTCGTGATGATTCCAAGGTTTCAAGCACAAACATTAATTTCGATTATATCACTCAGCTGAATAGTACAAACCAGGTCAATGCCGGTGTTTGGATGTCCATGTATGATTATGATATGGATTATGGTTCAAGCGACTCTGTTATTGTGCATGTCGAACGCGGTGCCCAAAAATGGCAAAAAACACCGATGCAAGCTGGTTTATATGCAGAAGATAAATTGGAATTCAAAGGCATGATCGCAACTTTGGGATTGAGTATGGATTATTATAATCCGAATACAGATTGGTGGGATTATGGTGATTATGCCCGTGATTTAACGGCTAAGGAAAAAGGTGATATTGGAGACGAACGTTTTTCTGATGTTGCTTCAGAAGCAGCCGAAACACAAATCACGTGGAACCCAAAAATTAGGATAGCATTTCCAATTACTGTAAATAGCAAATTATATTTCAATTATGGTTCGTACCGTCAGCAATTGACTGCTCAGGAAAGTTTTATGATCTGGCAGGCGTGGCGTGGCGAAGTACATCAGATTGGTGATCCAAGCAACCCAATGCCAAGAACAGTTAGTTATGAGGTTGGCTATGAACAAGCTCTCCGTGATGCATATTTATTGCGGGTAGGCGGATACTATAAGGACAGTTCCTTGCAACCTAAAACTGTTTGGTATCAAAGTATTGACTCCGAAGTGTCTTATAATAGATCAGAGCCCTATAACTACAGTGATACCCGCGGTCTGGAATTCTCACTCAGTAAGAACATGGGTGCTTTGAGAGGTTATTTGAATTATACATATTCTGTTCGTACCCAAGGTAATTTTGGCTGGGGATCACAATACGAGAATGATGTAACTCAGGCAGAATATGAACGTACTGCAAACGATCATTATCAAATTAAACCGGTGGCTGAACCGTTTGCTTCAGCTAACTTGGAATATGTGGCTCCAAAGAGTATGGGTCCATTGGCTGATTTTCGTGTAACACTGAATGGCGGCTGGCGCGCCGGTCGGCATTTCACATGGGTTGGCCCAAGCGGCGCAGCAATCCCAGGGGTGAACAATAATATTCAGATGAGGGATTTCTTTTTCCTGAATGCCCGACTCAGCAAGAATTTCAATCTTGGTGAAAGCCGTGTCATGGTTTTCGCAGATATACAAAATCTGCTGAACTGGAAGTATATGTATTTCAGTCCCTACAATCCGAGTGGCGGCCCATTTGAGAGCATCCCCACATCAACTGACTGGGATAACTATATGACTTCACTTCATATGCCAACTGAGTTCTGGGAAGAGGTAGATGATAATGAAATGACGTATAATAATATATCAGGCGATGATCGTCCGGGGACTTTCAGAGAACGTGATATTGCTTTTGTGCCTATTGAAATAGTAGCTACAACTTCAGATATAGAGGCCCTTGCAGCTGATTTGACTAAACTCCCAACTTTGATACAAACTGCAAATGTACTCTACTATGCCCACGATACAGGTCTTTTTTACCTGTGGGATGGTACTAATTTTGACGCAGCACCAAGAAGTTTTGTTGATGATGTGAAAAAAGATAAAGCGTATATAGATATGCCCAACGAATGGCACAGAACGTTTCTTAATCCAAGAACAATTAGCATAGGCGTACGGGTCTCTTTCTAGTTAATTAGAATTAAGAAAAAAATACAATTGGTTAATCCTAACGTATAGGAGATACACATGAAAATCGAAAAATATAGAAAGCATTATTTTTCAGCTTTTGCAGTATTTGTATTAATACTATCAACCGGGCTGAATGAATTAAGTGCGCAGTATTCTATCAAATGGCTGAATGTCGGAAGCTTTCACAGTCCATATTCAGAAGGCTTGGTAAATAGAGAGGAAGAACCGTGGGGTAACGCGCCGCTGATGTGGCCTGCCATCGATTTTAACTCAGGAAATTCAAGAGCCCAGGCGTTTTGGATGGGGGCGACGAATTTTACCGATGAGGATGGTACTACATTTCCACATAAAATCGCTCATATTGGTCCCCGGTCTGGCGGTGATATACAATTCTTTGCTGTAGAACAGTCGATTACTAGCAAGTTTGATCCAGAGGTCATTGTAGATGGCGCCAAATCATTTGAAAAATATGTTTATGTTAATACGATGGATCCTAGCATGAAACCGGATAGGATAATGACGGTTTCCAATAACAGTCGTATTGGTATTACTACTGTTGCGACTATGAATGCTTTCAGTCAGGAATATCATGATGATTATCATATAATCGAGTACTCGTTTACTAATACAGGTAATGTTGACGGTGATGAAGATATTGAATTGAGCGCTGGTTTAACTGGTGTGTATTTCTTCTTTATTCATCGTTATATG
>Ga0208113_1000449_pt1 | contig 20533 bp, 15 predicted proteins | sample Knorr_S7_td_NADW_FD_185598 | JGI IMG/M metagenome (GOLD analysis project Ga0208113, IMG submission 185598) | Marine microbial communities from Southern Atlantic Ocean transect - Knorr_S7_td_NADW_ad_2505m_LV_A (SPAdes) (version 2) | ecosystem: Environmental > Aquatic > Marine > Oceanic | place...
CCCGCTGACTCCGGCGGCCCCCAAAACGCCGCAGGTACCCAAAATGCTGCAGGCACGCAAAGTGCCGACAGTAGCCGCACAGCAGCACCAATAACCCGTCAGCCACTCTCCGCCCGCGCTGGCGCGCTGGCGTTGCTGCTGTCCACGCTTTGGGCTGGGAACCCGGTTGCCAACAAAGCGGGCCTCGACGACGCTGGCCCCATGCGGTTGGGCTGGTTGCGGTTCGCCATCGGTGGGGTTGTGGTTCTGATTTATGCAGTTGCCACCCGGCAGTCGTTCAAGGTCCTGCGGCATGAATGGGTGCCACTCGCCCTGCTGGGGACCCTGTTCACGGTTCAACTCGCATTTATGAACATCGGGCAGGATTTCTCGACCGCGGGGCACGCGGTCGTCGTTACCTCGACCTTTCCGTTATGGACCGGGGTGTTTGCTCACTTTTTCGTGCCCGGCGATCGGATGTCGCGATCGAGAACCCTCGGTACGCTGGTTGCGTATTCGGGGGTTATCGCAGTGTTTTACAAGGGGTTTGCCGATTCCAGCAGCGATTTCCTGGTTGGCGACCTGCTGCTACTCGGTTCGGCGGTGTTGCTGGGCGGAAGGCAGGTATACCTATCACAACTCGGCCAGGGCATCGCTCAGCACAAGCTGCTCATCTCGCAAGGGGTGTTCGGGGTGACTGCCTTCGTGATCGCAAGCCTGATCTTCGAATCCGATGAGGCGTTCGTCGTTACGACCCGGCTGGTCGTCGCGCTGCTCTATACGGGCGTGCTGATCGCTGGCCTCGGGTTCATCGGCCAGACCTGGTTGCTGAAGCGATATTTGCCTTCGCGGGTGACCGTGATTTCGCTGAGCCAGCCGATATTCGGCGTGTTATTCAGCTGGTGGATACTCGGCGAATCGGTGGGTGGCGAGCTCTATATCGGTGCCGCGCTCGTGGTGGTCGGCTCCGCCCTTGCCCAGCGAAAAGTGGGCGGCCAGAAACCCGAGTTGATTAATTAGACATACAAACCAGTAGCTACATGACCCAACCAATTTATGCCCGGCTCCCCCGCACCGGCAGTAGGATGGCACCTCATCGTCTTGGTGCTACCGCACAAGGCGGAAGCAGTGTTCCTCGCAATTCAAGTTGGAAGTCGAAGCCCGGGGTCGCGTTTACGGGCAAGCCTTAGGCCTTTAGCCGCGGGATAGGTAGAATTCTCGACGCACGATGAACGAACCCTCCCAATCGAACCGCGTTGACCGAACAAAAACACAAAACTGAACCAGACCCCAATCGCCCCAAGGCACCCCCGTTGAGCAAGACCGATGACGAGTCGGAAGGTGCTCATCTAAGGCGCGTGGCTTCAGAACTCAGCGGCTCGGACGAAGAACTCATTGCCGGCCTGCGCAACATGCTTGCGAGTCGCGAAATCGACGAACGAATTTCTGCGGCCCTGGCGCTCGGGGAAAACGGCTCCCAAAAAGCCGTTCAGGTACTGCGAGACCTACTTGTTTCCGCTTACGAAGCATCGTGGCGACTGGCAATACACGGACTGAGGACAGGCAGCGCGCGCGAAGGATGGCTCTGTCTGGAAAGCGTTGCACAGGACGACGCTGGCCGTCTTGGATCGGCCGATCGATGCACTGCAAATACTGCCTTCAGGCGCCTGATGGCGATGGGTCGAACTAAAATGATGGACCGACTGTTCCGGGCCGCCGATGGCCACTCAAGGTCGATTCCGGGCGCTGTCGCAAAGCAGTTTTCCGTAGACGCGGTCGCAACCCTCTCCGATTCACACCGCAGTGTGCTGGAACTCAGGCTCGGCCTCGTCAACGGCACTTCGGCCACGCCGGCTGAAACTGCCTCGGGTCTGGGCATTGGCCTGGGCAAGGTACGCGCTCTGGAGCTCGAAGCCTGGCAGTCGATCCATTCGCCAGCACCGATCACAAGGAGATAGTGATGAAGCGGGGCGGGAACCCGAAGTGACTTTTGACAACTCGACTGGCTCCCCCCAGTTCGACAGCCTCGGGCTGAAGCGAGTTATTAACGGCAGGAGCTGGGTAACTGTACTTGGCGGAAGCCGTATGCCGTCGGAGGTCCAGCAGGCGATGGCCGATGCGGCGGATACCTTCATCGACTTTCACGAACTGAACCGGCGGGCGGGGGAGCGAATCGCGCAGTACACGGGTGCCGAAGCCGGGCTCGTGGTCGCCGGTGCATCGACGGGGTTGCTGGTACAGGCCGCGGCCTGCATGGCGGGGCAGGACCCCGACCGCATATTGCAGTTGCCCGACACCGCGGGTATGAAAGACGAGATCCTCATATACGAAAAGCACCGCTTCGGCTTCGAAATCTGCTACCGGACCGCCGGTGCGAAGATCAAGGAATGGGGTCGGGGCGAAGGCAGTCTTGCCGAGCAACTGGCAGGCGCGATCAACGAAGACACTGCTGCTGTCACATATGTCTTCGGCCCGGGTTTCCCGTGCGATCTGTCATTACGCGAAGTAGTGGCCATCGCCCATGAGCACGAGGTGCCGGTTGTAGTCGACGGTGCTGCCATGCTGCCCCCGGCCGACAACCTGACGAAGTACATCGCTGACGGCGCCGACCTCGTGACCTTCTCCGGTGGCAAGGGGGTGCGGGGGCCACAGTCCACGGGCATCTTGGCAGGCAGGGCCGACCTCGTCGAGGCCGCACGGCTGAACATGTCGCCCCACGCATCGGTGGGCAGGGCATGCAAGGTCGCGAAAGAAGAGATAGCCGGGTTGCTCGCCGCGCTTGACCGGTTCGTAACGATGGACCACGAAGCCGAGTGGGCAACGTGGCGGGGCTGGTCGGAGGCGATAGTCGCTGCCGGTGAGAACCTGTCTGGCGTGCGGGCGGTTATCGAGGATGGCCATCCGAACAGGCAGGGTCCCGCCGCGGCCTTCTACTTCGATGACGACTGGGACGGACCATCCGCGAGCGAAATTCAGGACAGGCTGGCAGCTGGGAATCCATCAATCCACGTCGGTGTGGGCAACGAGGTCGGCGAAATATACGTCAGCCCGGTCGCGCTCGAACCGGGTGAGGCTGAATTGGTTGCCGAGGCGCTCTGGACGGTGCTGCGGGGCTAGTCGCTCGCAGGCATATACTTCGCCCGTCCAGAGACCCCTATTGAGCAATATCCAGGCACACAAAAAACCATCATCAAGCGGATTATTGTCCCGCATGGTGCCCGATACTCTCCTCGCAGCCTTCAGGTCTCTCAGCAACCGCAATTTCCGCTACCTGTGGTTCGGGCAGGTCCTGGCGGCCACCGCGATGCATGCCGATATGGTGGCCCGCAGCTGGCTCGTGTGGGAACTGACGGGCTCATCGACCTCTGTAGCAACCGTCTTGGTAGCCAGGGCCCTTCCCATGCTTGTGCTCGGCCTTTTCGGAGGCGTCGCCGCCGATATGTTCAACCGGCGCAGGCTGTTGATGTTCATCCAGGCCTGGACTCTTCTGATGCACGCTGCGATGGCGGTTTTGCTGCTGACCGACCTGATCGAATTGTGGCACGTCTACGCCCTGGCGTTCGGCCTTGGGACCGGGATGGCGATGAACCAGCCGGTACGCACCTCGATCATCCCCAACCTGGTCGGCAAGAAAGACATGATCAACGCGATGTCGCTCAACTCGATCGCCATCAACAGTACGAGGTTTATTGGCCCGGCGGCCATCTCAGCCCTGATCATCGCAACCGATGTTGGATGGGCCTACGTTTGGGCGGCCATGGCGTTCCTGCTGGTGATCTGGACGACTTCAAAAATCGCTATCCCGGAAATTAGCAGTAGGAAATCGCGCGGAAATCCGGTCCACCAGCTGGTGGAAGGCTTCGTCTACATCGGTCGCCACCGTGCCATCCTGGCGTTGGTGCTACTGGGAATGGGCCCGCTTGCCATCGGCTTCTCACACCAGGTCTTGCTCCCCCAGTTGGTCGAAGAGCAGTACGGCCGGGGAATCGGGTTGATGGGGGTGATCCAATCCGTTGGCTCTATCGGCGGACTGACCGGCGGTCTCTTCATCGCCTCGAGGCGCGAGGTGAGTTACAAGGGCAAGCTGATGCTGTTCGCTGCGACATCTTACGGTGTGGCATTGCTGGCATTTTCGGGCGCGGTCTACATGTGGATGGCCTTCCCGCTGATTATCTGGATTGGTGCTTCGCAGACTCTTTTCCGCGCCGGCAACAGTGCGAGCCTGATGGAACTGGCGCCCGATCGCCTGCGCGGGCGGATCATCTCGGCTACTCTGCTCGATACTGCGCTGGCACCGGTCGCCGGACTGGCTGCGGGTTTCGCGGCCGACAGGTGGGGCGTAAGTGCGGGCTACATGCTCCTGTCTGCGGGCTGCCTGGGCATCGTCGCGCTGGTGATGCTGATCTACCCGAAGATAAAGAATCTTTAGGCCGATCATTATCCTGCCAGTCCATGCCTGTCTCGGCGGGCTACGAAAAATTAATAGTCGGTCCTGGGCTGGCCGATTTGATTGGATTGCTCTATTTTGATCGTTGATCCTGGACCAAGTTCAGGATGACAGTAGTTTGAATCTGCCCAGGTCGGGACTGGAAATATGAAAATCACCGAAATCAAGACTTTCCTGATGCACGGCGGAAACCGCAACTGGGTTTTCTGCAAAGTCGAGACCGACGAAGGCGTTCACGGCTGGGGTGAAGGCACCCTGGAGCGCCACGAAGAGGCCGTTGCTGCCGGGATCAAGATACTGGCGTCCAGGCTGGTTGGCCGAGACCCGACTGAGATCGAAAAGAACTGGCAAATCATGTACCGCCACGGGTTCTGGCGCGGCGGAGTGGTGATGGGCAGCGCGATGGCGGCCATCGATATCGCACTGTGGGACCTCACCGGGAAGGTCTACGACCTGCCGGTCTACAAGATGCTGGGCGGTGCCGTCAGAGACCGGGTCCGCGCCTACACCCACGCTTCCGACCTGCGGGGCGGCAGGGACGCCGTCGACCAGGGGTTTTCCGCCTTCAAGACCGGTGGCTGGGTCGTCGGGCGAAACAGCTTCTTCGAGGCCGATGTTGTCGACGCCTTACACGAGAAGATCAAGGGGATGCGGGAAGAGCTCGGGTCTGAAGTTGACATCATGATCGACAACCATGGCCGCGCTCGGCCCTCGCTGGCCAATCGCCAGATCGACGCTATCGAGGAATTCAACCTGCTGTTCTTCGAAGAACCGGTTCCGCCCGATAATCTCGATGCCATGGACCAGGTGCGCAACGCCAATCACCGAACTGATATTGCAACCGGCGAGCGCCTGTTCTTCCGCTACGGCTTCCGCGACATCCTGCACCGTCGGCTGGTCGATGTGATTCAGCCCGACATCGCCCACACAGGCGGAATTTCCGAGATCAAGCGTATCGCGTCGATGGCCGAGATCGAATACATACAGTTCGCACCGCACAACCCGAACGGCCCGATCGCAACGGCAGCGTCGGTGCATGTCTGCGCCACCGTCCCGAACTTCCTGATTCTCGAAACCGCCCGCGACATGCCGTGGCACGACAAAGTCCAGACGACGCCACTCGAAATAAAAGATGGTTTTTTCGAATTGCCAACCGCGCCGGGACTCGGGACCGACCTCGACGAATCGGTGTTTGCCGAACGACCGTTCGACCCGCAGCATGACCGCTACATCGGCTCGTGGAACGCCGAAGACAACTCGCCCGCCGACGTTTAGTCCGGCGAAACATATTGCTGATCAATAATCATTAGTTGACCCGGACTTTATGGCTCCGGTGATGGCGTAAACTCGTCGTTCTCTGGGGCTCAAGAGACGATCTCGAGCAAGTGCAGAAGTGGGCAGGTGTTTCAGGCATCCGGGAGGACAGCCGTCGCATGTTCTACGAGTTTCGTCGACTGGATGAACGAATCTGGAATCAACTGGGGCGTGGTCACCAATGGCGATCAATTTCAGCTCCAGAAGGTCGAAACAACGGGTGTTGAGGGCCGCGTCCCGTTCGTGCTGGCGTCAAAATTGTTCGGGGTCAACAAGCCAGCACCCGGGGTGTTCATGGAAGCGGTCCGGCTGCTCGATATTCCGGGTATCGAGACGAACGAAATTCTGTTCGTTGGCGACAACCCCTATACCGATATTATCGGCGCTCACGGCGTTGGGATGAAGACCGCATGGATTCGCATGGGGCGTGATTCCCCGGGGGATGCTCCGCACCCTGACTTCATAGTGGATCACGTCGAAGAACTCAAAGTGCATCTCGCCTAGTTCGCATTGACCGTCAATCGGGACACGAACGGTCTACAATCGCGCCAAATCGTCTCGAATCGGCGCACTGAGCAGTCGACGACGCCCGGTGAACTCACCTTGAGAACAGAATAAAAAAATTGAAAGTGAGTAAGTAGATGGTCGGCGTAGCGGTACTTGGAACAGGGCGTATCGGCGGTTCGTATATTGACGTAGTGAACCAGACGCCCGGTGCCGAACTCAAACTCGTAGCGGAGCAACGGCCGGAAGCCGCCGTTCGATGGCAGGACCAGTACCCTGAAGTCGAGTTTGTGACCGACTACCACGCCGCGCTCGAGCGCGACGACGTCGATGTCGTGATCGGCACGCTCCCCCACTGGCTGCATTTCCAGGCTGGTCTCGATGCTGCGAACGCCGGCAAGCATGTCTTCATGGAAAAGCCGCTGGCGCTTTCTGCAACCGAAGGCCGGCAGATGCTCGATGCCGCAGCCGCCAACGGCGTGAAGCTGATGACAGCCCACACACAGCGCTACTACCCGGCGGTGAAAGCAATGAAGGAACTGGTCGATTCAAAACGGCTTGGCGATGTCGTGATGGCGCACGACATGTGGCACAAGCCCTACCAGCCCGAAACCCGGCCAACCTGGATGCTCGACGGTTCGAAGGGCGGCGGAATGGGCCAGATGGACGGTACGCACGAGATCGACCGGCTGATGTGGATCATGGGTGACGATGTCGCAACCGTGAGCGCGCAGATCGGACAGGTTACTTACCCGCGGGCGGAAAACCCGGAGATCGACTGTGACGACACGGCTATGTGCTTCCTCCGCTGGAAGTCTGGCAAGGTGGCGACTATCAGCCGCATGGCGTGGCGGGTCGGGGCGACCGAGTACGGTGCAGACTTCTTCTTCACCAAAGGCATGGCAAGGTTTCGCCTGAAATACGGCAGAGCAGAGGGCCAGGAAACCGCGCTGTATATTGGCGATACCGAGGACGGGACATGGCGAAAAGAACCCATCGATGAGACCAACAGCCTGCTCGATGAGTTCACCGATTTCGTCCAGGCGATAGAACGCGGCGATGAAGATACCCCGATTCCGCAGGAGCATGGGCTTCGGGTGTTGAAAGTGTTCGAAGCGACTGAGGCATCGGCACGCACGGGCCGAGAGGTCGAGATTGACTGGTAGACGGTTTGGCCTGGGATTTCTCACTTCCAGGTTCGCCGTAACAAATATCTATGATTCCGGTTTCTCCAGGCCCGACAACCGGTTTATTCCGGTCGCCTCAGACGACCTGATCGATTACATGGCTGCCGACGAAACTACTTTCGGCGAAAACAGCTCCAAAATACGCGAGATCGCTAACTGGTTCATCCGCATTCTCGAACAGGAAAAAACGTCGTTCGAGCGACTTCTGATCAGGAGCTACTCGCGGATCAACCCCGATCGCGAAACGGTCGATGTGCTGAACATCGGCCCGCCAAACGATTCGGACTTCGAACTGCTGAATACGCAGGTTCAGCACATGCTTGAAAAAGCCAACTTCGAGCAACTCTCCGACGGCCAGGTCAAAACGGCCATCGAAGCTGGTAACACGCAGGGCATGCGGGTGAAGATCGATACCGAAGGCCTCGAAGAAATGGCGATCTGGGTGCGCGGTCGCGGCACCGCGCCGTTCAACCACCGCACGATTGCTCACCCCATCCGGGGCGAAACCAGCACGATTGCGATATTCAACCGGCTGGCGCTGATCACGCGTCCCTCCGGCGAAGCCAACGTGCAGGTGAGGCTGTTCAAGGACATCCCGATCCGCAATGTGGAGGCGTTGCTGCCGAACGCGAACGTGCGGATGGGGCTGCGAGACGCGATCGTTATGGCAGGCAGCGGTGCGGGGGCAGTGTGGACCGTCATAGCAAAAATCCTTGCGGTAGGCCTTGCCGCTGCGGGGCAGCTGCTGTGGATAATCGCGGTCCCGCTTGGCGGTCTGAGCTGGAAAATGTTCTCGGGTTATCGGAGGGCGATAAAAAATCGTGACTCCAACCGTGCCAAACACCTGTACTTCCAGAATCTGGGCGCGAACCGAAGCGCCATCCACATGATTTCGTACATGATCTGCGAAGAAGAGATCAAGGAGTCCGTGCTGCTCTACAGGTTCTGCCTCGATGCGGAGGCCGACGGGCGAACAACTTCGGAAGCGGAGATCAAAGCGGAAATCGAAGAATACTTGAGCAAATTGACTGCGATCGATGTCGATTTTGACATCGACGACGCAATCGAAACTCTGAGCCGACTCGACCTCTGGAAGGACCGTGCAGAACTCCGCGTACTGGGACTTGCCGAGGCGTCGGAAAAACTCGAACTGCACGCCCGCCAGGGGCTTTCGAGGGACTATCACGCGGGACTGCTGGGGATTAGCAGGACGTGAGTCGCCTTAAGTGTGTTCTTTCCGATCTGGACGACACGCTCGTTCCTGAAATGGAACCCGAACGAGAGACCCTCCTCATCACCTGCGGACTGGCAACTGAAAGGTATGGCACGAACGCTGAATTGATGGTGGCGACGGTTGGCGAAGCTTGCGCCGAACTCTGGGAAAGTGGAACACGCGTGATCTTTGCAGTTCGATCGCCTACTCGGGCTGGAAGGGCCTCTGGGGACCGCCGGATTTGCCCGACGATGGTTTAGGTAACGACGCGGAGACCATTACCAGGTACAAGCATGATGCGTGGGACGCGGTTCTGGCCCAACACGGAACAGAAGATATTGAGCTACGTGATTCAATTATCGAACGGCATCGGACGGAACGTATAAGCCGCTTGAGGCCGTACCTAGGTGTCGAAGAATTGTTGATGCAAGTATCGGCGAAATATCCACTGGGGCTTGTAACAAATGGCTCTCCGGCCGTTCAGAGATTCAAACTGGAACGCGTAGGGCTGTCCGGATTCTTTTCGGCTATTGTCACATCTGGAGATGTCGGATTCGGAAAGCCAGACCCCAAACCTTTTTATCGGCGTTCGAATCACTTGGTGTCGATCCGGTCAGCGCCGTGATGATCGGAAATTCTTGGAGGAGCGATGTCCAGGGTGCGAACAATCTTGGAATTGCCTCGATCGGGTTCAACCAGCAATCGTTACCCTCGGGAGAAGGATCACCGCCATCGATAGAAGTATCGTCACTCAGACAGATCCCGGAAGCGCTGGTGGCACTGGGTTCACGGTGAGATCGTGGAAGCAAACGCTGGTGCCCACTCGCTAAGGCGTGCTGCCCTGTGCACCGTCGCCGTCGCGCACGACATCACCGAGTGCGAGCGTGTGCGATGAATCGTTGATCGTGCCGATGTGCCAGCCCAGCTTCCCAAACCTGAACTTGCTGATCGAGCAGTTAAAGATGTCGGTGCGCATGAGCAACCGGTTGTCCATTCCCGTGATGTAGTGGAACAGGGTTCGCATCGTGTCGCCGTGGCCGACAATAGCAATCGTGTGGGTGCCGGGCTTTTCGTACCAGTCGGGATTAAATGTGATCTCGTCTTCCAGCCAGTTCGATGCCCGGCGTTCCACCCACCTCATCGTTTCGCCGTCGGCTGGCTTGAAAAACTGGCCTTTTTCCGCCAGGAGCAGCTGAACCTCCACCGGCATTACATCCACCTTCAACTTGCCCCTCCACGCCGGAGTTTGCCGCTCGATGATCTCATCGACCTTCACGAAATCGGTGCCTTCGATGCCCATCCCGCGCAACATGCCCGCGGTGGTCTGCACGGCCCGGACGAGAGACGACGTGTAGATCTTCTCGAACTGCACACCCTCATCTGCCAGTCGCCTGCCCACTGCCTCGGCCTGTTGGTGCCCCCGCTCGGTCATCGGGGCGTCGAAGTTGATGCCCGCGGCGATGCCGGGGGTGACATTCGACTGTGATTCACCGTGTCTTATGAAGTAGAAGTCGAATCCGACATTTTCGTGAATCAAGAACGGAATCTCCTGGAAAAATAAATCATCTGAAAACAGCAACCGAACAGTATCACCGGCACAATGCTAAATGCACAGTTTCGTTTGCATCTGCCGGTGAGCTGCCGCAGATCACGCCCCGGAGTCATTCGGTTGATGGTACGCTCCGGGATCAGACAGCCCTTGAGACATTGTTGCCCTGACTCACCCGCGCGGAACTGGTACTCGCATAAAGGTGCAGCTTGTACTTACGGTCCCGGCCGAATATCGTAGGGTCCATAAAAACAACCGCCCGACAATCGACATCGGAGAAGATCGAATGAAACCAGCTGAACTGAAAGCTGCGCTCAGAGCGGGCAGGCCCGTATTTGGCTTTATGGTTTCCGCCACCTCCAGCATGCGCTGGGGCCGAATGTTTGCCGGCAGCACTCTGGATTTTGTAGTTATCGATTCGGAGCACGGCTCGCGCGACCGGCAACTCATCGCCGATACGTGCGCGCAGATGCAGTCGCTGGGCATTACCGCCATTGTTCGAACGCCGAACACCGAAGAGGTGTGGGTGGCAATGGCTCTCGACGCCGGTGCCGACGGCGTGCTCGTTCCCTACTGCGAGACGGTTGACGAAGTTCGCCACACCTGCATGAAGGTGCGCACCCATCCTCTGAAAGGCGAGTACTACGAGCGAGTTGTTGCAACCGGCGAGTACCCGAGCGCAAAGTCAGAGGAATACCTGAACAACCGTCACAAAGACCACATCTTCATCATGGGTATCGAGAGTGAGCCCGCTGCGAATCGCGTTGAAGAGTTGATCGACTGCGCACCGATCGACGCAGTGTTTATCGGACCTAACGACATGACAACTTCGCTGGGTATTCCTGACGAAGTAGCCAACCCGATCTACCTCGAAACGCTGAGCAAGATCATCGGCGCAGCCGACAAGCGTGGGATTCCGACCATGATCCACCAGCAGACGATTGAGGCTTCGACGATAGCTATCGAACTCGGCGCACGGTTCATCATGCACTCGTCGGACTCCGGGATCCTCCTGAGAGCCACCCAGAACGAGTTCGCCCAGATCCGCGAAGCCGCCGGTAAGATCCACGGCGACGTTGCCGAGGTCGAGGCCGAAGACACCCTGGACGTTATTTAGCGTTTCTCGCACAGGGGTCGGTCGGATATCATCCCGGCATGGCAATCGACCGGGCCGGGGTCTTCGTTGGCCGAGAAATCGAACTGCAACAGTTGCAAAATGCGCTGTCAGATGCCTTCGCGGGCCAGGGCCGCGTTATTGTTATTTCTGGCGAGCCTGGTATCGGCAAGACCCGACTCGCGCAGTTGATCACAACTGAATGTGCCGACCGTGGCGGGTTCGCAGCCTGGGGGCACACAACTGAAGAAGGTGGAACCCCGGCCTACTGGTTGTGGGTCCAGCCAGCAACAATCATCGGTGGCCCGTCAGCTCCTCCGAACATCGGTGCAGGTGACGATGGCGACAAGCCCGCACTCGTAGTTGAGAACACGATGCTCAACATCGGTCCGGTGACGACAACGACAAGCCGTCGGTAGTGGTCAGCACCGACTACACCAACTTCAACATCGCCAACGGCGATGAGAACGAGGAAGGTAACACCAACTAGGCGTAGGACAAATCCTCACCTGTAATCGAAAACTACAAACCCACCGGTTCCGGCTTCCACCCACTGTTCGACAAAGGGTCCTCCGGCTCTGCCGACCAGTAAGCCCGGCAATCTGCACCAGGTATTGCAAGGCATAAAGCGAAAAAGCCAGAACCAACGACAAGCCCGCCGGATCAACTTTCAGGTTGACCGGCGCGTTTTAGTTAACCGCGGCGCCAAACGTGCGGCCAGTTATGCGAGATGCGCGTGTAACCGAACGCTAATCTCCGTTAGCCAAGCGTGAACTTACGAAACGACTCGGCGTAGTCGGCACCGATCTGCTCACCAAGCTCGGCCCGGCGTTTCTTCATCCACTGGGCAGATTCCTCTATGTTGCCCACCTGGCTGGCGTGCTTGCCGAGTGCAGTAATCGACGTATCGACATCCTGCTCTTCAAGGGGGTTCCAGAAGTTCGCCGTCGTGCCAAAGCTCATCACCCACACTTCCCTTACTTTGTGGGTCTCGAGTCCTTCATCTTCGAACAGCTCGGGGAACGCCAGGTGATCGCGGGCAGATGGAAATACCGCAGCAAGGGCAGCTTCTCCGGCTGCAAAGTGGTCGGGGTGTTCGATATAGGTCGAGCCCATCAGGTCGCGGGTGGGGCTCATGGTAATCAGCACATCCGGCCTCCAGCGGCGGATCTCTCGGGTAATGTCCTTGCGGACCTCCAGTGTCGGCTCAAGATAGCCGTCCGGATATCCGAGGAACACCACATCTTTGAGGCCGAGTGTTCGCCCTGCCTCGCGCTGCTCACTTTCGCGCAATTCAGCAAGCTGTTCGGAGTTCATCTCTCGGTCGTCAGAGCCTTTCGAGCCGTCGGTGCACAGGACATAGACGACATCCCATCCGAGCCGACACCACTTTGCGACCGTCGCTGAACAGCCATATTCGGCGTCGTCAGGGTGTGCGGTAACCACCATAGCCCGTTTGAAATCGTCGCTAGAACCGTTACCGGTCGTCATAAATAGAGATGCTCTCGATTATTGCCAGATTAGGGAAATTGGACCAATTTCGCCGCGCACAGCTAAAAATGGTAGCACCGCATGTTCCTTTATTTAGCCCTTTACTTGAGGTGTAACTGCTGGAATTTAGCGACTGCACCGACCGCCGATCCGGGCGAGAAATAAGCACCGTCGTGATCGATATCGGGCATTGGCAAAAACGCAACGCCCAGAGCAAATAACGAGCGCCCGGAGCGATAAAGAGATTGCCGCGAGGGCCCAAGTGATCCGATCACGCCCGGAGCACGACCCACACGCCCCGCGCCCCGCGCCCTTCGGGGCGACTGTAAACTCATTACGTCGTAAACAAAGTCTTCAAACGGAGCGTTATCACAATGGCAAAACCCCTGGTTTCGGTGATCATGGGCAGCACTTCCGATCTGCCGATTATGCAGAACGCCGCCGACCTGCTTGAAGAACTCGGAGTGCCTCACGAAATACGGATTATCTCAGCCCACCGCACACCCGACTTGATGTTCAAGTTTGCCTCGGAAGCACAGGAACGCGGCATCAAGGTCATCATAGCCGGTGCCGGTGGAGCGGCACACCTCCCGGGAATGACCGCCGCAAAAACGGTGCTGCCCGTGATTGGAGTGCCGGTAGAAGGACACAACCTGAGCGGTCTCGACTCGTTGCTTTCCATCGTTCAGATGCCCCGCGGCGTCCCGGTCGGGGCGGTTGCAATCGGCAAGGCCGGGGCCGTCAACGCAGGAATACTTGCAGCGCAGATAATTGGCCTGCTCGATCCCGGTATCCAGGCAAATGTCGCAAAACGACGCGCAGATGCGGCGGCCGAAGTCGAAGCCGGTACGTTCATCAAATCCCGCGAGTAATGCAAAAAGAATCACTTCTTGACCCGGGCTCCACGATTGGCATCATCGGGGGTGGTCAACTCGGGAGGATGCTCGCAATTGCGGCCCGGCAGATGGACTACAAGACCATCGTGCTGGACCCCGATGCCGGGTGTCCGGCAGGGCAGGTGGCTGACGGGCAGATAGTCGATGACTATGCGAGCCGGGGCGCCGCGAGGGACCTCGCAAGGGTAGTCGACGTTGTTACGTACGAATTCGAGAACGTCGACGCCGACTCGGTCTCGGCTGCGGCCGAACTCAAGCCCGTTCACCCTTCGACAACGGTATTGCGCACCGCACAACACCGACTGCACGAAAAGAACGCCCTGCTGAAGGCCGGTATTCCAGTCGCACCCTTCCGGCCTGTCGAATCGCACGAAGATCTGCGGGACGCCGCTTCGGACCTCGGCTACCCCATGGTGTTAAAAACCTCCACGATGGGTTACGACGGCAAGGGTCAGATCATCATCACCCGGGCGGAAGGTACTGAAAACGCGTACGAACTGCTGGGCCGCAACAATGCCGAACTCATTGTGGAGCAGTTTGTGCCGTTCACTATGGAGATATCGGCAATCTGTGCCCGAACGGCGGCGGGTGAGACGGCCACGTTCCCGGTTTCCGAGAATATTCACCGCAATCACATCCTCGACACATCGATAGTCCCGGCACGAATACCTGACGATATCGCCGATAGCGCCCGGCAGCTCGCCGCGGACATCGCCGGACACCTGAACGTTGTCGGGCTGATCGCGGTCGAGATGTTCGTCACGAAAGAGAATGAAATACTTGTAAACGAACTTGCTCCACGACCGCACAACTCGGGCCACTACACGATGGACGGATGCGACACGTCTCAGTTCGAGCAACTGGTGCGGGTGCTGGCCGGTATGCCGATCACCGAACCCCGACTTCACGCCCCAACTGTCATGGTCAACCTCCTGGGTGAGGTGTGGGAAGACACCGGTGGCTACCCGGACTGGGCGCGTGCGCTTGAAATGCCGGGGGTGAGCCTGCACCTGTACGGCAAGGCTGAGCCACGGACGGGGCGCAAGATGGGCCACATCAACGTGGTTGCCGACACCATCGAGGACGCCCTGTACATCGCAACCGAGGCGCGCAACAGGGCATGGCGGCGTTCACCCGACTTATAAGCGGGCGCTACCCGTCGGTCGGTTCAGCCGTGGAATCTGGTCCTGGGTCTTCTACCGGATCCGGGCGCTTAAACTGTGCGTCGGCGTCGATGTGCCTGCCGACTTCGGACAAGTCCAACTCGCCGTTGTGCACCATGTAAATCTGGTCGGCCAGGTCGAGGAGAGTGTGGTCGTGCGTGGTCGCGACAATCGACATGCCCTCATCGGTCACCATTTCGCGGAACAGACCGAAGATAGCCGCCGCGTTGACCGAGTCCAGTTCGCCAGTCGGCTCATCGGCAAGTATCACGTCGGGACGCATGGCAACGGCCCGGGCGATCGATATTCGCTGCTGCTCACCACCTGACAACTCGTATGGCCTGTGCTTGGCACGTCGTTCGAGACCAACCATTTCAAGCACTTCCTGTGTGCGGACCGAACGCCGTGAAGCGCCGACACCGGCGATTCGCATCGGGAGTTCAACGTTCTCGTATGCCGAAAGCAGTGGTAGGAGCGCGAACGACTGGAACACCACGCCAATGCGGTGTCGCCTGAGGTGAGTGAACTGCTTTTCACTAAAGCCCGCCAGGTCGACACCTTCGAACAGCACACGCCCCGATGTCGGATTATCGAGCCCTGCCAGCATATTCAACAGTGTGGTCTTGCCCGAACCGGACCGTCCGACCAACGTGATGAATTCGCCTGCATGCACTTCGAGATTCACCGATCGAACGGCATGCACGGTTTCGCCGGCGAGTTCGTAATCACGAGAGGCCTCGATCGCCTGGATAATCGGAGCAGTAGCGCCCCGTGAATCACGCGAGGTCGTCTGTTCAGTCGCCTGACTCAAGTGTCACCTTTCCGTCTTTCATATCGACACGGACCCGTCGACCAATACTCAGCTCATCGAGTATTTCTCTCGGTATCTGGACCGACCCTGCTGAATCTATCAACAGGAATTCTTCTGTGTCAGATGCATCTCCGCCCAGCTTCCGTTCGAACGAAACCTCGCGGGTAGTCTCGGTGCTGGTCTTCCCATCCTTGATGGCGATTGCCCTGCCGACGCTTGTTGCGATTGCGGGATCGTGGGTGACGATAATGACCGTGGTACCAATATCCGTATTGACCGTATTGAGGAGTTCGAGCACCTCTTCGCCCGTCTCATCGTCGAGCTCGCCGGTCGGTTCATCGGCAAGTAGCAGGGGAGGCTGGTTTGAAAGGCCCACAGCAATGGCAACCCGTTGCTGTTCGCCACCCGATAGCTGGGCCGGCTTGTGATCGGCGCGGTGTGCCAGGCCAACCACGTCGAGCAACTCCCGGGCACGCTGCCGACGTTCGGGACCAGGTGCTCCTGAAATTACCATCGGGAGCTCCACGTTTTCTAGGGCGCTGAGGTATGGGAACAGGTTTCGTGACGTCTCCTGCCAGATAAACCCGACTTCGTGGCGTCGGTATTCGACAACCTCCCGATTGGTCATCTGAAGCAGGTCGTAATTGCCAACACGGACTGTCCCGGCCGACGGTGCATCGTAGCCAGCCAGGATGTTCAGCAGTGTCGATTTACCACTGCCGGAAGCGCCGACTATCGCGATGATCTCGCCCCCGCCAACAGTCAGTTCAAGACCCCGCAAAGCCACCACTTCAAGTTCGGCGGCCTTGTAGATCTTGAACAGTTCGCTGCACTCAATATAAGTAGAGTTCGGTGTTGTCACTACTCGTTACCCTTCGTAAGACCTGCAGGGAACGATGCTGGAAATCCGATCATCCTTCCCCCATTCTCATTACCGCATGAATCGACATCCTGTAAACGGAAATCAGTATCAGGCCGATCACCGCAAGAAATACTACCCCCAAAAGACCGAAGGTAATCGCGAATCCACTCCAATCTATTTGAACGGCCATTGGCGGTACGACTACCGCGTTCTCGCCCGAGGAGGCCAGGTACGGCATGATCGTGGCTCCCATTCGGGCGCCCATGAAAATACCGAGCGCAATTGCCGTGCCAATGACGACCATCTGCTCCAGCACCACGAGGGACAACAGCTGTTTCATCGAGAGCCCGATGGTCCTCAGCAACGCCAGTTCGGTGCGTCGTCCATCGAACGAAACGCGGGCGTGGACCAGGAACCCAACGGCACTTACGACGAGAACCGTGAAGAAAGCGATACCGAGCAGCGCTCGCCAGCCAGCAGATACGAGTGGATCGAACGCAACATCGGAGAGGACGACGGTGCGGTCGACGGTCTTCGACCCGGACCTGACCCGTATCGAAGAAAGTTCACGCTGGATATCTGGAATCGCAGGGTCCCCCGGGGTAACCGAGTTCAGGATTCCCTCTTCCGAGTCCAGCAGTTCAGATCCCCGTTCGGTAGCGATCCAGAATTCGGTCGGCTGTCGGTCGCCGCGCGATCGCACAACGTTCAGGCTTTCGTGAATCGCATCGAGATCGGCGATCAAAAATGGTTCGCCGTTCATCGCCAGTGTCGGGAAAAACTCGACGGTATCTCGTACCGATACCTTAATTGGGTTCCCATCGACCGCAATTTCGAGCACTTTTCCGTCTTCACCACCAAACTGCTCTATGAAACCGGTGCTGGCGATCACCGGGACAACAGAAAGCTCCGACCCGTGGGCAAGGCCACGGTATTCGCTGGGCCCCGCCGTAGTCCAGCGTAGACGCGCAATACCCTCCAGAAGAGTCCCGTCGGGGTCAGATGCGGGAGTCAGGCTGTCGCCAAGTGCCTCTCGAGTCGGGACCATCGTTCGCCAGTTGGTTACCGAATCGAACGTTTCGACGATTATCAGCTCGGTGCCAGTTTGGTTCAGTACCGCTATGTCGTCGATATCAATTGCTGCGGGACCGAGACCGTTTTCAAAATCGATCACACCGATCGAGTGAAGACGTATTGGAGCGACGGGCAACAGGCCCGCGGAACCCCCGAAGCTGGTCGCCTGCAGGCTCGATCCGACGCGACACCACTCGGGCGATTCTCCTTCAGTCGGAAGCGGGCAGCTGAATCGCCACTGATCGCTGGCGAGGGGGGTCAGGTTACCGAGTGGGACCGAGAAAAAGTGGTCGTTCGCGTCGGACAACCTTGCGACCAGGAAGGTTGAAGGCTGGCGGATCAACGGCAGGATTCGAGCCGTTAACCACCAGCCCTCCTCAGGTAGAACAATACCCGCAGACCCGCCGACATCCAGAATCGAAGTTTTTGCCTCGAACGCTGAAAACCCGAAATCGTCGCGTATCCAGGCGACGTCGCCGATCGTTTCCAGATCGACACCGACAAACTGGAACCGCTCGACGCTCACCCCGGAGGAGATATTTGCCGACTCGCGGTAGATGGGCGTGACGGCTTCGACTCCTTCGGTTTCGCGCAGGCTATCGGTAAACGAACGCGAAATACCGCCAGGCGTGAAGTTCAACGACGTAATTTTAAGATCGGCACCTGTCTCGTAGTAGGCCTGATCGATTGCGCTTTGCTCAAGCGTTGCGCCAAAACTTGAAGCAAATACCCCGAGCGCCGACGTGAGAATAAGCAGCAACGACAATCGAGAGTGGTGAGCGGGGTTCCTCGCCATCTGCCAGATGCCCATGATGAGCGCTGGCGGCGTGATCGTCGACATTGGGCGCCGTGAGAGCACCCTGCCTGCTAGGTCCATGCCAACAGGGAAGATGCGCAGTAGTACCAGCCCGGCGGCCACCAGGAAAATTGCCGGGACGCCGAGGACCAACTGGTTGACTGTCGTTTCGCCGAAGAGGCTGACGGCCACGAACGAACCCTGTTTGGTCAGTTGCCAGAACAGGAACATCACGAGACCAAGAAATCCCAGGTCGAGGTAATACCGCTGGACCATCGCGAGCCGTGCCGGTCGCGCCCTGGTTACACGGCTGGCGAGCAGGCCGAGGCGCGTCGCCCTCAGCGCAGGAATGAACAGCGCGATCATCCCCAGTAACCCGCCAAAGAGAGCCATGCGGAATGCCGCGGCCGTGAGCCTGACAGGCAGCGGATCGCCGTTGTTCAGATCACCATAGATCGGTAGCACTCCAACGAATGCGACACCCAGCATCGCCAGGAACGGCCCCGACACAATCGCTACTACTGCCAGTAAGCCCGCCTCGATCACAAACACGGCCAGGATCTGCCTCGACGTAGCACCGCGCGTCCTCAGGAGGCCGACTTCGCCGCGCTGGGCGTCGACAAGCAAGCTTGCCAGTGTCACGACGTAATAGAGGACGACGAGAACGATCAGGATAAGCACGATGAACATCGGCAGACGGTTGAAAAACAGATCGGTTTCAAATCCCCGCAACACGTCCGGCAGGTCCGACTGCATGAGGAAACCATCGACGATCGCCTTTAGCTCCCGCTCCGTCGCGTCGATAGTATTGCGAATCGCCTCGGTCTCCGATGCCACGATGCGCCCTGGATCTACGTCCAACCACCATGCATAGTCAGTCCCCATGTTCGGGAAGTAGCTGCCCAGCCCGTCGATAATGGTTTTTTCCGGGACTACGAAGCGGGCAAACTGAAGCGTGTTGGTGCGGGTCCCGAAGGCGTCGTCCTGGATCCTCCAGTGCGCGGCTTCCGGGTCGACGCGCACGTACAGACCGGTGACAAGCACATCGACACGGCTGTGTTCATCTATCCAGTGCGGGCGCGCCGGGTACACGTCCCCGACTTTGATCCCGAGTACTCCGGCGGCAGCTACGTCGAGAAGCGCTTCGATCTGGAAAATGTCGTCGGGCCCGACCTCAGTGGATACCTGCGGCAACGTGCCTTCTACAATTTCTACCCGGTCGTCCACGTCGGGCAGCGTCATCATCGTAACCCGCCGACAATCGCACTCAATCAGCTCTGGGCCATCACCAGAATTGCTCCCGATTGCGGTGCGACACGGACAGTCCTGCTGTGCCACCATGACAGGCGGAAGGTCGACGAAGAACGTCCAGGTCTTCAGAGCAAACTCCCGGTCATCCAGGAACGGCTCGAACCGACTGACAATCGAGCCGTTCATCGCATCGACTATCGTTGCGTGGGTCTCGGCGTTCGTCGGAACCTGGCCGGCCTCGACAAGTACATCGAGTTCCGACGCTTCGTGCGTGGACAGTGCCCGCTGCAGAGCTACGTCGCGGAGCGCGTCGAAAAAAATGACTGAACTGGCCATGATCGTTGACGCCAGCACAACACCGACGACGACCGCGGACAACAGCCGCCAGTGGGCGAGTGTTCGCTTAACTATTAGCTGGAGAGAATTACCAATCATATTGAAGTCGCGGAGAAGCCTTCACGGGCCATCCGCGCAATCTGGATTTCCTGGAATGATCGAACGGAGTTCATCACGCCGACCATAAAGATCGTGAATATCGCGCCAATTGTAACGAGCGGAAGCGCCCAGTCGATTTGCAGCAGGAATGGCGGAAGTAATCGCCCGCCGGTCCCGGTGTGAGCCATCGAACCGATCATCAGGTTACTGACGGCGAACCCGGTACCCAATCCAACGAGCGTTCCGGTGACGACCGCCGGGGAAAGTTCGGCGATTATGCTCACCAGGTAATCTCGCCTGTTCGCTCCCAACGCCAGTATCAGCGCCGATTCGCCCTTGATGCGGAGCGCGTAGGCGGCCAGGAATATCGCGTAGGCCATCAGGGCAATCGTGGCCGCGACGATAGTTGCAACGACACTCATTCCTCGCCAGCCGGCCACTGCGACC
>Ga0208113_1000450_pt1 | contig 20512 bp, 17 predicted proteins | sample Knorr_S7_td_NADW_FD_185598 | JGI IMG/M metagenome (GOLD analysis project Ga0208113, IMG submission 185598) | Marine microbial communities from Southern Atlantic Ocean transect - Knorr_S7_td_NADW_ad_2505m_LV_A (SPAdes) (version 2) | ecosystem: Environmental > Aquatic > Marine > Oceanic | place...
CGTCCCAGGCTTTCGCGGCTTCGATCTCGCGCGGACCTTTCATTTCTGCGGTTGTAAGGCGCGCACCGATGTGGACCATCACGAGCTGCTTCACGCCGGACTCGGCCGCGGTTTCGGCGGCACCCTGAATTGACGAAGACGCCCCGGCATGCTCATTACCGTCCATCCGGTCGTGCGATTCCCAGCACATCATCATTAACACATCGGCCCCACGCGCCAGTTCCGTAACTGTGTCGCAGGGGGTGGTGTCGCCCGTCAGGACCACCGATCCGTCTGACGTGTCGATGCGGTAGGCAAGTGAATCTAAATACGGCTGTACATGCTCGGCGCGGGCCGCGGTGACCTCCCAGTTTGCACCCGACTTGATGAGCCCCGGACCCATGTTGTGGGGATCGACTTCAGGTTTTTTGCGGGGCAGGATCCCGCCGCGGTCGGCGAAGGTTATTTGCGAGGCAGGGTGGTTTACGCGGGCCTTCCAATCGTGGGCAAAGAGCCCTGTGTCTTCGTCGATGATTCCGTTGGTGAACTCCTCGGTGAGTCGCGGACCATAGACGTTGAGCATCCTGTCGGTCGGGATCATCTGGTCCCAGCGCGTCAGGATGAAGGTCGGGAAGTCGGCATCGTGATCGAAGTGGTGGTGGGTGAAAAAGACGTTATCGATCTCGGTGGTCGAAATACCGGCTCGGGCAAGTTTCCAGGTGGTGGCTGGCCCGCAGTCGAACAGCAACTTCTCGTCGCCGACCTGCACCACGTAGGAAGAACCAAAGCGGTCGGGGAGTGGCGTTGGCGTGCCGCACCCGATGATAGTGACTTCAAGTGCAAGTGATCGTTTTGCGCCCATGCCGGCTCCACCGCTATTTATTGAGATTGTCCGGGCCGCAGGTTACAGGTTTGCTGGCAGGCGTGAGATGCTGAGCGATTGACGTACTGGCGAGTATTCCCTCGCCGGGTGAGCCGATAGCACTCAGCGAGGGTCAGCCGGTTAGACCGACGCTTGCCATTTTCGCAAGGAACGTGACTAAGTCACCCCACGGTTTCTGGCACCGCTGCAATAACCGTTTCGTCGCCGCGCTCGGCGGCCATTACCATTTCCATCATCTGGGCAATGCGCTCCTGGAACATCTTCAGTTGGTCCAGCACGGCCATCAGCTCGTCGATCCACTCGGGGTCGTCGCGGTCTATCTCGACCCTGATCTGCATGTGACCCACATCGACGCCGGTACCGAGTTGCTTCTGGAGCGGGGCACGTGCGCCACCGGTTGGCTCTTTCAGTGTGAGCGTCGCCCGCGTCTCTTTGGCGGCGACGAGTTCAACACCGGCCTGCTCGGCCATCGATCGCATCCTCGCCATCTTCATCAGTAACTTCACATGGGTGGGCATCGGGCCGAATCGGTCTCGGATTTCCTCGTCGAGGTCGTCGATTTCCGACTCAACCCTGATCCTGGCAAGGCGCTGGTAGATCGACAGCCTCTGTGCAAGGTCTTCGATATAGCTGTCAGGAATTCGGGCGTCGATGCCGATATCTACCCGCACGGTCGAAAACTCCCGAACGGGTGGTGTGGCCGTGCTGTCGCTGCTATCGGCTTCTTTTAGCTGGCGTACGGCCTCGGCCAGGAGCTTCGTGTAGAGATCGAACCCGATAGCTGAAATCTGCCCCGACTGTTCGGCGCCCAGCAGGTTTCCGATTCCGCGTATTTCCAGGTCGCGCAACGCGATCTGGAACCCGGCCCCGAGTTCGGTGGCCGCAAGAATCGTGTTGAGTCGTTGTTCGGCCTGTTCGGTGAGTTGTTTTGCCCGCGGGACCATCAGGTAGGCGTAGGCGCGGTTCGCGCCGCGACCAATGCGCCCGCGGAGCTGGTAAAGCTGGGACAGGCCGAACATATCGGCCCGGTCGATTATCAGGGTGTTGGCGTTTGGCAGGTCAAGTCCGGATTCGATGATCGTGGTGCACAGCAAAACGTTGAACTCGCCGCGCTCGAACTCGGCCATCACCCGTTCAAGATCGTCTTCCGGCATCTGTCCGTGCCCGATCTGGAGGTTCGCCTCGGGCACAAGTTTTTGAATCTTGTTGGCGACCAGCTCGATGTTCTTGACGCGGTTGTGCAGGTAAAACACCTGGCCGCCACGGTCGAGTTCTCTCAGGATCGCCTCGCGGACGAGGTCATCGGAATCTTCGGAAACATAGGTTTTTATTGGCAACCGCTCTTCGGGAGGAGTCTCGATCGTGCTCATATCGCGAACTCCGGCCAGCGACATGTGGAGAGTGCGCGGAATTGGCGTGGCACTGAGCGTCATCACATCGACCTGCGTGCGCAGTTGTTTGAGACGTTCCTTGTGCGAGACGCCGAACTTGTGCTCTTCGTCGATGATCACGAGCCCGAGATCTTTGAACCGGACATCTTTTTGTAGCAGGCGGTGTGTGCCAATGACGATATCGACGCTGCCGTCGGCAATTTTGACGATGATCTCTTTCTGTTGCCTGTCACTCCGGAACCTCGAAAGCATTTCGACCGCGACCGGGAAGGGCTCAAGCCGATCGGTAAACGTTTCCAGGTGTTGCTGGGCCAGCACCGTAGTGGGAACCAGGATCGCAACCTGTCGACCTGACTGAACGGCCTTAAACGCCGCCCGCAGGGCGATTTCTGTCTTGCCGTAGCCAACGTCGCCACAGACCAGGCGGTCCATCGGACTGGACGATTCCATGTCGGCCTTCACAGCCTCAATAGTGGTGAGTTGATCGGGTGTTTCTTCGTAGGGGAAGCTGGCCTCGAGTGAATCCTGCCAGGGCGTATCGGCGGAGGCGGCAAAACCGGTCGCAACCTGGCGCGAGGCGTAGAGGGCGATCAGTTCACCGGCCAGTTGTTCGGTTGCCCGTTTTGCCCGCGCTCGCGCCTTGTTCCATTCCTGCGTGCCGAGGCGGGTGAGTTTGGGTGCTGCATCGGCCGTGCCGTGGTAAAGCTGTATTCGGTCGAGATGATCTGTTGGAACGTACAGTTTGTCGTCTTCGGCGTATTCGAGGACGAGATACTCCTGGCCTTCTGAGCCCATGACTTTCGTGCCGACGAAACGGGCCACGCCGTGTTCGATGTGAACTACGTACGACCCCGGTTTCAGTTGCTCGAGCGCGGGGCCCTTGCGAATGGGTCGCTTACGAATGCGACGTCGTTCTTTTTGTATGCCGAAAACCTCGGCATCGCTCATGACCGAAACTGTAGAACCGTCGGCAGCGTCGATCGAAAAGCCGTTCAGCAGGTGACCGGTTACGATTTGGACTTCGCCCTGCTCGGGGGCAACCGCAAGGGTCTTTGCAAGCACCGTTTCGATTTCCTGCTCGTGCGCGAGTTCATGGAATCGCTGGGCATGATTCGTAATCACGACTGTGCGCTTCTTTTCCGCAACGCCGTTCTTGATGAGTTCGAGCGCCTTCTCGACACCGCCACCCACCAGTGCAGACGGGTTGATAGGCAGCCCAAGCGAGCCGCCGGGAAGTTCTGAATCGACACCCCAGGGCGAGAGGCTCAGGCTTTTTGGCCGCGCGTTCATGGCATCCGAAATAAACCCCCACTCAATGTGGGGTTGTGCGAATCCGGCAGGTACATCGCCGCGTTTTTCCTTCGCACTTCGCAACTGCACCAGCCGACGGTCCAGTGAGCGTGACATCTCCTCGATCGCGCCGGGTCGTAAAACTACCATGAGGCTTTCGGCGGACAGATAGTCAAAAATGTTGCCCAGGTTGAAGAAACCCGCGTAGAACGAAACCTCGTCAAGCGACTCGCCTGCGAGCATCTGGCTAAGGTCTGATGGAATACGGCGTTGCGCTTCCTCGGAGGTACCGATCAGTTCCATCGCCCCGAGCAATTCCTGCACGCGGTCTTCGCTGGCCAAGCGGGGTAGGGTTTCGCGCGCAGGCGGGATCGTGATTGATCGGATTTTTCCGGTCGACCGCTGGGTACCGGGGTCGAAATGACGGATCGTTTCGATCTCATCGTCAAATAGTTCGATGCGGACCGGTCTATCGCGCGATACGGGGAAGATATCGAGTATTCCGCCGCGCCTTGAAATAGTGCCGGGTATCTCGACAGTTGGTTCGTGTGAATACCCCATGTCGAGCCACTGTCGGACCTGTGCTCCGAGGTTGATGCGGTCCCGCACACTGAGTAGGTGCGTGGATGAGTCGAATGCAGCCCGTTCGAGCGTTGCCTGAGTAGCCGCGCGAATCGACGCCACGACCAGGGGTTTCTTCACGCCCTTGATTTCGCCCCGTAGTGCGGCGAGGGCTCGGAGTCGCTGATGGCTTGCGCCAAGGTCCGGGACATATCGTTCAAACGGGATGTCTTCGGACTCGGCAAAATGGAATATCGGAGCGTCGTCGCCAAGCCAAGTGAACAGCCTGTCGTGGAGCTTTCGCGCCGATTCAGGGTTCGGGGTTAAAACGAACATGGGCGCGTCGCTCTCGCGCCAGAGCGCCGCCACCACGTATTCGGTGGCCGGGTCTGGGGCTATCGCTGCCGCCCGGGCCCTGGGGGGGCGGAGGCTATTTAGAAGCGCCGCAAATTGCTCGGTCTCGCCGAGCAGCGGGAGCAACCCCGACAGACTCATTCACACTTCCGAATACCCGATATTCGGGTTTCGCGTTATCGTGGTCACAAATCATGACCAACACACAGAGAGGGCCATCGGAGCAAAACCGGTGACCTTGGTGTAGTCCCATGCTAGCACTGCGAGGTCCTGACGATACAAAATAACCACGGTGGTTTTCAGCCACAATCGTGGCACCGAACATGGGGTTTGCGAGACAATCAACTGATGGCATCTGGAAAAACAATAAAATCGCGACAGGACTTTCCATCGGGCTCAGGGCGACCGAAGCGGGTGGTCGTCAAACTGGGAACAAACCTGCTTACGGGCGGGAGCGACGCCCTCGACATCGAGACCATTGGATCGATTTTCAAGCAGGTTTCCGCCGTTAAAGCGACCGGGGTCGAAGTTCTGATCGTTACCTCCGGGGCAGTGGCCGCCGGGCGCGGGCCACTGTCGCGAACACCGGGCCGTGACAGGTTGCAAAAAGGAACAGTGGCCTACAGGCAGGCACTTGCTGCACTCGGACAACCCCAGTTGATGATGACGTTCGAGCAGCTTTTCGCCGAGTTTGGGGTGGAGATCGCCCAGGCGCTGATATCCCGCGGCGATCTGCAGAGCCGCGCCCGTTACCTGAACGTTCGTAACACGCTCGAAGCACTCCTTTCGATCGGTGCGGTGCCAGTGCTTAACGAGAATGACGTGGTTGCCGTGGAGGAACTTGCGGGCGAGGTTTACGGCGATAACGACCGCCTTTCGGCAATGGTGGCAAACGCCATCGATGCCGACCTGCTGATACTCCTCGGCGAAATGGAGGGTCTGTACACTACCGACCCCAATATCGACAGGACCGCCAAACTCATCCCGATCGTATCGGAAATCAACGCAGCCGTAGAGAAAGCCGCCCGCGGGCCACACGACAACCGTGGTAGTGGCGGAATGGCAAGCAAGCTCGATGCAGCCCGACTTGCAATGGACTCGGGGATACCGATGGTCATCGCTTCGGGTCGCATCGACGGCGTCGTGGAGGCGATCTGCGCGGGAGAAAAAATCGGCACGCGATTCGAGGCGGATGTTTCGCGACGGGAAAGTCGCAAACGCTGGATACTTACAGGCCGTTCCGAGCACCGGGGCAGCGTCGCGGTCGATGCCGGAGCGGCGAATGCGCTGCAGAACCGTGGCAACAGTCTTTTGCCGGTTGGGATAGTTTCGGTTGTCGGCCCGTTCGAGCGGGGCGATATCATTGAGGTGACAGAAACTGATGGAACGACGATCGGTTGGGGGCTAACCTCTTACCCGTCGAGCGAAGTCGAGTTGATAAAAGGTAAGAATTCAAAGGAGCTTCCCGAGCTTTTGGGCCACTATTACGGTGCCGAGGTTATCCACCGCAACAATATGGCCCTGCGTTAGCCGGGTATCGCCGAAAAACCTGCCGGATCCTGAACAATGACTACTACTGCACAATCTCTCCACGACCAGACCGTTTCGACCGCCGCTGCGGCCCATCGACTGGCGGCTGCGTCAACCGAGGTAAAAAACGCGGCGCTTATCGCTATTGCCGAACAGATCGAATCGAACAGCGCCAGTATTTTGCGAGCAAACGGGCAAGATCTCGATGCGGCGAAGCGGGACGGTCTCAGTTTCCACATGCGCGACCGGATGACACTGAACGAGGCCCGCGTAAAAGACATGGCCGACGCTGCCCGCAATATCGCTTCTTTTGATGATCCTATCGGCGAAATACTGGAACATCGCGAACTGCCAAATGGTCTTGATCTTGAACAAGTACGAGTACCTTTGGGCGTGATCGGTGTGATATACGAGAGCCGCCCGAACGTTACGATCGATATTGCGACGCTGTGCCTGAAATCCGGCAATGGTGTTGTTCTGCGGGGCGGGAAGGAATGCATCATCACAAACACGGTGCTCGCGGGCATCGTGAAGGATGCGATCGAGAGTGCGGGGATACCGCGTGATGTGGTGCTGTTCATCGAATCGACCGATCGTGCACTCGTCGGAGAGATGCTCGAAATGGACGATGTGATCGACCTGATGATCCCCCGCGGCAGCGCCGACCTTGTCAACTTTGTCGGCCAGAACGCAAAGATGCCTGCAATCACCGGCGGAGTTGGGGTTTCTCACACGTATGTCGACGCCAGCGCGGATCTCAAGAAAGCCCTTGCGATCGTGGTGAATGCCAAGGTCCAGCGGCCTACCGTTTGCAACGCCCTCGATACGGTGCTGGTGCACCAGGGGGTCGCCAGTGATTTTCTGCCCCGGCTGGCAACTGAATTCAGGGTTCACGATGTGGAACTGCGCGCCGACGGTCGAGCCATGAGCGTTCTCGGCGCCCTTGCCGGCGGGACGCACGTTTCACCTGCAAAATCGGACGATTTCGGAACCGAATTCCTGGCGCTAATCGCCTCGGTAAAGATCGTCGATTCGATTGACGATGCATTCGACCACATCGTCGAATACGGTTCCCGCCATTCGGAGGCAATCGTGGCGGAGGACGCGGAAACGGTCGAGCGATTTCTTAACGAGGTCGACGCCGGGGTTGTGTTTGCAAACACGTCGACTCGCTTCAACGACGGCGCCGAATTCGGACTTGGAGCCGAGGTGGCGATTTCAACCAACAAGCTCCACGCTCGCGGCCCGATGGGTCTGAAGGAAATCACCAGCTACAAGTGGAAGGTCCGCGGACAGGGCCAGATCAGGCATTAATCAGCATGGCGCAGTACTACTTTGAACGCGAGGTCCGCACTTCCAACGGCGAGTGTTACACGGTTCTTGAAGACGGCAAGTCGATCGGTCGGCTCGACCTTCACTTCGTGCCGGGCATCGTTCATGGCACGCTTGTCGTATCTGAATCCCTGACCCAGGATGCGATCCAGGAACTGATGTCGATGATCGACGAAGACCTGACCGATGCGATCGGGGTCGAGCGAGACGACCTGGTGATTCACGTGCACCAGGGTCGCGATCTGGGCGTGTTTACGCACAACGACCCGAACATCCACGAAGGCCACGGCGACAGCGGCACGACCACACCACCCGCGGGGGCGTAGAACCGCTCGCCCCTAGGCCTTCACTGCGCACTGATCGTAGAGGTCGACGAGTAGCGCACCTGAACATCTTTCGATGTTCTACGGGTGCTCGTTACTTTGTGGGCGATACGATCTCACACAGATCACAGGTTGGCCGGTTCAACGGGCCTTAGTACTGCTCGAACAGTTTGCCCCAGGGCGTCTTCATCGCTTCTTTGACCCGTTTTCGGCCAATCAGGGGCAGCCAGAACTTGTTGTGATAAACGTTGGATGCCCAGTAGGCCCACGGCGCTATCGGCGACCGCAGCAAGAGTTTTTCGAGCGGCTTTAGCGGACCGTGATAGATCAGCTTCTGGCCGCGTGAGGCGAGGGTCTGTTCGCTGCCGGAAAAGTTCCAGTTCACATCGGCCACGTCGTCGCCGACAAGTTCGATTTCCTCAGGTTTGCCCACACCAAGGCCCATCTCGTGAGCGATACGGATCATCGGAATCGACATCGGGTCGAGGCCCATCATCTTCGCGGCCACAGCGTCGATCGCCACCTGGTCGGCCGAAGCTAGGATCACGTTCTTGTTGTGAATCCGCATCGCCCGCGGTCCGGGTCCGTCCCCGGCGAAAGTGCCGTCCATCACGGCGAAAAGGCCCGAGTGAATCTCTTTCTGGATCTGCAGCAGGTCGACAAGGGTTTCGTGAATTACCGCGTGGGTCCAGTGGCGGTAGCGGTGCAGCAATCCGCCAAACGCGTTTTTCATCGCCCCGGTCATCGTTGTAAATACGTGCGTCTTCACGGTTGGCAGCTGGACGATGTTCGTTCCCGGGAAGACCTCGGGGATGTAGAGGCCGTCTTTGTATATGTCGTCGAGCACCAGCATCTTCGCCGTGGGTTTATATGGAATCCATTTCATTGGCGGGACATCGAGCACCACGTGTTTGAGTCCGAGTCGGTCTTCGACCACCCCGTGTTTGTTCTTTTCACGTCCCTCATCGGCATTCACCACCACAGTGCCATTGTGGGCGGCAGTCAGCTTGTCGAAGCCGTCGACCTGCAGTTTTTGCGCTACTCCGTCGATCTGCCAGGGTGCCGACGAACAGGCGGGGTAGTAGTGCTGCCAGGAAATATTCACTTTTAAAAAGGTTTCGATATTGGGTGTCAGGGCAGTCTGGTAATCGGCCAGATCGAGCAGTCGTGCATAATCGTCGATGACGGTTTCAGGCGTTGTGTAAATAACCGCAACCTTGCCCATTTTGGGTTCAGCGTGCGGAATATCGGGCTGCGTCATTACCCGTTTGTCGTCCGTGATCATCGAGACCATCAGTGTTATTTGCCCTTAAATCGTGAATCGTTTATGGGAATCGTTGAACCTGTGCGGCTGCGCGCGGGCAGCGACATAAGAATAGCGATGCCCGACGCATACTGACCACGCTGGCGCAGTACCCTTTCAGTGTAACTTTGCCTTATCGATACGAACCCGACTAATCAACGGCCGCCCATGCCTATTTCAGACCACGATGCAGATGCCCGTTCGCTGACTATCGACACGAGTACGCACGTGCTGCCACCATCATTTGGATCCGAGCGGGAGCGTATCTCACGGGCCGACGCTACATTCCGGAGCCTCTTCGAAAACCCGAATGCGAAGGTCGTCCAGGCGGATGACCTTATTGCCTCGATGGACCGGGCGGGCATTGATATGGCGGTCTGCGCAGGATTCGGCTGGACCGACCCCGGTATCGCCCGAGAGTCGAACGACTGTAACCTCGCGGCGGCGCATGCACACCCTGACCGGCTCATCGCGTTTTGCAGTGTGAACCCGCTCTGGGGTGATGATGCAGTTTCCGAGGTCTATCGTTGCCGAAGGGCGGGTGCGAAGGGTATCGGAGAACTGCACCCTGATACGCAGGGGATACTCGACGCAGACATGTCGGCGCTGGCACCCGTTTTCGATGCTGCCAGGGAGCTTGACATGCTTATCCTGGTGCATGCGTCGGAACCGGTCGGCCACGGTTATCCCGGCAAAGGGACTGTTACACCCGACCTGCTGATGGCGCTCGTTAGCGCCTTTCCGAACAACACGTTCATATTCAGCCACTTCGGCGGGGGACTGCCATTTTATGGCTTGATGCCCGAAGTGAAGTCGGCACTGAAAAACGTGTACTTCGACTCGGCCGCATCCTCGTTCCTGTACACGCCCGAAGTGTTCGATGTGGCGGCGCGGGCGGTTGGGGCCGAAAAAATCGTGTTTGCCAGCGATTTTCCACTGGTGACTCAAAGACGTGCGCTGGACGAATTCGAGCAGGCCGGGCTGAGTCCTGAACAGTCACGGCTGGTCCGCGGCGCCAACGCTGTGCAACTGCTGGGTCTGTGAGATCGTACTCGGCGCTCGTGAAAACTGTGCATTGCGCCTACCCCTTCCTCACTTAATGCCCACATCATGGGTTTGCCTTGTGCATGGCCGGGGGTTATATTTGTGGGGTTGAAGCAAATGAGTAACCCAATCCACACCCACAATTCCGTAATGGCGACCACACAGGCCTGTACCTGTATGTGTACCTGTACGCCCGCAGGGGTTGTCGGTTTTGCCTGTCGCTGTACTTGTTGAATCTCCTACTTAGCGACGATTAGAGAACCGTACCCCTGCCAGCAGGGGTTTTTTGTTGTCCGTTTTTTACCCGCAGATGCTATCCGCTGCGCACCGGGCATCCCACTCCTTCATCAGCGAATCTAACTTAACGAAATTTCAATATGATCAACATCTTCAAAATAGCGCTCTCCGGTATCAGGAAAGCAATCGAATCGGCCCAGGGACTCGCCATCGAGGCCGACTCCCTGCCGTCAGCCCGACGCAGCAAGTAGCCCGAGCTCGTTCCCGCTCTTGCCCAGCATCGTGAGTCAGCTCGTGTTCGGCGCGTGACTCTGGCCTGTCGCGGGGAGTAAAATTCCGGCCCATATACGCACTGCAATTTGCGGTGCGATAGGGGAATCACAGGAATGGCAGCACTTACCGCCGAGCAAAAAGAGCACTTCGATGAATACGGGTTTGTTCATGTCGAAGACGTTTTCGACCCCGAGCGTGACATCGACCCGGTTATTGACGAGTATGCAGGTGTGCTCAATGCCCTCGCCGACAGGTTGCTTGCTGAAGGCAAGATTTCATCGGACTACTCGGAACTGCCGTTCGGCGATCGCGTCACGAAGATCTACGGCGAATCGAAAGAAATCCATAACCAGCACTTCGATTTCTCTCTTCCACAGAACGGCGTGAAGCCCGATACCCCGTTCTGGGCAGGCCCTGCAATATTCGGGGCGCTGACAGCTCCCGGAGTGCTCGATGCAGCTGAGTCGATCGTCGGCCCCGAAGTCTATTCAAATCCGGTGCAGCACGTCCGGATAAAGGTCCCAGAGTCGGTCTCCCCGCGGGACGAAAACGGCAACGTTATGTTTGGAGCGACTCCGTGGCACCAGGACGCTGGCGTTGTGAACCCCGAAGCAGACGAAACCAACATTCTGACGGTATGGTTTCCGCTGATGGACACCAGCGTAGAAAACGGCTGCCTTGCTGTAGTTCCGGGCTCTCACCGCGGCGAATTGCTCACCCACTGCCCCGGTTACAGGGACCGGCCGGGCCTGCAGATTCCTGAGAATCTGTTCAACATTGGCGATTCGATGCCGGTACCGGTAAAAAGGGGCGGCGCCCTGCTGCTGACCAAGAAGACCGTTCACTCGTCGCTGCCAAACGTTAGCGACCGTATCCGCTGGAGTTTCGACCTCCGCTACCAGCCGACGGGGCAGGCAACCGGCCGGAGCGTCTTTCCGGGGTTCGTCGCTCGTAGCGCGGCGGACCCGGAGTCGGAGCTGCACGACGCCAATACCTGGTACGAAATGTGGAGAGACACGCGGGACAGTCTGGTGATTGGCGAGCAGCCTTCGTTCAACCGCTGGGACAACGACGACCCAACATGCGCGTGATTCCATCCACTTCCGAGCTCGACACCCTCCGCGAGGCCGGGAAGATCGCCTCAAACGCCAGAAACTGGGCGGCCGAGGCCATCAAGCCCGGCCTGTTTTTGCGCGAGCTTCAGGAAGGCATGGAGACGATGATTCGTGAAGCGGGGGCAATGCCGTCGTTCCCCGCCCAGACCAGCTGTAATCACATTGCCGCACATTCCTGCGCATCACCAACTGACAGTACCCGGTTCGAAGAGAACGACCTAGTCAAGATCGATGTCGGGGCGCACATCGACGGGTTCGTTGTCGATACCGGTGTCTCGGCTGATCTTTCCCTCGACGGGCGTTGGTCGGGCCTGATCGGGGCGGCTTCGGACGCGCTTGAGGCGGCGATCGCGATGTGTTCGCCAGGAATTGCAGTTGATGACATTGGCGAGCGGGTCGATGAGGTTATCACCAAGGCCGGGTTCAGCCCGATCTTCAACCTAACGGGGCACGGGCTCGGACGGTGGACGCTGCACGACAAGCCGCAGATTCCGAATGCACGTATGGGCTCTACCGCAACTCTGGACGCCGGAATGATTTTTGCCATCGAGCCATTTGCCACTTCAGGTGAGGGTTATGTCGAGGATGAAGGCGCGCCCGAAGTTTTCATGCTGGCCCGCAGTCCGAAGCTATCGAACAAGATCGACCCGCAGGTGCTTGCGGAAATCAAGTCGTGGAACGGACTGCCGATCGCCCGGCGATATTTCTCGCACCTTCCGAGAAAGCCGTTCGAGCGGACGCTAAAAGAGCTGATAAAGCAGCGTGTCGCAAGGGAGTACCCGCCCCTAGCAGAGGTAAGTGGAGCGCACGTCGGCTGGAAAGAGCACTCGATTTACCTTGGCCCCGGAGGGCCGGAAGTTCTCACGACGTAAAGAGTCAGAATTCCGTCACCCCGAACCTGACTCAGGATCTGCGCGCAAGATCGGTGGGCCTGTCAGATCAACGTAACCGTAATTCTGCGAGTCGCCCCATCCGCAGCGCGGGTCGCTCTAGGGGGTTCGGGGGATGCGAGCGTGGTGCTGGGATCATGAAGACTGTGCGGGCGGGCATCTCGGCCGTCCCTGCTTCGAGTTCGCCGAACGCAGCCTCGACCACGTCGATAGCCTGCGACATCGGTAACAGTTTCTGCACGTCAGATCTGTTCAGTAACAGCGCCATGGATGTCTCCAGCGTTTAGCGAGTTGGGAGATGAGTCGGTGTCAGTAGAAAGCATGGCACCAATAGTGGCCGAGTCAAAGTGGCTTACGCGTGAAGAAGTGTGGTTCGTGACGCCAAAACCGCCGCTGCGGGGCTCCGGCCGCGCTACGACCCCGCGCTGCGTAGAGCCTTGATGCCTGCTTCGATTCCGTCGGTGAAGTTGAACACGCCGGTCCCTGAGATCAGTGCTGTAGCACCCGCGTCGATGACACTCCCGGCCGTATCGACCTTGATGCCGCCATCAACTGCGATTTCGAGGTCCGTTCCAGCAACGCGCGCCATGTCGACGAGTTCAGCGATCTTCGGGAGCATCTCGGGCATGAACGACTGGCCGCCAAAGCCCGGCTCGACCGTCATTACGAGTACGCGATCAATAAGGGGTAGGACTGGCTGCAACACCGAGACAGGAGTGTCGGGCTTCAGTGAAACTGCTGCCGTCATTCCGGCAATCCTAGCATCACCCAGCGATGTTTCGAGATCGTCACACGCCTCGGCGTGAATGGTGAAAATATCGGCACCAGCATCGGCGAACTGCTGTGCGAAACGGGCGGGTTCGACGACCATCATGTGCACATCGATTGGCAGCTTCGTGATGGGCCGAATCGCCTCCAGCACGGGTACACCGATGGTGATATTCGGTACAAAACTGCCGTCCATCACATCGAAGTGAAGCTCGTCCGCCCCGGCCGATTCGACGGCGCGTATCGACTCGCCAAGGTTCGCAAAATCGGCTGCCAGCAGAGAGGGTGATATCTTGATTTTCGGTGGCAATTTTTAGCGGTACTCCGATAGTTTTAACGTCCGAGACGCTGTTCGAGCGCTTCCGGATGGTACGCCATGATCGTGTCGGCACCCGCTTCGGCGCACGCCACCATCACGTCTACGTCGTCCATCACGCCCGGCCCTGAAGCGATAACTTTTTTCCCGCCGTCATGCATGGCCTTCACAACGTCGGCACCCAGCGGGAACCGTGCGTAAATCCATGACGAATAGGGATCGGCGATGGCCGTGGGAATCTCTACAGCGACGTTGGCGACAGTTGCGCACTGAAAGTCGGCGCTGCCCCCGTAGAACCGCCTTCGGACATCGACCGAAAGGTGGATCAGTCCGATGCCAACGGTCTTACCCAGCAGTCCACGCTGTTCGAGTCCACGGCATATTTTTCCGATGCTTCCGGGGTCGAGCGTCTTCATTTCGAGAATGAGTGCGGTTTCAACGGTGCCATAATCCCGCACGACATCGAGTGTTTCGCTCAGCGTGGGAATTCGTTCACCCGCAAACTCGCTGCCCCACCAGCTTCCCGCATCGAGCTGCTTCAGTTCGGGCAGCGTCATGTTTGCGACCGCGCCTGAGCCGTCGGTGGTGCGGTCGACCGTATCGTCGTGCATCACTACCAGTTCTTCGTCGAATGTACCGCGAACGTCGATCTCAATCGCCATTCCCCGCTCGAGGGCGGCCCGGAAGGCAATGAGGCTGTTTTCGGGGAAGGCCTCGTCGAGTCCGCGGTGGGCAATGATGATTGAACTGGGCATGTTTCGGATTCAGGACAGGCAGGTTAAAGTTTGTTGTAGCGAGTTCGTAACAGTGGTGGGTTACCTGGCTAACTGAAGTAGTGGCTCAATCAGCCTCGGCCAGCAGCCTCTTTGCTTCGGCTATCGCGGCACGTACACGGTCGGGGGCCGTTCCGCCCGCGACATCGCGCGCGGCGACCGCGGATTCAAGGGTTATCTCTAGCACGCCTTCGTCGAACAGCGTCGACGCCGCCTGAAAGTCTTCTAGTTCGAGTTCGCCAAATCCTTTTCCAGCCTCAATGCACTGCTTTGAAAGATCGGAAACGGCGATATACGCCGCGCGGAACGGCACGCCTTTGCCCACCAGGTAATCGGCGAAATCGGTGGCAAGCACAAAGCTGTTTTCGGCGGCCTGTCTCATGCGATCCGCATTGACTGTCAGGCCCGAGATCATCCCGGCTGCCGATTCCAGCGAGGTGATGACCGTGTCGGCGGCGTCGAAAAGACCTTCTTTATCTTCCTGCAAATCACGGTTGTAGGTGAGCGGAAGCCCCTTGATCGTGGTCAGCAGGGCCATCAACGAACCGTAGACGCGGCCAGTCTTCCCACGGATTAACTCGGCGAAGTCGGGGTTCCGCTTCTGCGGCATGATGCTGGAACCCGAGGTGAACTCGTCGGTCAGGCTGACGAAACCGAACTCGTCTGATGACCAGATGATCAGCTCTTCTGCAAGGCGCGACAGGTGGGCCATGGCGAGCGACGATGCGGTGAGGAATTCAACAATGAAGTCGCGATCGGAAACGGCGTCCATCGAGTTGCGCGAAATCTCGCTGAAGTCGAGCTGGTCGGCCACCCACTCGCGGTCTATCGGGTACGGCACCCCTGCCATCGCGCCGGAGCCGAGCGGCATCACGTCGGCCGATTCAGCGGCCTGTGCAAATCGAGTGGCGTCGCGGTCGAACATCTCGAAGTAGGCCATCAGGTGATGGGCCAGCACCACCGGCTGGCCGCGCTGCATGTGGGTGTATCCGGGGACGATCGTTTCGATATGTTTTTCGGCAAGTTCGACCAGCGCGGTCTGTAACAAACCGGCGGCTTCGAACGCCCGGCTGCATGCCATGTGGGTCCACAGGCGCGTGTCGGTAGCGACCTGGTCGTTGCGCGAACGGGCGGTGTGGAGCCTGCCTGCCGCATCGCCGATCAGCTCGTAAAGGCGCGCTTCCACGTTCATGTGGATGTCTTCGAGTTCGGGATCCCACTCGAACTCACCGGCCTCTATTTCGGCCATGATCTTGGCAAGACCGTCAACGATTCTATCGACGTCGTCTGCAGGAATTATGCCCTGGCGACCCAGCATGCGGGCGTGTGCGACCGAGCTTTCGATGTCTTCGTGGTAAAGCCGACTATCGTAGTGGACCGAAACGGTGAAATCGCTCGCGAGCTCGCCACCGCGGGCAGCGGCGGCGGGGTTTTTGTTTGTACTGTCGTTTTCGTAGGTCATAGGTTTTGATCTTGACTTGGGACACATTCGATGAACGCGCTTCGTGCAACATTATCGCGAGTTGGCCTTTTTGTCGGGAAAGACGTGCTGCCGGGGAACGATTTCGATGGCTTCAACTCGCCTATCGAAGCATTCCCCCTCAACCTAACCTTCTCTCCAGTGGGAAGGAATTCTGTGGCCAGGCCGTCAGACTCAGCGTGTCTCGCGGTTGGTCTGTATTCGGGCCTGGGTTCGAGCTGAAAGCGAATAGATGTCGATAAACCCGGTCGCCGATTCGTGATCAAACGAATCGGTGGTCGAGTAGGTCGCCAGGTCGAAGTCGTACAGCGAGTAGGGTGAGCGGCGACCCACGACCATGCACGACCCCTTGTGGAGGCGCAGGCGCACGTCGCCGGTCGAGAACTCGTGGGCGCTATCCATGAACGCCGCGATGTTGGTGCGGAGCTCGGTAAACCAGCGGCCGTCGTAGACCATGTCGGAGTAGATCGCCGAAAGGTTCGCCTTCACCCGCTGCTGCTCGCGCGACATCGTTGCAGTCTCGAGCGCCCTGATCGCCGTGTGCAGCACGATTGCCGCGGGGGTTTCGTACACCTCGCGTGACTTGATACCGACGAGGCGGTTTTCGATATGGTCGATGCGGCCGACCCCGTGCTCGCCTGCCATTGCGTTCAGCACTTCGATCAACTTCACCCCCGACACAGCCTTGCCGTCGATCGAAACCGGAACTCCCCGCTCGAACCCGATAGTTACCTCGACGGCTTCATCGGGGGTATCGGCAATCGGCTTCGTCCACGAGTAGGCATCCTCGGGTGGCTCGACCCACGTATCTTCGAGGTCCTCACCCTCGATCGCCTGACCCCACAGGTTGCGGTCGATCGAGTAGACGCGCTGGTCGCTGCCAACTTCGCGAAGCTCAAGACCGGCCTTTGCCGCGTACAGTTTTTCCTCGTCGCGGGTCATACCCCACTCGCGAGCTGGAGCGATGATGCGGAGCGGGTCGCCGTGGGCCGAGAGCGTCATGATTCCAGAGTCGAAGCGCACCTGGTCGTTGCCCTTACCTGTGCAGCCGTGGGCGACCGCGGATGCGCCTACCTGGCGGGCTGCCTCGACCAGTTTCTTCGCCATCAGCGGGCGACCGAGCGCGGTCGACAGCGCGTAGACACCTTCGTACATTGCGCCGGCCTTAAGACCTGGGAAGATATATTCGTTGACGAATTCGTCTTTGACATCCCAGACCAACGACTCCACCGCGCCCGCTTGCGCGGCCCGTTCTTTCACTCCAATGAGTTCGGGACCTGCGCCAAGATCTACGGAGAGTGTGACGACATTCATGTCGTACCGCTCCCGGATCCAGACTGCCGAGATTGTCGAGTCCATGCCCCCGCTATAAGCGAGGACGCACTTTTCCCTTGCCATTTCTGAGTTCGATTCTTTCTAAATGAGGAGTGCGCTGGCGAAGTTACGTTGCGATGCAACCTGTCTATTCTCTCGCCAGAAGCGGCGAATGTCATCACGGGCGCGTGTATTCGTGCGGAACGCATGAGCATCTTCGCCCGTGCACGGAGAGCGAAACGCCAATCGTGATTGGCCGTGTTGCGGGCCTTGTCAATAACCTGTCGAATGGCCCAGGCGACGAGGGCCGGTCAATCTGAATCCCGTGACCGCTGTCCGCGGCCATGATGTGGGTACCGCCCAGCGGCTGGGCGACGAGCTTACTGTGGAGTGTCACGTGCAGGACCGAGGACGGGCGAGCAGTCAGGTTGCTGACCGTGATCGATGAATACACGAGAGAATGCATGGCAATTCAAGCAGCAAGGAGGATCCGCTCAGACGATGTGATGCACACCCTCACCGGACTGTTCACATCGAACGGTGTTCCAGAACACATCAGGTCGGACAACGGTCCGGAGTTCACGGCGAAGGCGATTCGGGGCTGGTTGCCGCGTGTCGGAGTACGGACATTGTTCATCCAGCCGGGGAGTCCATGGGAGAACGGCTGCAACGAGAGCTTCAACGGGAAGTTGAGGGATGAACTGCTGAACGGCGAGAGCTTTTATTCGCTGAAGGAGGTGCAGATACTGACAGAACGGTGGCGGCAGGAGTACAACACGATTCGGCCGCACAGCTCACTCGGATACCGGCCGCCGGCACCGGAGACAATAAGGCTGAAGCAGGCCGTCGGACTGACGTAACGAGTGGAACAGGTAATGGGGGCAGGTCACTCTGGGAGACGTCGATGATTGGCATGGCGATAAATCGGACGGGACCGGGCAGTTTCGGGCCAGATGTTCGCCCAGTTGTTGGGCTTCATTCTTCCATCTCTCCCGATCTGTATATACATACATATATACCCACATGTGGCGAGCAACTGTACGCACCCCTGCAGGCGGGTGTAGCATCGCGCAACCCCAGCCGTTCGGGTTCAAATAGAGTCGCGCTGGGAACAGGACGAAACCTGCTGCTGACGACGGCTCAGAAGCGCCAGAAACAGACCCCAGGAAAGAACCAAACATGATTACATCTCAAGAGGGCGAACGAGTAGCCTACTTCAACGGCGAGATTGTGCCGGAGTCTCAGGTCAGGGTGCCTTTCAGGGATCGGGGCTTCAAATACGGCGATGCGGTGTTCGATATGACCCGCACGTTCGGGCACAAGATTTTCAAGATCGAAACCCATATCAGCCGGTTCTACAACTCTCTCAGGTACGTCGATATCGACCCCGGCATGAGCCAGGAGGAGATGGTCGAGCGTTCGATGGCCGTGCTGGAGGCCAACCTTCACCTTCTCGGACCCGACGACGACTACTGGGTGGGGCAGCGCGTCTCGCGCGGGGTCGACCTGGTTGGTGGCGACATGTGGGAGACCGCGGGCGGCCCCAACGTGATCATCGAATGCGCTCCGTTGCCCCTGAAGCCCCGTGCCCGGCTGTACAGAGACGGCATGGACGTGCTGGTGCCATCGGTACGCCGGGTCCCGCCCGAGTCACTCAGCCCCCGTGCGAAGTCGCACAACTACCTCAACCTGATCATGGCCGATATGGAAGCCAAGAAGCAGGACCCCGAGGCGTGGGCGATTCTCCTGGATACTCGCGGGTTCCTGTCAGAAGGCATCGGATCGAACATATTCACGATCAAGGATGGTGTGATTTACACACCGCAAGAGCAATACGTACTGGGCGGAATCTCTCGGGAGACGGCGATTGAGATGGCCGAGAGGATCGATGTCCCGGTAGTCGCCAAAGACCTGGACCTGTTCGATGCGATTACCGCCGATGAGATATTCCTGACTTCGACATCGCTTTGCATATGCGGTGTCAGGTCGTTCCAGGGCCGCCAGATTGGCGACGGTACGGCAGCGGGTCCGATAACGAAGGCCCTTATGGACGAGTATGTCGACTTCGTAGAGTTCGACTGGCTCGGTCAGTACCTGAAACGGCTCGAGGACTAGGGTCAGGTAGCCGGCTAAATTTGACGACGAAACCGGAAGTTTACTTACCGCCCCCGGCCGTTGCACTCGCCAGCACCGCATGGCAACGCACGGCCGCCGTGGGGCTCGGTATGGACCAGAGCGCACTCGATGCGGCAGTCCAGTTCGCATTCGATAACGAAATCAAGTGGCCTATCGACATCCGACGCGGAAACGTGGGCGGCGACGCTCCGCGGTGGGCGGCTAAACTCGGCCAGTTCAAAGACCGCGGCGGCCCGGCGGGCGTCGTACTGAAAGACGGCTACATCGTTGCTGAGTGGGGCGATGTCGAGCGTGTCGACCTTACTTACAGCGCCACAAAAAGCTACGTGGCCACGATGGCGGGTCTTGCGTTCGACAGAGGGCTTATCAGGAGCACCACCGACCGCGTTATCGATTACGAAGCTGGTAAATCGATCACACAGAACAACACCGGTAAAGTCATCGACGGCTTCGATACCGACCAGAACCGCGGTGTTACGTGGGAACACCTGTTGCAGCAGACTTCCGAGTGGGAGGGCACTCTTTACACGAAGCCCGATCTCGTCGACTGGGACCGCGACCTCGAGGTGGTCGGAATGGGTAGTGCCGGCGTGACCAAACGCGACACCCGCAGGCAGCCGGGCGGCCACTGGGAGTACAACGACGTTCGGGTGAACAGGACCGCGCTGGCGCTGCTCGCAGTGTGGCGTGAACCGCTTCCCGATGTGCTTAAACGCGAGGTCATGGACCCTATTGGCGCTTCGGCGTCATGGGAGTGGCACGGCTATGACGACAACTCGGTCGTGAACATCGACGGCCTGATTACCGAGTCGGTATCGGGTGGTGCCCACTGGGGCGGCGGCCTCTGGATCGGTGCGCTCGATCATGCCCGATTTGGCCTGTTGTTCCTGAATCGCGGAAAATGGGGCGATCGGCAAATTATTTCCGAACGTTGGATCGACATGATGACCACGCCTTGCGCGCTGAACGACCAGTACGGCTATATGTGGTGGCTAAATACAGGCCATGTCCGGTACGGCCAGCACGCTTCCGCATCGACGTTCGCAGCTTCGGGAGCCGGTGGGAACTGCGTCGTGGTCGATCCTGAGAAAAACCTCGTGATCGTCACCCGGTGGTGCGAGGATGTTGCAGGGGTAGTCGATCTCGTTGCCAGGGCCGCTGGCGGGCATTAGTCGCTGATGTCAACAACCCCGCCCGCTGACTCCGGCGACCCCCAAAAC
>Ga0208113_1000452_pt1 | contig 20453 bp, 19 predicted proteins | sample Knorr_S7_td_NADW_FD_185598 | JGI IMG/M metagenome (GOLD analysis project Ga0208113, IMG submission 185598) | Marine microbial communities from Southern Atlantic Ocean transect - Knorr_S7_td_NADW_ad_2505m_LV_A (SPAdes) (version 2) | ecosystem: Environmental > Aquatic > Marine > Oceanic | place...
GATAACCCAGATGGCATTGTCATGCCGGGCTTATTTGTCACCTTGATCGTTGAAAGCACCAATAAACAAGACTTGGCACTCATTCCTCAAGTAGCGGTACAAGAAAACCAGCAAGGTAAGTTTGTGCTCGTTGTTGATGACGAAAACAAAGTGGCTATGCGGATTGTTAAACTTGGTCGTCGTATTAATGCGATGTGGGTGGTTGAGTCAGGCTTAGAGGCTGGTGAAAAAGTCATTATTGAAGGTTTACAAAAGGTACGCCAAGGCGCTGAAGTGAAAGCTGTTGAAAAAAATGTCGATGAAACAACCGGCACTATTTCTAGCAAAGCTAACTCTTAGGAGTGAGATATGATCAGTAAAACTTTTATATCTCGCCCAAAATTTGCCTTGGTAATTTCGATTGTTATTACCATTGCGGGTTTAATTTCAATGGCCTTGCTGCCAGTGAATATGTATCCGCAAATTACCCCTCCGCAAGTACAAATTAGTGCTAGTTACCCAGGTGCAAGTGCGCAAATTGTAGAAGAGTCGGTGATCCGGCCCATAGAAGAGCAAGTTAATGGCGTTGAAGATATGATGTACATCGAATCAACATCGTCTAATAATGGCACGGCCAACATAACTGTTTATTTTAAGGTCGGCACAGATACAGATATTGCCCAAGTTAATGTGCAAAACCGTGTGGCACTTGCTGAAGCAGGCTTACCTGAAGAGGTTAAACGGCAAGGTGTGTCGGTTAAGAAAAAATCGAGCTCGATGTTACTTGGTATCAACTTATACTCGAATCAAGAAAATATCGACGCTATTTTCTTAAGCAACTATGCAACCAACTACTTAACCGAGCCTCTTGGCCGTATTAATGGGGTTGCATCAGCTGAGGTAATGGGTGAACAAACCTATTCAATGCGCTTGTGGTTACGCCCAGATCGAATGGCATCACTGGGTTTAACTGTTTCAGAAGTTCAAGCTGCGCTACAAGAGCAAAATACCATCGTAGCAGCGGGTAAGCTGGGGGCTGCCCCCTCAGCACCGAGCCAGCAATTTGAATATTCGATTCAGGCAAAAGGGCGCTTAAAAACCCCTGAAGAGTTTGGTCAAACTATTATTCGCTCGAGTAAAGATGGTAACTTTGTGCGCCTGCACGATATTGCCCGTATTGAATTAGGTGCAGCAAGCTACAGCACAACAGCAAAGTTAAACCAGCAAGACACTGCATTTATAGTTATTTATCAGCTAACAGAAGCGAATGCGACGCAAGTTGCCAACGATGTAAAAGCACGTATGGCAGAGCTGGCTAAACAGTTACCTGATGGTGTTGAGTACTCAATTCCTTATGACACGACAGAGTTCATTAATCGCTCGATTGATGAAGTGGTTGTCACCCTTGTCCAAGCGGTTGGCTTGGTTATTTTAGTGGTATTTTTATTCTTACAAAATTGGCGCGCTACGCTCATTCCAACGGTGGCTATTCCGGTATCTTTGGTGGGGACTTTCGCGTTTATGATGATGATGGATTACTCCATCAACTTAATCACCTTGTTTGGCTTAGTGCTTGCAATAGGTATCGTGGTAGATGATGCCATTATCGTTATTGAAAACGTTGAGCGAATACTAAAAGAAGAAAAGCTGCCAATTAAAGAAGCGGTTACCAAAGCGATGGAGCAGGTATCTGGGCCGATAGTGGCAACGACCTTAGTTTTGCTTGCGGTGTTTGTGCCAGTAGGCTTTATGCCGGGAATAACTGGGGAGCTTTATAAACAGTTCTCGGTGACGATTTCATTTGCAGTACTCATTTCATCTTTAAATGCACTGACATTAAGCCCTGCTTTGTGTGCTTTATTGTTAAGTGAAAAAGCCATGAAGCCGATTAAATGGCTAGCCCCGTTTGAAAACATCATTACCCGCTCAACCAATGGTTACAGTAAAGTTATTAACTTTATCCTCAAACGTACAGCGAGAATGGCACTGTTTGCGGTGGTTATTTTTGCTGCTGCAGGGTGGCTAGTAAAAACAGTGCCTACAGGCTTTGTACCAGCAGAAGACCAAGGCTTTCTTTTTGTTGATGTGCAATTACCTGATGCCGCAGCAAGCGGTCGTACCCAAGAAGTGATGCACAAGCTGGGGGATATTGTTAAAAATGAACCAGCGGCAACCGATTTTATTGCGGTGTCTGGTTTCTCATTACTCGGCGGTGCGGGTTCTAATAATGCGCTTGGTATCGTGGTACTCAAAGATTGGGAAGAGCGAACCAGCCCTGAGCTTGGTTTACGTGCTGTACTAACACGTTTAATGGGGCAGTTTTGGGCAATGCCAGATGCGCAAATCATGGCCTTTAATCCGCCTGCAATTCCGGGGCTTGGTAACAGTGCTGGTTTTGAGTTTAGATTACAAGACAGTGAAGGGCGTGAGCCTGCTGAGCTTGCTCAAGTATTAAATGGCTTAATTTATGAAGCAAACCAGCGTCCAGAGCTTTCAAATGTTTACAGTACATTTAGAGCGAATGTGCCGCAGTATTTCCTTGAAATTGATCGCAATAAAGCAAAGGCTCAAGGGGTGGCGCTTAGCGATATTTTCTTAACCTTACAGGCGCAACTCGGCTCGTTATACATTAATGACTTTAACCAGTTCAGCCGTACTTACCGCGTTATCATGCAGGCAGAAAGCCGTTTTCGTCAAAACCCAGCAGATTTACAGTACTACTATGTACGTAATGATGAAGGGGCAATGGTGCCGCTCACTACATTAGCTAAACTTGAGCCAATCCTAGGCCCAACAAGCTTAACGCACTTTAACTTATACCGCAGTGCAAGCATTAGCGGGCAACCGGCAGCGGGTTATGCCAGTGGTGATGCGATTAAAGCAATGCAAGAGTTGGCCGAGCAATTACCAACAGGCTATGTGTATGAGTGGGCTGGGCAGTCTAAACAAGAGATTGAAGCAGGTAACATGGCGCCAATCTTGTTTGGCTTAGCGGTGGTGTTTGTGTATCTATTCTTGGTTGCGCAATACGAAAGCTGGACAATTCCGTTCTCGGTCATTGCAGCAGTGCCGCTGGCGTTATTTGGTGCCATGCTTGCGTTGTATGTGATTGGTATGGAAAACAACATCTATGCGCAGGTTGGTTTAGTGCTACTGATTGGCCTTTCCACTAAAACTGCTATCTTGATTGTTGAATTTGCTATGGAAGAGCGCGCGGCAGGGAAAGGTATTTTTGAAGCGGCCCTCAACGCGGCAAAATTACGATTTAGAGCGGTATTGATGACGGCACTGTCGTTTGTGCTTGGCGTATTACCGCTGGTGTTTGCAAGTGGCGCAGGGGCGGGTAGTCGTATATCGCTCGGTATTACCGTGTTATTTGGGATGTTAGCGGCAACCATTTTTGGTACTTTGCTTGTTCCGCTATTTTATACGCTCGTGCAATCAATGCGCGAAAAAATAAAAGGCACAGCAACCACAGAGTAAAAAGTCTTATAAATTACAAAAAAGTCAGGGTAACCTGGCTTTTTTTTTGGTAAAAATCAAAACAGGTTTGTTATCATAGCCAGATTCAAAAGTGACACACATGTGCAGAGGTTTAAGGAATGGCTGGTCCACGCTTATACAGTGAAGAAGAAGTAACACATCAGGCGTATGATATCTTTTTAGAGTTAGCACCTGATAACTTAAGCGAGCAAGATATTGCTGATTTTAACGAGCACAGAGAAGAGCTAGGTTTTATTGAAGAAAGTGAGCCTGACGATCAGTGGCAAGATTTTGTCGCATTAGAAATTGAACCTGAGCTATTTGTGCAAGTCTTAGTAGGACTTGAATTCGACAATCAAGATATTTTGTTTGCGAAAATTTTAATTAGCCGAGACAAAGATGCACCGTTTTGCCACATTCTTTGGAAAGATAGCGAATAACTCTCCAGCCGATGTTTGACTCTAGTTTTAAGACCATAAAACGAATTTTTTTGGCCGCCTTGCTTGTTAGCAGTGGGCAGGCTTTTGCTGTTGATCCGTTTGAAGACTTTCATGAATACGGGCAGCTATCAGAAGAAGAGATCCATCAAATCCATAAAGGCGAATTGCTATACGGAGATATGGAGTTTGGTTTTATGGTAAGCCGTGGCAATACCAACTCAACCAGCTTCAAACTCAAAGGTAACCTTTATCAAGATTTTGAAAAATGGCGTAACCAATTTAAGCTCGATACCTTATATAAACGTGACCGCAACGAAGAAACCGGCGATGAAGAAGTTTCTGCTGATCGTATTTTCGTGTCAGGCCAAGGTAACTATAAGCTAAATGTAAAAAGTGAGTCATTTTTCATTTATGGTGACTACGAGCGAGATAAATTTAGTGGTCTTGAGTTTAAGAGCACCATAGCGACGGGTTACGGTAACCGTATTTACCAAGGCAGTAAAAATAAAGTCGATATCGATGTGGGGCCGGGTTTATATCGCTCAGTGGCGGATCAAGATACAGCCACTGAAGAAGATGAAACAAAAACAGGTTACCTGCTTCGTTTAGCGCTGCAGTGGGAACGGACAGTCTCCACTCGTACTCGCTTTAATCAAGATGTGAGTTATGAACAATCGTTATCGGGATTAAACTCGCGTTTAAAATCAGAAACGTCATTGATCAGCAAAATTATGGGTGATGTATCACTCAAATTTACCTATATGTATCGCTATAACTCAAAACCAGAGGAAGATAAGCTCAAATACGATTCTGAGCTGAGTGCGACCTTTGTTTATAGCTTTTAAGAGAATCTCTTCGTATGTATCAACATAAGCAGTACGCTATTTTTATCTTTGTAATCTTAGGCTGGATAGGCGCTTTTATTGCCTTAGCTTGGAATTTAATTGGCGCCGATATACCTCTTATGGTGTTTAGCGCAATTCTAGTGCTGGTGGGCTTTTTGTTCCATGGCTTAACAATAAAAGTAAGTGATAAAACGGTAAGTTGGGCATTTGGGCCAGGTGTGTTTGGTAAAACCGTTAGCTTTGATGAGATTGAGTCTGTTCGAGCGGTAAGTAACTCATTTCGTCATGGTGTAGGCCTGCGCATTACGCATGATGGGTGGGTTTATAGTGTTTCAGGGTTCAGTGCAGTCGAACTGGCAATGAAAGACGGTACACACTACCGTTTAGGAACCAATGACCAAGAAGGCTTACTTGCTGCGCTTAGAGAGCATATTGCTGAACCAGAGCCAGCACTGGATGCACAGAAAGCAGCTGAATAAGCACTGAGATATAAAAAAAGCGCCAATGGCGCTTTTTTTATAGTCATGGTTTAGTGGCTGTGACCACAACCACCTTCACCGTGCACATGACCATGTGCTAATTCTTCTTCAGTTGCATCACGCACTTCTAGCACTTCAACATCAAAATGTAGGGTAATACCTGAAAGAGGGTGGTTACCATCTACAATAACGTCTTCGTCTTGAATTTCGATGATCATTACTGATTGATCACCGTCATCTGTCGTAGCGCGGAACTGCATACCCACTTCAATTTCCATACCTTCAAACATTGATTTTGGTACGGCTTGCATTAGATCATCATGGCGCTCACCATAGCCTTGCTCTGGTTCAACAGTAACGCTGAATGTATCACCCGCTTCTTTACCTAATAGCGCATTTTCGAGGCCTGGAATTAAGTAACCCGTGCCAACGATAAACACCAGTGGCTCACCATCGAAAGAATTGTCGATGGTATTTTTGTTATTATCCAATACTGAATAATGCATTTTTACCACTTTGTTTTCTGCTACGATCATAGTCATTCCTATTTATTCATCTTCGAGAGAGTAAGGCAGAGCTTGAATTGATAACTCTACCTGAGGGAGGTGTTTAACTCGCAAAATCTGACCGGCTTCATTGTCGTTTGGAAGCACAACCAGACCCATTAAAGTTTGCGTCTGTTGATTATAACTTTGGCTGATAAGCTTGCCAGCACGGCGCCAGTTTTCGCCTAGTTGAGTTTCGAGTTCAAGCTCATCAAGTAAACCATCCGCTTTACCAGATACGATATACATAGCGCGTTTATTTTTGCCTAAGTATTTCATGCGGGCGACAGTTTCTTGCCCTGTGTAGCAGCCTTTTCTAAAGCTGATACCACCGAGCGCTTGCAAGTTAACCATTTGTGGCACGTACTCGCCAACTGCGTCACTATTTAACGATGGCTCACCTGCTGCAATAGCAGCCTGTTGCCATAGCGCGTCATCATCAAGGGCTGTAACGTTATCAGGCAAACTAAACTCATCATTTACCATAAGTAATACGCGGTTATCAGCAAGCTTTAACGCTTTACCGCCTGCAAAATCGACTGCGCTGTGCTCATCGTCAAATTTAATTGCTAAGGCGTCTAAAGTTGCTGTTAGGTCATCGCCTAATAAGCCAATTAGCTGATTTTCGCATTGCTGAATTTCTACTTGCGAAAATACCGCATATTTTTTTAACTCGACTAGTGATTGCTCAACTTCAGGTTTTGAACCTGCAAGGTAATAACTATCAAGATATGAAAACAATCTAAACACACCCCAAAGCTTGCCTTTTGCATTACAGTGACCAGCCCATAGGAAGTTTTCATTATTTAGTTTGTTGATATCTTGAGTAATTTGTCCGTGAAGGTAAGACAACTTATCTTTGCCTGTTAGGCTGATAAGTGAATGAGATAAAGGACATGCGTAAACAGTCGACATAAAAACCTTCTTTACGATATGAATGAGCGCTAATGATAACTTAGTTAGGGTAGCAATTTAAATAGCTGTTTATTCGATGGCAATTTGGTAAACTGCAGACAAATAAGTACGAGGTTTAAAATGACTGAAATTCACAGTAAAGAACGTATTCGTTGGGCATGCCGTCGCGGTATGTTAGAACTTGATGTTTTATTTATGCCATTCGTTGAAGAAGCGTTTGACTCACTAACAAAAGAGCAACAAGCAGTATTTCAACGCTTACTTGAAAGCGATGATCCTGATTTATTCGCTTGGTTTATGGGCCACGAAGAGTGTAAAGACCCTGAACTTAACGGTATGGTCTCGTTAATTTTAGACCGAGTTCGTGTATAGATTTACCGTTACAAATAATACCCCAGACCACAAACCCTTTGTGGTCTTTTTTTGCTTGATAGCCATCATTTTATGTTTTGCTTATCAGCATATTATCGCTCAGCTGTTGGCATGTTTATGCTGTCTTATCATCGCCGTTATTAGCTTTAAAAAAGTCCAACAGTCACAACCTGAAAAGGGTGTTGTCATCTTAGAGCAAACGGATCTTAGGTTTGCAAGCGACACAATTAACATGCAAGGCCAGATAACGGCTAAAAGTTATGTGTTTGCTAATTTTGTTGTGCTGAGGTTAGCTGGGTTTTATCAATCACACTGGCTGATTATAAGCGCAGCCAGTGTTGATGAAGTGAGTTATTCGCGTTTAAAGCGCGCGATTATTGCAGTGCAGCAACCGAATTAGGGGTTAATATTGTCGGCGTTGGGTTTTCGTTTTGCTCCGGGTAATCAATCGTGTAATGAAGACCACGGCTTTCCTTACGCTCAAGGGCGCTGCGAATAATCAGCTCTGCAACCTGCACTAGGTTTCGAAGTTCTAATAAGTTATTTGTCACTCTAAAGTTCGCGTAATAGTCGTGAATTTCTTGCTGCAGTAATTCAACGCGGTGAAGTGCACGCTCTAAGCGTTTTGTTGAGCGCACAATACCCACGTAATCCCACATAAATAGTCTTAATTCATGCCAGTTGTGAGTAATAACGATTTCTTCGTCTGAGTTCGTTACGCGGCTTTCATCCCACTGCGGCAGAGCTTCAAGAGCTGGGCTTGCATCGATTTTGCTTAAAATATCTTTCGCTGCGGCATGGGCAAACACGATACATTCGAGTAACGAATTACTCGCCATACGATTAGCGCCATGTAAACCTGTGTAAGCCACTTCGCCAACCGCATAAAGGTTGTCTAAATCTGTACGGCCGTTAAAGTCAGTCATAACACCGCCACAGGTATAGTGTGCAGCCGGCACCACAGGAATGGCTTCTTTCGTAATGTCGAGGCCAACACTTAAACATTTGGCGTAAATAGTCGGGAAGTGCTCAATGATAAAATCTTTATCTTTATGGCTAATATCCAGATACACGCAGTTAGCACCAAGGCGTTTCATTTCAAAATCGATAGCGCGAGCAACGATATCGCGTGGAGCAAGCTCTTCGCGCTCATCAAAGTCTTTCATAAAGCGAGTGCCATCAGGGCGTTTTAAATACGCACCTTCACCGCGCATTGCTTCTGTGATCAAAAAGTTTTGCAGCTCTGGGTGATATAAACTCGTCGGGTGGAATTGGTTAAATTCCATATTGGCAACACGGCACCCTGCACGCCATGCCATTGCAATACCATCACCACTCGATACATCAGGGTTAGAGGTATATAAGTACACCTTGCTTGCGCCACCCGTTGCAAGTGATACAAACTTGGCAGCGATAGTTTCAACTTTTTTGTCAACACAGTTCCACACATATAAACCATGAATGTGTTTGCCTTTTTTACCTAGGCTTTTATCGCTGATCAAATCAATCGCATTATAGTTTTCTAATAGGGTGATATTAGGGTGTGCTTGCACTTGGCTAATTAAGGTTGTTTGCACAGCTCGGCCAGTTGCATCGGCAGCATGCAAAATACGGCGATGACTATGGCCACCTTCGCGAGTTAAATGAAAACGCTCTTTACCTTTTGAATCAAATTCCATATCAAAAGGCACACCTTGCTCAATCAGCCACTTTAAACATTTTTTAGCATTGCTCGCTGTGTAGTGAACCGCATCACGGTCACACAAGCCACCACCAGCATCGAGTGTATCTTCAACATGCGATTCAATGCTGTCATTCTTTTTATCAAATACTGCTGCAATACCACCTTGAGCATATAAGGTAGAACCTTCGGTTAATGCGCCTTTACTAAGGACCGTCACTTTACAATGGTTAGCAAGCGATAAAGCAAGAGAAAGGCCTGCGGCGCCGCTGCCAATGATAGCGACATCAGTAATGTGATGTTTATTTTGGTTCATGTCTGTGGTCTTTGCGGTTACAATGCTCGGCTAGTAGTGCCAAAAGTTTGAGCAAATAAATTTTTATGTGGTATACGTATATGTACCATATTTGCTTTAACACTATTAGTCATTTTAATACGTTATACCAATCTTATTAGTTTTATCGTCACATAAACAGTTTATTGTGAGCTGTTTTGAGCTGTGAAGTTTACTGACGCTGTATTGAGATAACCGTTGATTTTTCAGCAGTTATTAGGATTGTCGTGTAATAAGATTGGTATGACTCAATTTATTTGCGTGCTATTTTATAAAAAAATCATTTTAAACTGAACTTTTATATTCATGGTGCAGTCAGAGTTTGTGTAAACAATGGCGAGTATATGAATAGCAAGCAAGAATCAAACAGAGGAGTACCGGCTCGAATGAGCGAGCAGGATTTGGATTTAGCGCTAGTTAAAAGGGTCCAGCAAGGAGATAAAAACGCCTTCAACCTATTAGTTAGAAAATATCAGAATAAAATTGCAGGTTTGATTTCACGTTATGTATCAAACCAAGGTGATGTTGCTGATGTCGCACAAGAAGCCTTTATTAAAGCCTACCGTGCATTGCCTAACTTTAGAGGGGATAGCGCCTTTTATACTTGGTTATACCGTATCGCCGTAAATTGTGCTAAAAATTACTTAGTTGCGCAGGGCCGTAAGCCCCCAGCTAACGATGTTGATGCTGAAGAAGCAGAATTTTATGACAGTGCAGATGCAATGCGTTCAAACGCATCGCCAGAAAACCTGTTATTAAGTGACGAAGTACGTGCTGTAATTTTTAATACGATTGATAGTTTGCCTGAAGATCTAAAAACCGCGATTACCCTTCGTGAAATTGAAGGTATGAGCTATGAAGAAATAGCCGTGGTTATGGATTGCCCTGTGGGAACGGTGCGTTCACGTATTTTCCGTGCCCGTGAGGCGATTGATAATAAATTGAATCCATTAATAGGTGAGTCTTAGTATGACAAAAGCAGACGTTAACAAGTTGGATAATGAGCAGTTATCCGCGTTACTTGACGGCGAGCAGCAGTTAACTGATCAAGCGATCACAAACGACGATGTGTCTACATTTGGTCGTTACGCAATGATTGGTGATGTAATGCGTGCTGAGGCAAATAATAACGCTTTTAACTTTGACATTGCAGATGCAGTGGCTGAAGCACTTGAACAAGAACCTGTTTACGCTGATTTCGCGAATAAAACAACGGCACCAAAAAGCGAAGAAATCGTGGCGGCAACAGGCACAGATAACGTGGTAGCATTTAATTGGCGTCGTCCATTTGCCCAAGTGGCCATTGCTGCAAGCGTTGCTATGTTTGCGATTGTGGGCGTACAAACTTTGCCACAAAACACCGAAGCGCCACAAAATGACATTCCAACCTTACAAACAGTGCCGTTAACCGGTATGGCTTCTCCTGTAAGTTACTCATCTGAGCAACCTGCATTAGAAAACGCTCAGCAAGGTTTACGTGAATTACAACAGCAACGTATTGGTGCGTTAGTTCTTGAACACCAACGTCAAGCGCGTGTTGCATATTCGCTAGAAGAATCGCAAACTGCAGATAATGCAGAAGAGGAAAAAAACTAATTAAATGAAAGTTTTTACTTTTATTTTGTCGCTGGTATTAACGGCCCCTGCCATTGCCAGCGACGAAAATCCCGCCAAAACATTATTACATGATATGGCTACGGCCGTTCATACTCGCAATTTTGACGCATCGTTTGTGGTTGTAAAAGGCCAAGCGATGGAGCCGTACCGCTGGCTACATGCAAAACAGGGTGATATTGAGCTAGAACATTTAAGTTTACTAAATGGTGCTGGTCTTGAAATGGTTCGCGTTGATGATCAAGTTACTTATTTTGAACCGCATTCAGAGCCTTACTCAGTTAAAACAGATTCTATTGCCGGACCTATTCCTGAAGTACTTTTTAAAGATATCGATAGATTAAGTGCCCATTATGATTTTGTACTGGGTGGAAAAGGTCGTATTGCAGGGCGTTCTGCACAGTTAGTGCGTATCGAATCTAAAGATGAATACAAGTACAACTATTGGATTTGGCTCGATACTGAGTCTTCGTTGTTACTTAAATCAGCCTATGTAAATCACAAAGGTGAGATGCTAGAGCAATTACAGCTAACTCACATTAGCGTTACCGAGCAACCTGCGCCGATGTTAGTTGAGATGCAAAACCGTGAGTTTCCTGCGGTGCTTTCAACCAATGATATTGCCAGTGATAGCGACGGCGCAGCAAATGATTGGAAAATTGGCTGGCTTCCTGATGGCTTCAAACTGTTAAAATCAGACCGTCATAAACTCGACTTAAACAATGAACTTGCTGACTATTATTTATATTCAGATGGGTTTGTTGAAGTGTCTGTTTTTATTCAAAGACCACTACCAGGTAAGCGTGCAAGTGGCGCGTTATCATCGGGTGCGACAACGGTGTATGTGCACAATGGTGGTAGCTTTGATGTATCGGTTGTTGGTAATATCCCTGCTATGACAGCCAAAGCTATAGCTGAGTCGGTAGCGCGACCTCTTTAAATCATGATTGAACAAACACTCACTGTCGTGTCGGTTAAAGGCACGACAGCGAATTTAGAAGCCGAACAAAAGCAGGCCTGTGCCGGCTGTAATGGTCGCTGTGGTTCGCAAGTTTTTGCCAAACTGTTTGGCACAGCCAAAAAAACCTTCCCTTATACCTTTGATACAGAGCTACAAGTAGGTCAAAAAGTAACCTTGGCACTTGATGATAGTCATTTGGTCAAACATGCTATGGCTGTTTACATGTTGCCGCTGTTATTCAGTTTGGGTTTTGCTTTAATCGCATTTGCGGCATTTTCGCTAACCGAAGGCTGGCAAATTTTAGCGGCTGTGATCGGCGGTTTAACAGGCTATGCAATAGCAAAATCAAGGGTTAAGAGCCTTAAACATGATATTAAAGTAATAAAAATTCACCCAATTACTATTCCTTTCACTCAAATAGATGGTGATTAAAGCCAATTAAATGTAAAATTGTCGCTTTATACACTTAGTCCATTTTATATAGAAGTTTAGAATCCAGTTTATGAAGCATATCCGTAATTTTTCGATCATCGCCCATATTGACCATGGTAAATCGACTCTCTCTGACCGTCTTATCCAAGTCTGTGGTGGTTTAACAGACCGTGAAATGCAGCAGCAGGTGTTAGACTCAATGGACATTGAGCGTGAGCGTGGTATTACCATCAAAGCGCAAAGTGTAACGCTAAATTATAAAGCGAAAGATGGCGAAACATACCAGTTAAACTTTATCGACACGCCAGGACACGTTGACTTCACTTACGAAGTTTCTCGTTCACTTGCAGCCTGTGAAGGTGCACTTTTAGTTGTTGATGCGGGTCAAGGTGTTGAAGCTCAAACTTTGGCTAACTGCTACACAGCAATCGAAATGGATTTAGAAGTTATTCCTGTTCTAAACAAAATCGACTTACCACAAGCCGATCCACTTCGTGTAGCTGAAGAAATTGAAGATATCATTGGTATTGATGCCCTAGATGCTGTGCAATGTAGTGCGAAAACCGGTATTGGTATCGAAGACGTACTTGAAATCATTGTTAAAGATATCCCGCCACCAGAAGGTGACAAAGATAAGCCACTACAAGCGCTTATCATTGATTCATGGTTTGACCCATACCAAGGCGTTGTATCACTTGTGCGTATCAAGCATGGTGAATTACGCTCGGGTGATAAAATTAAGATCATGTCGAATGATCAGGTTCATATCGCAGATAAAGTGGGTATTTTCACACCAAAACAAACTAACACGGGTATCCTAAAAACCGGTGAAGTAGGCTTTGTTATTGCGGGTATTAAAGAAATCCATGGTGCACCAGTAGGTGATACCATCACTTTACAACGTAATTCTGCTCCTGAGCGTTTACCTGGCTTCCAACGCATTAAGCCGCAGGTTTATGCAGGTATGTTCCCTATTTCATCAGATGACTATGAGTCTTTCCGTGATGCGCTTGATAAATTAAGCTTGAACGATGCGTCGTTATTCTTTGAGCCAGAAAACTCTACAGCACTAGGCTTTGGTTTCCGTTGTGGCTTCTTAGGTATGCTACACATGGAAATCATCCAAGAGCGTCTTGAGCGTGAATACGACATTGATCTTATTACCACTGCGCCAACAGTAATCTACGAAGTAGAAACAAAAGACGGAACTAAACAGATTGATAACCCGTCTGACTTACCACCGGTAAACAACATTATTGAAATCCGTGAGCCAATCGTTGAAGCTAACATATTAGTTCCACAAGAGTTTTTAGGTAACGTAATTACACTTTGTGTTGAAAAACGTGGTCTACAAACTAAAATGAGCTACCATGGTAAGCAAGTTGCGGTGACATACGAATTACCGATGGCTGAAGTAGTCATGGACTTCTTCGATAAGTTAAAATCAACAAGCCGTGGTTTTGCATCGCTTGATTATAACTTTAAGCATTTCCAAGCTTCAGACATGGTACGTGTTGATGTACTTATTAATGGTGAGCGTGTTGATGCGTTAGCGATTATCGTACACCGTGATATCGCTCAATCACGTGGACGTCAGTTAGCTGAAGCACTGAAAGATTTAATTCCACGTCAGCAGTTTGATATTGCGATTCAAGCGGCAATTGGTCAGCATGTTATTGCTCGTACAACCGTTAAGCAATTACGTAAAAACGTAATCGCGAAATGTTACGGTGGTGACGTGAGCCGTAAGAAGAAACTGCTACAAAAACAAAAAGAAGGTAAAAAGCGAATGAAGCAACTAGGTAACGTTGAAGTACCTCAAGATGCATTCTTAGCTATCCTTAAAGTTGGTAAATAATTAGAAGTAAATAAAGGAATTAATGCATGGCGGGTTACTTTTCTATTTTCTTAGTGTTGCTAACGCTAGGCTCAGGATTAATTTGGTTAATCGACCACTTTATGTTTGCGCCAAAACGTCAGCAGCGCATTGCCCTTGCTCAAAATGCAGCAGGTGGTGAATTAGACGAAGAAACCGCAGCATTAATTGCGCCTGAGCCAAGTATCACTGAAACGGCTAAGTCAATTTTTCCGATGATTGCAGCGATTACGATTTTTCGCTCTTTCATTTTTGAACCGTTTCAAATTCCATCTGGCTCAATGATGCCAACCCTATTAGTGGGTGACTTCATTTTGGTACAGAAGTACTCATACGGCATCAAAGACCCAATTTGGCGCAGCCAGTTAGTTGATGTAAGTGAACCTGAGCGTGGTGATATTGTGGTATTTAAATACCCATTAGACGAGCGTGTTGATTACATTAAACGTACGATTGGTTTACCGGGCGATAAAATTGTTTATCGCAATAAGCACCTTTATATTCAGCCAAAATGTGCAGAAGGTGTGACGCAGCAAGGTGATTTGCTGTGTAATGAATACAACAAAATTGATATGGAAATCCTCAATAGTGACGAGTTCAAGCAGGGTTCGATGAATTTAGTGCGCTTAGAAGAAAACCTAAGCACAGTGAATCATAATATTTTGATTAACCCGCAAGCTCCTGAAATGAAAGGCCGTTATTATCAACAACCGGGTACACGCTCAGACGAGTGGGTTGTTCCTGCCGATCATTATTTCATGATGGGTGATAACCGTGATAATAGCCAAGACAGTCGCTTTTGGGGCTTTGTACCAAAAGAAAACTTGGTAGGTAAAGCCGTCTTTATATGGATGAGTTTTGAATTTGAAAATGGCCCAGATGACTTTTTACCAGGCTGGGTTCCAACTGGTGTTCGTTTTGAACGCCTAGGTAATATTCAGTAACGATGAAAAAAAACGTAACAGAGTTATACAACAAAATAGGTTATACATTTACTGATCAAGCTTTGCTTGAGCAGGCAATGACGCACCGCAGTCATAAAGGCCAACATAATGAGCGCTTAGAGTTTCTGGGCGATTCAATTTTGAGCTTTGTGATTGCGAATGCGCTTTATACTAAATTTCCAAAAGCACGCGAAGGTGATTTAAGCCGCATGCGTTCGACCCTAGTGCGAGGTCAAACCTTGGCTGAATTTGGCCTTGAGTTTGGCTTAGGCGATTACTTACGCTTAGGTCCGGGTGAGCTTAAAAGCGGTGGTTTTCGCCGTGAATCAACCCTTGCTGATGCCGTAGAGGCGATTATTGGTGCGGTGTTCTTAGACTCAAACATTGAACAATGTGGTGAGTTAATTTTAAGTTGGTACGAGTCGCGTCTTGACGCAATTTCACCGGGCTTAAATCAAAAAGATCCGAAAACATTACTTCAAGAATACTTACAAGCGCGCAAATTATCGTTACCTGGCTACACTGTAATTGATACAAAAGGCCAAGCGCACAATCAAACATTCACGGTTGAATGTATTGTTGAAGGGATGGATAGCATTATCTCAGTAGGTAGCTCACGTCGTAAAGCTGAGCAAAAAGCCGCTGAAAAAGCCTTAAAGATACTTAAAAATGAATCTTGATGATTTAATTAGCAAAGAACCTGCAGAGCTAGATACTCACTGTGGGATGGTTGCCATTGTTGGCCGCCCAAATGTAGGTAAATCAACCTTACTTAACTATATTGTTGAGCAAAAGGTGTCTATTACTTCTCGTAAGCCACAAACCACACGTCACCGTATTATGGGTATTCATACCGAAGGTAAATACCAGGCTGTTTATGTGGATACACCCGGCTTACACGTAGAAGAAAAACGCGCAATTAACCGTTTAATGAACCGTGCTGCATCAAGCTCAATTGGCGATGTAGAACTGATCATCTTTGTGGTTGAAGGCACACACTGGAACGAAGACGATGAGATGGTACTTAACAAAGTACGTCAAAGTGGTCGCCCAGTGTTATTAGTTATGAATAAAATTGACCAAGTGAAAGACCGCGATTTAGTGCTTCCGCACATGCAGTTCTTGGGCAATAAGTTTGATTTTGTTGGTATTATTCCTGTTTCTGCGAAGCAAGGTAAAAATATTGAATTAATCAAACAAGAAGTAACCAAACGCCTGCCGCTTTGTGAGTTTTACTTCCCTGAAGATTACGTTACGGACCGCTCAATGCGTTTTATGGCGGCAGAAGTGATCCGTGAAAAGCTGATGCGCTTTATGGGTGATGAGTTACCGTACTCAGTGACCGTTGAGATAGAGCAGTTTAAATGGCAAGAAAACGGCGTTTGGCAAATCAATGGTTTGATCCTGGTTGAACGTGAAACGCAAAAGCGCATGGTGATCGGCAATAAAGGCGAAAAGCTCAAAGTCATTGGCCGTGAAGCCCGTAAAGACCTTGAAGATATGCTTGATAACAAAGTGTTTTTAGAACTTTGGGTAAAAGTGAAATCAGGTTGGGCCGATGATGAGCGTGCACTACGTAGCCTTGGCTATGGTGAAGACTAAGTAAAGTTCTACACGCCATGGATAGCGAATTCTACACAGCATACTTGCTGCACCGACGTCCATTTAGTGACTCGCAAGTCATGCTTGATATGCTGGTAGAAGGCGTAGGTCAGCTAAGAATGCTGGCTCGCATTAGTGGCCGCCAGGCCACTAAACATAAAGCACAATTACAACCTTTCCAATCTCTGCTTGTACAATACAGCGGTAAGTCTGATTTAAAATACATCAATCGTTTTGAGCCCCATGGCGGGCAAACAATGTTAAAAGGCACCGAGCTCTATTGCGGCTTCTATATGAACGAATTAACCAATCGTATCGTACCTATCAATGAGCCGATGGAAAGCGTTTATCATTTGTATAAACAGCATCTTGACGAGTTATCAACCACTAAAAACCTACAAGCAGTGCTGCGTTCTTATGAGTTTCAACTTTTAGAGATGCTGGGTTATGGCGTTGATTTTAGCGTTGATGCCGAAGGGGATGAAATAAACGATGCAGCAAATTACCAGTACTTTGCTGAATACGGTTTTTTACTGCATGACGACCCTCATAGTGGTTTTTCAGGAAAGCAATTAAATGCCATAGCGGCTCATGACTTTAGCGCCCCTGATGTGTTATATATGGCAAAGCAATTAAGTCGATACCTACTCAAGCCTTTACTTGGCAAAAAGCCATTAAAAAGCCGTGAGTTATTTATTAAGTAGGCTGATGAACAGCCTTGAATCGTTGTTTTAAACAGGTAAAAAAATGAAAGATATTCTTCTTGGTGTAAACGTTGATCACATTGCCACTTTACGCCAAGCGCGTGGCACGAGTTACCCAGATCCTGCGCATGCTGCAGCTGTTGCAGAGCATGCTGGTGCAGATGGTATCACCATTCATTTGCGTGAAGACCGTCGTCACATTCAAGACCGCGACGTATATGTGATGGCAAAAACGATTCAAACACGTATGAATCTTGAGATTGCAGTCACCGATGAAATGATCGACATCGCCCTTGAAGTGAAACCTGCTTATGTTTGTTTAGTGCCTGAAAAGCGTGAAGAGCTTACCACTGAGGGTGGCCTTGATGTTGTGGGTAATTTTGAAAAAGTAAAAGCAGCTACAGAAAAGCTAACAGCAGCAGGAATTAAGGTTTCGTTATTCATTGATGCTGACAACGCGCAACTTGACGCTGCAAAAGCGTGTAATGCTCCTTACGTTGAAATTCACACCGGTGCTTATGCCGATGCTGAAAATGACGAAGAGCTTCACACTGAGCTTGAGCGCATTCGTAGCGGCGTACAATATGCTGATAGCCTTGGTTTAATCGTTAATGCAGGCCATGGCCTTCATTATCACAATGTAAAACCCATTGCGGCAATGCCAGAAATTTATGAGTTAAACATTGGTCATGCAATTATTGCCCGTGCAGCGATTGATGGTTTAGAAAAAGCAGTCAGCGATATGAAACGTTTAATGATTGAAGCAAGACTTTAAGCTGACGCTTTTAATAAGAGCTGGCAAGTTTGAATACTGAGCGCGGTGGATATGATATCCACCGCGTTTTTTATTTACTCAGATAAACAATAAATTGTGCAAGCAATGAAGATAGCCAAGGCGAAAGGCAGAGTAGGGCCACTAAATATTGATACTTTTTCTTAAAGCTTTTTAAAACATCATCATCTATGGCCGACAGTTCACCTTTCTTGATTGAAGGAATAACCATTGAGTCAGGTTTGGCTTTCATCAGTCGGGCTTTATTCTCGTATGCTTGCCATTGCTCTGTGTAATTGATCTTTACGTAATCGTTTACCATTCCACCAAGCTTTTTATAACTGAGAATGAACCAAAAGAACGATAATGATGTAAAAATCAAAAATAAAATAAAAAACATTAATCTTCCTTGATATTCATGCTAACTTTTATCGTTGTTGCTCAACCATTCCCGCATCACTCAACAAATTATTCAGCTCATCAATTAGCTCAAATAATTCAGGTTCAATGTAATTTAAATCGCAATCGCTTTTTAATGCTGTTTCGAGGGTCTCTGCGAGGGATTTAAGTTTGGGTACGCCGGTGTAACAACATGCGCCATGGAACTTGTGGACTATGCTAAGTACATGTTCACAGTCTTCTTTTTCTATAGCTTCATTGAGTAGGCGTAAGGTCTCAGGCACGCTGAGTAATAGCATGTTGAGCATTTCAAGCGCTAGTTCTTCTTTACCGCCTGCGCGTTGAAGTGCCAGTTGCCAATCGAGGCGGGCGCTTTCAAATGGGGGCTCTGAAGCTACTGTGGCAGTTTTGCTCCGTTCGCGATTAATCGGCGATTGCGGGCTATGATCGCTGATTATTTGTTTTAGCATATCTTCATCAATAGGCTTAGTTAAATAGCCTTTAAAGCCATCTTTAAGCAGTTGCTCTTTTTCACCCGCTAAGGCGTGAGCGGTTACCGCAATGATAGGCGTATCTTCATTAAGAGATGACTCACGTATGAGTTTGCATGCTGTAATACCATCCATAATTGGCATTTGGATGTCCATGAAAATCAGGTCATATTTGTGGCTTTTACTTAAGCTGTAAGCTTGTGAGCCGTTGTGTGCGGTATCAATTAGCTCAATTTGTTCTTCAAGCAAGGTACAAATAAGTTTTAGGTTGGCATCGTTATCGTCAACAACCAGTACTTTTAGTGGTAATAACTTTTCATCACCTTGCTCAATATTATGCACCGGGTGGTCAAGGCGGTAAGGCGCAGCAAGTACCTCACATAATTTACGGTGGTTAAGCGGTTTGCTCAAGCAAGCATCTGCACCACTACCAACAAAGGCTTCACGCATATTATGCGAAACGGTATTGAGCATAATGTATAAATAATCAGTGACAGGGCGCACTGCTTTTACATAACTCTTCAGTTGCTGCATATCGTCGATTGTGGCGGTATGGCCAATAATACAAATATCGTAGCTGAAGTCTTTGTTGATCTCATTTAAGAAGCTTTCTTCATCCATGCAGGCGGTAACGCGAGTTTGCCATTCATGCAGTAGCGATAACGTTGCTTGATGGGTATGCTCATGAGGCTCAAGATATAAAATACGTTTATTGATCAGTGATTGGGTCGGTAAGTCACTGGTAATTGAGTTACTTGGCGTTCTGAATACGGCATTAAACGTAAAGCAGGTACCATTACCAGGTGCTGAGTTTAGAGTAATGCGGCCATTCATCGCTTCAACAATATGTTTAGTGATGATTAAACCAAGGCCTGTACCACCAAATTTACGGGTGATACTCGAGTCTGCTTGGCCAAATGGCGTAAATAGCGCATCTTGTTTATCCATTGGGATACCCACACCGGTGTCGGTCACAGACACCAAAATAGAGGCGCGCTCTTCATCCAGTAAACGGTAGCCAACATCAACCTTGATAGAGCCTTTTTCAGTAAACTTAATGGCATTACTTAACAGGTTGATCAAAATTTGTTTAAAGCGTGTCGGATCGCCAGTGAGGTTATCAGGCACTTGCGGGTGGATAAATATAGAGAGTTCAAGTTGCTTTTCGTGAGCACTTGGCGCCAGTAAGGTTAGCACTTCGTTTATATTATCACGGAGCTGAAACTGCATTGATTCTAGTTCCATGGCACCGGCTTCTAATTTCGAAAAGTCGAGAATATCACTGATAATCGTCATTAAGCTGTTAGCCGAAAGCTCGATGGTATCGAGATAATCTTTTTGATGCTTATTTAGCGGAGTCTTATAAAGCTGGCGTGTAAAACCAATTACACCATTTAACGGTGTACGTAATTCGTGACTCATTTTAGCTAAGAAGTCAGATTTAACTCGGTTCGCATCTTGCGCGTCTTTTTTAGCAATACTTAACTGAATATTTTGGGTTTCGTATTGTTCTAGTGTTTCGCGATAATCTGAGGTTGCTTGGTCAATGTGTTTTTGCATCTCATCACGTTGCATAACCATGGTT
>Ga0208113_1000453_pt1 | contig 20447 bp, 22 predicted proteins | sample Knorr_S7_td_NADW_FD_185598 | JGI IMG/M metagenome (GOLD analysis project Ga0208113, IMG submission 185598) | Marine microbial communities from Southern Atlantic Ocean transect - Knorr_S7_td_NADW_ad_2505m_LV_A (SPAdes) (version 2) | ecosystem: Environmental > Aquatic > Marine > Oceanic | place...
AACGCGTCGCCTGAATCCATTAGCCCCAGCGTTGAGCGAAGAGAGGTGATCCTCAACAGGATCAAACACCTCACAGAACTGCCTTTGTTGCTCCTATCATTCGCCATCGTCCCACTGCTGGTGGGCCCCAGACGTTGGGAATTACCTGATGCAAGGGAGCAGTTGTTTTTTACACTGGAGATATTCATCTGACCGATATTTGCCGCTGACTTGATACTCAAGGTTATCGTGGCGCCGCATCGCCTTCAGTACATTCGCAGGCACTGGCTAGAGGCAAAGGTGGTTTTAGTCCCGTGGTTCCGACCTCTACGGATCATCCGAGTGTTCCTGTTTGGATTCAGGGGAATCATGGGCGTTCGCAGGATGATGACCGTGGACTTTCTCCTGGTATATGCGATGGGTCTGGTCATCATCGCGGCCACAATTGTGACTTCCGTGGAGACCACCGCCAGCTCTCAGATAACTTCGTTCGATGACGCACTCTGGTGAGTGATAGTGACAGTAACAACTGTGGGTTACGGTGACATTACGCCGGTCACAGCCAAAGGACGCGCAATCGCGATGGCGCTGATGCTGGTTGGAATAGGCTTTTTTGGCGGGCTGACGGTAAACCTGGCTTCTCTGTTGCGAAAGTCCGACCAGACCCACGGTGACGCGATCCTCGAACTCGCAACCGAGGTCAGGATACTGAGAGATGAGATAAGCTTGCTGCGCCAGGAGCAGGCAGGCAGCTAAACGAAGAGGTTGTCCCATATCACTTCACTGGGTTATCCTGATGGTCGAATGTTTGAGAACAGTGGAAAAAGGATGATGTACAAATGCCAGACAATGTGAAATGGGACGAATACGAGGGCTCTGTGGTGATTCCCAGCGAGACAGATCAACGCAGTGTGACTGCGCTGATTGATAGAGAAGGGAAGGCCGTGACCCTGCGGTTTAGTGAACCAGTGGCAGGCTCCGATCAATGGGTCGGGAGCAAGGTAAGGGTCGTCGAGCGATTGAGGTACGACGAGATACAGTTTGCCACCACCGACCTGCCTCAAGACACTATCGAGCTTACGTGGAAATTCAACGCAGGCAAGGAAGAAGACACCATCGCAGGAGTCGTCATCGCCAGGCCCAATGATCTGCGTATATCCGGGGAGAAGGGTTTCATCCTAAAAAGGACGAAACTTTCAACAGAGTAAATTGGCCGCTTGCGCGTTCGTGCAGTAGCCTGATTGAAGTGTGGCACGGAGGGTTTGGTGGACCCAAGAATGAGCTGCTGACTCAGCAATGCACATATCCGAACATCTAAAAGACAAAGCAGAACAGACTCATCCAGCAGGCGTTCGCAACGCAAACGATCTCTGGACAATGTCCAACGCTCTGGATCAGACTCGGCTAGCTGTCGTCATCTCGGATACTTCAAGCGTAATTCAGTAAGTGAATCAAGGTTTCACGCGCATGATGGGCTACATGTCTGATGGGGACATTGGCCGAAAATCGCCGATTTCAACAGACACTCCTCTGAGGACGGCCGAGAACTTCGCATCCAGATCAGAGCAGGCAGGACTGGAGTTCTCGCTGAACATCCCGCCTCGACCCTTGACCGTCCAGGCCAACGAGTCTCAATTGCGTCAGGCACTAGGCAACCTTATCGACAACGCCATCAAATTCACTCTTCCGGGAGGCGAGGTGTCGGTGACACTCCGGTCAATGGATACTGAAGCCATCGTGATTGTGGCCGACACCGGCGTCGGGATTCCCGACGAGGATATTTCCCATCTGTTCGTGCGGTTCCATCGAAGGCGAAACGCCTCTGTGTACACCGGGAACGGGTTTGGATTGGCTATCGTTCAGGCTATCGTGATAGCGCACCGGGGAGAGGTTGTTGCGGATAACACGGAGCAGGGTGCGCGGTTCACATTGACGTTGCGAATCATGGATAGCATGAACTGACACGAAAAGTTTAGGAATGTCTGGGGAGTGATGTCATTCCACGCCGTTCTGAGGTAGGTAGCGGTCGATGTTGATGGCGCGGGTGCCTCGAGTGTAGCGGACCTTGAGCATCTCTCCGATTTCCAGGATTTGGCAGGTGGCTTCGTCAACCTCGATCCTGGAGTCGGCGACATGGATGTAAAATTTGCCGTCATCGCAGGTCTCCTTGGCGTCCAGAATTCCTTGGGCTGTTCGATACGGAGGAAGGGCGTCCGTAAGAGACTCCACCGCGGACTCCAGCCGTCCAGAGAATGCTTTCACCAACGACAATACCCCCATGTGGCCGCCATCTCCTTATTTGAGAGAGCGCTCGTTCATCAAATTCGGGACAGATCTAGTGTTTTGTCCCTCATAGAGATGATACCGCATGGCGAAGCGGCTAGCACGATGACTTAAGCGCTCGCATTGCGCAAGTTTTGACTGGAACCAACTTAGCCGACGAATCAGCATGGAATTCTTGTCCAGATATTGTCCATTCTGAACCTACGCAAAGGATCTGGTCGGCATTGAACAGAGGTCGTCTCACACGACTAGATGCTTCGGCTTCGCTCAACGTGGCGGTAGATGGCTTCGAATGTTCAATCCTGGATTTCTCAGGGCAGCCGAGCCATGATTGGCTGCTCCGATGTCAATTGTGAACGTGACGCATATATTGAGCATATTAATTTTCTCCATCCATATTAATCACTCACAAATCGAGGCATTGTATTTTGATGACGAAATCATGCCGGAATATCTGATCAGGTAATGGGCAAAATATCCCTTTTGAGGTTGGAGTTGCTCTGAAGTGCGCGTTTTGGTCAATCAAGAGCAAAACAATATTGGCCGGAGACGTTTATCCTCCTGATGCTGTCTGTGGCAATTGATAGCTTCAGTAGGCAGGAATATAGTTTGCGCTGTCTCACGATGACGAGTTTATGGAACCTTTGATTGTTGTCTGGGAAATGTAAGAGAAATATCAATTGGGAGGAAGCATGGATCGCGAAACACATGACGACTCGACCCTTGCCTTTTTAACCAGGATCGATGAGAGGGACGCTGGGTCGCTTGAAAGGTAGTTCGCCGAACCCTGGATGAATATCAACGGCTAGCTCGCGTCACAGCCTCTGGATGAAGGCGAACCAATCTCTCTTTTAGACAGGCCGGGGCACCTGGCCCTCGGCGATGCCGCTACACTCACTCTCCTCAGCGTAGATGTTGCCGCTCGGGATTATACCCTCGATACCGTGAACGAGAACGGTACCACGACAAATCTGACTTATCCGTGGATACTGACGCTGGGCGCCGACTTCTTCTTGGGCTGTGCTCTCATGGAAGTAACCCAAGCAATCTGCAACGGCACAAGCTCGAGCGACCAGCTCGACCGCTTCAAAAAGAAATACGCGCCGTTGCTCTCGTCCTGCGACGGCACCGGGTCGAGCGCTCCCATCCACGACCTCCGCAAATACGTGATCGCACAATCGAGTATGACCCAAATGATGTGGCAGGCAAACAATAACGAATCTTGGAAGGCGTACTTCGTGCAGACAGGCGGCGAGACCATGGAGGACTACTTTAACCAGACAGTGCACCCCAGCGCCATTGGCTTTGGTCGCTACTTGATTATCTCTGCTCACGACTTCGATCACTTCGTCTTTGGCAGCGATGCCGCTACAGCGTACACGGTCGCGCACGGCACTGCGTTCAATCAAGCCATCGTCGCTTCAAGCAGAGGGAATATCGCCGACCTGAACGCTGCGTACGCTATGAACGTGTTGGCCGACCACTACCTCTCGGACATGTTTTCCACGGGTCACCTGCGAGCGCCAAGACAGGCTCTGCACTACAATTACGCCTTATATACAGGAAACTTCCTAACCAAATACATGCACGATGAAGACTCTGCGCTCGGGCTCAACGTCGCAAATCAACAAGGCAACTAGTGGAAGGCCTTTGGCGACAAGCGGTACTTCGATACCGACAACGTCACTAACAAATACAGTATCAATGCCGCGCTCCAAGTTTCGATTGGAGAGGTCTGGAATGCGTACAGCACAGGACATACCCAGCCCAATGCCGCGCTTACCTACGCGCCCGACCCCGCTACGGTAGCCCAACAGGGTAACTTCCCACCGCTTTTCCAACTGACCGGAGGCAACGTCGTGCAGGTGCGCAGCCCTCTTATGAATCCGTTCACAACGGCACCGGAATATACGTCCGTCACCGATTCGTCGCAAGCCAGGGATATCCTCGGTCAGCTCAAAGATGCCGACTACAACCCGTTCACCCTCCTTTCGTAATCTCTGGAACCGGAAGACCGGGCGGTAACTCTAGCTGGCTGGGACATCCTTTGTTACTCTCCGCTCAGAGCGTATCGGGCTGCCTCTCCGCCGGCTATCTTCCCGAACACCGCGCCGGCCATCAGGCCGGAGCCGCCGGGGTAGTTGTGGTAGAACAGCCCGCCAGTTAGCTCGCCTGCCGCGTATAGCCCCGGAATCGCATAGTCCTCGGTGTCCAGAACTTGGGTGGTGTCGTTGATCTTGAGGCCGCCGAAGGTGAATGTTATGCCGCAGGTGACTGCGTAACCCAAGTACGGAGGCTCGTCGATAGGCACAGCCCAGTTGGACTTGGGCGGCTCGATGCCCTCGGTGTGCTTTCCGTCCAGCACTGTGGGGTTGAATTCGCCTTCCTGCACGGCGCCGTTGAACTCGGCAATCGTTTTTACCAGTTGGTCTTTGTCGATGTCCAGACCTTCGGCCAATCCCTCGATGGTGTTCGATTCGGCCATCGACACCTGGGCGACGCTGTATTCGTCTCTCAGCAGGTGCTTAGTCTTCTGGTCGAATATCTGGAAGGCGGCCCGCTGGGGCTGGAACAGGATTTCCTTGCCATATTTGGCGTAGGTGTAATTTCGGAAGTCGGCCCCCTCATCGACGAACCGGTTGCCCTCGACGTTCACGATCAAGCCGAAGGGGTAGGAATGCTTCTGGAACAGGTCTGCTACGTTTCGGTCTCCGGTGGGCGGGGCGTTGAGGTCCCAGGCGACGGCGTGACAGCCGCTCCAGTGGCCGAAGGACTGCGCTCCGATGTCCAGGGCCATCCGGATGCCGTCGCCGGTGTTGAACTGAGTGCCGCGAACCTTTGCCAGCTCCCAACCCGGCCCCAGGTAGCGTGTTCGCATCTCAGGGTTGGCCTCAAATCCTCCGCAGGCCAAGATCACCGAGTCGCTATCCAGATCTTGAAAACCGCTGGAATCTTTTACGGTCAGTCCGACGATTCTTCCCTGGTTGTCGGTGCGTAGGGTTGTCGCCTTGGTCTCGTATCGGACGTCCACGCCCCTTTTCTCCACAATCTCGAATAGGCCGTCTGAAAGGCCTTTGCCCGCGCCCACTGCCTCCACAATGAGACCACCCCAGAATCGCAAAATCCCCTCGTGGCGGAACGCTTGGCGCCCGTACGCCAGAATCCAGGGAACGCCCTCGTCCTTCATCCATTTCATCGTAGGGTAGGATTGTCCCACCAGCGTCTGGATGAGTTGAGGGTCGGACAGACCTTCGGTCACGCGCATGATGTCGGAGTAGAAGGCCGCCTGATTGTAGCTCCCCACGTCTATGCCTGCCTGCTCTTCTTCGGACATCTCATCCAGAACGCCCAGAATATCCTCCAGGCCCTCGTAGGCGAACCTGAACAGGCCGCCCGTGAAGTAGGAGTTTCCGCCCCGCAGATATTCAGGGGCCTTCTCCACCATTAATGTCTTAGCGCCCTCATTTGCTGAGGCCAAGGCTGCCGTGAGCGCGGCATTGCCGCCACCCACGATGATCACGTCATACTGCTTTTCGCCAGTCATAGAATTCCCTCCGGTAGCGGGCGCGATGTTGGTCATGACCCGCCGCATTTCGTTTCAAGCGTGTGAAACGTACCTGATTGTGATGGGGGTGTAAAGATGGGGCAGTCGCAACTCACTGGAAAGACAGGAGAGCAAGGGGCGGTTCGATTATGCAGTAACCGGCGTTAGTGGCAGCGTTTCGTCAGGCGCAAGTTTGGACTCTATTAGGTTCAGCAGAACATGGCGTGATTCAATGGGCCAACCAAACAAAGAAAGAGGCGCAATGATGAACATGTCGATAACGATGCGAATTCGGATGCTGGTTGCGGTCACGGCAGTTGGCACTGTTATTGGAACGGCGGTGTTTGTTCCAGGCTCATGGAATCTGGCGGAGGCCAACGGACCCAATACGATCAGTTGCGAGGCTAACGCATGGCCGCATAGCCTCAAATCTGGATTGCCTGCGCAGAATGATAAGCGAAATCATGTCGGTTGCGAAGATGCCACTTGGGAATACAATTCTGAGATTGGCGCGCATACCCAAGGTAGATACAGCTCTGTTTCTAGCGAAAGGAGGTTCAGACTCAGACTTTTCAGCGTAGACGATTGTGCAATCAACATTTCAGAGAGCTCGCACAATCAGCGCCGAATCTCCATTAGCTTTCTGTCCCATTGTTGCTGAATGCCTACAGCTGACGAATGTGAATACGAGGAGTCTGCGCAGAGTTGTGTAGGCCCCGTATTCATATATCAATTCTTAAACGTTGTCTGCCCACGCGTACACAGTTACAATCGGCTCTGAACAATTCGGCAGGCGGAATGAGTCGAATGAGACCGAATACTTCAAAATCGCTCCTCAGAAGCGACCAATTTCACGACCCTTGGGTTGAGCAATCATGAAGGCGAGTTGCTCGACTGGCTAGACGACCACGGTGTCGAAGACGGCTGGGACTTTTCCGGGACCCTGGCTGTTGCGGGAATTCAACCTGATGACCTGGAGAAAATTGCCGCAACAGCGCCCAAAGACACATTGGGCGAAGCGATTAGATGGTTGACCAAGTCGTTCACGGCCCAGGATTTGGCAGGAGCAATCGTTCTGAGCGCCTCCAGTATTTCAAAGCTTGTGAATGCCGCCAAATCCTTCTCCTTCAAGGATCGAGATGCCGGGCAGAACGTCGATGTGCATCAAGGCATCGAGGACACCATTACAATCCTGGGCAACCGACTGAAGCAGGGCATCGAAGTAGTTCGTGTTTTCGATCAGGAACTCCCGCGCATCATGGCGCCTGGCAGCGAGTTGAACCAGGTCTGGATGAACTTGTTGGACAACTCCATAGACGCGCTTGGGGACAAGGGAGCGATAATCATCTCAACCCGTCAAGAGGATGGCAACATCGTTGTGGAGATTCCCGACAACGGCTCAGGTATCCCGCAGGAGATACAATGACATGTCTTTGATCCATTTTTCACGACAAAGGACGTCGGTGAGGGAATGGGCCTCGGATTAGACGTGGTGCGCCGCATCATCACCGTCCGGTGTCAGGGTGAAGTAGGGTTCGAGAGCGACACAGCAGGCACAGCTTTTTGAGTCAAACTTCCGATCCTGACGGAATAGCAACCCCAAGAGTCTCACATTAGCTGTCAATACCGAGAATAACAACACATTTTCCCAGGTGCCATATAATTGGCATAGCTTGCTCGTAGCAACACACAGGATCAGAGCTAATATGAATATGAGAAGTTTGCCGGTTCCGGTGTCCTTCGCGGTTGTCGTACTCGGGATAATCGCGCTGTTCATTTTCTTTGGCGCGTGGGCAGTCTCCGTGGATGCCGCCGAGAAAGAGCAAAGCCTGACCGCCACCATTGTTAGCGGCACGGTTGGTTATGGCTCGGTCCCCACGGTAGACTCTCTGAGCGCGAACCAACCTAATCTTGCTCCCCATCTGGCGAGCCTGACGGACACGACCAGCGCAGCCGATACCTGGTGGGGGCAATCGTTAATTCTGGCATGCCCGCTTCATTAAATAAGCCCCCAAATACCGCATAATAGCGTCAAGCGAAATTTAGAAGGAAGTGAACCCCGTGGCCCTACCCGCAACGCCAACGTTGAGCACAATCGCGACACGTCTTCCCTTTGGCATTCACTATAGCTGGGTAATCGTGGGGATACTGGCCTTAGTGCAGATCATCGGCAGTTCCATTGGCATGGCCGCCGGAGTGGTCGTCACTCCGCTTACCACTGCCGACGGCGGATTCGGATGGAGCGTAGGAACCATCGGTGCGGCATTGATGGTGTATTACCTGGTCAGCGCGGCCTTCGCCCCGATCAGCGGCTGGCTTGGGGACCGCTACGGTGCCCGCAACATGATGATCTTCGGCGGCGCGCTTTACGGCGTGAGCATGCTGTTGCTGGGGATCATCACTCAGCCCTGGCACTTCTTTGTCACATTCGGGGTCTTGCTGTCCCTGACGCAATCCATCTCGATGGTGCCTTTGATGGCAGCGGTGAATCTGTGGTTCAGACGAAACCTGGGGTTGGGCGTGGGAATTCTATGGGGCGCCGGAGGAGTCGGGACCGCGATCATGGCGCTGTTGATCAGCTACCTCATAGGCTCGTTGGGCTGGCAGGGCACTTTCTGGAGCATCGGACTGGTGGGCGGCGGCATCGTGCTTGCGCTGTCGATGTTTTTCCGAAACAGGCCTTCTGATATTCAGATCGAACCTTACGGAACTCGACCCGATGACCCGACGGAGATCATAAGGCCAGACGCGATTGAGAAACTGAGAATCAAAGTATTCAACAAACACGTGCGTAGCACCAGGGCTTTCTGGAACCTTCCGCTGATACATGGGCTCGGGTGCGCGGGGCACGGCATCATACTCATCTACTCTGTGCCCATCGCCGTGCAAGAGGGGATTAGTCTGGTGACCGCCGCCGCGATCCTCAGCCTGATTTCGCTGTTCAGCGTCGGTAGTCGGTTCGGAACCCCAATAATGGCGGAACGGTTCGGCGGCAAGCGGATCATGATTCTGGCGCTTTTCGTCCAGGGAATCACGGTGCTCGCTCTATTCTGGGCGTCAGATGTCTGGATGTTCTACGTTTTTGGTGTCTTGTTCGGCATCGGGTTCGGCGGCGAGATGTCTGCCTACATGGTGGTTAATCGCCAGTATTTCGGCGAGGGTCCTATAGCCACAACCTACGGCTTCCAGATGATGGGTGCCCTAATGGGACACGCCATCGCCACAGGTCTGGCTGGCCTCGTCATCTACGTCACAGGTTCATACGGCCCGATATTGGCCCTGTCGATGGCGTTCAGTTTTGTGGGCGTGCTGATGATTCTCACGCTGGAACCCTCTCACAAGATGCTTATTCCCGACTGGGAGAATTCGCTTTCGCCCGAAGCGCGATCGACGCCGGCAATTGGCGTCGCATCGGCGGGAGATTGAGAGCCTTACGAATCCTTTTGTCGTCATGCTCAACGGAGTGAAACACATCTGACCGCTTGAAGAACAGCCGGTGCCTAAGGACGACCAGATTCTTCGACTGCGGTCTCAGAATGACACACTAATCGACGGCTGAAAGCTGATTGTTAAAAGTTACCTCGAAGGGCTGGCTATCGTTACTCCGCCATCGACCGGCAGGATGACGCCAGTTATCCAACGGGCCTCGTCAGACGCCAAAAACAACCCGGCGTATCCGATGTCCCAACCCGAACCTTCGACGCCTAGAGGCGAAGCCTCCCGACGAGTCTCGCGACGTTCCTCGGTCATGTTACGAGCCACCATCGAGGTGTAAACCGGCCCCGGCATGATGCAGTTGACTCGAACTCCGTCTGGCGCGTGGTCAATCGCCATCGCCTGGGTCAGAGCTATGACTCCGCCCTTTGAAACACTGTAAGCTGTCAGACCCCTAGGCCGGACCGCCGAGATCGACGAGATGTTGACTATGGAGCCTCCGCCGCCGGACGAAACCATCTGCGGGATGGCGAACTTGGATGTCAGCATCATGGATTTCACGTTGACCGTCATCACACGGTCCCAGTCTTCCTCGGTCACTTCAAGCACGGTGCCTGACCCTCCGATGCCGACGTTGTTGTGGAGGATGTCGAGGCGTCCGTATTTTTGGACAGCAGCCTGAACCATCGCCTCGCAGTCGTCGGCCCGGCTGACATCGGCAGTGAACACCGATGCCTCGCCTCCCTCGGAAGTGATCGTATCCAAAGTTTGGGCGGCGCGGTCTTTTTGATTATCGACCAGCAGGACCTTCGCTCCCTCTCGCGCAAAGAGGATGGCCGTGGCTTTGCCATTGCCCATGACCTCCCCGGACGCCCCGGCGCCGGTTACGATGGCTACCTTCCCCTCAAGCCTCGGCTTTCGTTCATTCATTATCCGGCCTCCTGAAAAATTCATGATTAGATGGCGCTTTTCAAATAGTTGTGGCGGCCCAATCCTATCTCATGATGGAAGAATGTGTTCACCCAACGATATCCATTTTCAGATAGACTCTTCATTTACAGTTGCCTCATCTCGACTTTGTTTCCATGCTCTCCGAGTGAAGAAATCAAGAAAAATGACAGACACTAGTCTTCAATTGAACATTTGGAAGTTTTATCTCTTCAAAGTATTTGAGGGCTTTGTCCTCTATTACTCGATAGACAAGATTTTGATGGAATCCCGGGGGCTGTCTGTAACTGACATGGTCCAGGTCGAAATAGTCTTTGCTGTATTTTTGCTGATTTTTGAGATTCCGTCGGGCGCAATCTCTGATCGCTGGAGCCGAAAGTACGTCCTTGCGATCAACGTCGTATTTTTCATGCTGAACACTTTTCTTTGGGCGATCGCGCAAGACATAAGCCTGTTCATGATTGGCGCTTTTGCCGCATCGATAAGCTCTGCGCTCAAGTCGGGCACCGACACCTCGTTTCTGTATGACACGTTGCTGGAATTGAGCAAGGAAGAAACTTATGAGAAAACGCTGGGGAATGCCATATTCTACGAAAGTATCGCCGCGATTGTTGCAGGAATAGCCGGAGCAATGATTGCCGATTACTACGGCCTGGCGGCGCCGTTCTGGCTCACCTTGATATTTTCGTTCATCGCCGTGCTGCTCGCTCTTTCTCTCCGAGAGCCGGAAATCCAAAGAACGACTGAAGAGATGACATACTGGGAGCATATCGTTTCAACCGGAAGATTTCTCTGGCGGCATCCGTTTATCTACCACCTGATCTTCTTGACCGTAATTCTTGGCGCGACGCTAAATCTTGCCGATGAGTATGGGCAGTTGTATTTTGTGCGTGTAGGCATCCCGATTTTTGTTTTCGGTTATCTTGCCGCTGTAGGAAATGGTATCGAAGCTATATCTGCGAAATTCTCATATAAGCTGAGGGGCTACTCGCGAGGAAAAATCTACACTTTCTTGATCTTCGTAAGCGGTGGCGGGTTCGTTCTTACAGGGGCGCTTAAATCTCCTTTCGGAGCAGTTTTTATTTTTCTACCTCTTCTAGCGTACTATGTTTCGTTCCCTCTGATTTCCAGCGACCTTCACAGAGAATTTTCTTCGGGCCAACGAGCTACGGGAGAATCCTTTATCAGCCTCCTAAAGATGACTGTTTACATTCCTGTGGCTCTTGGATTTGGCTTGATCGCGGATCGTGTTTCGGTTTTTTCGGCTTACATTACGGTTGGCGCCTTCGTTGGTCTTTACCTCATCATCTTTGTTTTGGTATCTTTCCGGAAAATCGGACACATTGAAACTATCGAATCATAGAAACTAGGCTGCCAAAGACTCACCGTGGCAGACACACCAAGAGGTGAGATCAATGACTAATCCAGCAAGCCCGGCCAACCTGATATTTCATAACGGAAAGGTTCTGACGATGGATCCGGCATCAACGATTGTGTCTGCGGTGGCAGTCAGCGGCGAGAGCATTCAAGCTGTCGGCAACGCGCGCTACCTCTGGCTGTCCCGGCAACGAAGGTTGTAGATTTGAGAGGGCGGATGCTCATCCCTGGGATTATCGACATCCACGCCCACATGGACAGGGAAGGGTTGAAGGAGATATTCTCAACATTAGCAGGTTGCCGTTCAATCGGCGACATTCTTAAAGTGGTTTGAGATCAGGTCTCTGCCAAAACTCCTGGTGAATGGGTGGTGACCATGCCCATCGGCGACCCGCCCAATTACACCGAAATGCCTCAGAGCTTAACCTAAGGACGGTGCCCGACCCGTTGGGAGTTAGACGCCGTGTCGCCCGACAATCCGGTGTATATTCGAGGCATCTGGACTCTGTGGAATGTGCCGCCCTCGGTTTCCATCGCCAACAGCATCGCGCTCCGACTTGCGGGCATCGGCCGCCACACATAGTCGCCGGATTCGACGGTGACCATCGACCGAAACTCCGACGGAGAACCGACCGGGATATTCATCGACCAGAACACCTACCCCGCTGTCGAGTTCAACCTGATGCGCGTCGTGCCTCGATTCACCCATGCACAGACGGTCGAAGTGCTCAAGCGTTCGAAGGCGTTGTATAACTCGGTCGGGACGACCGGCACTTACGAGGGGCACGGCGTCGCGCCAGAGATCGTCCGAGCCTACAAAGAAGTCTGGGATTCTGGAGCCGCGACGGTGCGTTCGCACCTGGCTTTGAACCCCGTATGGAAGTCGACGGCGGAGGCCGAGCAGGATATGGAGCAGTGGGCATACACTGCCTCTGGTTCCGGCTTCGGCTCTGAGATGCTGAAGCTCACGGGAGTATACCTCCAATATTGAGGCGGCCAATACATATCTGAATCTCGGCTGGCAGAGCTTCCCTTCACCGGCTGGGCAGGATTCGGCCAAACTCGCAATGACGCCGGCCGCTTCCAGGAGTTTGCTCACCTCGCGGCCCGACACAACCTGAGGGTCAACACGCTGGTCAGTGACACTCTGGACGAGGTTTTAACCATCTTCGAGGAGGTCCACCGAGTAACGTCTATCGACGACAGGCGTTGGGTAATCAATCACGTCCTGCAAGCGTCGCCGCAACAGCTTCAGCGAATCAATAAACTTGGACTGGTGGTGGAGACAATACCGCTGACAGAAGTCTGGCTCCGAGGCCCGAAGTTTGTCGATCAGCCCGATCTAGCAGACAGCGCAGTGTCCCACCGAAGATATGGCGACATGGGAGTCCAATACGCGTTCGGCACCGACAACAAACCTTACTCCCCCTTTGCGACCTTGTGGGCAGCGGTGGCCCGGACCGAGCGTGGCACAGGAACCGTCCTAGGTCCAGAACAACTTCTGAATCGTATGGACGCTCTGCGCGCATTCACAATGGGCGGCGTGTATTTTTGTTTTTAAGAAGACCGTCGGGGTTCCATCGAAGTTGGGAAACTAGCCGATATGGCGGTGTTGTCCGATAACCTGTCACAAATACCTGAGGGATATATTCCGGACCTCAATTCTGTTCTCACATTGGTGGGAGGCGAGATGACGCACCAGACAACCGATTTTTAACACAGGCAGATGTTGAATCAAATTGCGTTGGCACCTTTTCGACCTTCCATGATCTCCGTGAGGTGAACGTGGTCCGACATCATCGTCTTTCGTCCCTTGCGAAGCGTCAGAGGTTTTACCCATTTCAGAAAACCTCTCTACTCCATGTCAAGATGGTGAACCACTCTGGCTCCACCAGACTCTTCCGCAAAATCGAGCATGTCGATCATTCGCATTCGATGGTCGTTATCACTGTGCCGCACCATCCTGCTCGGAGGGTCGTGCTCATGGCAAACGAACTCCCAATTGAAATTCATACCCATCTCACTGCGAGTCATGGGCTTGGTGGCGGCGACCTCCATCAGGCCACCAGATGTAAGCTCGCAACTGCTGAGTCCGGGACACCACGAAGTATAGTTTCGCTGCTCGGTGACGTAACTGAAAACTTCCCGCACCGGACTGCCTATGTCTATCGACACGTTAAGCCTGTCCACATTCTTACTCCCTGCTGTGATGGAGCGATTGAGTCGGCTAAATTCCCATGAACACCCGTCAGCCAATCAATGCAGTATGCTCGGTGACCACTCTCAGAAATTCGGTGACGTGGGGCAACACAAGATTGCCTTGACTCATCGTCTCATCGTGGTTCAGTCCAGGCAATGACAGCCATGTCGCGTTTGGCATCGCTGCCACGCACCTCTCGGCGCCAACATGCAGGTCATCAGCGTCGCCTACGTAAATGAGGCATGGCATCGTCATATTGGGCAAGACGTGGGACAGGTCAGGCCGATCCCTGAGAGCCACTGATGCGGCCACAATCGCCTGAGGATCGTTGGCTAGAAGCATTCTTCTTCGTTCCGAATCAGGCGGTGGATCCATTGACGATACCCAGGCCTCCATTCCACTCGCCTCAAGCCGTTCCAGCAAAACATCTACGCCCGTGATGGCGTACGGGTGCATTCCACCGATGATCAGAGAGTGGAACCTTTCTGGAAACGACTCGGCAAGACCAAACCCGATACTGCCGCCCATCGAGTAGCCCAGGTAGTGAGACTTGTCGATACCTTCCGCGTCGAGCACGGCAACCACGTCGGAAGCCATGATCTTCCGATCATAAACGTCGGCATCGTATGGCTTGTCGCTCTCGCCGTGACCACGGGCGTCGATCATTATGAGCTTGTAGTCACCTTTGAGGGCATCGACATAACCGCTCATGCCCCAACGAGTCAGATTGCTCGAAAGCCCGTGCTGAAGCACGAGTGGTTGCCCATCCCCCCCATCTCGTAGTGAATTTGGACACCATCGTTGTCTGTGTATGGCATGTGACACCTCATATGCGTTAACAAATCATTATTGTCATGACAATATTGTAAATTGAAGATCAGGTTGCTCTGAGATAGCAGTAACTGTATGCATCACTACCTATGGCGTCAATCCTCACCTGCCGAGGTAATTATTGCACGTCTGGCCCGTTCGACGGTCTATACTGCATCTCTAACCTGCGCATCTGCTCCGATCTGATCACTCACTTAATGACATCTGCGTAGTGATCTAAACAACGACGTCAGCCCAATGGTCTTGGACAAGTGATGAGGTCGGCGTAGAGGAGGGTTTCAGACCTCCCTACCGAGTTCACACATGCTGTGCGTCTCGATCATTGCTCGATGAAGGTGTCATTGCAGACATCTGTAATTAACAGCCGCGAGTAGAATTGACCGTCCTTTGCCCCACATTTACAATCGAGGCCACCCAGATCAATATACGAGGAGTCCTGCATGTCCCTGGAGTTTGGTGTTTTCGACCACATAGAACCGGTCCCCGGTCAGTCTCTTGACCACATTTACAACAACCGGCTGGAGCAGATCGAGAGGTTCGACACTGCTGGATTCTACGCCTACCATCTGGCGGAGCATCACACTCCAGCGGTTCACAGCCTCGCTCCCTCGCAGAACGTGTTTCTGGCGGCGGTGTCTCAGCGGACGAGCAACCTGCGATTTGGGCCGTGCGTTTACGTCCTGCCCCTGCACCATCCCCTCCGACTAATTGAGGAGATCAGCATGTTGGACAACCTCAGCGGCGGTCGTCTTGAGATCGGCGTCGGGCGCGGCGGCGTCCTTGAGGCGCACTTTTGGGGCCAGGAAGCCGACTCGGAGACCAACTATGCCCGCTACCAGGAGACACTTCAAATTGTCAGAGAGGGCCTGTCTCACGAAGCGCTGACCTATCAAGGCCAGTTCCACAGCTTCGACGAGCTACCCATGCGGCTGGCCCCCGTCCAGACCCCGCACCCGCCCATGTGGTACATGCGAAACGTCGAGACTGCGGCCATGGAGGGCATGAATAGCATTATCGTCGGTGATATGGAGAGCCTGAAAACTCAGGTCCCCAGATTTCATGAGGCGTGGGAAGAGCATCAAAGCGGCAAGAATCCTGTGTTGCACGGCTCGGAGCCTCGAATCGGGCTGGTCGTTCACATGGTAGTTGCGGAGACCGACGACGAGGCTATCGCCATCGCGAAACCTGCCTGGGATACCTACCGCTGGAACCTGGGCACCCCTCGAAGGCTTGAAGCTGAGAAACGAGGGCTGGACCAGTTCCTTCAGAGCAAAGACGGCTCATTCGGATTCGTGGGAGACCGGCCCGCCGGCCTGCCTAAAAGGGAAACGCGCCGAGACATCGAGGCCGAGATAGAGCGTTTCGACAAACAGGCCACACGAGAGAACCCCACCAGACTTGGTGGCGTTGCGCTTGCAGGTTCGCCTGCGTCGGTGCGGGAGTATCTGGACGAGTACATCGAGACTGGCGCCAACTACCTCGTGTGTTCGTTCCAGTGGGGAGACATCACCCACGAGCAGGCAATGCAGTCGGTGGAGTTGTTTTCCGCCGAAGTGTTTCCTGACTACTCCAGGCCTCAGATAGCGGTTAACCTCGGAGCAACTTAGACAACGCGCGAATGTGGTCCGGGCCGGTGCCGCAGCATCCGCCCACGATGTTGATGCCTAAATCGGTTAGCTGTTTGAACCGCTCGGCCATGAACTCCGGCGACTCGTTATAGACCACTTCGCCCTTCACCAGGTCGGGTATCCCTGCGTTAGAGTGGACCAGCATGTAGCCATCGTCAACGGCGCGCATCTTTTGGGCAAGCTCCAGCATGACGTCGATTCCATTGCCGCAGTTTGCGCCCACGATGTCGGCCCCTGCCCCGCGCAGTCCGGTGACCGCCTGCTCAGGCGTTACGCCCATCATTGTGAAAAATCCCCTCGGTCCCTTGTCGAACACCATTGTGGCGATCACGGGAAGGTCAGTGTTGTCCTTTGCGGCTTTGACTCCGATAATCGCTTCTTCAATAGCCATCTGAGTCTCTAGGAGGATGGCGTCTGCTCCCCCTTCGACTAGCGCGGTTATCTGTTCGGTCATCGAGTCGTACATCTCAGAATCGCTCACAGCGCCCAGCGGTTCCAAAAACTCGCCTGTGGGGCCAATGGAGCCTACGGCGTAGTGGTTGGAGTCGGGAGCCTGACTTTTTGCCTGCTCCGCTGCCAGCCGGTTGAACTCCGACACGCGGGATTCGTATCCGTACTTTTTCTGCATGAACCTAGAGCCGCCAAAGGTGTTGGTCAAAACCATGTCAGAGCCAGCGTCGAAGTACGCCTTAGCCATGCCTTCAACAACATCGGGGCGGCTGGCGTTGAACTCTTCAGGACAGCCGCCGGGTTCCAGACCGTGCTGTTGCAAGTAAGTCCCGGTGGCGCCATCGGAGATCAGCAGGTCGCCAGCGGCTAACCGTTCCAGAATCGTCATGGCTTTGACTTGTGTATCATTGCCGGTCATTTCGGGTCGCTCCGTTATTTTCGTAATTAGTCCGTTTAGTTCGAAGAAAACAGCAGTGATTCAGCCACAGACGCCAAACTTATCCACCCTCAATCCAGTGGTCAAGCGCCCCCGGTTTCGGATCGCGCCTGCCGTCCCGATGCAGGTCTCGAATTCTCGCCACAAAGTCTGATGGAAAGCCAGAGTTAATCCGCTCAGCCAGAGCGTCCGCTGAATCCTCGGCGGTCCCATCGGACTCAGAAAACGCGCCCCACTCCCAGGCGTCCAGGTAATCGTCACTGCCGGCGCTGCCATCGAACATCGAGATGGCGTCCACGCCCTGCTGAAATCGCTCGTCAAGTTGTCTCGACACCACGCCCTGATCGTCCCTGGCCTGGACCTGAACAGGTATCTCTTTCCAGTACATGATTCGCGCCTGCGCCAAACGAGCGATCCTCCGACTGTCATTGCTCTGGACACCATTATAGCTGATGGGATGATCTCGATGCCCCTGCTGAATTGCCTACCCGAATGCGCACACTTGCCCTAGGCTCCGCGTTGTGATTGACTTCCCGACACTTGATACACCGTTACGTGAAAACCAGTTTCCCAAAGGAGCCAGCCATGCCTAAATCCGAGATCAACGGAATCAATCTCTACTACGAGGAAGCCGGGGAGGGCTATCCGCTGATTTGGAGCCACGAGTTCGCAGGCGACTACCGCTCGTGGGAGGCTCAGATGAGGTTTTTCAGCCGCCGCTATCGAGTGATAACCTACAGCGCGCGAGGATATTCGCCTTCGGATATCCCAACTAGGCTCGACGACTACACACAGGAACAAGCTGTCGATGACGTGCGCGGATTGATGGAGCATCTTGGGATCGAGAAGGCCCACATCGGCGGTCTAAGCATGGGCGGAAACGTGGCTCTGAACTTCGGCCTGACCTACCCGGACATGGCACGCTCGCTTGTGGTCGCGGGCACAGGCTCTGGCTCCACGGACCCGGAGGCGTTTCGCCAGACGGTGAACCGGGTCGCTGACGGTATGCGCTCCGGCGGCATGGAGTCGATGGGCGATTACTCCAACAGCCCAACCCGCGTCCAGCTTCTGAACAAAGACCCCAGAGGTTACGAGGAGTTCCGTTCACAGCTAATGGAACACTCCAACATCGGATCTGCCTTCACGTTTCAGGGAATCCAGGGCCGCCGTCCGTCCATATTCGAGTTGGAAGACAAGCTCCGCGCCCTGAACGTCCCAACGCTCATCATGACCGGCGACGAGGATGATCCGTGCATCGAGACATCCGTGTACATGAAGCGCAACATCCCGAACTCCGGCCTCGTTGTGATACCCCGGTCAGGCCACGCCATCAACCTGGAGGAGCCAGACCTGTTCAACAGCGTAGTACTGGACTTCTTAACCGCCGTGGAGTCCGGCGCATGGACGCCCCGCGCCTATGGTAACCAGTCTGGCTCGCTGATTTAGGCGTTCAGAACCGGATCAAATTGGTATTCGGTGTCTGGGGTTAGAATCGAAAGGCAACATCGTCCATATCTGAACGAATAGTCAGGTCAGCATCTTTGGCGTTTCCTCCAAAGTAGCAAGAGCCAACCTCACTATACCATTCAAGACCTGGCGAACGCCGTTCTAGACGCCTCGATATTCCCGCTATTGGTACTGGGCTGAATCATCCCATATACGATCCTGGGAGGCACGCCTCCATCAGGCCAACTAAATACCTACGCGACGACTGTGTATACTGCTTCGCGCACGATGGTCCCAAGCAAGGCCCTGGTCAACATTCCAGCGCCTTGCTCGTTGTTTGGAAAGCGTCCCATCCAGTCCGGTTCCTTGACCCGAATTTGGATCGAAACCTATAATTCTCGTATAGCCCACAAGACACGCAAGCAAAGAGGTGACAGATGAGCGAGGCCACAATCCCAATCCAGGTCGAAGACCTAAGAGCAAAGGCGTCCCGAGAGTTGGAGTCTGTGCCTGATCTGGACGGGTTGGAGGCGTGGCGGATAACTTACACGGGCCGGCGCGGACAACTCACACAACTGCTTCGCGGACTTGGCGCACTGCCCTCGGAGGAGCGTCGAGAGGCGGGTGCTGCGGCCAACGCCGTCCGGGCCGCTTTGGAAGAAAGCCTCGCCGAGCGTGAAGACCAGTTGAAACGCGCGGCTATGGAGGCATCCCTTTCAGCAGACGCCATCGACGTCACCATGCCTGGATGGCCAGTCCCCAAGGGTGGCCTCCACATCACCACTCGCATCGTTCGGGAGATTTGCAGCGCATTCGCGTCGATGGGATTCACCACCGTCGAAGGCCCAGAGGTGGAGTGGGACACCTACAATTTCGAGAAACTCAACATCCCCAAAGGCCATCCCGCCCGCGATATGTGGGCCACTCTTTGGATTGATCACACAGACGAGGACGGCGAGCATCCGATGCTTCTACGCACCCATACCTCGCCCATGCAGGCGCGAATCATGGAGGCGACCGAGCCTCCGGTGCGCGTCGTCGTCCCAGGGCGGTGCTACCGCTACGAGGCCACCGACCCGACCCATGAATGGCACTTCTACCAGATCGAGGGCCTTGCTGTGGATCGGGGCATCACGCTCGCCGACCTGAAGGGCACGCTCTACGAGTTCGCTCGTCGCATCTTCGGTAGCGAGCGAAAAGTGCGGTTCCGTTGCGACTATTTCCCCTTCGTCGAGCCGGGCGTCGATATGTCGATCGACTGCTTCCTGTGCGACGGCGTCGGATGCCGCGTGTGCCAGGACACGGGCTGGATCGAGATTATGGGCGCCGGAATGGTGCATCCACAAGTGCTGGAGAACGTAGGTTACGACCCCAACATCTATACAGGTTTCGCCTTCGGCATGGGGCCAGAGCGAGTAGCGATGCTGAAATACGGTATCGAGGATATCCGCCTGTTCTATGCCAACGACCTGCGCTTCCTGCGCCAGTTCGCTTAACCTTGATTCTGACTTAACCCATACGAACGCAACGTGCTCGACCATCCCGAGTCAGAGCATCCAAAACGTATTATGAAGAGGTAATTCATGCTAGTGCCCCTCTCCTGGCTCAAGAACTATGTTCCAGTCACCGACGCTCCGCAAGAGCTAGCCCGACGGCTCACGATGGCCGGAGTCGAAATCGGGGACGTAGATGACATGGGCGCCAACTGGGAGCGAGACAAGGTTCTTGTCGGCCAAGTCCTGACCGTTGATCCCCATCCCAACGCCGACCGCCTGAGGCTCCCCACCGTGGACCTTGGCGACGGCGAGACCGCAACCGTAGTCTGCGGAGCGCCCAATGTCGCAGCCGGCCAGAAGATCGTTTTCGCAAGAGAGGGCGCGATGGTCTTCA
>Ga0208113_1000456_pt1 | contig 20383 bp, 14 predicted proteins | sample Knorr_S7_td_NADW_FD_185598 | JGI IMG/M metagenome (GOLD analysis project Ga0208113, IMG submission 185598) | Marine microbial communities from Southern Atlantic Ocean transect - Knorr_S7_td_NADW_ad_2505m_LV_A (SPAdes) (version 2) | ecosystem: Environmental > Aquatic > Marine > Oceanic | place...
GTGTTTCCCTTTAGTATCGGGGTGGTCGGGGTCGAACCGACGACCTCCTGTTCCCAAAACAGGCGCGCTACCACTGCGCCACACCCCGTTTATAAATTATTCTTCAAATTTTGATGACATACTATCTAAAAAGTCTTCCAAATCATCAGACATAGGTGTGTTTTGGTCAATGTTTTCATCAGATAAGTTTTTGTCTGGTTTTGAGAAATTAGAATCGTAATATTTTTCTAATGCAGAAACTAATTTATTTAATTCAGGGTTAAATTTTAAAGATTCTGTAAAATCTTTATATTGAGTTTCTCCAAACGAATTATCAGCTATAGAAGAATCTAAATCGTAAATTTCTGATAAGCATTCTAATATTTTTGCTGAAGCAAAATAGTCATTGTCAAGCTGTATATATTGAGGGATATGAACCATTAAATTTGAGGTTTCAATATTAATTTTTGATAATTTTTCAGATAATAAATTTATAATACTAGTTGGTCCCTGATATTTGTTATTTGAAGTTCTGATTAATTTAGATTTTCTCAAGTTAGAACCACTGACTACTAATGGTCTGGTATGAGGTACAGAGTCATACATGCTTCCAATTCTGCAATATTCTTTTATATTTAAGTCTTTAAACACTTTAAATAGATTTTGTATTAATAATTCAGCATTGTAATGAGGTTCTCTTATATCAATGAATAGAAATGAAATGTCTTTATTTTTATGATTACCTAAACTAATTTCTATATTTGGAATTAACAATTTTCTTTTGTCTTTAGTATATTTGAATCTTGGTCTATATCTAGTAAAATCAAAAAATGAGCCCGGATTTTTCAATGATCCGACAAGTTTTGCATCTGTAATATTTTTTAATTTATTTAATGCAATAGACCCAACTCTCCCTGCATTTATCCAGGGCCTTAATGTTGATATTGCAATCAAATCACCTTTTATATCAAGGTTTTTATTTGTAAATTTAATTATTTCTTCCATAAAATATGTCTATTAGAACTAATATTTTTTTATATAAAATTTTCTTCCATATGGTTGTATATAATAATCTGAAACATTTTTTAACAAATTAGAAAGTTTTTCTTCACCTATATCTCTTGGGAATTGAGACATTTCCCATAACTCAGATAATTGTTTGCTTATTTGTTTAACAGTTAATGGTTTATTATTATTGTAAACAAATAATCTGAACAAGGCTTCTTTTACAGGAGTTTTTGGTTCCAAAAATGATTCTGAATTTTTATATATTGTTCCAAGTTCTTCCATATGTTTTTCTGGTTCATTAATATTTGAGATGGAAGTAGCATTATTCTCAGTTTCTTTTTTATTATTTTGATTTTTCATATCTTCTATTCTGGTATGTAGTAGTAATGATAAAGATTTTCTTTGATCATCAGTTAGATTGTTAAACCTTATTGAATATTTAATTTTATCTTGAGTTTTCATTTTTCTCCTTTTTATAAAAGATTTGCATTATCAAATATTTCAATTTCAACATGTGCACCCTTTTTAAGAATCTTACAATTTTCTGGCACATTAGCCAATCCATTGGAATTATCAAATGATGAAAGTATATGTGAACTATTGTTTTGAAATGGAGTAGCAATTAGTTGACCTTCTATTCTTTCAACCTTAACTCTTGCAAACATATTTCTCCGTGAATGATTTTTAATTTGATCATTTAGTATAGCTGAAGTAATATTTGGCTGATAATTAATTAATCCTTGCATATTTAATAATGAAGGAAAAACAAATTTAATCATAAGAACTATTGTGCTGACAGGATTTCCAGGAAGTCCAAAAAAAGGAATATTCTTTCCCCTTCCTTGTACATAACCATATAAAAATGGTTTGCCAGGTTGAATATTTACTGACCAGAAGGTAATTTTTCCATGCTCTTTAATAACTTCTTTTATATAATCTCTATCTCCAACTGACACCCCAGCAGTACATATAATTGCATCACTATTAATTGATTCTCTTAATATTGATTCTATTGATCTTATTGCATCTTTGGCTATCCCCTCTATTTTTGGTATTCCACCTACACTTTTAACTAGAGATGCAATTGTTAATGCATTAGAATCATAAATTGTAAATGGTTTTAATTTGTCACCAGGAGTAATTAATTCGTTCCCTGTTGAAATTATGCTGATTATAGGTTTTTTGTAAACTTTTATATTACTTATTCCATTTGCAGCTAATTTGGCTACATCAAATGATCTAATTTTTTCACCTTTGGATATTATTTTTTCACCAATATTAAAATCACTACCTTTTTTACGTATGTTATCTCCGATATTTATATTTTTATCAAATGAAATATAATTTAGTGATTTATTATTAGATTTAATTAAGGTTATATCTTCTTTAGGAATAACGCAGTTTGCTTCAAGGGGCATTGGAGCACCTGTCATAATTTTAATGGCAGAGTTTTTTTTAATTTTAGGGACGAAATCATCTCCTGGATACACTTCCCCTATAATTTTCAGTTTTTTTACAGAACTTTCATTTGACTCATCTAATATTAAAGCATAACCATCCATTGAGGAATTATCCCATCTAGGGAGGTTGATATTAGTTAAAATATCTTCAAATGATATTCTGTCTAAAGAATCTATAAGGTCTACATTTTCTGATTGTAATTTATTTGTAGATTCAAGGATTATATTTTTTGCATCTTCAACTGATATCATAATTATGTTTTTCTTAATTCTATATTTAAATGTTTTTTTAATTGTCTTAATATTTTATTTTGAGATTCGTCAATTTTTAAATTATTAAGAGTTTCATTAAAACTTTGATAAGTAATTCTAATTGTAATTGATTTTTTCTCAGGTTTCAGATCACTATAAACATCAATTACATTTAAATCAGTTACTAATGGATTTTGTTTAATTATATCTGATATTTGATTAGATAATACGTTTTTATCTACTGTTAAAGACAAATCCCTGATGGCTAATGGATAAGGGCTAGTTTTTGTAAATTCATTATTATAATTAATTGAATTTTCTAATTTATCTAAATTTAATTCACAATATAAAACTTCTTTTAATTTCACATTAAATTTTGTAAGTGTTTGTTGGTTAATATTTCCGATTGAACCTATCTCCGCATTTTCAGAAAAAAGTAAAGCTGATTTTTCTGAATAAAAATAATAATTATTATTTTTCTTAAATTCAATTTTTATTCCCATGGATTTTATTATTCTGTCCAAATCACCTTTAAAAGTATAAAAATTTATTTGATCAGGAATAGAATTCCAGTTTGTTTTACTAATTAACCCAGATGATATTATTCCTAGTGAATAAGATTGGTCAGGTAATTGATATTTATTATCCATATTACCTAAATTGAATATTCTTCCTAATTCGTAAAATTTCCAAGAATCTATTTCAGGGTATTTTTTTGAATTAATTGAAATATTATTAATTAACCCGGTTTTCAAATTAGGACGTAGTATATTATTTTTTTTATTAATAGGATTTTGAAGTTTAATGGGGGAATTAACATTTAAATTTGTTAAGTTGTATTCGGTATTATTTATTGTCGGATAATTTATTGTTTCAATGTAACCCATGGATTTCATTTCATTTCTAATATTATTTCTGTACATAATATTATTATCAACAGGAATGTTATTTTCTGGATATTGTAAAGGTTCAGAACTTAAATTGTCATAACCTTTTATTCTGGCAATTTCTTCTATTAGATCATCTTCGATAGTTATATCTGATCTCCAGTATGGTATTTCTACCTTTTGTGTAAAGTTTGTTTCATTTGTTTTTGATGCTGAAGCATTGAACCCCAGGCTATTTAATATATTTGCAGTTTCTTTTCTTGTAATGCTTTCGCCAATTATCTTTTTATATCTTTGGCCAGTTAAATTTTGTTTTTTATTTGGATTTATATTTATATTTTTTGAGTATAAATCCCAATTTCCATTAATGATAATTTCTTTTTTATTGATATCCTCAATTAATGCAATTGCTCTGTTTAATGCAATTATTGATAATCCAATTGGGACACCTCTTTCAAATCTGTGAGAAGCATCTGTATTTAATCCAAGTTCCTTAGATGATTGTCTGATGTTAGACATTTCAAAACATGCTGATTCCAAAAATATATTTTTTGTTTTTGAATCTATTTCTGAATTAAAGCCTCCAATTATCCCAGCTAACCCGATAGATTGAGCGCCATCAGTTATACTTAGTATATTAGAATTTAATTCTCTATTTTCACCATCTAAAGATTTGAATTTTTCTTTGTTTTTACTAGATTTTACTTCTATTTTTTTTGTTTTGATTTTAGATAAGTCGAATGCATGTAGAGGTTGTCCAAGTTCCATCATTACATAATTTGTGACATCAACAATATTATTTATTGGTCTCAAACCAGATTTTATAAGTCTATCTTTAATCCAAAAAGGTGAATTTTCTACTACAATAGAAGAAATTTCTGAACCACTATATCTTAAACATTTTTCGAAATTTAAATTTTGTACGTCAATATTTTTTGATTTTTTTGATTGAAAATTATTAAGTGTATTAAAATATAAATATTTTTCATTGATTTTGTAATCAAATTTATGAGAATTGAGGATAGCTATTATTTCTCTTGTAATACCAATTACAGATAAGCAGTCTGATCTATTAGGAGTTATGTCAAAGTCTAAAATCTCATCTCCAATAACAGAATATAAAGAAGAACCTATTTTTTCATTTTTATCTAAAACTAAAATTCCTTCATGATCTTCAGAATATTTTAATTCAAGTGGAGAGCAAATCATTCCATTTGATTCTATTCCTCTAATATTACTTTTTTTTAAAACAATGGTTTTTTTATCTCTTGGACTATATAATTCTGATCCAGATTCAGCAAATGCTATTTTTTGCCCAACTTCAATATTATTAGCACCGCAAACCACATTGATTTTTTGACTGTTTGAAATTAATACCTCAACAAGGGATAATCTGTCAGCATTTGGATGTTTTTCAATATTTAATATTTGTCCTACTTTTAATTTGTTTTTATCCCAATCTGTACCAATTTTTTGGATATTAGAGACTTCTGTCCCTGCCATAGTTAAAAGATCTGCTATATCATTGGCAGGAACGTCAAATTTTATATAATCTTTAATCCAAGATATTGGAATTTTCATCAATAAATACCTTTAGTTAAATTGTCTTAAAAACTGGAAATCATTTGAGTAAAAATCTCTAATATTATTAATGCCAAATCTGATCATCGCAGCTCTTTCTATTCCTAAACCAAATGCAAATCCTGAATAGATTTCAGGATCAAGATTAACATTTTGTAATACTTTTGGATGAACCATTCCTGCTCCCATCAATTCAAGCCATTCATCATCTTTGATATTTACTGACATTTCAGCTCCAGGTTCAACAAAAGGAAAAAAATCACACCTGAATCTTGCCTTTGTTTGTTCCCCGAAAATTAATCTTGCAAATTCGAAAAGAGTTGATTTCATATTTGCAAAATTAATATTTGTATCAACAACTAACCCTTCAATTTGATGAAAGTGCCATTCATGAGTGTTATCTGTAGCTTCATATCTATAACATTTACCTGGAACAACTACTCTAATTGGGGGTGGATATTTTTCCATTATTCGAATTTGCATAGGGGATGTATGAGGTCTTAGTAAAAGAGATTCTAATTCTTGAGTATTTTCTACCCAAATTGTATCCCATATATCTCTTGCAGGATGATTGCTTGGGATATTAAGTTTATCAAAAGCATATTCCTCTGATTCTATTTCAGGGCCTTCATATATGTTAAATCCTAAACTAGAAAAAGCATTACAAATTTCATTCATCATTTGTATTGTTGGGTGTATTGAACCTGAGATATTGGGTTTTCCTGGTAAACTGTAATCAAAAATTTCATTTATTTTTAATTTAGAGGATTTTATAGAATTAATTTTTTTCTTGTAATATTGTTCTAAAGATATTTTAAGATCATTGGCGATTGTGCCAAGTTCGTTTTTATTTTTATTTTTAATATCTTTAAATGATTGGAAAAATTGGGATAATTTTCCTTTCCTACCCAAATATTCAATTCGCCAATTTTCAATTTCTTCAAGGGTTTGAAGTGTTTCCAAAGATTTTATGGCATTAGATTCTAAAGTTTTTAAGTATGATTTATGATTATCCACAAATATTTTTTGATCCTAATTAATATCAGTAGTAAATTATAAAGATATATTTTTTAAAAGGTCAATTAAATTAGATGTTTAGATTATAAAAATATTCAATGTGAAGATTTTTAAGTATCTATGTTAGCAAATAGTGCGTTTTCTTCTATGAATTTTCTTCTTGGAGTGACGTCATCACCCATAAGATTTTCAAATGTTTTTCTAGTTATTTCAGCCTCTGGATTTCTTTCCCCATATTCATCATGATCTGGCGGCATAATAACTTTTTTTAATGTCCTGGTATCCGGATCCATTGTTGTGGACCAAAGTTGATCGGCATTCATTTCCCCAAGTCCCTTGTATCTTTGTACTCTTATATTTTTGCCGGATTGTGATTTAGATATAAATTCTTCTTTTTCTTCTTCGGAATAACAATATTTACTATTTTTCCCAGTACCTAATTTATAGAGTGGGGGAATAGCGATATAAATATTCCCGTTTTCAATTAAAGGTGTCATATATCTGAAAAAGAATGTTAATAATAGAGTTCTAATATGCGAACCATCTACATCAGCATCTGTCATAATAATGATTTTGCTATAACGAAGTTTTGATAAATCTATTCCTTCGCTTTCATTGCCATTTAAATTTGAATTTTCAAAATTATTATTTATATTATTTTCTTCATTTTTTAATGTATTTCCAAATCCGGTACCAATAGCTGTTATCATATGTTGTATTCCTTCATGAGAAATCATTTTATCAGCTCTTGCTTTTTCTACGTTTAATATCTTACCTCTTAATGGAAGTATTGCCTGGTATTTCCTGTCTCTGCCCATTTTTGCTGTTCCTCCAGCAGAATCTCCCTCGACAATATATAACTCGCATAACTCAGGATTTTTTTCTGAGCAATCTGCTAATTTACCGGGAAGACCTCCGCCATCTAGGGCATTTTTTCTTAAAACCAAATCCCGTGCTTTTCTTGCAGCTTCTCGTGCTCTTTGGGAAGTTAGACATTTTTCAATTATTAATTTTGCTATCTGAGGGTTGTCTTCAAGAAATATATTTAGGGCTTTTCTAACTACAGTCTCTACTTTATTTCTGACATCTTTGTTCCCCAGCTTTGCTTTTGTCTGTCCTTCAAATTGAGGGTTTGATAACTTGACACTAATTGCTGCTGTTAAGCCTTCCCTGGTATCTTCTCCTTGTAAGGATGATTCACCATCTTTAATTAATCCTAATTTTTCTGCCTGATCATTGAACACTCTAGTTAAAGCTGATCTAAACCCTGTTACATGAGTACCTCCATCTGCTGTATTAATGCAATTTGCATAGGATAAAACATTTTCTCCCAGAGACGTGTCATATTGTATTGCTATTTCAACTAATGTTTTTACTGGTTTAACTACAGCTTTACCGTCATTATTGGTTATAGTTTCATTTCTGATAATTTCTTCTTCATAGTAAATTGGAGTTTTATTTAAAGGGGTTTTATTACGTGTTTCATTAATAACAAGAGATGATATACCACCTTCAAAATAATACATATTTTTGTTGTTTGGCCATAAATTATCATGATAATCACTGCTAAAAACAATTTTAAGACCCTTATTTAAATAAGCTATTTCTTTAGTTCTTAGTAATATTTTTTGAAAATTATAATTTATATTTTCATTTGTTTCGTCATCAATAAATATAGTTCGATCTGCTTTGAATCTAATTTTTGTACCTGTTTTACCATTGTCTACTTTTGAAATCGGTGTGGATTCAAGTTCTGTTTTTTTAACACCTTCTGAAAATGACATTTTATATATTTTGTTATCCCTAAATACAGTGACTTCAAAATCTTCTGATAAAGCATTCACAGCTGAAGCTCCTACTCCATGAAGTCCTCCGGAAACTGAGTATGCTCCCTCTTCAAATTTACCGCCTGCATGTAATGTGGTTAATACAGTTTCTACTGTTGAAACTTTTGTAGCTTCATGTTTTTCCACAGGAATCCCTCTTCCGTTATCAGAAATTTCTACATATTGATCTTTGTCTATATGAATTGAAATTTCATCGCAAAAACCAGCCATGAATTCATCAACACTATTATCTACAATTTCATTAATTAAATGGTGTAATCCCCTCTCATCTGTACTTCCAATGAACATTCCTGGGCGTTTTCTTACCGGGGTTAATCCTTTTAATACTTGAATTGAATCAGCGTTGTAATTTGATTGTTGAGCCAAAGTAGTCTCCCTAATAGCTATAAAATATATATAACTATATACAGTGTTTATTAAGATATAATACCCTATATATAGTTATTTACTTGAATATTAAATTTTAACAAAATTATAGTAAATTAACAATATAACTTAACATTATATATTATATTTTTTAGCATTCAGTTTTAAGATACTATTTTTGTTAATATGTTTTTAAGATAAATTTAAATTAGGCTAAATTTTGGAAAATAAAAGAATTATCAACCCGGAAACTTCTGTTCAGGATATTAATTCCGAGATTTCTTTAAGACCTAGAAAATTTACAGATTATGTTGGTCAGAAAAGAATTAAAGAAACATTGTCTATAGCTATAAAAGCTGCAAAACAACGCTCAGAATCATTAGATCACACTTTGCTTTATGGACCTCCAGGCTTGGGAAAAACAACTTTGGCTCACGTCATTTCACATGAAATGAAATCTTTAATTAAAGTTACTTCTGGACCGGCAATTGAAAAGGCTGGTGATTTAGTAGCAATTTTAACGCGTCTTCAAAAAGGAGATATTTTATTTATTGATGAAATACATAGGCTTAATAAAATTTCAGAGGAAGTTTTATATTCAGCTATGGAAGAATATAGAGTTTCATGGGTAATTGAACAAGGATTAAAAGCAAGAAGTGTAAACTTAGGGATACAACCGTTTACCCTTATTGGCGCAACAACTAAATTTGGTATGTTAAGCGCCCCCTTAAGAGATAGATTTGGTTCTGTTTATCGATTAGATTTTTATTCTGATACAGAAATGTCAGATATACTATTCCGATCGGCAAAAATATTAAAAATAACTGCGGATAATAAAGGTTTAAAAGAAATTGCTATAAGATCAAGAAAAACCCCAAGAATAGCTAACAGATTACTTCGAAGAGTTAGGGATTTTTCAGAAGTACAATCAAATGGAAAAATAAATACTGAAATAACTAAAAAAGCTTTAGATCAGTTAGAGGTAGATAATTTAGGATTAGATAAAATTGATGTTGAATTATTACTTTCATTAGTAACAAAATTTAATGGAGGTCCAGTAGGGCTTCAAACATTGGCGGCTTCAATAAGTGAAGACAGTAACACTGTAGAGGATGTAATTGAACCATTTTTATTAAATTTAGGATTTATATCTAGGACAAACAGAGGGCGAATCGCTACACAATTAGCCTATAAACATTTAGGTATTAATATTGAAGATAAACCTACTCAAGGTAATTTGCTGAATTAATTTTGATAGGTTTATATTATAGTTTCTTTAATATAGAAGTCCCTAAAGCTGATTCTGTAAATTTGTAATATTCTTTTTTCAGGCTCATTAGTTTTGAATGAGTACCTTGTTCAGCAATTCTCCCCCCTCTGATAACAAATATATTGTCTGATAATTTGATTGTAGACAATCTATGAGCAATAACTATTGATGTTCTGTTTTTGAAAAGGACTTTTAATGCGTTTTGTATTTTTTGCTCGCTTATGCTATCAATATTAGAGGTAGCTTCATCAAGAATTAAAATTTTGGGATTTTTAATTAGAGCTCTTGCAAAACCCATAAGTTGCCTTTGCCCCTGGCTCATATTTACACCTCTTTCAGATATAGGGGTATCATATCCATTTTCAAGTGAGATAATATAATCATGAATTCCTATTGATTTACAAGCGTTTATGATTTCTTCATCTGTTGCAGATTGATGATTAAATTTTAAATTGTCTTTTAAACTTCCCTGGAATAAAAAAGGATCTTGTAAAACCATTGCAATTTGTGACCCTAAATCTGATCTTGAGTATTTTTCTATTGGAATTTTATCTATACTTAATTTCCCCTTATCTTTATTAGGTGGGTAAAGACCGGTAATAAGAGATGCTAATGTAGTTTTCCCAGCACCTGTGTCTCCAATAAATGCTACAGTCGAACCTTTTTGAATATTCATATTAATATCTGTTAGAACTTCGATATTGTTATCGTATGCAAAGTGAAAATTTTTAAATTCAACCTCACCTTCGATAATATTTTCTGGCATATTGATTTCTAATTTATTGATTGATTTTTTTATATCTAAAAATTCAAATAACCTGGAGCCCGAAGCCATAGATCTTTGTATTTGTGTGTATTGCATCATCAGATTTCTAATTGGGTCAAAAAGTCTTTGAATATATAAAACTGAAGCAATTATTACTCCAATTGCAGCAGCATCATTTAAGATTAATTTACTAGCTACAAAAGCTGCAATAATAATTGCAGTACTAGTAAGAATGTCTACTGGCGGCAATAAAGCTGAGGATAATTTTTGGGCTTTTAAAGCTGAATTCAGATGATCTTTGGTTTGAGTATTGAAATTTTTATAGTTGTTATCTTCTCTATTAAAATTTTGTACTTCTTTTATACCGTTTAGATTTTCACTGAATGATGAAATAACTTGTGAAATTGCTATCCTTACAGTTATAAATGCTCTTTTTGCTACAGGTTGCCAGAGCACGACGGCAATAAAGAGGAGTGGTACGACCGATAAAGATGATATTCCAATTTTAAAATTCATTATTAAAAGTGTTGCGCAAATGCCCACTAAGGTAAGAATATCTGCCAGTGTCATAACAACAATTGAAAATGATTCTTGCAATTGTGAAGTATCTCCCATCAATCTTGACATTATGCTTCCAGATTTTGTTTTCTGAAAATAGTTTAAGTTTAGTTTTTGAAGATGAGAAAACATATCAATACGAATATCTCTGAGAGTATACTGCCCAACTCTAGCTAGATATATTTGTCCAATATAATTTGTTACCCACGCAGCGAACATGGTTAATCCAAATATTAATGATATTTTGATTAATCCAGATTTTTGACTAGCAATACCTATATTTGGATTATTAATATAATCGTCAATTCCAATTTTAATAAAATATGGAATTAATACTGCTAAGCTTGCGGATAGCAGTGTGCATATAGCTCCTATTGCAGAATATTTTTTATATCTCCATATATAAGGAGATATTCTTTTTATAACATTGATGTCATATAATTTCCCGAACATTTCATCATCGCTGCCTTCCCTAGACATTCGTCCAAAGGTATGTCCTATCATGAAAATTCCACAGTTTTAATTTGTAGTTTGCAATTCATATATATTTTTATATATTCCGTTTAAATTTATTAAATGATCGTGGGAACCGTATTCAGTAATTTCTCCTTTATTCATTACTGCAATATTGTTTGATTGTTGAAAATTGTTTAATTTATGAGCAATAGTTATAACTGTTCGCCCTGAAATTAATTTGTTAATAGCTTTTTGAATATCCTTTTCTGTTGATGCATCAACGCTTGATGTAGAATCATCAAGTATAAGGATTGGAGGATCTAAAAGTAATGTGCGTGCTATGCTTAATCTTTGTTTTTGACCTCCAGATAAATTTGCACCATTTTCAGATATTAAGGAATTATATTTATCCGGTAAAGAGTTAATATATTCATGTATCTGAGCTATCTGAGCTGCTTCAATTATTTTGTCCATTGAAGCATCGGGGTCTCCATAACTGATGTTATTTTTGAATGTTTCATTAAAAATAAATACATCTTGATGCACATAACCTATATTTTTTCTAAGTATGCCAAGGTTGATATCCTTTATATTTTTTCCATCTATATAAATTGCGCCATCACTTGGATCATAAAAACGTAGCAATAATTGAACCAAAGTACTTTTGCCGCTACCAGCCTCTCCTGTAATTGAAATGCTTTGATTCTTTTTAATTGATAAATTTACGTCTTTTACACTTTCAGATTTTGCATCAGGAAATTGATGAGAAACATTTTTAAAAATGATTTCACCTTTCATTTTGTAGAAGTTTGTATTTGCATTTGAGGGATTTGTTATTTGTGGCTTTGTATCTAATACCTCAAAGATTCTTTTACCACAAGTTGATCCTCTGGTACTTGCATTCAATAGCCAGCCTATCATTCTTACCGGCATAGCCAGGAGTTGCATATAAAACATAAAACTTGTTAAGTCTCCAATACTCATTTCTGTATTTATTACTTTTAACCCACCGATAGCAAGTATTAAAGCTAATGTAGCCCAATAAGCAAACAGGACCGTAGTCATTGTAATGGCTCTGAAATTTTCTACATTAATATTTAATTCTTTAAATTCTTCATTTGTATTACTAAATTTGTTAATTTGATGACTTTCAGCATAAAATGCTTTAACAACTTTGATACCGTTTAAATTTTCTTGTAACAAAGCATTTAATTCGGCATTTTTTTCTTGAACTTTCAACCATATTTGTCTTAATTTTAAACGCATTCTAGCTGCAAGAAATCCAGATAAAACTAAAAATGAACATGCATATATAGCCAGTTCAAAATTTTTAATTAAAAGTAAGATTATGCTACCAAAAAACATTAAGAAGACATAAGGAGATCTTACTATGCCCATTGGAATAAACATCCTTATTCCTTCTATATCTACTATTACTTTGGACATCATTTCTCCGGTATGTGTTTTATCATGAAAATAAAAATCCAGTTTTTGTGTCTTGTCATATAGTTGATCTCTTAGTACTTTAGAAACTTTAAATGATAAAGCTTCACCAAAATAGTTTTGCCCATAGGAAAATGCACCTCTTGTGCAACCTAATGAAAATAAGATAATTAAAAGGAAAGTGAGGTTAAGAGATTTGTAAATTGATTCATTGGTTGAATTGGGATCAATTCTATCCACAATACCGCCAAGTAATTCAGGGATGAGAAGATAACTAATTACAGCACCTACGGTACAAATGTAACCAAGTATTAAATAGAGTTTGAATTTTAAAGTATAAGAAGCTATTCTTAGTAAAATATTCATGTTGAAGCAGTTAATTTTTTTAACTTTTGATCTTAGAATATCTTAGGCTTATGAATATTTTTTTCAATACACAAACGCATAAATTAAAGACAAAATTATAAAAATTAGGAGTAAATAATGACAAACCTTGATATTAAAGAATTAATTAAAATACCTTATTCTTGTTCTCCGACATCATCGGGAGATAATAAAAGAATTGCTTATTTAAATAATAAATCAGGAACTCCCCAAGTTTGGCTTTGTGATGAAAATAATGTTCACAAACCACTCACTAATTATAAAGAAAGAGTTGCTCTGGTTTCATGGTCTCCAGATGATAAATGGATTCTTTTTAGTATAGATAAAGGTGGAGATGAAAATTTTCAAATAAAGCTTATAGATACTTCAGATTATACTAATATAATTTCTTTATCAGATGATATGTCTGTACGAAATGATTTTGGAGGATGGAGTACTGATGGAAGTACTATTGTATATTCCTCTAACAAAAGAAATGCAGCTTATTTTGATTTATATACACAGGAAATTAATGGGGAATCTAAATTGGTTTATCAAACATCAGAAGATGTTCATAGCGTTGCATTTAAAGCCTATTCTAATGATTTGAAAAAGATATTATTTACTGAAGAAAGAACGAATAGATATCAGTATTTGAAAATTCTGGATACAGAATCAGGTAATATATCTCAGCTTTCAGATAACAATTTGAACGGCGGCTTTAAGCAAGCAATTTTTTCTGATGAAGATGATGAAATTATTATAATCACTAATGAAGGCAAGGATTTTTCTGGTATAGCCAAATTAAATTTAAAATCTAATAATCTGAGGTATATTTATTTAGAAGATCATGAGGCGGAATATTTTAAAATGGATTCTGAAAATAATCGATTAATATTTTATATTAATGATCGAGGATATTCAAAATTGGGAATATTAAATTTATTAAATGATGATTCTGAAATTTTAGATAATCCGTATGAAGTTACTTTTATGGAGCCAGGATGGGCTTGGGGATTATGTATATTGGATGAATCAAATTTGTTATTTACTATTAATTCAACAAACCAAAATGCAGAAATTATCAAGTTTAATTTAGATACTCAAAAATACGAGTTTTTTAATAGATCCTATGAAGGGGGTATTGAATTAGGAAAATTACCAAAACCTACATTGTATTCTTATAAAACTTTTGACAACAGAGATATCCCATTCTTTTTTCTTAAGCCAGATAATTTTAAGCAGGGAGAAGGGAATCCTATTTTGATACTTATACATGGCGGGCCAGAGGGACAGGAAAGACCAACATTTAAACCCGAATTACAGTATTTGGTAAATCAGGGGATAGGTATTTTATTACCTAACGTTAGAGGAAGCGGAGGATATGGTGAATCATATGGCCACCTGGACGACACATACAAAAGAATGGATTCAGTTAAAGATATTGAATATTTATGGAAGTGGGTTGTAGAATCAGGATGGGCATCCAAGGATAAAATTGCAGTGATGGGAGGAAGTTATGGTGGATTCATGACTCTTTCATGTATAACTGTTTACCCTGATTTATGGGCTGCAGCAGTAGAATTATACGGAATGGTCAATATGGTGACATTTTTTGAACATACAGCGTCTTATAGAGCTCAACATCGAGCATATGAATATGGAGATCCAATTAAGGATCGTAAATTGTTAGAAGATATTTCGGCAATACATAAAATTGATCAAATTGTTACTCCGTTATTAGTTTTACATGGGGATGAAGATCCAAGAGTTCCGATGTATGAAACCGAACAGCTTGTTAGTGAAATGAAAGAAGCAGGAAAACTGGTTGAATTTGTGAGATTTTTAGATGAAGGGCATGGTTTTGTAAAAGAACCGAACAGAATAAAAGCTTACACTTCAATTGCAGAATTTTTAACTAAATATCTACTTTAATAAATATTTTGATGCAAGACAATATTTTTTGCATTTATGAAGCTGATTTAAAAGATTCTGAATGGCTTGATAAATTTGAAAATAATATTTTTATAAATATTCTTATGATTATTTATAAAAATATTTTGAAATCTTACAAGAATAATGATTATTTTATTTTCATAGGATTTTTAAATGATTTAAAAATTGGATACATAGTATGTCATACTATTCATGATGAATTCAATATATATAATTTGGCTATACTAGAGAAATATAGAAATAAAGGATTTGCCAGCAAATTATTGCGATATGCTTTTGAACATTTGAGTAGGGATATAAAATCTGTTTATGCAGAGGTAAGAGCAGCAAATTTTCAAGCTTTGAGCTTATATCGAAAATTTGGGTTTATTGAACATAATATAAGAGAAAATTACTATTCATTCCCTACTGAAAATGCTATTTTAATGCAATATAAATTTCAGAGTGATTAAATAATCTTGAAATTCATTTCAAATAGAATCAAAGAAAAATCCAATGTATATTTTGGATGGTATGCTTTAGCTGGAGTAGGCTTAGTTCAACTGGTGTCTAATGCGGCAGGTAGTTTGAATTTATCTATGTTTGTAGTTCCGATGTCTGATGAATTAGGATTTTCGAGAACTTTATTTTCCGGCGCAGTTTCTTTAGGTAGTATATTTGCAGCTATTTTTTCAATTCCTTTTGGATTGTTATTCGATTTAAAAAAGACAAGACAGGTATTGATATTGAGTGTTGTATCTATGGGGATTGCTACTTTTGCAATGTCTTATGTAAGTGAATGGATATTGTTATATGTTTTGGTAACTATTACTCGAATGTTTTTTTCCACACCTATGATGGTTGGAGGCTCGATTATCATTGCAAAATGGTTTATAACTAATCGTGGTAGGGCAAATGGTATTTTATACGCTTTTCATTCAATTGGAATGGTGGTTTTCCCAGTATTAGCAGGTATATTTATTGTTCATTATGGTTGGAGGCCTGCTTGGGCATACTTAGGATTTGTAGTTATTATAATTGCATTGATACCTTCATTGATATTTATATATGAAGAACCAAGATCTTTAGGTATTAAATTAAAAAATGATGAAAAAATAAAAAATAATTTAGTCAATTTTTCATTAAGGGAAGCTGCAAGAACTAAATCTCTTTGGATTATCGCTATTGGAACTGGTGTTTTGTACTTTTTCCATTCGGGTATTAATACACATCAGGCAGCATTTTTGCAAGATAGAGATATTAGTTTAGGGCTTTCATCTTTGGTAATATCCTTTAATGCAATTTCAACAGGATTAGGCAGTATTATATGGGGGCTGATTTGCGACAGAGTTAAAATTAAATACGCATTTTCCGGGGTATTTGCCTTTTCAATGTTAGCTTTATTAACTTTGATTTATACTTTTGATGTTTATATGGCTATTTTAGCTTCGATATTTTTTGGCTTTGCTATGGGTGGAATGCTTGCGGTACCTGCAGTTGCTTATGCTAATTACTATGGAACAGATTCATTGGGGAAGATACGCGGGATTACTCATCCAGTTACTACAGCAGGAGCAGCTTCTGGTGTTATGGTTTCAGGTATTATATTTGATATTTACTCTAGTTATACATCAGCTTTCTGGATTTATTTTTTAATGTCAATTTTTATGGTGTTTTTTAGCTTGTTTTTAGATAAACCTAGAAATGAAATGAATTAGGAATCTAATTAATAATAATAATTACTAAAAATTGTTGTAAAAGAGTTTTTTATTCCTATTTAAACATTTACCAATAAGAATGAAGTTGATATAAATATGTATATACATTAGTATTACGACCTAATTTGTTTTTAACATATTAGGGTTTATAAGCCTAAAGGAGGCATAATATGAAAAATTTGAGGCGTTTCGCCCCTATATTTCTTGTTTCTGCTGTTTTGTTGTTTGCGTTAGCTTGTTCATCTGAAGAAGAAACCACGACAACTGCACCTGCAGCTGCACCTGCAGCCGCACCAGCGGCAGCACCAGCGGCAGCACCAAGCACAATAAAAGGTCCTGGTGCTAGTAAGCAAGAAAAAGGAACAATTGTTTTTGCTCAATCCACTCTACAATGCCCACATGGAGTCAACACTGTTTATTGCGGTGCTTATGATTCTGTTGCTTGGGGAATTGGTGAAGACTTATTCACATGGAGATGGAAAGATGGCGGAGGAATTAATTATGAGGCAATGCAATTAGCTGAAAGCTATACACTGTCTGATGATCTCTCTACATTGAGCATAAAAATCAGAAGCGGAGTTCAATTCCATAAAGGTTATGGAACAATGACTGCTGCTGATGTTGTTCACAGTTATAATAAAACAAACCCAATGATTACCCCGCACAGTATTGCTCCAAGTGCTGCAAACTTCGCATCACTTTTTGGTAAAAATCCAGCTGTAGCAGATGGTTCAAATGTAAATTTTGTATTTGAAAACTTTGATGTTGCATGGGTAAATAACCTGATGAATACAGGTGGTTTCGTTGGTGTTGTGATTCATTCTAAGAAAGCTTTTGATGAGCATGATGAAACTTGGGCAAAAACAAATGTTATTGCTACAGGTCCATACGAAGTTGAAAGCTGGGTTAGAGATGACACAGCAGTATTTATTGCTTGGGATGGGCATTGGGAATTCCCTGCTCCTCAGGCAAGAAAAGTTATTGTAAAAGCTGTACCTCAGAACGAGGTAAGAATTGCTGGAATGCAAACTGGTGAAATTGATGCTACAGAGTTAGCTCTTAAAAGTGTACCAGAAATGAAAGCAGCTGGTTTTGCAACCACAACTGCTGGTAATGCAAACCAATTCAGTTTTTACTTTTCTGGAAATATGTGGGAATCTGTTCATGCTGGAACTGGTGCTAAGTTAGATATAGCTGGCAGTGGTGTTTATGCAAGAGAAATTCCTTGGATTGGTAACCCTTTCAGTCCTGATGATAGTAATAACCCTGATGGAATGGATGACATGGAACAAGCAAGATTGGTTAGATGGGCTGTTGCTACATCTATAGACCGAGATATGATTAACTCAGAGTTACTTGGCGGTCTTGGTACTCCAAACTATGTTGCATTTATTGATCCTGAAAATGAACATAATAAACCAGAATGGAATATAGCTTATGATCCACAGGGATCAGTGGCTAACATTGAAAAAGCTGGTTATACAAAGAAAGGTAACTATTTCTTTGAAATGCCTATTTTCGTACCTAGCGGAAGCAATGGTGGATTAGGTGAAGAAATAGCTGATGCTGTTGGTGGATATATGGAAGCAATTGGACTTAAAACTGCCGTGCTAAAATATCCTTATGCAGTTCACAGACCTGGTTTGGTAGGAAGAACAAGTACTGTTCCAATTCTATATTCAGATGATGACGGACAGTCAGTATATCCTCATGATAAACCAAAAGGATTGGTTAACAGTAGTTTAACTAGAGGTGGTTATTGTGTATGTTTTGAAACACCTACAATAGCTGATCTTTACAAAAGAGCTGCTAAAGAACCAGATCTAGCTAAAAGATTAGATTTAGCTGATCAGTTTATAGCACATGTACATTACTGGGCATTACAGCCTGGCGTTGTTGCTCTTCCTCAGTTAACAACTTATAACCCTAATGTTATAAGTGAGTGGACAATGGAGCCTACTCCATTTGGAACTGCTACATTCGCAAACATTAAATTAAAATAAAACTATAAACCTTAATAGTTAGAATAAAGAAAGGGAATCTAATAATTAGATTCCCTTTCTTTTTTTGTAAAAATATCTTGACTCTTAAAATATTTTCTATAAACTATCAACTTATATATTAATTCTTAAACAGTAATACCTAGTGGCACATTTTTTATTTAGAAGACTGTATTTTGCAATATTTTCAATGTTTGCAGCAACAATTATAGTTTTTTGTATGTCTAGATTAATTGGAGATCCTTTACTACTTTATGCTCAAGCTGGTGGTTATGGTATGCCTCCTGAACAAAAAGAATACCTAAGACAGTATTTAGGATTAGATAAACCACTTATTGTGCAATATTTTGTTTGGATATGGAATGCTATGCAAGGAGATCTAGGGAAGAGCTTGCTGGACAGAACACCTGTATCTACAATGATATGGGAAAAACTGCCTGCGACTGCATATCTGGCTGGAACTGCATGGCTCTTTGCGATTATTACAGGAGTTCCTCTAGGGATTATTTCATCTATTAAACGTGGTGGATTTATTGATTATATTGCCAGAGGGTTTGCTCTTTTTGGACAAGCTTTACCAACATTTTGGATAGCTATAGTCGCTATATTAATTTTTGCAGTACAACTCGATTGGTTACCAGCGTTTGGCATGGCGGAATCTGGAGAATCTTTTTGGGCAAAAACGAAGCACTTCATTTTACCTACAATAACTTTAGGATGGGGTGGATCAGCTACTTATACAAGATTAACTCGCTCTGCCATGTTAGAGATTATGGATTCTGAATTTATTAAATTAGCTAGGGCTAAAGGTGTTAGTACGACAAGAGTTATATGGAAACATGCTTTTAGAAATGCTCTTATTCCCCCTATTACTTATTCTGCTTTATTTTTGGCTGGCTTTATAACTGGTGCTACCGTTGTTGAATTAGTTTTTTCATGGCCTGGGATTGGCAGATTGGCAATACAGGCAGTCGTCAATAACGACTTTGCATTATTAACAGGTACTGTATTATTTTTCTCAGCTGCTTATTTGTTTTTTGCATTTATGGCAGATGTTTTGTATGGATTTGCTGATCCAAGGATAAGGTATGATTAAATGAATAAAGCAATATCAGTATTAAATAAAATTAACCTTGGCAAAATATGGAGTGCTATCAGAAGATGGCCAATTATTCCAGTAGCAATATTGTCTATTTTACTTTTTACTGGAATCTTTGCTCCACTTCTTGCCCCTCAATCACCTACTGCACAAACATTAAAATTAAGAAATGCCCCGCCTTCATGGATGGAAAATGGAACCCCAGGTAAATTTTTGGGAGCTGATCATGTTGGGCGTGATGTTTTTAGTAGAATTATTCATGGAGCAAGGATTTCACTTTTTGTGGTTATTATTTCTTTGACTAGCGGATTATTGGTAGGTTCATCTTTAGGTTTAATTGCAGGTTATGCCGGTGGATTTATTGATGAATTTATTATG
>Ga0208113_1000464_pt1 | contig 20233 bp, 18 predicted proteins | sample Knorr_S7_td_NADW_FD_185598 | JGI IMG/M metagenome (GOLD analysis project Ga0208113, IMG submission 185598) | Marine microbial communities from Southern Atlantic Ocean transect - Knorr_S7_td_NADW_ad_2505m_LV_A (SPAdes) (version 2) | ecosystem: Environmental > Aquatic > Marine > Oceanic | place...
TTCACTTTTTAGTTAAGAGACCGCTGGCCGGGCGCGGCGTACCCTGCCAGAAACTCATTTCACAGGAGATTTCACGTGCCCTTCGATCTAGTAATTCGCGGCGGAACAGTTGTCGATGGCACGGGCAGGCCTGGGTTCGGGGCCGACGTTGGCATTAGTGGCAGGCAGATAACTGCGGTCGGCGACATCCCGACCTCCACGAGCGAAAACGCCAGGATCATCGACGCTGAAGGACTACACATCTCGCCCGGCTTCATCGACGTCCACTCTCACGCCGATGGAGCCCTGCTGATCGACGGCCAGCACGCAAGCGGCATCCGGCAGGGGGTCACTACCGAGATCATCGCCCCCGACGGCCTCACCCTCGCACCGCTCTCTTCCGAAAACTACCGCATGTACCGCTGGTACCTGTCGGGAATTCTCGGCCTCCCGCCCGAAGATCTCGACATGTCGTCTATCGAGGCGGCCAGGGCCAACTACCACCGCAACACATCGTGCAACGTGGCGACATTTGCCGGTCACGGCCCGATCCGGGTCGGGGCAGCTGGCATGCAGGACGTCCCGCTTATCGGACAACGCCTCGAAACTGCAAAACAGATACTGCGCGAATCGCTGGAGCAGGGCGCGGTTGGATTTTCAACCGGGCTTTCCTACTACCCGAACAGTTTTTCGGACACCGACGAACTGTCCGCTTTGATGGAGGTTGCGGGCGAGTTCGGGCGTCCGATGTCGATTCACCTGCGCAACCACAACCCGGAACGTGGGTTCGGTGGTGGCGGCGTGACCGAGGCGATTGAGGTGGCTCGCAGGACCGGCACCAAACTCCACTTCGAACACTACCGGACCCAGCCTGAATCAGCGGGACAGGTCGCGGACATTCTCGAACCGATCGACCGCGCGAAGGCCGAGGGAATCGACATCACCCTCGAGACCTACCCGTACCCCGTCGGATCGTCGTTCCCGCAGGCGTTCTTCCCGAGCTACTTCCACGAGGGCGGCCCGGAGGAAATGCTGCGAACACTGAACGACGAAGATAAACGGGCCGAGCTGATCTCACGGATGCAGGAGGTCGGCTACGGCAGGCCGAGCGGGAACATGTGGACGCACATCGGCTCCGACCGCAACAAGCACCTCGAAGGCATGCTCTTCGACGAAGTGGCTGCAGACTGGGGAGTTGGTGTCGAAGAAATGATCTGCCGCGTGATGGCGGAAGAGTCGCTGACGTGCGGGTTCCGCGGCACACCGCCAACGAGTGTCAAAGTGTGGCGACAGGTCGAGGAAGACGTTATGGAGTTGATGTCACGACCTGACTACATGGTGGGTTCCGATTCGATTCCAGTCGGCGGAATGCCGCACCCCCGCGCCTACGGCTGTTTCGTTCGCGTTCTGGGACGATTGCGACGCCGTTACAACTACCCGGTCGAGCAGGTCGTCCAGCGCCTGACGCAGAATCCGGCCGAAAGGTTCGGACTCACCGATCGGGGCGTGATCGCCGAGGGCAAGTTTGCCGACCTCGTGATTTTCGACGCAGAGCGCGTTATCGACCGCTCTTCCTTCGAAGACCCGCAAGTTCACCCGGAAGGTGTGCCCTGGGTGCTGGTCAACGGTCAGATAGCGGTTGAAAACGAGGCCGTGACGGGCGTGCTGGCCGGCGAAGCAATTCCGTAGCTGCAGCCGCGTGTATTGGCCCGGCACGTTGATCCTCATAAAAGCGGATCGATCCCATTGTCGGTTGCAGAAAGTTCGGGGGCTCTTCCGCATCGAGAAGGCCCACGAACGTGCTGAAAGTGCTATCGAGCGCACTCAAAACCGCCTGGCACGGCATATCGAAAGGCTCAACGACCGGGTACACGACCTGCTACGGCGACTCGCAAAGCGATGGCGCGATGCGCGGGCCGCCGCTGAAGGCTGATCACGGCGATACACCGGAACGGCCTTCAATATCAAGGGTACGCGGACGGCTCATTGCCCCTGTACCCCAGGGCGGATGCCAGACGGTATCCGCCCGCCTTTTTAACTTCGCTGAACGCCACACCGACCACACCGCCAAATCAATTTTCAACGAAACAGCCCACATAATGGCCGAGGCGTGCCACCTCAACCTGATCGGTCTGGCGGCACCCTGAAGTCAGGGACTTCCAGTGGTTCGCCGTTTCGTTTTACGTTTTCGATCGAAATCGCAAAGATACTGCTCCACGTCACCGCGTCATAGACGTCGATTGGCGGTGCGATCTCGCCTGCAACGGCCCTCGCAAAGTCGTACATCACGAAGTAGTCTCCGCCACCATGACCCGCGCTTTCCGCCTCTTCGCCCAGCTCTTTCCAGTACGGATGCTCGTACTCGTCAGCCAGCTCCCACAACGACTGCCACTGCGCACGCGGTCCGTTATCCAGTCCACCGGGCCGGGCCTTGTCCCGATATCCAAAATTACTCGGGCTCACGCCGGGCGACACCCCGTCTATCCACGCAAGCGGGTCTTCGCCATCGAAGCGCCCTGAAATATAAGCACCGTTCGAGCCCTGCAAACTGTGCAGTGCCATGTTGTGCGGCCTGGGACTTGCCGAATCTTTTCGGAGGCAGACCACCCGGCCCTGCTCGGTCTCGATGAGCGTCGTGGCTGAATCGGTGAACTCGGTCCACGCCGCGTCTGTCGCATCGTGGTGTCCTTCGGGCAACACTGACTGAGCCCACTCCTGGCGTGCTGCCGATTTCGTAACGAACGTGGTAGTGCGGGCCAGCCGGTCGCCGCGGTTGATCCCCAGCCACTGCGCGATCGGGCCCAGCGAGTGGGTCGGGTAGCCGTTTCCGCGCGATGACTGGGTGTTCCCAGTCGCGCCAGTCACCTCGCCGCCGCCCCGCCAGGTGCGTGTGAGGTCAGAGTTGAACATCAGGTCGCGGCAGTCATGGATATACGCGCCCTCGGCGTAGGTCAACTCGCCAAACACACCCTGCTCGGCCATGTTGCGGACCATCATCGCTTCACGCCGATAGCAGTAGTTCTCGGCCATCATGTACGTCAGCCCCGTCTTCTCGACCGTCTCGACCAGTGCGTAACACTCTTCGAGAGTCGTGGCCGCAATCACCTCGGAAAGAACGTGCTTACCGGCATTCAACGCGGTTAGCGCCTGGTTGGCATGCAGCAGCATTGGCGTTGCGATGAACACGGCGTCGATTTCGGGGTCTTCGACGAGGTCTTCGAACGCAGAATATGCCTTGAGCTCTGGTCGGCCCTCATTCCACTCGGCCCTGACCTGGTCCGACGGATCGCAGACAGCGACCAGTTCGATCTGCCCTTCGAGGCCGCCCAGCACCTGGTCGAAGCGCGCTCCCCTGTTACCTCCGGCAACGGCCATTCTGATAGTCATGGATGTACCTGCCTGACTTGATTCGCCGTGGGAATCATCGGAAACAATTTAATCGGGATTGCCTGGCCGTTTCAGTCCGACCTCCGCGGCCGTTGCGGTATCCCCGCCGCTTACGACTGTTTGATCAGTTCGATCCTAATTCCGCCCGGGGCCGCAATGAACGCGATCGCACCGCCCGCGGCATTCGGTATCGGCCCCTCTTTCAGCTCTGCTCCAAGACCCTGAAGTCGTTCCAGGTCGGCATCCATATCGTCGGTGTCAAAACCAAAATGCTCCAGACCGTAGTGGGGCTCGGCATCTGCCGGACCCAACGTCTCTCCCGTCCGTTCACCCGAGATATTGATCGTCAGGCCACCCTCGGTCATAGTCTTGATGAAGCGGTCACCTACGGAACGCACGTCGTCGGCAACGATCTCAACGTTGAATGCTTCCACGAACCAGTCGGCCGTTGCCTTCGGATCACTCGACTTCAGGTGGATGTGGTTGACGATGAACGGCATTTTGTTTTACCTATGGTGGTTCGTGAAGAAGATAACTGATTGAAAAGTGCCCGCCGAGGCTACGTTCAAAGGAAACGAGCGTCAACACGAAATCCATGGGTCGCCCTGAACATCCCCCCGCTCGTCACTATACTTCGGCCGAGACGGCGTGTAGTAGCAGGCGAGTGACGACGGAGTCGGCAATTGTTCGAGATACGCCAGATTCGACAGGACGACGCGTCGGTAGTACGTGTGCTCGATGCAAGCATCCAGGGTGATGATCACTCGGCGACATGGAACACGTACGTCGAACGCCTGCTCTCGATCATCGAACTCGATTGGCTCCAGTATCCACCGTGGGGCTGCTTTGTTGCTGAAGACGAATCGGGCCTTGTCGGATTTCTGCTCTCCGAGCGGCAGACCACCGCATACGGCCTGCCACCTGGCGCTTGAATAGTTGCCATGGCGGTCGAGCCGTCGAAACGGCGCCTGGGCATCGGCAGGCAGCTCGTCGACGCCCTCGAAGCGCAGGCCCGCAGCGAGGGTATTGAACAGATTTACTCTGTGTTGCTCGCCGAAGATGAGCGAGACTCCACGTTCCTTAAAAAATCGGGGTTCAGCGCTTCCGAACTGAAGATCTACGCCAAACGCCTTTAGGTGGGCTGGTCGGCCTCTATCTGGCAGCCGAGATCAGCCGCGCGTTTGCGGGAACGAGCATTTTCACTTTCGAAACCACGCGGCGGGCGTTTTCGGCCATGTAACCCGTGAGCAATTCCGACGCCGCACCACTCGCGCCATTTCCGATCAACTCCCGGCCCTTTTTAGCCATCTCATATGCCGACTCGAACAGCTCGTTTTGCAGAACCAGAAGCCCGGACCGGATTTCCGCCCGCATCTCCGGACCAGCCTGCAGTCCGTAGTGAGTCAGCCGGTAAAAATCCCACCACGGGCTATCGTCGCTGGGCGTTTCTCGGGCCACCGACAGTGAATTGGGTAAGTCGCCCTCAATGAATATCGGCATAAACACGGTCATGCAGGGCGAGTACATGCCGCACCAGTAGACCGGCAGCCGTTCGTCGGTCGCACAGAGATCGGCGACAAGGCTCGCGGTGGACGCCCCCTTCGATTCGCCGGTGGTCCTGTGGACGCAAATGGAAGTGTCACCCGCCACGTCGGTAACGTGCGGCTCGTCGGGGTTCTGACTGTCAGAGTGGTCGGTCAACACACCGGCCAGTGAACGGACATCCAGCCGACCGGCCCCTGCGCCAAGCATCGCCTCTGAACGACACTGGCGCGCAATGCCACTGGCAGACGTACCGACATCGGCAAATGCCTTCGCAAAATCAAAACTTTCGCCAAGTCCCATCTCAAACAGGCCCAGTCGCGTCGCTAGCGACTTCGCGCCCAGAGACACACTCTCGGCATCTTTCCCGATCTGGCCGACATTGGAAATCGAGGTAAATTCCTCGACCCGCTTCACCGCCCAGTCATGGCCCACGCATTCGACCACGTAGGCAGAAGCCGGGTCGGCAACCAGGTAGATATTGTCGTAGGTTCTCACCCTCGCGCCGTTGACAAATTTTCCCTGCCCGAACGCGCCCACAAGCCCGGTAATCACGTCGACGGCTTCCGCTGCCGACCGCGATCGCTCAAGCGCCAGTCTCAACACTTCCATACCGACCAGCTTCGGCTCGTCCACCGCCGGTAGCCGCGACGGCAGCGCTTCATTTCCAATCACTACCTGATACTCGTTGAAGCCATGCTCGTAGCCGGTACACCAGTACGGTTTTGACCCGACATGCCGGTAGGTGTGCCCCAGCTGTGGCACATCGACGAACTGCGCCCCGGCGTGGCCTCCACTGTGATCTGCCGCCGCAACCATCACCAGCGGCTGCGCCTCTTCCTGTGGCCGATCGCTGTTCTTCGCAAATACGGTATTCCCGCCGCGTGTTGAGGGAGCCAGAGCGACCATCGTGTCGCACGATTCCTGCCAGTTGTTGGCGGCATTGCTGTTTGCGTTCATCTCGGTGACACCTATCGAGGTTCGTCGCGTGTTCTCCAAAAATCTCCCGGCTCGCGGGCTCTGGCGGAATCTTACATGCGCGCGTAGCGGTGAATCGCCTCCCTGACCGAGAATAATCACCTCCACCGCCCGGAAAACCGGTAACCTTCGCCCGCAGTTCTGTTTTCGTTTATGGTTTTGCTCCTGGTGCGTGTTTGCACGGATCTCGGAGGCGATTTTCTGATGGCTGGTAAGAAGGTTCTCGTTCTGGGCGGTGGTTTCGGTGGGGTGCAGGCAGCGATTAGCACACGTGCCGCACTGGACTCCGATCACAAAGTGACGATCGTCGATCGAAACCGCATGCCGCACCTGTGCGGCATGAACCCGTTGCTGATAGTCGGTGAACGCGAAACCGACAAAACGGGAAGGTCGCTGGGAAGGCTCGCCAACCGGGGAATCAAGTTCGTTGAAGCGAATATCGACCTGATCGATACCGACGCCCAGAATGTTGCCACTTCAGCCGGCACCCTCGATTATGACTACCTCGTTGTCGCCCTCGGTGCCGCTTACGACTGGGACGCCGTCCCCGGAGCGCGCGACGCCTACTCGTTCTATGATTTCGACTACGCACGGCAACTACGCAGACGCCTGAGTAGGTTGAAGCGCGGCAAAATCGTGCTGGCCGCTTCTAAACCCCCTTACAAGTGCCCGCCCGCGCCGTTTGAAACGGCGATGATCATCAACTGGTGGGCGCGAAAGAAGGGGATTCGCAAAAACATCGACATCTCCGTCTACATCCCCGAGCCGGGTCCGCTGGGCGTTGCAGGAAAAGAAGCTTCGATGCGGGTAAGGAGCGCACTCGATCAGCGCGGGATCGAGTTGATTACAGCAGCTGGGGTAACCGAAGTTTCAACCGATGGGCGCGAGGCTTCGTTCACCGATGGCAGCTCTACATCTGCCAGCATTATCGCCACCATCCCGGTCCACCGACTCCCCGATATCGTTGTGGCCTCGGGCATCGCAAATGGCAAGCCCTGGGTTTCGGTGGACAGGGCGACGCTCGAAACCTCAACCGCCAACGTTTTTGCAATTGGCGATGTTAATGTCGTCCCCTCCGGTGATTTCGCCATCCCAAAGGCCGGTGTATTCGCGGCTGGGCAGGGCACCAAAGTCGGCGAGGTGATAGCCAGTCGAGTCAACGATTCCAATGCGCCGGAGCCCTACGATGGAGTAGGTTTCTGCTTCATGGCCTACTCAGGCGGACGCGCCGCCACCGTGGGTGGAGAGTTCCTCGCAGACGGCGGCCCCGACACGGTCCTCACCGATCCGTCGGTTGCCGGCAACAGGAGCAAGGAACGCTTCGAGCGCGACTGGCGCAGCTTCAAGATTTAGCCGGCACTAATAACGACGGAAAGAGTTTGTCATGATCGCTGTGCGACGCACCTATCTCCCAAAACCCGGAACCGGTGGAAAACTGGCTGCCCTGGTGAAACAGGCGGGTGAGGCCATGAGCGCCGCGGGGTTCGAAAAACCGATTGTTTACCGAGCCTGGCATGGGGCACACGGGATGCTTCAGACCGAGCAGCGGTGGAATTCGATTGCCGACTATGAAGCGTCACGAGACGCGGTGCGCAACACTCCCGGAATAACTTCGATCTTCGACCAGATTTACCCTTTGTTGGCCGAAACCCATAACACCGAAATCTTCCAGATTACCGATTGATAGCGATGCTGGAGAAACGATCGCTCCGACGCAATTGATCCAGACCGAATCGACTTATAAATTAATAAATCGTTGCAAGGAAAAATATAATTGTCGGCACTCATCCTGCACACATTCGGAATTCTGAAGCATGCCGCGGGCCATCCTGCATCGCAGGCCTTCATGCCAGACGGTACGTGTATGTCGAAAGAAACCGAGTTCGGGATTCCGCCCACGCCCACCTTCTTCGAGAAAGACATCGACAGGTATGGACTCGCGACCCTTTCCGCCTAGACCGATATCGAGTCGGCTGTGGGGTTCTCGTTTCATCGGGCACATGGTGACGCGATGAAACACAGAAAAGACTGGTTCCCGCAGGGTCACTCCTGGCCGTCGTCCGTCATGTGGTGGACGGACGATCTTGCTTCAGTGGATTGGGCCGAGGCGGATTCGAGACTGGTCCAACTGAATGAAAACGGCCCTTCGCGCGATGGGCTTACGTTCCAGTCTCTGTTCTCCGCCGAAGGTGAAACCACGAAGTTGCACCAGGCCCGCGTGCAAGAATTACGCCTGGGCTGACCCGAGCGTGATCGAACGCTGTTCCGGGTCTACGACCGACTCAACTGCACGCTGTCGATTCACCTCTTCGTGCCCACAACCTCGACCTGCGTAAAGGCGAAGAAGGCACCGGGCGCCCGCATCCAGTCGAGCCAACCCTGCGAGATTTCGGCAAGTTCGCCTTCGGTCGCTATGCCGTACTCGAGCGCACGGGTCGCGAGGTCGGAGTGGAGTATCCGCTCTGCCCACTGTTCACCCCACCACTTTAAGCCGGCTTCATCGGAAAACGACCACGTCGAGGTCGTCACTACGAGATCGGAAAACCCGACGTCGCCAAACCACTGTTTCAGGTTCCGACCGGCGTTGGCGTCGCCGCCATTTCGATCGGTAACCTGCCTGTACACATCGATAAAACGGGTCAGCCGATCGTCTTTCGGCCATATCGCGGTAGTGCCCCAGTCGACCTCCCGCACTCCGCAAATCCCGTCCGGAACGAGCACGCGCCTGATCTCGTTTAGCGCCCTTACAGGCTCCGAAAGGTGCTGTAACACCTGGTGGGCATATGCAGCGTCGAAGCTTTCGGACGCATAACCGGTCTCGTAAATGCTGTTCACCTCGAACGAAACGTTTTCGACGTGCCGCACGGTCGCCGTCGACCGCGCCTGCTCGATCACCTGGGCAGAGCTGTCGATACCCACAACCGACCCGTCTGGCATCAGGTGTTCGGCCAGGTCGATCGTGATAGTTCCGGGACCACAGCCGAAGTCGAGCAGACGGGCGGGCGACTTCAACAGCGGCAAGATGAACGCCGCGGCCTCGTTGGCGCGCCTGACTGCGTGGGCAGAAACTACCGAAGAGTGGTAGCCGTGTGTGTATTTTTCGCCCGTGTTGCCCGGATCGGCCATTAAACCCTCAACAATTATCGTTCGCTCGCATGGTAAGCCTTCCACTCCGCGGGCACATCGGCCGGGGCAATCGTGCGTTGTTCGTCGGCACTCATGATCGTTGCGAGCGTTGCGGCCAGTTCCGATCTACCGTCTTCGCCCGAGTAACGAACGGGGTTGCCAGTGAGGATCGAATCGACCCAGTGCTGAAGTGCCGCCTGGTGTGAGGAATCGTAGTAGTTGTTATTCGATATCCAGACCCGGTCCGTCGTGTTCTCCCGGTCGATCACCCGAGTGTGACCGTCCCGATACAGAACAACCGCTGGAGGCTGCCTCATCCCGGGCGCGGCTCCCCCGCCTTCCCCGTAGACCACCAGGGTGCCTTTCGTTCCGTGCACAGTGGTTACGAACCCCACTTCACTTACCGCTTCCTGACTCGACTCGACCTGGTTCCAAGCGCTGTCGATCCCGCCTTCGAAACTCCATGCGACCGAAGTTATGGCCTGCCCGGTAGGTGCACCGGTCCCGGAAACCTGTTCGCTTGCCGTCGTACCTATCTGTGAATGGGCGGTTATCGCCGTGACTTCAGCGCCTGAAGCAAGATACCGGGCCGTGGCGAAAAAGTGTGGTGCATGGTCCATGATCCACGGAAAACGCCCGCCACCCGACAACGCCGGGTCGACCCTCCACGGTGCACTCGCTTCGTGGCTGAGCCCGTCGAGCCTGCTGGTTTCTTCACGGCGCATCATCCACGGCCCCTTGGTCTCGCGAATGTGCAGTACATCGCCGATGTCGCCATTTTCGATCGCAGCCCGCGCAGCAACGATCGGGTGGTGGAAAACGTAGCTCTCGCCCACCATCAGGGTCGTGCCGAATTGCTCGTGGAACAAGATCATTGCATTTGCCTGCTCTAGCGACTGCGCCATCGGTTTTTCGCAGTAGACATGCTTGCCGGCCCTTGCCGCCGCCATAGTCTGTCCGGAATGCAAATACGGCGGCGTTACAAGGTCAACAGCATCGACTGCAGGGTCTGCGAGCACTTCTTCAAATGACGTGAACGCCTTTGCGCCCAGTCGATCTGCCAGCAGGTCGATAGTCGTGGCGTCGATGTCACAGACGGCATACAGGTGCGCGCCGGGAATCGCGGCCAGGCCGTTCAGATGTGCGGGCGCTGCAACCTTGCCGGTCGCCCCGATCAGAGCGACGTTGAGGTGGTCGGGTGTCATGTATAGGAAGGGATTTACCTGTTCTCCCTCCCTAAGAGAGAGGCGGGTGCCCTCTGGGCGCGAGGGTGGGTAGAAGTGTTCACTAGAGCATTCAGTCTAAACACTCAAGGCTTTCACCCACACCCTTCCCCTCTCCCTTTTAAGGAGAGGGGAATCACCCGCCGCGGGTTGCCAGCAACTGCATCGCCTTTGCTACATCGACCACCCACGGGCCGGCCATGCTGAGGGTTGCATAAATGTTCTGAACGGGCAGAATCTCCACCTCGCGCTCGCCGTCCAGGGCGATGGTACCGGGGTGCAGGTCTATCTCGATCTTCTCGCCCGGGGCGATCTTCCGCCAGTCGGCAATCTTCACTTCGGAAACCGTACCCGGCGCTATCGGTGCTGTAACCGTCGTGGCGTTTGGCCCGGGTTCCCCTGCCAGCCGGACGTACAGTCCGCACTCCTCGTCTATCGATACCGGAGCGAGCCTCGACCCGATCGAGGAAAGACCGATGCTCGCTGGTTCGGCACGTGTCAGAAACATCGCTTGGAGCGAACTCGTGTCCCAGACCGCCCTTGCTCCGATGAACATCTGCTTCGTGACTGCCACATCGACAAGTGCGGTATCACGAAGCTCGTCGTCAATAAATATATCGATCCGTTTTGAACGTCGGCAGACCTCTCCGCGCTCCAGTGCCCCTGAGGCGAGGGCGCCTGCGGCAATGCCGGCCAGAGTTCCTTCGATGTTTGATGGAAATACGTTGTTCGTCCCGGTCGAAATCGGAACCAGCGGCACCTCGCCGCAGCCCTTGGCAACCACCCGATTCGTACCATCTCCCCCCAGTGTCACGATGCAATCGACTCCCTGCTCGGCCATCGCCCGGGCGGCGTTCGTCGAAGCGCCCTGGTGGTCGGCAACCGGCATTTCGACATAGTCGAGCTTGATCTTGTTTTCGACGTCGCGAGACGCGGGGCGGGCAAGTCCGGAGTGGTCGGGCATTATCAGGATGCGGTCGACACCGGCCGAAACGATCCCGGCGAAGACCCGGCGGAGAATGTTGGCCTTTTCCTGATTGGAAACGACCCTTCCGGCCGCCACGAGTCTGCGAATGTCTTTTCCGGCGGCCGGATTGGCAATGATCCCAACGGTACTCATGTTGCGGTATTGCTCACGTTCGTACGGCTGCCCCGTAGAGCCCGTGTGTCGTGCTGGTGCGCCTCGCACCTGGGGGCTGCGCGCTTCCCCCTGCTTCGGGAAGGGGTTAGAGGGCCGCGTCGCAGACATGAGAGCCCAAGCAATCCGATTGCGCCCGGCTCAGACGTAGATTGCGACGCGCGACCAAGGACGAATGTCCGCCCGGAGCTAACGTCCAAACCCGGAGCCCAACCCACGCCCAACACCCTGCTCTGTCCCCCTCCCTCAGGAGGGGCTAGCGGAGGGTAGATTGCAGCGGCGACCAAGCACGAATGTGCGCCCGAAGCAATTAACGCGCGCAACATTCAGGCCTTCATCCAGCTCGGATCGCCCAGGTATTTTGCGATCAAACGCACAAATTCTGCCGCCGGAGCGCCGTCCCACGCCCGGTGATCGAACGCCAGGTTCAGGTGACCCACCGACCGCACCACGATCTCACCATCGATCACTGCCGGGACCTCTCCAACGCTTCCAACGCCAAGAATCCCCGTCTCGGGCAAATTCAGCAGCGGGTTGAAGTCTTCAATGTCGTACGAACCGAGGTTGGTGATCGAGAAAGTGCTTCCGGTCATCTCGTCGATCGAGAGACTGTTCGCTTTCGCCTTGCGGGCCAGGTTGCGCACTTCCTGAGCGATTTCGAGCAGTGATTTCTGGTCGGCGTTCTTTATGACGGGAACAAGCAGACCTTCCGGGACCGCCATCGCAATACCCAGGTTCACCTCATCGAGAATCCTGAGCTCGTCACCAATCAGATGTGCGTTGGCGGCCGGGGTCTCTTTCAGCGCACGGGCAACTGCAGCAATGACGAGGTCCTGGTACTGGGGACGCAACTTGTGCTTTCGCCACGCACCGACGAGTTCTCGCTGGAACGCAATCGCGTCCGTTACATCGGTGTGGGTCGATAGCGTCACCGTGGGCACCGCGGCGCTCTCCGACATACGGCGGGCAATAATTCCGCGTAATCCGGCGAGCTTGATCGCCTCTTTGACCGGGACGACCGATTCCGGCAGGGGCGCACTACCGCCGGGCGCTGCCGCGGCCGGAGCACTCGCACCGGATTCCGCCGCCCGAACGTCATCTTCGGTCACTCGCCCACTGGGTCCTGTGCCGGTCACCCCGGCAAGATCAACGCCAAGTTCTTTGGCCAACCTTCGAGCGCGCGGTGTGACGATCTGCTTGCCGCCCTTCGGAGCAGTGGTGGCAGGAGCGGCTGCGGCTGGAGCAGGTGTCGCTACCGGGGCGGGCGTTGAAGCTGAGCCGAGGATGATGGCCACGTCGGGGAGGTCCGAATCCGATTCTCCGGCTTCGAGCACGTACCCGAGGACGGTACCGACATCGACTATCCGGCCCTCTTCGACATCGATTCGACCAAGCGTTCCATCGGCCGTGGCCTCGACTTCGGCGTTCACCTTGGAAGATTCGATCTCGACCAGCTGATCGCCCTTCGCAACCGGATCGCCTATGCCCTTGAGCCACTTCACGATCTCGCCATCGTTCATCCCCATGCCCCACTGGGGCAGGATGATAGGTGCAGACATATTTGACATTCTCGGGCCGGGTTGCGGGCGCAACGCTTGCCGGCAATGCCCTGCAACTTGCCACCGTTTCGGGTGAAAGGCAGAACGCTGATATTGGTATCGGAAGTCCGGCGCCGACGGTTATGTTAGCGCAGATGCAGCCCTGTTCGGCAATGGCGGCGCACGAGTCTCGAAAGCTGAACTAACGATTTATCCTTCAGCCAGCGCGAACACCAGTCCATACGAACCGCCACCGGTCGGTGTGATCCCGATCGCGACCAGATCACCGTGGTCAACTGATTTCCACCGGCTCATCACAACGTAACCGCCGGGTCCCTGCTAGGACTCCAGGACTTCGGGTAAACCACTGCTCGCTATCGTGAAATCCTTATGGGCGTCCGATGCGACCAGGAAGAATTCACCGAGAACACTTTCAGCCAGCACCGACCAGCCAGCACCCACTGCATCGTCGGGCACGTCCCGCTATATCGGTTCTTCTGAGTCGAAATATTTTTCCGGATGAAGGATTTGTTCGGAGCTACGCGGTAGATTTTCAAACGCATTGTCGACGGCTGAGAATCCACCCTCCTCGATCAATTCGAATACGAACGTGGCGCCTTCCACATATGAGAATTCAAGGCCGCGCTGGAGAAATAGGGTGCCGGGGTAATTTCTTCCTGCGCGGCGAGGGCCGATTCGAGAAGCTCGGACAACTCGCGGAAGTCGAAGTTCTGGAACATGTACTGGGTTTGCGCCGTGGTCGCATCGCCTTCGACCAGCGACGAAATCGCTATCGACATATCGTCGCTAGACTCAAGATCGGTAATCGTCTCCAGATCGAACGCTGCGTCCTGCAGTCGGTGCATGTACTCGTGCGCATAGGTGAGTTGCGCTTCGACATCGAGCGACTCGTCTCCCGACTCATCGTCGCGAAGCACGAAAAACTGCTCCTTCTCCGGGTCGTACAGACCCAGAACCTGCCCGCCGAGCATCCTTTCGTAAACCGCGGCCAGGTCGGAATCCTGAGGAATTACTCCGAGCAGTTTCAGCAGGACCGACTCGTGGGCGATCTGTTCAACGACCTCCGGGTCTTCAAACTCCTCGGCGAGCCGTTCGCGCACTCCGGCCTGGTCGACAAACATGTGCTCAACGGGCGGCGGGGTGTCTATCCCACGCAGATTTTCGATATCGCGCTCAATCGAAGACAGCAGGTCTTCCAGCGTCTGCGCGGGCTCTTCCGGGATCGCAGTTGGAGCGACCGTGGGCGTCGGGGTGGCCGGCACAGGTGTCGGAGTCGGCGGGGCGATGGTCGCGGTTGCCGTCGCAATTGCTGTTGGTGTCGGCTCCGGATCATTTGAGCAGGCGGCCAGGACAATGGCTACAGTTGCCAAACAAAGAACAGCAGGCTCGTCCGAAAACGAACGCCCCATAGGACCCTAAAACAAATGGCCCAATTGGCCGCCCAATAGACCCTAGAGAAGGGCATCGGCCAGTTCGGTGAAGTTCTGCACCGTCACATCGGGTTCGTACTGCTTTTGGGTGTCCTCGTACGGCAGATCGTAGCGATTCACATATGCCCCGCGAAATCCGCACGTCCGGGCACCCATCACGTCGAACGAGTTTGCCGAAACCATGATGAGTTCTCCCGGCTCCAGGCCGAGATTGCGCGCAGCACGGCGGTAGACGGCCGGGGAGGGCTTGAAAATGCCGACGTCCTCGACCGACATCACATCGTCGAAGTCGTATTTGATCCGGTTTTTCACCAGGTGATCGAGAAACCACGGGTTTCCGTTCGAGAGGGCGATCAGCCTGTATCGAGTTTGGAGCCGGTCGAGCGCCTCGACGCACTCAGGGAACGGCGAAAGCTGCTGCCATCCCGACATAAAGGTCTCGACCTGCGACGGCGTCGGGTCGAGCCTGTTGAGGCGCGCAACGTACACGAACGCTTTCTGGACCGTCTCTAGGTACCCCGTATGGCCGAGCTCGACCATCGAATCCTGGTACTGCTCGATCCGCTGCCGGTAACGCAACTGCTGCCACATGGCGGCCGGTTTCAGGTCTGACACACATGCATCCAGAAAAATCTTCAAATGCGGAGTCAGCGATCCGCCAAGGTCGAGCACCGTCCCGAACAGATCAAACGTAAGTGCCTTGCAGTTCTCAAAAACAGGATTCAACGCAAACTCCGGGGCGAGATTGGGCCCTTGACGTGTGAGACGAGTACCGACTGAATCGTCGAGTTGCCACCTGGCTGATATCCATTTTCGCGCCACAGTAACGGTGAACGATGCTGATGATCTGATTCTAGTGCACCATGACAACAACGCTGCGCCTGTCCTGGGACGCGAGCTTAGGCATCTACCCAGAAGGACAACCACACCAACCCCGCCGACACCCATCAATCTCCCAGTACACGTGCCCACACACCTACACGTCCAGCGTGCGCTTTACGGCTGCGACGATCTTTTCGGTGTTCGGGTACACGAGCTTCTCGAGGGCTGGCGTATAAGGAATGTGGACCTGTTCAGAGGCAACTTTCTGGATTGGCGCCTGCAGGTCCCAGAACCCCTCTTCAGCAACGATCGAAGCAATCTCTGAAGCTGCGCTGCACACCTTGGGGGCAGGGTCGGCAATCACCAGCCTCCCGGTCTTCTCAACCGATTTCAGCACCGTTGCCTTGTCGAACGGAACCAGCGTGCGTGGGTCGATCACCTCAATGGAAATGCCCTCCTGCGCAAGCTGGTCGGCAGCTGCCACGGCATGGTTTACCGATGCCGCAATGCCCACGATCGTGCAGTCGGTCCCTTCCCGAACGACCCTGGCCTCGCCAAACGGAACGATCAGTTCACCGAGCGGGAGTTCCGAATCGTCCGGCACCTCGCCGCGCATCCCGAACAGCGTCCCATCCTCGAATACGATGCACGGGTCGTCGTCCCTGATTGCCGACTTTAGAAGGCCCTTCATGTCGGCCGGGTTCGACGGGATAATGATCTTGAAACCGGGCATGTTCATGAACATCGGGTAAGAGCGGTCGGAGTGGTGAGCTGCCGAACCGCCGCCATAGAACATCGTCGCCCGGTAGACCACGGGCAGAGTCGCCTGACCACCGAACATGTAACGCATCTTGGCCGCCTGGCTAATGAGCTGGTCCATGCCTACCCACATGAAGCTGGTCAGCGTCTCCACGACCGGTCGCATGCCCACAAGCGAGGCCCCAACAGCCGCCCCGAAAAACCCGTTCTCCGACAGCGGAGTGTCGAGCACCCGTTTTTCGCCAAATTCGCCCAGCAGGTTCGCGGTGGCGCCGTAAACGGCTAGGCGAATGTCCTCACCCATGATGAACACGCTCTCGTCGCGTCGCATCTCCTCGGCGATTGCCTGGTTGATTGCTTCGATAAATACGGTCTGCGCCATTTTGATTGGTTACCTGTGGTGTGAGAAAACGTCGTTGATTTTTTGAAATAGACCCCGGACGAGAGTTGCTACGGCTGAGGGATTGGATTGGCCCACATGTCTTCATACAGGTCCGCTTCCTCAGGGAACGGGCTGTTGCGGGCAAAGTCGACTGCCCTGTCAACCTCCTGCTGCGTCTCGGCGTTCACGGCATCGCACTCCTCACGGCTTGTGATGCCCTGCGAGATCAACCGATCTTCGTGGATCACTATCGGGTCGCGCTGACGCCAGCTGTCGATCTCTTCCTCGGTCCGGTACTCGCCCCTGCGCACGCGCCCCAGTCCCAGCGAATGCTCCTCGAACCTGTAAGTGAGACCCTCGATGAGCGTCGGGCCTTCTCCGGCCCTCGCCCTGCGCACTGCCTCGACAGTCGCCTCGTACATTGCGATAGCGTCCTGCCCGTCGATGAGCAGTCCCGGCATGTTGTAGGCGGAAGCGCGGTCGGAAACATGCTCGACCGAAACCGTTGTTGCATACGAAGTCGTGACGGCATACTGGTTGTTCTCACACACGAAAATAACAGGGAGGCTCCAGATCGACGCGAGGTTCATCGACTCGTGCAGCGCTCCCTGGTTAGATGCGCCATCGCCGAAGAACACCAGCGACACGAAGTTTTCGTCCCTGATTTTTGCCGCGAGCGCCGCGCCCACTGCTACCGGGACCGACGACCCGAGAATTCCCGACTCACCGAGAATTCCGATCGAGAAGTCGGCAAGGTGCATCGAACCGCCCTTGCCCTTGCAGTAGCCGTCCACACGGCCGTAGAGCTCCGCCATGGCCTTGTCGACCCGGCCCCCCTTGGCAATTGGGTGTCCGTGCGATCGGTGGTTGCCTGCGATGTAGTCGGTATCGTTGAGCGCGGCACAGGCACCGACGGCCACCGCTTCCTCGCCGATATACGGGTGGGCGGCCCCGGTAAATTCGCCTGCAGAGTGGACCTCTATCACCTTCAATTCGAAGTTTCGAATCATCCACATGCGGCGAAGCATCTGCATCAGCGTATCGCGGTCAATATCCACGTTGTTTTACCTCTCGGGTCTGTCCAGAAAAAACCAGCGCCCATTGCCATTTGCAGCAGGAGCGACTTAGTTCGGTGCCAATCACAAATTCCGGGGAAACAACATGTTCGGGGGAACAGTAAATATCGCCAGATTTGCGAGATTATAGACCTGCCAGAATCACACGTGTGACTTGTGCACGACGGTTCGCCTACGCAATCGCCGCATAACCGATACCAGATATCGCGGCCATGTTCAGCCCGACCGCCAGCATGTACCTGGCGATGAACGACCGTTTAGAAGTCTTGTGCCTGAACCTGCGCATTGCCCAGATGCCACCGGGCCACCCGCCAACTAGTGCCCAAACTAAAAGTGTCTCCTCGCGAATCCGCCTATGCCCCTTCGACGCCCGGCGCTTGTCCCACCAGATCGCGATTACCGAGACGACGTTCACCGCGGTGAGAATTCCCAGCGCAATCACGCCGTACTGAAGATCTGATAAACCCATGTTCGAACTCTTGCCTTCGAAATTGTCAGGCTGCACAAAAAAATCTGACCGATTTTTGTACTGGGCGCAAACTGAGCGGAGAGACCCAGAAAATGGTATTATGAAGGTAGTGTTTGCAGTTTACGCAAACGTACGCGAATCAATCCCGGTTCGGCCTCAGTTTTCCTGCTCCTGACAGGCGCGACACAAAAGCTCGAGTTGTGTTCGGGTCGGCAGTACAAAAACCGATTTCAGTCCGGGCTGAATCCGCAAATCACACCCCATGACAAGGACCACGCATGGCAACGCGAAAAAACGGTAGCCCTAAGAAAACTGCCGGCTCCGCGAAATACAACGCCGACGATATCACCGTGATGGAGGGCCTTGAGGCCGTCCGCAAGCGACCGGGCATGTACATCGGTACGACCGGTCCTGAAGGCGTGTTCCACCTTGTGCGCGAAATCGTCGACAACAGCGTCGATGAAGCGATGGCCGGGTTCGCAACCCGAATCGATGTAACGATTCACCGGGACGGATCCGTAACGGTCGTCGACGATGGCCGCGGGATTCCTGTCGACATGCACAAGAAGACCGGCCTTTCCGCGCTGGAAACGGTTATGACAACCCTCCATGCCGGAGGTAAATTCGGAGACAAGGGTTACCAGGTGTCGGGTGGTCTGCACGGAGTTGGCGTCTCATTGGTCAACGCACTTTCCGTTTGGACCGAAGTCGAAGTACGGCGCAGAAAAACAGTCAATACGCAACGGTACGAGCGCGGCAAGACCGTTAGCGAAGTAGAGGTCCGTGATCAAACCAGGGATGATACGCCGGGCACCGGAACGACCGTCTCATGGATGCCGGACTACGAGATATTCCCTGTGATCGAATACGAATGGGACGAGATTTCGGGCCGCTTCAAGGAAATGGCCTATCTGAACCAGGGCCTGACAATTCATCTGAAGTCGGACTGGCACGAGGACCGGTGGCCGTTCAACGAAGTCACCTACCTCTTTGACGGTGGAGTGCAGAGCTTCGTGCGGTCGCTCAACCGCAATCGCGGTTCGGTCCACCCGAACGTCCTGTACGTGGAGGATACGATCGATGAGGTCGTCGTGGAGGTCGCCCTCCAGTACAACGAATCGTTTATCGAAAACTGCCTTTCGTTCGCCAATGTCATCCGCACCGGCGATGGCGGTTCCCACGTAACCGGCTTCCGTTCCGCACTCACGAGGGTGCTGAACGATTACGCGCGCAAAAACAAGCTGCTCGGCACAGGTAAGGACGATATCAAGAGCCTTTCCGGCGAGGACGTCCGTGAAGGCCTGATGGCCGTCATTAGTGTGAAGATCAAAGATCCGCAGTTCGAAGGCCAAACCAAGGGTCGGCTCGGAAACCCGGAGGTGAAGGGAGCGGTCGAACAGGTGGTCGGCCTTCGGCTTGGCCAGTTCTTGGAGGATAACCCCAACGACGGCCGGTTGATCATCAACAAGTCAACGACGGCAGCACGCGCTCGCGAGGCCGCCAAGAAGGCCCGCGACCTCGTCATCCGTAAGAACGCGATGGACGGCGGGTCGCTGCCCGGCAAGCTCGCCGACTGCACCGAGAAAGACCCGGCCAACTCCGAGATATACATCGTTGAGGGTGAATCGGCCGGAGGCTCGGCCAAGCAGGGCCGGGACCGACAGTTCCAGGCCATCCTGCCGCTGCGCGGCAAGATTCTGAATGTCGAAAAGGCCCGACCCGAACGAATGCTGGCGCACGAGGAAATCGCCGCGCTCATCACCGCACTCGGTGCTGGCCTCGGCGAGGACTACGACGAAGAGAGGCTCCGCTACCACCGCGTCATCATCATGACCGACGCCGATGTCGATGGCGCCCACATCCGCACGCTGTTGCTCACGTTCTTCTTCAGAAACATGCCCCAGATAATCGGCAACGGGCACCTGTACATCGCACAACCGCCTCTCTACCGCGCCTCCAAGGGCAGGTCGGCGAAGTGGCTCTACTCCGAGGCCGAGCTCGATGAATGGACCGCGAATCGCTTGTACGGCTCGATCGTAGTCACCGCAAAGTCCGACCCCGCCATCCATCTGAAAAATACCCGGATTGGCCGCATCCTCACACCGCTGCGCGACTACGCCGATTCCCTGGAAGTTGCGAAGGTACACCAGGTACCGGACAGCGTCCTCGAAAAGCTCATTAAAGACCCCGAGTACCAGGCGCTTGATTTCCGTCCAGAGCGACCGTCCGAGCCTGAGATAGAGCTCGAAACCGTGGCGGAAGAGCTGCCAGAATCGACAGAATCTGAGTTGGAGCAGGCGTCGCTGTTCAACGAAGAGGGAGACGAGGCAACCCCGGTCGCGGAAGACGGAGATGAGACTTCA
>Ga0208113_1000474_pt1 | contig 20121 bp, 17 predicted proteins | sample Knorr_S7_td_NADW_FD_185598 | JGI IMG/M metagenome (GOLD analysis project Ga0208113, IMG submission 185598) | Marine microbial communities from Southern Atlantic Ocean transect - Knorr_S7_td_NADW_ad_2505m_LV_A (SPAdes) (version 2) | ecosystem: Environmental > Aquatic > Marine > Oceanic | place...
GCTGGACCGGGCGCTCCGGGAGTCGTTGCAGAATCAGGTCCGCCGGATTCTGAAAGAGGTGGGGGTAACCTCTATCTACGTCACCCACGACCGGGACGAAGCTTTCACGATGGCCGACAGACTTATCTTTATGAACCACGGCCGTATCATACAGACCGGCACCCCCGAAGAGGCGGTAGCCAATCCCGCTGACGGATTCGTCGCCCGTACACTGGGGTTCAAGAATGTCCTTCCCGGCGTGGTCATCGACGACGGAGAGGCCCTCAAGATTGAATGTTCGGTTGGTTTGATAACGGCGCCGAAACCGCCTGGTTCGGGAACCGAAAAGGGGTCTGAGATAACCCTTCTGGTGGATGAGAGCGGGATCTCAATGTCGGGCATCCCTGCGGATAAGACGCCGGATGGAAACTTATTGCAGGGAGTGGTAATCGAGCGGGTGTTTCGAGGCGACCGGTACGAGGTGAGGGTCCAGGTCAGGAAAGGCGAACTCTATTGCCACGCCGTGGCGGATGCGGCCTCCGGTCCGGCACAGTCCGGTCAGTCTGTAACACTCGCCTTCAACCCGAGATCAGTACGGGTCCTCCCGGGCGGAAACTAACTCCGATGCGAACTCAGCCCGGTGATATAATTTCATGGAACTCGTCAGCCTGGACCCCAGACGTGTTTAATGGGGGTTAAATCTATATGTCGCTCTACTTTCTTTTGGGATCTCTGACCCACGACGGCCAGCGAATGCTGCACAGCGACCCGAACCTGATCGTAGCCCGAACCAGGGACTTGATACTTCCAGGCGCGGAGATCCTGGGCCAATACGCCGTCCTGGGCCGTTACGACTTCGTCATGATGGTCGAAGCCGACGACAATGACGCCGTGGCCAGGTTGTCGCTGGAACTGGGGATGCGCACCGGACTCCATCTGGAGACGTTACCGGCGATACCCATCGGGTTCATGGGTGACTTGCAAACACCGGACCCATCCGATCAGGCAGAATCGGTCAACCTCACCCCGGACTTCACCCCAGACGAGGGGCCAGGCGACGAATAACCACGACGCCTAATCTTCCGGCGCCGCCGGTATCGAGGACGCTATTGCATTGGGTTTAAGCGATGAACTTCGGGCCGGAGTCGAGTCCATCTGGGAGACGGTAGTAACCCACCCCTTCGTCACGGAGACGGCTGACGGGTCCCTGGATTGGGAAAGGTTCTACGTCTATTTCGATCAAGACTACATGTTCCTGCGGGACTGGGCGATCCTGTTGAGCCTGGCCACGGCCAAAGCCCCAGATTTCGACGCCGCCCGTGAGCTCGTCGGATTCCTGCACCTGGGGCTCGGCGGCGAAGAAGGTCTGTTCCAAGAGGCCTTTCGGGAGCGGGGAATCTCCCGTAAAGCAGTTGCGGGGCTCCAATACCTGCCCACCACCCAGAATTACAGCGGGTACCTGCGTACTCTGGCCTACGAGGACACGTTCACAGAGGTCGTGGCTACCCTGCTGGCGGTTGAATGGCCCTACCTAGACTGGGCTCAGCGCGCCGAGGAAGCCAGCCAGAAACCCGGCGACCGCTACTACCAGACTTGGATCGACATCCACACCGGCCCCGGCATGCCGGGATTTGTGTCCTGGCTCCGCAGAGTGGTTGACGAGAGCGCTCCTACCGCGGCCCAGCAGGATAAGCTTCAAGGGATATTCTGGGACGTCCTCCGTTACGAATACCAATTTTTTGAGATGGCTTACCGGGGCGAATCGTGGCCTCAGTAAGAAAGGAAACTTCGGCAAGAAAGATACCGTCGGCAATGACCATCGCAGGGTCCGATTCGGGCGCCGGCGCCGGGGTCCAGGCCGACCTCAAGACCTTCGCCGCCCTCGGCGTCTACGGCACTTCAGTTATAACCGCCATCACCGCCCAAAACACACTCGCGGTTACAGCAGTGCACGAGGTCCCCACCAATGTGATTGAATCGCAGATCGACGCGGTAGTGACCGACATTGGCGCAGACGCTGTGAAGACCGGAATGCTCTCCAGCAGCGCGATCATCGAATGCGTTACCGAATCACTTAAGAAATACTCGGCTATCCCAGAACTGCGGCGGTTGGTGGTGGACCCGGTTATGGTCGCTAAAAGCGGCGACTCTCTCCTGCGCGAGGAAGCGGTCGGGGCCCTGCGGGACCTGCTGTTGCCCATGGCCGCGGTGGTCACACCCAATATCCCGGAGGCTGAAACCCTCACGGGCCTCTCCATAGTCTCGGATGACGACGTGAAAAAAGCGGCTCGGGAGATCGTCGCCATGGGAGCGGCGTCGGTCGTGGTCAAAGGCGGGCACCGGGAAGGGCCGGCGACCGACCTGTATTTCAATGGCCATAATTTCCGTGAGTTCACGGCGCCCCGGTTCGACACGGTTAACACCCACGGCACCGGGTGCACCTTCGCTTCAGCGGTAGCCGCGGGCCTAGCCAAAGGCCTCCAAACCGAGAAAGCCGTCGGCCTGGCCAAAGAATTCGTAACCGAGGCGATCCGTCGCTCTTTCCCCATCGGGCAGGGGCACGGGCCTCTGAACCACTTCTACAGACTCTGGCAGTAACCGGAGGGCCATTCAGATTAGCACACCCTCCAACGTGTTCCTCTGTCCCATCGAGATTGGGCCCAGAGACGGCTCGCGGTTCCAGCGGGTAATCTCCGTCAACGGCTCGGAAAACATCTACTCTGTGCTGTTCTCCACCCTGCTAGATATACTGGGCGTGGGCACCGAATGGGAATCCCGGTTCACCCTGCCCGGCGGTGAGTGGGAGATGCTGCCCATGGCCGAGGTGCGCATGCGGATCCACGGCGAGGCCGACGGCGAGCCCATCCTTGGCCGCCACACCCTGGCCGCATTCGGCTTGGCTGCGGGCCACGATGAACAGAAGCTGGTCCAGGCTGACATGTTCTTGAGCTGACCCAACGACCTATGACGACTCGCGCCTCCCGATATGCCTGCCCGACCCACCCTGCGTTATAATGTCCGATTAGTAACCTATCCGGCTAACCGATGCCGGTCTTGAGGACCGATCTCCGACATGTTTAATCCCGTTTCCAGCCGCGTCAGTTTCCCGGAGTTGGACGCAAAAGTCCTGCAGCATTGGAAAGAAAAGGACGTCTTCCGGCGCACCGAGACCGAACGCCCCGACGCTCCCCTTTTCATGATGTATGAGGGCCCCCCCACGGCCAACGGCAGTCCCGGCATCCATCACGTCCTCGCTCGCGTCTTCAAGGACGTGATCTGCCGCTACCGGACCATGAAGGGCTACCGGGTACCGCGCAAGGGCGGTTGGGACACCCACGGCCTACCTGTTGAGTTGGAAGTCGAGAAAGAGCTGGGCCTAAAGAGCAAGCGGGACATTGAAGAATACGGCATCGAAGAGTTCAACAAGAAATGCCGCGAGAGCGTTTTCCGCTACGTGAAAGAGTGGGAGACCATGACCTCCCGCATCGGCTATTGGGTCGACATGGAAGACCCGTACGTCACCCTGCACAACAACTACATCGAGACCGGCTGGTGGATGCTGAAGACCCTTTGGGACAAGGACCTGCTCTACCAGACCATGCGCGGTACGCCACACTGCCCCCGCTGCGTGACCAGCCTCAGCTCCCATGAGGTGGCGCTGGGCTACCGAGAAAATACACCGGACCCCTCGGTATTTATCAAATTCCAAGTGGACCCGGCGGCCTCTCCGAATAATTCAGACGTCTTGGAGAAGCTGGGTGCTGGCAACACCGACGTGTTCCTGCTGGCCTGGACCACCACCCCATGGACCCTGCCCGGCAACACCGGCCTCGCGGTAGACGAAAGCGCCGACTACAGCATCGTCGAACTGGAAGGCGAGGGCGGCGGCCACCGATTGGTGCTGGCCCAAGCCCTGGTCTCCGGTAACATCACCCAAGAACACAACATCGTGGGCACGATCAATGGCTCCGACTTGGTTGGCCTCGGTTACACACCACTCTACGATCCGAACGAGTTTGGCTCCCAGGTGCGGCATTTCGTGCGCCGGCCAGGCCCGGGCGGCACGGTCACCGAGCTTGAAGACGGCGGCGAGTTCGCCCCCAAAGTCATTTCCGCGGAGTTCGTATCCCTGGACGACGGCACGGGAATCGTCCACATCGCCCCAGCCTTCGGCGACGAGGACTTGGACGTGGGCCGGGAGAAGGAGCTGTCCTTCGTCCAGCCCGTTGATCTGCAAGGGATCATCACAGGCAACTACCCCTTCGCCGGTAAGTTCGTGAAGACGGCCGACAAAGAGATCATGGAAGACCTAACGGAACGGGGACTGTTGTTCCATCAGGATATCTACCGGCACACCTATCCCTTCTGTTGGCGCTGCGACACGCCCCTGCTCTACTACGCCAAGAGTTCCTGGTACATTCGGACTTCGGCGTTGAAAGACGAGTTGGTCGACGGCAACGACACCATCAACTGGTACCCCGATTACATAAAGGACGGGCGCTTCGGCGAGTGGCTCCGGAACAATGTTGACTGGGCCATCTCACGGGAACGCTACTGGGGCACGCCCATCCCCATCTGGCAGTGCCAAGACTGTAACCACACCATATGCGTCGGCGGCGTCGATGAGCTGAGGAGCATGGCCGGGACCAACGGAAGCCTGGCCGCTGACGGCCTGGACCTGCACCGTCCCTACGTCGACAACATCGTCCTCGACTGCACCACCGAGGGCTGCTCCGGCGAGATGCACCGTATCCCGGAGGTTATGGACGCCTGGTTCGACTCGGGGGCCATGCCCTTCGCCCAATATCACTACCCATTCGACAACGAGACCATCGACACAGACGGCCGCTTCCCTGCCGATTACATCTGCGAGGCGGTGGACCAGACACGAGGTTGGTTCTACAGCCTGCACGCCCTGTCCACCCTGCTCAAGGGCCAGCCGGCCTACAAGAACGTCATCTGCCTAGGCCTGATCCTGGACGAGAAGGGCCGCAAGATGAGCAAACGGGTCGGCAACGTGGTCGAGCCCCTTTCGGTGCTGGACGAACACGGGGCCGACGCCCTGCGCTGGTACCTGTTCACCGCGTCACATCCCGGCGAGCCCCGGCGGTTCTCCGGCAAGCTGGTCAGCGAGACCTTGCGCAAGGTGATGCTCACCCTGTGGAACGTTTACTCATTCTTCATCGGCTACGCGGAGATCGACAAGTTCGACCCCTCTCAGAAGCCCGCCGATTGGAAGCCCGAGAACGAGATTGACCGCTGGGTGCTGTCCGAGTTGAACACCCTCGTCTCCCAGGTCGACGGCTACATGGACGGCTACGAGCCGACCAGCGCCGGCCGCCGCATCCAAGAGTTCGTCGACCAGTTGTCCAACTGGTACGTGCGCCGCAGCCGACGCCGTTTCTGGCGGAACGAAGGCGACGCCGACAAGTTGTCCGGCTACATCACCCTGCACACCTGCCTGGTGACCGTGGCCAAGCTGATGGCCCCGTTGGCTCCGTTCGTTGCCGAAGAGATGTACCAGAACCTGGTCTGCTCGGTTGACCCGTCAGCCCCCGATAGCGTTCACCTTTCCGAGTATCCGGTGGCAGACGAGTCGCTGGTGGACCAGCCTCTTATGGAAGCCACCCAGTTGGCGATGAAGGTGGCCAGCATGGGCCGGGCCGCGCGTTCCAAGGCGGGCCTGAAGGTACGCCAGCCGTTGGCCAACTTGCTGGTCAAGATCCGTGTCCCCGCCGAGCGGGGGTACCTCGACCAGGTGCGGCCTCAAGTCCTAGAAGAACTGAACATCAAGGACATCCAAGTCATCGAAGACGACGCTCCGCTGGTGCAGAAAGTCTTGGAGGAAGCCGGAGACGAGACCGAGACCATACTTTCAGTGGAGAACTACTCCGTCTCGCTGGAAGGCGGCTACATGGTGGCCGTGAACGGCGATCTCAGCGACGAACTGAGAGAAGAGGGCCTAGCCCGAGAGGTGGTGCACCGCATCCAGGGCATGCGGCGGTCGGCCAACTTCGATGTCACCGACCGCATCGTGACCTACTACCAGGGCCCGTCAAAGTTCGCCGAGGTCATGCAGGGCCCGTTCTCAAACTACATCCGAGATGAAACCCTCAGCAACCAATTGGTAGACGGCACGCCGGACTCGGATTCAAACGCTGGAGCCGCCACCGAGTCCACCAAGATCGAGGGCATGGAGATCACTCTGGCTGTGCACCAGGTGTAAGCTAGGGAATAGTCGCCCTGAACAATTCTGGAGTTATTCATTTAGGGAGTTCCATGGCTGGCAGCGTAAAACCTATTCCAGAGGGATATCACTCGGTTACACCTTATCTCTGCATCAAAGGGGCATCGGAAGCCATCGAATTCTACAAATCGGCTTTCGATGCAAGGGAACTGATGCGCATCCCCAGTCCCGATGGGTCGATTGGCCATGCCGAGATTCAGGTCGGCGATTCCCGAATAATGATTCCCGATGAGAGCCCGAAGATGGATTTTCGTAGCCCGGCCACTATCGGCTGGACACCTGTGCACGTCTATATGTACGTGGAGGACGTCGACCGCATCTTCGCCCAAGCCAACGCTGCCGGGGCAACGGCCATGATGCCCTTGGAAGACCAATTCTGGGGCGACCGCACCGGCACCTTGGTAGACCCATTCGGGCACCGCTGGTACGTGAGCACCCACAAGGAAGACCTGACAGAAGAAGAGATTGGCGCACGAGCAGCCAAACTGTTTGGCGGGTCATAGGCAAGGGTTCTATACAACTTGCCGCGGGGTAGGCCGCCATGACAAATCCGCTAGACTAGACCGCTGACCAAACGAAAGGAGGCACGATGGTGAAAGACTTCGGCGCCAAGGACCGGTACGGACTTCCCATTAGCACGGCTTCCACGACTGCCGCTGAGAAACTGGTCGAGGGTGTTGACCTGGCTCTCGAGAGTGCTTGGGGAGCAGACGAAAAATTTCAGGAAGCTCTGCATGCCGACGAAGGTTTCGCGCTGGCCCACGCTGGTTTGGCCTTCAGGCATATGGTCGGCGGAAGGGCAGCTGACGCCCGTAAATCGGTCCAGGAAGCACAGTCGTTGGCGGCCGGAACGTCTCGCCGTGAACAGCAGCAGATTGAGATTATCGCCCGGTGGGCCAATGGCAAAGGTATCGAAGCCTTGATCTTGGTCAACGAACACCTGGCGGAATTCCCCAGAGACATGTTGATCGTCAGATTGGCCCAGCGTCTATTCGTGCTGGGCTGCAGCTCCGTTGGCGCAGGCGTCGCCAATTATCCTCGAGAGCATTTCGCGTTGATGAAGAACGTGGCCCCCGCCTACGGAGACGATTGGGCGTTCCTGGCGCAGAACTCCTTCGCCCACCATGAAGTGGGATTGCTGGATGAAGCTCTGACGATGGCCGAACGGTCATTGGAGCAACGGCCCACCGACGCCGTGGCATCCCATTCCGTGGCCCACGTATATTTCGAGCGGGCTGACTCCTCTAGCGGCGCCGAATTTCTGGAACGCTGGCTGCCGGGATTCGACAACCGCGCGCCCTACCACGTCCATCTGTCTTGGCATCTAGCCTTGTTCGAGCTGGCCATGGGCCGGTACCAGAACGCGTTGGAGGTCTACGGCAAAGACATCCGCCCATCGGTGGTTGCCAAGAGCGCCATTTCTTTGAACGATAGTGCGTCTCTGATGTGGCGGCTGCAGATCTACGGGGCCGCCGCACCTTCCTCGTTAATGAAAGAACTGGATACACAAGCAGCGCCCGCCGCTGACAACCCGGGGAGTGTCGCCTTCCGGGACTCCCATGCCGCCTTGGCCTTCGCGGTTGCCAACGACGACGAATCCCTGACCCGTATGATGGACGGGTTGAAGGCCGCAGTCGACAAAGGAGATAAGTTGGTCGGTGACGTGACGTTGCCATTGGTGAGGGGCATCACCGCTTTCATGCACCAAGATTATGACGAGGCAGTTCGCCTGATGGGGCCGCTATTTGGGAATGAAGCGCCATATGATCAACTTTCCCGTATCGGCGGCAGCCATGCCCAGCGCGAAGTATTTGAGGACACATTAACGGAGGCCTATCTCAGGGCCGGACAGTTCGAAAACGCCGAAGCGCTCCTCGAGAACCGTCTCAAACGACGTGAAACTCCAAGGGACCTGTTCTGGCTCGCCAGGGCCCAACAAGCCACCGGAAAACCCGAGGCCGCCGAGGCAAGTATTCAACAAGTGCGGAACACCTGGCGCAACGCCGACCCGGAGTCCCAGGAAATCGTGGCGTTGTCTGGTCTAGCCGAGAGCCTCAGCTAGGATTATCTAAAATCACCCGTCCTGCACTCGTTAAAGGGCCCTTTCTCGATAGCCATCTTTCGCTTCTGTCATTCCGAGGCGTTAGCCGAGGAATCTCTTTGCAACTGGTGCAACACCGACGAAGAACCAACGCTTCTCTCAGGGTGACAAGGTTCGGCGCGTTCGCAGATTAAGCTATGCCCTTCCACCGCTCGTTCTGGGCTTGTCGAAGGATGCGCACAAGCCATAGTCCTTAAGGGAATCGGTACCCAGCTACAATTCCCTGCCTGTGTTATCATCGGCCCGCGAACCAAACGTGCGGAGGTGCCCGTATGCCCTACGGCTACAACGACTGGCTGGCGTTGACCCAAGAACCCACTTTGGAACCAGATCTGCCAATCTGCGACCCACATCACCATTTTTGGGACCTCCGCCCCGGCAGCGTTCCGTATCAGCGGTATCTCCTACACGAGCTGAACGCCGACATCTACAGCGGCCACAACATCCGGTCAACTGTGTTCCTCGAGGCGAGGTCCATGTACCGCGCCGGCGGCCCGGAAGAGCTGCGTTCGGTGGGTGAGGTTGAGTTCGTCCAGGGTCTGGCCGCGGCCAGCGCCAGCGGCGTCTACGGCGAAAGCCGGGCGGCCGCAGCCATCATGGGTCACGCCGACCTGAAGCTGGGAGTGGGTGTTACGCCGGTGCTGGAGGCTCTCCAAGCGGCCAGCCCCAACCGGTTCCAAGGCATACGCCACAACATCACCTGGAACACCGACCCCACTTGGGACAACCGGGAGACCGAGGGAATCGTCAACGACGCCAAATTTATCGAAGGGGCCAAGGTCTTGAGCCAGATGGGACTGAATCTGGACATCATGCAGTCCTTCCCACAGTTGCCGGAGATCGCTGAGTTCGCCAAGGCGGTGCCCGATTTGCCCATCATCGTGAACCACGTGGGCGGCGTCAGCCGGGTCGGGATCTACGCCGGCAAGGACGACGAGATAATCCCCGTCTGGAAGGAAGGAATAACCGCCGTGGCCGCCTGCCACAACGTCACCATGAAACTTGGAGGGTTGGGCATGCCCCGCTTCGGCTTCGGCTGGCATGCCCGAGAAGTACCGATCGGCTCGGAAGAATTGGCAGAGTCGATGACGCCCTGGATGAGACATTGCATCGAGCAGTTTGGCCCCGACCGGTGCATGTTCGAAAGCAACTTCCCCCCGGACAAGGTTTCCTTCTCTTACAACGTGATGTACAACGCGTTCAAGCGGCTATCCAAAGAGTATTCCGCAGCCGAACGCGCAGCCCTGTTCCATGACACCGCAGTCAGGGTCTACGGGATAGAGCCTTAAACTAACTTCGGAGGTCCCAGAATGGACCCGGTAATCAGAAACGTGCGCGATATTTTCGATGGGACAAATGCAGCCCGGCTGATAAATCTGGACGACAACCCGCCGACCTGCACTTTGACCTACTCGGAGATTTCGCCCGGCGGCACCAGCGCTCACCATATCCACGAATGGGAGCATGAGGTCTACATCATCGAAGGCAGCGGGGCCCTCATCTGCGACGGTATAAGTTACCCGGTAAAGGCCGGTGACGCATTGTTCATACCGCCCAACGTTGACCACTACACGCTGAACAACGGAGGCCCGGGCAATATCCACCGCATCGAGATAAACCCATTGATTGCGGCGCAGAGCGGAGGCGCCAAGAATGACGGCGGCGAAGGGACCGGGCAGCCTCCAGTAATTCGCAATCACAGCGAACTAGACCGGAATGCGGGTCACGTGCTGATTGGAAGCGTGGAAGGGGCTACCAACTACGTGATGCTGCACAACAACCCAATGCTTCCCGGCGCCGTTAGCCACCTTGATACCGGCGGGCACATCCACGAGTGGGAACATGTGGTCTACGTACTAGAAGGCACGGCCACTTTGGTCTGCGGTGGCATAGATTACGCAGTTTCCCAAGGGGATGCTATTCTTGTTCCGCCCAATGTCCACCACCAGTGGAGAAATGAATCGCAAGCTCCGGTGATCCGGGTTACTTACAACCCGATAGCCTCAGAGGCAGCAGAACACTGATTAAATGATTGCCCCTTGCTCCTTGAGACTGATCACGTCGTCCCGGGTGTAACCAAGCTCCGGCAGCGTCGTCGCGGTAGGAACTACCCGAATCACTCCATATAAGGGATGATCCGGTCTCCAATCAGGTCGATAGTCTTCATAATCTGGGCGTGGGACGGGCCTCCTGAGTGGGCGTGCCGCAGACGCAGCAGACAGGACTCGGCCCCAGTGCCTTCGCTCCACCGCTGGAACTCGGTCAAGCATTCTTCCGGGTCGCCCATGATGATGCGGTCTTTGGCGACCCGGTCCAGAGTCAATTCTGATTCTTCCTTGATAGACAGGAATTCGGGCAATCCGTTCTGCCAATAGTATTTGTAGGCAGCCATGACCTCGGGCCCATAGGCTTCCTCTGCTTCCTTCCTGGAACCCGCCACCCAGGCGTCCCGCATGATGACCGGCGCCGGCGTCTTGCCGGCAGCTTCAGCCGCGGCTTTGTATTGATCGATCAATCTGACGGTGTTATCGAGGGTGGTGCTGGGAGTGGTGACTATCGCGTCTCCGATGTTCGCGGCCCGCCGTGCGCTCACCGGCGCGCTGGCCCCGATCCAGATCGGAGGGTGCGGTTGCTGGACAGTGTCCGGCCTCACCGTCAGGTTCTCGATCTGATGGTGCTTGCCGCTGTAAGAGAACTCCTGGCCAGACCAGCACTCTTTCAATATCTGGACCTTTTCTTCAAACAACTGAACACGGTCAGACATCTTGACGCCGAACGCCCGGAAATCGGCGTCCTGATAGCCCAGGCCGACGCCCACCGTGACCCGGCCTTTGGAGATGATGTCCAAGGTTACGACATCTTCTGCCAGGCGCACCGGATGATGCAGCGGCAAAAGGATCACCGATGTTCCCACCCTCAAAGTAGTGGTTGCCGCGGCCACGGCTGTGCAGACGATCAGCGGCGAGGGCAGAAAACCGTCTTTATCCTGATGGTGCTCGCCAAAGAAACAGGAATCAAATCCCGCCTGTTCTGCCAACTGCGCCTCTTCGATAACCTCGTCAACGCATCGAGGCAAATCCTCCCCCCGGGGTGGGTTGGCTATGGAACTGTATATTCCGAATTTCATGGTTTAATAACCGCCTTAGCTGGTAGTTTCCCATTCGTCGTAGAGAGTATCACCGTATAGAATGGGATTGCCAATCGAAACCTTCTCGACCGGGGGACCGTCTCGACATGCCCGAACTGCCTGAGGTGGAAAACACGCGCCGGAACCTGGTCCGCGCCGGACTGCCGGGCTGCGCCATCACCAGCGCCGAAATCACCTGGGCCAACACGGTAAAAAAGCCGTCGGCGGCGGAACTTGCGGTGGGGTTGAAAAACCGCACCATTCAAGATGTTCAGCGGCGGGGCAAGTATCTTGTCTTTCCGTTATCCGGCTCGGAACCGGTCAATTTTATCGTGCATCTGGGCATGACCGGCCGGCTTTTGGTTCAACCCCAATCTCAAGAACCCGACCCCTTGACCCGGCACTCTTTCCCGCTGGACGATGGCCGTGAATTACGTTTCGTGGACGGCCGCAAATTCGGCAAACTTTGGCTGGTCGACTCACCTGCCGAGGTGCTGCCAGCCATGAGCCCCGAGCCCTTCGACGACCAGTTCACTGTTGAAACCCTGGCGGAGTCTTTCGCCGGCAAAAAGGCCCCGGTGAAGGCATTGCTGCTGGACCAATCGATAGCCTGCGGACTGGGCAATCTCTATGCCGACGAGTCCCTGTTCTTGGCCGGCCTCCACCCAGAACGGCCCGCGTCCGGCCTATCCATCGACGAAGTTGCCCGGCTGCGGCAATCGATCATCGACGCCCTGACCGCAGCCTACGGAGTTTACGACCGGGCCAGAGATCAGTATTGGCCCGACCCGCCCACCGCCCTGAGCACCTGGAGCCACCCCCGGGACGTTAAATCAGGCTGCCCCAATTGCGGCACAAACATGACAGCCATCCGAGTCCGCGCCAGAGGCACCTATTTCTGTGCCAATTGTCAGGTTTAATCTTCTCAGCCCAAGAGGGATCAAATGGCGGCAATTGTCGTTCTAGAGGTCAGAGATTGGCTTAGCCGGCTAGCTAGTGCAGCATGTACAAATTTCCGGCCCGCGTGCGTCTCTCCCCCATCTCCACCACAAAAACAATCTAGGCTACTCTGGATATCTGGTCGAGCCAAGTGCTGATTGAGAGTACGCCAATACCTGATGCTAAGATGGATGCAGGTGGCGTTTGCTCAATCCAGCTTGACCCTTACCGTTCCTTAGCCTGCAACGACCGGACTAGCGCTTATCAGAACCTGCACTGATACACGAATTCCAATGCTGCCGAATCCGATTAGGCGGCTCTAAGTCCGAACGAGTATCTCCACAGGATTATCGTTGGGGAATGGTAATTTGCAGTTCCACCAAGACTCTTACGCGTCGCCATTACGCACTTGGCTCAGGGCCTCACGAATCTCGCCCGTATCCAGGACAATCTCAGTTAAACCAACTTGGTCTTCATAGATATCAGGGTCTATCTGAGATTTAATCTCGGGTTCAGTTATGTGGTAGACAGGCAGATTCAAGTTGGCTCCCGCCAATACACCGGCCCAGGACGGGTCTCCCTCTGTAACGGTCAGGCCATATAGCCTGCTGCTTTCGGCGTTTGGCGTCCCTAGAATCACCACCATCCCTTCCGTACCGAGGCGATCAGCCACCTGCTTAATCTCATCTTGACCGTCCAGGTCAAGCGCACCGGCGGAGGTTCAAACAAAGCAGTGGGTCACGTCCAGCACAACTTCAGCGCCAGCGCTCCGGACGCACAGCGAAATCGCGCTGCCCTGCACTCCGTCTCGCTCACCCAGAGCGATGATCTTCTTGTTCTTTAGGTCCATCAGGCTCGGCCTCTTCTAAGTTAGTGATTCTTTTCTAAGATAAAGGACATACCGTCCGATAGTTGGGTCATGCGTCCCAGAAACAAACTACCCTTGGCCAAAAACATGGCCCGTTCCATTTCGCCGGCTTTAATCCGGTCCACTGCATGGGCCAAAAAGGGGACCGCGGAAGCGATATGGCCTTGGGTAGGGGAATAGCCCAACATCCCATGTTCTTCAACAAAAGCCGGTATTTCGGCCTTGGCAATCTCTTTGTTCACCGTGGCCATGGCGGCAATCATCCGGTAGTTGAGCAAAGGGACGTCTCCGCTGCCGCCAGGTTCCGTCACCTCAGGATTGTGCAGTTCTGTGGCATACTTGTCCACATCACCGAACCGCAGGCCCAGACGCTCTAAGGGCTCGGAGACCAAACATTTCATGATTGCTTGCTGAGAAGACCCGGCGCCTACCGTGTGCCTGCCTAGGGAGTCTAGACGCAGTTTGGGTGATATACCGTCGTCCTCGCCAATCATGATTGCCGTGGCTGCCAAGACGTCTTCCAACACTGGTTGGTCATGGTCCAGATGCCCTCGAAATTTCATACCTAGCTTTGCTAGTGAGCACCCTGCCACCACCGCCACCTGCCTGTAAACGCCGGAGTTCACCAAAGCCGCCGCCATAACCATGGCGTGCACCGGGCCACAGCAGAAAGCCTTTACATCCGATCCTGAGGCATTGCCGCAGCCGCACATCTCGGCGATTCCCTTGGCCAGATTACCGCCGCCCCGTTGGTATCTCTCGCCAACAGCCTCTTCGCCACAATTGATAACGTACGGTATATCGTTGGGGTCGGTGCCAAGCTGCGACATCAATGTGCGGAAAGCCATTGCGGCGCTGACCTTACAGGACAGGTTTTCCAGAAGCACGTCGGGAGTCAGGGTGGCATCTTGGTCATGGGCTCCAACTACACATCCAACAGTGCGTCCGTCACTGAGTTGCAGCGGTAACCTCTCCGCCGATTCAGTGAGCATCTCTTTTATCTTTAAATTGGGGTGGCCCTGACCCAGTTTTTCCAGGTCATACTTCGAAATCAATGGGTGGTCGGCAAAGGTGGCCAATATATCTTTTATGAAATCCTCATCCAACCAGACAAGGTCAAAGGAGTCGCCGATCTTCAGCAGACCGTAGAATTCTTCTTCGGGCATTATCTCGCCGTGGGGGTTCCACCTTGGGTATTCGCCGTTCAACCTGTACCACGGCCTCGGAGTCTTCAGCAATTCATCCGGGTAGATGCCGCCGAGAAACGCGCGGTTGGGAAGATAAGCAGCGGCCTCTGAGAAAGATCGGAGATGAGAAGCTAAATCGGTCGCCAGTCCTGGATCCAGCATCAAGTCCCGGGAGGGTTTGGAGCCGTGTTGAACCAGACCTGGTGTGTGGGCCAGGAAGTAGCGGACGCCCTGAATCACCGGCGCTTTTGAGGCAGTTTCAGTTTGCATGTTGGTCGGTCGAGTATAGCAGTGGGTTTTGGGCAGTTCAAACACGTTGGACCAGCCACAGGAAAGGGTTGCCAAAACACTGTATGGGCCGCATCATAAACACGATTTTCGAAGAATCCAAACTAACCAGAGGACAATATGCTCCTGACGCTGGCCATCCACGATATTGGTTCAATCGCCCTTGGCGCCGCGACGAAATTGGAAGGCAACAAGTTGGAAGTGGACCCGGTCGAACTGCGGCAACTTCTATTGGAAGACAGCCGATTGCAGTCTGTTGACATTGAGACCGTAAGCCCCGGCGAAGAATGCCGGATCGGGGTCGTCTACGACATAATTGAACCACGAACCAAAGAGCCCGGTTCGGGATCAGATTTTCCTGGCATCCTGGGCCCCATCAAGATGGCGGGCCAAGGAACCACTCATGTTTTGCGCGGCGCAGCGGTTACGGTTGTTGATGATGGCGCTACCCTGGAGAACGCCAAAATACTCGAGATGACCGGGCCTGCGGGCGAAGCCTCTCCATACACGTCACTGCATCACCTGGTTATCACCCCGCACCCAGTTCAAGGACTAGAACGCCACACTGGGCTCGCTGTAACCCGCCTGGCATCTGTGACGACAGCGGTTTATCTGGCCAAATGCACTCTGGAAATCACACCAGACTCCGCGGAGATTTTCGACTCGGAAGGACCTTTTGTGAAAGGCAGGGAGGGTCTCCCGCGTCTCGCTTACATTGGACAAATCCACTCCAGGCAGAGAGTGGCCGAAATAGACGAAAAGATTCTTTACGGTGACAACACGGCCGGGATGGTGCCGGTCTTACTCCACCCAAATGAATGGCTTGACGGCGCGGTTGTAACTTGCAATCGGGCAATGGGAGCAGAAACCTACTTTTACCAGAATCACCCAGTGATCACCGAACTGTACCGCCGGCATCAACAAGATGAGATCACCTTCGTTGGGACAATAGCCACCGTAGCCGCATCCGATAACGAAGAGAGGGATCGGATTTGCATGCTTGCCGCAGAGCAAGCCAAGTGGAACCTGTCCGCAGATGGCGCCGTCCTCACGAAATACGGGGGAGGCGCGCCCCATGCCGACATGTCCCAGACGGCACTCCGATGCGAGGAACTTGGTATACGGACAACCGTCCAAGTGTCCGATATGTCCTGGGACCGTCGCGCAGAGTCTGCGTTGCTCTTCAACTACCCGGAGGTCGACGCTATAGTGTACGTTGGCGGCCGAGACACCGATTGGCAGGTACCGGCGTCAGGCAGGGTTATCGCTGGCAACGGAGAGGTTGCCGAAGACTTGGGTGGGCCCCGAAAACTGTTTTCTACCAACGTCTGTGGAGTAGCCAGCCAGCAGGGTATTTCTCGACTGCGAGCCTTGGTCTACTAAACGTAATCTAAATCCCTAAAAAAGTTGAAGTTACTCACCCGACCAGGGAGGTCTGCCTTATGCGAGTTGTCCATTATCTGAACCAGTTTTTCGGCGGTATCGGCGGAGAAGAACATGCCGACACAGAATTCCAAGTCCATGATGAACCAGTGGGTCCGGGCCGGCTGTTGGAGCATATATTGGGAGAAGACGCTCAGATAGTTCGCACAATCGTCTGTGGAGATAACTACGCAACAGAGAATATGGACTCTCTGACAGCATTCGTGGTTGAGAAGACCGAAGAGGTCCAGGCAGACCTTTTCGTTGCCGGGCCTTGTTTCGAGGCGGGCCGCTACGGTGTGGCCGCAGCGGGATTGTGCGTTGCTGTGTCATCCGAGTTGGATATTCCCGTTGTAACCGGGATGGCCACGGAGAATCCGGGCGTTGACCTCCACCGCCAATCTTTATTCATCGTGGACTCAGGCCAAAACGCCGCAGCCATGCGTGATGTCCTGACCAAGATGTCGGAAATGGCCCACAAACTGGCTGAGGGCTGTCAGATCGGGTCGCCAGAAGAAGAAGGGTATATCGCCAGGGGCATACTTAAGGACGCCTTCGTCGAAGATACCGCCGCCGAGCGTTTAGTCGCCATGTTAAGCGCCAAGGTGAATGGTGAGTACTTCGCATCTGAACTCCCGGCGCCCAGTTTTCCCGCGATTACCTCACCTGCCCCGGTTGTCGATATGTCTAAGGCAAAAGTGGCCATCATAACTGATGGAGGCCTGGTCCCAGCAGGAAACCCAGATAACATATCTGCCTGGGCGGCCACCAACTGGGGTGCGTACGATATCTCCGGCAAGGATGGTCTCCAGGGTGATGATTACGAAGTGAGTCACCGTGGTTACGACACGCGTTACGTTGAGCAATCCCCAGATCGGCTGGTCCCGGTGGACGCGCTCCGTGAGTTGGAAGAGTCCAACATCATTGGCGAGCTACACAACAAGTTTTTCTCCACATCGGGCTTGGTAAATCCCATTGCGAACAGCCGCCGCCTGGGCCGCGAGATCGCTGAGCAATTAAAGGAATCCGAAGTCGACGCCGTGATCCTCACATCAACTTGAGGCACCAGCACTCGCAGCGGCGCTGCGATAGCTACCGAGTTGGAAAAAGCTGGTATTCCAGTGTGTCACGTAACCTCCGTCGTCCCCGTCGCCAAGATGGTAGGCTCAAACCGAATCGTCCAGGGTCAGGGCATCGTCCATGTGATGGGCAACGCAGATCTGCCCGCCGAAGAAGAGAAAGAATTGCGTCGCAAGACCGTCCTGCAGGCGATCGAGGCCCTAAAGAACGAAGCTCCTTCCACTTAATCCATCCTGGGATAGAACTAGCTGATATGTTTCGTTTCTCCGTGCGTCCAAATCGCGCTCATCTTATTGATTGGCGGGAGTGGGGCGAGGACGCTTTCGAAGAGGCCCACCAGCAAGACAAACTGGTAGTTCTGTTCATAACCGCTTTTTGGTGCGGCTTCTGCCAGCGGATGGATGAGAACGCACTCTCCGACGACGAGACCATTGCCCTGCTTAACGCGTTCTTCATCCCTATCAGGGTTGAAGAGTCGCAACGGCCCGATGTTGATCTTCGCTACAACCAGAGCGGCTGGCCGTCAATCGCAATACTGACTCCCGATGGTGGGCATCTGTTCACCGTTAACTACTTGGACACCGACCCTTTCGTTGATCTTCTGGTCAGGACGGTGACCCAGTTCCAGTCAGACAAAGACACCCTATTGCAGTCGGCAACCCACCCTCAATTAGTGGACTTACCGCAGGCGAACGACTCCCAGCCGCTGGCGGCGTCGTTAGTTGGGGAAATCGCCGGTATGGTCGAGGGATTGGGAGATAGGGAAAACGGCGGCTATGGCTCCTATTTCAAATTCATCCACGCCGAGGCCAACGAGCTACTGCTGTACCTTTACGAGACCAGTGGCGAAACCGCCTATTTAGACCACGTTGTCTTTACTCTAGGCAAGATGCTCCAAAGCGAGACATTCCATTCCGAAGAAGGTGGTTTCTTCCGTTACTCCTCCAAGCCAGATTGGAACGAGCCACACCCCGAGAAGCTCTTAGAAGACCAAGCCTCTCTTATCGGAAATTTTCTGCACGTTTATCTGCTTACCGGAGGCGAAGCATACAGAAAATCCGCCGAAGAACTTTTAGAATTCCTTGACTCCACATTCCTCGACACTGAAGGCGGCGCGTTCTTCGGATGCCAGGACTATGTGCGCACAGAAGACCGCGTTGAGTCGTCCCCCATGATCTCGGTGATCGACAAATACATCTACTGCGACGCCAACGCACGCACCGCCGTTTCTCTCCTGGACGCTTGGTGGATCTTGGGCCGGGAAGATTGCCGAGAGCGGGCACGACTGGTCCTAGAAGTTCTATGGAAGTCACTTAGGGCCTCGGATGGCGGAATGTATCACTATTCAGACGGAGAGCCCCACGCTCCTGGACTTTTGGCCGATACGGCGGCAACGGGTGGAGCGTTTCTGAAAGCCTACTCTGTCCTTCAGGACGAGGAATACCTAGGCCGGGCCAAGTTACTAGCGGCCGACCTGGTTTCCATGCACCGGAGCGCTGATGGGGGTTTCTTCGATATCAGTCAAAAAGGCCCCGCCAACTTGCAGGTCCCCATAGCGGAACTTCCGCAAAATGCTGCTGTCGCTTCTTTCTTTGTTCGCCTGTCAGACCTGACCGGCGAACTGACCTACCGAGAAGAAGCCGTCTCGGCCTTAAAGCGATTCCCCGGCGCCCACCGCCAGTTCGGCGCTTTCGCCGCGGGGTTCGGCCAGGCCCTTGCCAGGCTGCTCACTTTACCGCTGATTGTTACGATTAACGGTTCCCCCGGCAGTCCAGATGTTCGAGATTTAACGCTGGCCGCCACAACACAACTGGGACATGGAGACGTGGTCATCAATTTTCAAGAAGTGTCGCAGGGAACTGACGCCTGGGCTGACATCCAAATGAGGGGCCGCCTACTCGGTTCCATATCCGACCCTGCAAATTTTAAACCCGACAGAATCAGAGAATTAGCGAGCAACTAGAACTTCAATTTAGCGCAAAGCTAACAATCTGGAAGCAGTCCAATGGCAAAGATTTATGGATCTGACCACGTTGGCAGCCTACCGCAACCTAAGGCCCTCAAGAGTCTGCGGTTGATCTCTACCCGATAATTTGAGGTGTTGTTCGATGCGACCACATCCATTATCCGCCTCGCCAAGCGCTGTGCTAACGAAAATAATCTAGCAGCCTAATAGTTATCCGTCGATATTAGGCACGAAAAGAGGGAATGGTGCCCCAGGTAGGATTCGAACCCACGACCCTCTGCTTAGAAGATATTCCAGCCTTGAGTGCTGTGCTTCGTGCCTGGCTTAGTTCGAGAAAATGTATAGTTATCGTCTGGGCAGCATTGATCGCCTACCCTTCGATCCCGAGGAGTTTTGCCGCTGTCCCACCAAGAATCTTGATCCGGTCCTCGTCGCTTAGACCGGGAATCGACATGATGTGGTCGACCGGAGCGGTGTTCCATGGGAACGGGTAATCAGTACCGAGGACCACGTGATCGATACCCGCCTCAGCGATGAGGTGCCGCATGCCCTCGTCAGTGAACATGATCGAATCGAAATACAGTTGGCCACCCCAGATGTATTCGGTCGGCTTCTTCTCAGGTAATGGCCCGACCCGGTCCGGGAAAGTCGTGATAACCGCGTCCGAACGGTTGGCATAGGACGGCAGGAATCCACCGCCGTGTGAGGCGCAGATCTTGAGACCTGGAAAGCGATCTAGCGTACCTTCGAAGATCAGATGCGACAAGGCTATCGTGGTCTCGAGCGGGTTGCCGATAGTGTTCGTCAGGAGTCCATTCCCGGCCAACCGGCCACTAGGTTCCAATTCGCGGGTGCCAAGCGGGTGCATGAAGACGAGCACACCCAACTCTTCGCACTTAGCCCAGAACGGGTGGAAC
>Ga0208113_1000476_pt1 | contig 20057 bp, 16 predicted proteins | sample Knorr_S7_td_NADW_FD_185598 | JGI IMG/M metagenome (GOLD analysis project Ga0208113, IMG submission 185598) | Marine microbial communities from Southern Atlantic Ocean transect - Knorr_S7_td_NADW_ad_2505m_LV_A (SPAdes) (version 2) | ecosystem: Environmental > Aquatic > Marine > Oceanic | place...
ATGTCCAGGGCAACGAAATCACCGCTGGCGCCGGCGCTCCCGACATCACCGTCGCCCGTGCCGCCCGCGACGCCGGGCTGTCGGGGCTGGAATTCCTGTCCGGTATTCCCGGCGCCATCGGCGGCGCGCTGCGTATGAACGCCGGGGCCTACGGCCGCGAGATCAAGGACGTGGTCATCGCTGCCAATGCCCTCGATCCGATGGGCGAACGTCACCGCCTCGACGTTGGCGGACTGGACCTGGGATATCGCCGATGCGGCGTACCCGAGGACTGGATCTTCACCTCGGCCCGCCTGCAAGGTGGACCCGGCGACAAGGATGAAATTACCCGGCGCATGGATGACATCCAGGCCGAGCGCCAGGCGACGCAGCCGGTCAAGACGCCGACGGGCGGTTCCACCTTCGCCAATCCTGAAGGCCATAAGGCCTGGGAATTGATCGATAAGGCCGGCTGCCGGGGGCTCAAGCGTGGCGGCGCCCAGGTTTCGGAAAAACATTGCAACTTCCTGATTAACACCGGCGGCGCCACGGCCGCCGACCTGGAAGGATTGGGCGAGGAAATTCGCCGCCGGGTGTTCGAGGATTCCGGCGTCACCCTGGATTGGGAAATCCGCTGTCTCGGCGTTGCCGCAAAGCCCGCGGCCCGGGAAATCAAACCGGAGGACGGGTCATGACTAAGCACGTTACGGTCCTCATGGGTGGCTGGTCGGCGGAACGCGAGATATCGATGGTATCGGGCGCTGCGGTGGCGAAATCGCTGACCGACGCCGGGCTCGAGGTAACGCCGGTTGACGTGCAGCGCGACATGGGGGCATTGCTGACCCGCCTTTACCCGCGCCCCGACGCTGTCTTCAATGCGCTCCACGGGCGTTTCGGCGAGGACGGCTGCGTGCAGGGGCTGCTCGACATCCTCGACATTCCCTACTCCCATTCGGGCCTGCTGGCCTCGGCGCTGGCCATGGACAAGCCGATGGCCAAGCGGCTGTTTGCCGCCGCCGGCATCCCCGTCGCCGAGCATGTCATCGCCGCCCGCCAGGACATCACCGCCGGTGACGTGATGGAACGGCCCTATGTGGTCAAGCCCCTGAACGAGGGCTCCAGCATCGGCGTTCATATGGTGCTCGAAGGCGACGACGAACCGCTGTTCGGCGACACCGGCTGGCCCTATGGCGATCGGGTGATGGTCGAAAAATTCATCCCCGGACGCGAGCTGACGGTCTCGGTGATGGGGGATAAGGCGCTGGCGGTGACCGAAATCATCGCGGCCCGGGAATTCTACGATTACGACGCCAAATACGCCGCCGGCGGGTCCCGCCATGTGCTGCCCGCCGACATTGAAAAGAAAATTGCCAACGAGGCCATGCGCCTGGCGGTGCTGGCCCATCAGACACTCGGCTGCCGGGGCGTTTCCCGGGCCGATTTCCGTCTCGATGGCAATGACCTCTATTTGCTCGAAATCAACACCCAACCCGGCATGACGCCGACATCCCTGGTGCCGGAACAAGCCGTCCACGCCGGCATATCGTTTCAGGACCTGGTGGTTTGGATGGTCGACAACGCGGAGTGCGACGCATGAAGATATCTAGGAACGCCAAATCCCCGAAACGTGGACAGCCGCGCCGACGGGTCGTGCCCTTATGGCGCAGCCGCAAGGTCAGGGGGACCTTGATCGCCCTGCTGGTGGTTCTCGCCGCCGGCGGCGGTTGGCGAATGTGGCAATCGGGCTGGGTCCCCGGCGCTATCGACAAGGCCAAGTGGAAGATGATCGCCCTGGCGTCGGACCTCGGCTTCAAGGTTGACGAGATTCTTGTCATCGGCCGCCGCGAGACGGCGCAGAAGGATCTTCTGGCCGCGTTGCGATTGGCCCGCGGGGCACCGATCCTGGCCTTCGACCTGCAGGCGGCCCGAAAAAGGATCGAGGCGCTGCCGTGGATCAAGACCGCGTCCGTGGAACGGATGCTCCCCGATACCGTGCTGTTGAACATCGAGGAACGCCAGCCCTTGGCCCTGTGGCAGCACAAGGGCGCCTTCGCGCTGATCGATTCCGACGGCGAGGTGATCCTGAAGACCGGGCTTGAGCGATTCTCCGATTTGATTGTGGTGGTCGGCCGCGATGCCCCCGGCCAGGCGGCCGAGCTGCTCAAGACCCTGGCCGCCGAATCGGAACTGATGGATCAGGTCAAGGCCGCCGTGCGCATCGGCGGGCGGCGCTGGAACCTGCGTCTCAAGAACGACATCGACGTCCGCCTGCCCGAGGAAGACACCGCCAAGGCGTGGGCGCGGTTGGCGGAATACGAAAAGACCCACCGGGTGCTGGAGCGCGACGTGCAGATCCTGGACTTGCGCATCCCCGACCGGCTGATCGTCCGCAAGGTGCGCAAACCGGTCAAAAACCTTTCCGGCAAGCGGCAGCAAACGTAAGGAAACGAAGCGAAAGCCAAGGACAATGAAGAAAAGAACAATATCGAAAAGGGTTAAAAACGGGCTGGTGGCGGCGCTCGACATCGGCACCACGAAGGTCTGCTGCCTGATCGGCCGCATCACCGCCGACCCGGGCCTTTACCGCGACGCCGGGGTGAAGATCATCGGCATCGGTCATCAGGTGTCGGGCGGGCTGCGGTCGGGCACCGTCGTCGACCTGGATGATGCCGAGGCCTCTATCCGGGCCACCGTCGAGGCGGCGGAACAAATGGCCGGCGAAAACATCCAGGGCGTGGTCGTCAACGTTTCCGGCGGCCAGCCCCTGTCGCGGCTCATCGCCTATGAGATTTCCATCGCCGGGCACGAAATCGGCGACGCCGACCTGCGCCGCATCCTCGATCCGTCGGTGTTAAAAAACGGCTTGGCCCGCGAGCGCGAGCTGATTCATACCATCCCCGTCGGATACTCCATCGACGGCAACCGGGGCGTGCGCGATCCCCGCGGCATGTACGGCGAGCGCCTGGGCGTCAACATGCACGTCATCAGCGCGCTGAGCGGTCCGTTGCGCAATATTGAAACCAGCGTCCAGCGGTGCCACTTGGGAATTGAGGACAAGGTCCTTTCCGCCTATGCCTCGGGACTTGCTGCCCTGGTCGAGGACGAAATTCAGCTTGGCGTCACCTGCATCGACATGGGCGGCGGCACCACGTCCATCGCCGTCTTCTTCGATGGCGAACTGGTGCACACGGATTCGATCGCCGTCGGCGGGGTCCACGTCACCAACGACATCGCCCGCGGGCTGTCGACCCCCCTGGCCCATGCCGAGCGCATGAAGACCCTTTACGGCGGCGCCTTGCCGTCTTCGTCCGACGACCGCGAAATCATCAAGGTACCCTTGGTCGGCGAGGACAAGGAGGCCGACGCAAGCCAGGTCCCGCGCTCGATGCTGGTCAGCATCATCCGGCCGCGCGTCGAGGAGACCCTGGAGATGGTCCGCGACCGCCTCAAGGCCGCCGGCTTCGACAAGGTCGCCGGCCGGTGCGTGGTTTTGACCGGCGGCGCCAGCCAGCTCCCCGGGGTCCGCGAACTGGCCGCCGACATCATCGACAAGCAGGTCCGCATGGGCCGCCCCAAGGCCATCGAGGGCCTGGCCGAAGCCGCCGCCGGGCCCGCCTTCGCCACTGTCACGGGCTTGTTGCATTACGCTGTCAACAACAAGGCCGAGGCGCCTTCCGCCGCCTACTGCCCGCCCGAAGAACAGGCCGGGCGCCACTTCGGGCGTCTCGGACAATGGTTAAGAGAGAACTTTTGATGAGCAAATTGTTTGCACCCTTAACGCCTAACAACGAGATGCCGCCTGTTGGCGTTTTCGATTCAACCGCGGCCGGCCCCGGGTTGGTGCCGCCGCATTCGCACTTTCAAGTCGGCTAAAATTAAGGAGGTCACCATGAGTATCAACCTTAACGTACCGGAACAAAGCGGCACGCAACAATTGAAACCGAAACTGACCGTCATCGGCGTCGGCGGCGCCGGGGGCAACGCCGTCAACAACATGATCAACTCCGAATTGGAGGGCGTCGACTTCGTTGTCGCCAACACCGACGCGCAGGCGCTGGCGCAATCCAAAACCGAGCGCCGTATCCAACTGGGGGCTAGCATCACCCAAGGTCTCGGCGCCGGGTCGCGGCCCGAAGTCGGCCGCGCCGCGGCGGAAGAGGCGATCGAGGAAATCATCGCCGAACTAGACGGCGCCAACATGATGTTCATCGCCGCCGGCATGGGCGGCGGCACCGGCACCGGCGGCGCGCCGGTGATCGCCCGGGCGGCCAAGGAACATGGCATCCTCACCGTCGGCGTGGTCACCAAGCCCTTCCAGTTCGAGGGCAGCCACCGGATGACCCAGGCTGAAGCCGGGATCGAGGAGCTGGAGCAGTTCGTCGATACGCTGATCGTCATCCCCAACCAGAACCTGTTCCGCATCGCCAACGAAAAGACCACCTTCGCCGATGCCTTCGCGATGGCCGACGAGGTGCTGTACTCGGGTGTGCGCGGGGTCACCGACCTGATGGTGATGCCGGGCCTGATCAACCTCGACTTCGCCGATATCCGCTCGGTGATGAGCGAAATGGGCAAGGCGATGATGGGCACCGGCGAAGCCGAAGGCGAACGCCGCGCCCTGGATGCGGCGGAAGCGGCGATCGCCAACCCGCTGCTCGACGATTCGTCGATGAAGGGGGCGAAGGGCGTTCTCATCAATATCACCGGCGGCATGGACATCACGCTGTTCGAGGTCGACGAAGCCGCCAACCGTATCCGCGCCGAGGTCGACCAGGACGCCTATATCATCGTCGGCTCGGCCTTCGATGAGAGCCTGGACGGCATCATGCGGGTCTCGGTCGTGGCCACCGGCATCGACGCCGATGTGATGCAGATGCCGTTGCCGACAATGCTGCACCTGGCCGAGCGGCTCGATTACTCCGAACCACGGCCCGAACCGGCGAGGGTCGAGGTCGAAGCCGGTCCCGATCCCGAAGTGGAAGCCGAAGAGGCCCCGGGATTCGAAGCAGAATCCGAAGCCGATGACGGTTGGCAAGCGGAGATCGCGGCCGAGGCCGAGACCTATGCCGGCGCCGAACTGCCGGCGGAAATGGCTGCTGACGACACCGAGGAATCGATTGGCGAATCGGAAGACTTGGACGAGGAGGCCGAACCGGAAACGCCGCCGGCGGCGATGCCGTCGGTCAACGCCGAGGATGCCTTCATTCCGCCGCAACCGGCTTCGGCCACCGAAGACAAGATCGGTGACGGCGGCGAGGCAACCGCCGGAGAGGCCCCGGAAACGGATTCCGAGGCCGAGGAGTCCGGGGAGGAAGAGTCAGAACAGGCGCCGGCCCCGTCAAGGGTGAGCCTTTTCGAACGGGTCACCGGCTCCAGCCGCAAGGTCTTCGGCAAGAAGTCCCCGGAACCGGTTGAAACCTCGGAAGCCCCGGAAGTTTCTGAAAACAAGGAAATTTCGGCGACCGAAGAGGCCCCGGAACAAGACCCGGACCCGAACGGTGCCGGCATCGAGGAGGCTTCGGAGACGGGCGGAAACGAGCTCGGCGGCCTGGACCCGGAAGACCGGCTTCCGGCCAGCGAAACCGACGACGATCTGCTTGATATTCCGGCCTTTCTCCGCCGTCAGGCCAACTGAGCCGACGTTGGTTAACAGCTTATTAAGAAAGGTTAAAAGCGCGAAACAAACGGAAACAAAGAGTGATTTGAGTGACTTCGGGGATGTTGTTAAACACATCCTTGGAAGCCGCTTGAATCTTTCGCCTTTCGGCTTTGGGGGATGAGGAAGGGCCGACCGTCGAAGACCCGATCCGCATCGGCAACAACAAGAACCGCGGAGTGTTATGGGGATTTCTAAAAACATCCGGACGATTAAAGACCAGGCCCCGGCCCGGAAATCCGCCCCGGATTCGATGCCTGAGTCCCGGGGCACGGTCAAGCAACGGACCCTGAAAACCTCCATCGATTGTTCCGGCATTGGGCTCCACTCCGGGGTCAAGGTTTCGATGACCCTGAACCCCGCCGACGCCAACACCGGCATTAGCTTCAAACGCACCGACATTGCCGGCGGCGGCGCCTTGATTCCGGCCCGTTGGGATTATGTCGTCGATACCCACCTGTCGACGACGCTCGGCAACGAAGACGGCGTCACCATCGGTACCGTCGAACACCTGATGGCGGCCTTGGCCGGTTGCGGCATCGACAACGCCTTGATCGAATTGAACGGCCCGGAAGTGCCGATCATGGACGGCAGCGCCCAGCCTTTCGTGTTCCTGGTCGAATGCGCCGGCGTCGTCGAGCAGGATGCGGCCCGGCGCGTGATCCGGATTCTGAAAACGGTGTCCGTCGACGGTGAATACGGCCAAGCCCGGCTTTCCCCCGGTTCTTGCCTTTCCCTCGATGTCGAGATCGATTTCTTAGGCAGCGCGGTGGCCAAGCAATCCCTATCCATCGGCATCGTCAACGGCAGCTTCGGCAAGGAACTGGCTCGCGCCCGGACCTTCGGTTTCCTGCACCAGATAGAAAAACTGTGGGCCGCCGGCCTCGCCAAGGGCGGTTCGCTGGACAACGCCGTCGTCGTCAGCGGCGATAAGATCCTCAACGAGGGCGGGCTGCGCTACGACGACGAATTCGTCCGCCACAAAATCCTCGATGCGGTCGGCGACCTGTACCTGGCCGGCGGCGCGATCATCGGGCGCTTCGAAGGCGTCTATTCCGGGCACGCCACCAACAACGCCCTTCTCAGGGCGCTTTTCGCCGACAACGAAGCCTGGAAGTACGACGTCTTCCAGGGCGACGAGGTGCTGTCGGCCATCGACGGCGGCATCTTCCCGGAACTGGTCGCCGAAACCGCTTAAGCCTCCCTGCCGGTTTGCCGCCCGGCCACCGCTTTTTCGACTCGCCGCGGCGGGATTTTTTATGCCGTTTTCGGAAACCAACCCCCCGGGCGCCCACCGCCCATAGTCTTTCGCAAACACCCCTACAAACGCTGCACCGGCATGGTATAATTTTACCTCAAGGACCTTTCGCGGGCGGCCCGGAGGGGACCGGCAGGCAAACATCATGAAGCGTTTTGAAATCACCTCGAAGCCGTTGATCGCCGCCTTGGCGGTTCTGTTTATGCTCGGCCTGGGGGCCTGCGCGACGAAGAAGAAGGAATACGTCGAACAGCCGGTCGAGACCCTGTACAACGCCGCCATGGACGCGCTGCTTAGCCGGAATTACCTGTTGGCGACGGAAAAGTTCGACGAGGTCGAACGCCAGCATCCTTATTCCCAGTGGGCGACCAAGGCGCAGTTGATGTCCGCCTACACCTACTACCTCAACAATCTTTATGGCGACGCCATCGCCGGGCTCAACCGGTTCATCCAGCTCCACCCCACCAACAAGGACGTCGCCTATGCCTATTACCTGAAGGGGCTGTCTTATTACGAACAGATCTCCGACGTCGCCCACGACCAGAAAATGACCGAATTAGCGCTGACCACCTTGGATGAGCTGATCAAGCGTTTCCCCAACAGCAAATACGCCCGCGACGCCAAGCTGAAGATCGACCTGACCTACGACCACCTGGCCGGCAAGGAAATGGAAATCGGCCGCTATTACCAAAACCAGGGGAACTACCTGGCCGCCATCAACCGTTTCCGGACCGTTGTCGACGATTTCCAGACCACGACCCACGTTCCCGAGGCCCTACATCGGCTGACCGAAACCTATCTGACCATCGGCGTCCCCGAAGAGGCGCGTAAGACGGCGGCGGTCCTGGGCTACAATTTCCCGGGCAGCGAATGGTATATGGATTCCTACAAGATCATGGGCAACAAGGTGGACGAACCGGAGGCCGGGAAACCCTGGTACAAGCTTTGGTAACACCATGCTGACGACGCTTTCCATTCGCGAAGTCGTTCTCATCGGCCGTCTCGATCTTTCCTTTCACGCCGGGCTTTGCGTCCTGACCGGGGAAACCGGGTCCGGGAAGTCGATCCTGCTCGACGCCTTAGGCCTCGCGCTGGGCATGCGTGCCGAGGCGCGGCTGGTCCGCCACGGCGCCGATCAGGCGTCGGTGACCGCGGTGTTCGACTTAGGCCCCGGCCATACCGTCCTTGAGACCCTTGCCGGATACGCCATACCCGGCCTCGAGGACGGCCTGGTGCTGCGCAGGGTGCTGGGCGCCGATGGCCGCTCGAAGGCGTTCATCAACGATCAGCCCGTCAGCGTGCAGTTGCTGAAGGAAACCGGCGGCGGCCTGGTCGATGTCCACGGCCAGTTCGAGAACCAGCGCCTGTTGAACGAAGGGGCGCACCGGGGGCTTTTAGATTTCTTCGGGGGTTTGAGCGCCGGGCTGAAAAAAACCGGCGACGCCCACAAGGTTTGGAAGGACGCGGCCGGGGCGCGCATCCGGGCCGAGGCCGAAATGGAGGCGGCGCGGCGGGATGAGGAATTCCTCCGCCATGCGCTGGACGAAATCACCGGCCTCGACCCGAAACCGGGCGAGGAAACCGACCTCGCCCGCCAGCGCACCCTGATGATGCATGGCGAACAGTTGGTCGCCGCCATGAACACGGCGGCCGAAGAGCTTGGCGGCGACGGCGGGGCATTGAGAAGCCTTGAAGCGGCTTTGCGCGAACTGGAACGGGTGGCCGAGAAGGCCGACGGCCGCCTCGCCGATACCCTCGACGCCCTTGTCCGCGCCCAGTCCGAGACAACGGAGGTCGACGCGCTATTGCAGACCGCCGCCGCCGGCATGGACCTCGACCCGCAATCCCTCGAACAGGCCGAGGAACGGCTGTTCGCGCTCCGCGCGCTGGCCCGCAAGCATTCGACGGAAGTCGACAATCTCTCCGGCGTGGCCGAAAACCTGGCGGCCAAGGTGCGGGGCCTGGAAGACGGCGGAGCCCGGCTGGCGGAACTGACGAGGGCGGAAAGCCACGCCCGGGCGGCGTACGGCAAGGCGGCCACGGTCCTCAGCCAGGGCCGCGGCCAGGCGGCCGGAAAACTGGACAAGGCGGTGGCCAAGGAACTCAAGCCCCTGAAGCTGGAAAAGGCAAAATTCACCACCGTGCTCGACGACCTGCCCGAAGACGCCTGGGGACCGGAAGGCCGCGACAAGGTGGTTTTCCAGGTCGCCACCAACCCCGGTGCCCCGGCCGGGCCGTTGGGCAAGATATCGTCGGGCGGCGAGTTGGCCCGCTTTACGCTGGCCCTGAAGGCGGTGCTGGCCCAGGCCGATCCGGTCCCGACCCTGGTTTTCGACGAGGTCGATTCCGGCGTCGGTGGCGCCGTGGCGGCGGCCGTCGGCGAACGGCTGGCGGGGCTCGCCGGGGCCGCGCAGGTGCTGGTGGTGACCCATTCGCCGCAGGTGGCGGCGAAGGGCAAGCATCACTGGCTGGTGTCGAAGTCCGATGCCGATCCCGGCGTGTTGACGACCGTCGATGCGCTGTCGGACAAGGGCCGCAAGGAGGAAATCGCCCGCATGCTGGCCGGTGCCAAGATCACCGAGGAAGCGCGGGCCGCCGCCGACAGCCTGCTCGAAGGCGCGGGCCCGTGAACGCCGATGACCCCGGCGTCCCCCCCGGTGTCCCCATTGACGCGCTGACGCCGTTGGAAGCGGCGGCCGAACTGGACGCCCTGGCTGAGGAAATCACCGCCCACGACAAGGCTTATTACCAAAACGACGCACCCTGGATCGCCGACGCCGACTACGACGCGCTGCGCCGCCGCCTGCAGGCCATCGAGACCGCCTTCCCCGACCTGGCGCGCGGCGACAGCCCGTCGGAAAAGGTCGGCGCTCCGCCGGCCGCCGGCTTCAGGAAGGTCGCCCATGCCCGGCCGATGCTGTCGCTCGGCAACGCCTTCGACGACGGCGACGTGGTCGAGTTCATCGCCCGAGTGCGCCGCTTCCTCGGCCTCGATGAATACAAGGCGGTGGAGATCGTCTGCGAGCCCAAGATCGACGGCCTGTCGGTGTCGCTGCGCTACGAGAACGGCCAATTCGTCCTCGGCGCCACCCGTGGCGACGGGACGACCGGCGAGGACATCACCGACAACCTGAAAACCCTTTCCCATATCCCGATGTCGATCAAGGACGCGCCCGAAGTCCTGGAGGTCCGGGGCGAGGTCTTCATGACCCGTGGCGATTTTGAGACCCTCAACAAGGAACAAGAAAAGGCCGATGCCAAGGTCTTCGCCAATCCCCGCAACGCCGCTGCCGGATCGCTGCGCCAGAAAGACCCCGCCGTCACTGCGTCCCGGCCGCTCAGCCTTTTCGCCTATGGCTGGGGCGAGGTCTCCGCGCCGGTCGCCGAAACCCACTGGGATTTCCTCGGCCGTCTACGCGGATGGGGATTGCCGACCAATCCCCTGGCCGAACGGGCGGCCGATACCGAAGCCTGTCTCCGTTTCTACCGCCAGGTGGAGGAACGGCGCCAAGACCTCGACTACGCAATCGACGGCCTGGTCTACAAGGTCAACCGGCTGGACTGGCAAGACAGGCTGGGCCAGGTCAGCCGCGCGCCGCGCTGGGCCGTCGCCCACAAGTTCCCGGCCGAGAAGGCGCAAACGGTGTTGAACGAGATTACCATCCAGGTCGGGCGCACCGGCACGCTGACGCCGGTCGCCAACCTTGAACCGGTCACCGTCGGCGGCGTCCAGGTCAGCCGGGCGACGCTCCACAACGAGGACGAAATCGCCCGCAAGGACGTCCGGGTTGGCGATACGGTCATCATCCAGCGCGCCGGCGACGTCATTCCGCAGGTGGTCTCGGTGATCCTGGACAAGCGGCCCAGGGGAACGAAAAAATTCCGGTTTCCCAAACGATGCCCCGAATGCGGCTCTCTGGCCGTCCGCGAGGAAGGCGAGGCGGCGATGCGCTGCACCGGCGGCCTGGTGTGCCCAGCCCAAAGGGTCGAGCGGCTGAAGCATTTCGTCTCGCGTAACGCCTTCGACATCGAGGGTCTGGGCGCCAAGCACATCGAGGCATTCACCGAGGACGGCCTGATAAAGACCCCGGCCGACATCTTCCGGCTCGCCGACAGGGCCGAAGAGATCGCCGAACGCGGGGGCTGGGGCCGACAGTCGGCAGACAAGCTATTCGCAGCGCTCCGCGAACGCTCCACCATAGCGCTGGAGCGCTTCATCTATGCCCTCGGTATCCGCCAGGTCGGGCAGGCGACGGCGAGACTCCTGGCCAAGCAATACGGGACCCTCGATGGCTGGCGGCGGCACATGGCCGCGGCCGAGGACCGCGATGGGGATGCCTACGCGGAATTGGTCAACATCGACGGCATCGGCCCGTCGGTCGCCGATGATCTGCTGGGCTTTTGCGCCGAGCCCCATAACCGGGACGTGCTCGACGACTTAGGCCGTTTGCTGACGGTCGAGGACTTCCAGGCCCCCGACACCTCGTCGTCGCCGATCACCGGCAAGACCGTGGTCTTTACCGGCACCCTAGAGACGCTCAGCCGCGCCGAGGCCAAGACCCGGGCCGAGGCCCTGGGCGCCAAGGTCGCGGGCAGCGTCTCGAAGAAGACCGATTACGTGGTGGTCGGTGACGACGCCGGTTCGAAGGCCAAGAAAGCCAAGGAACTGGGCGTCGAGACGATAAGCGAAGAGGCGTGGCTGAAGCTGATCGGGTAGGGTCCCACTCCCAAGTTAATGGACGGGTTCATGAATATTCAAATCGTTCCCTATTCACATGACCCAGGGCAGATATTGCGCGTCAGGTTCCAGGCGCTGAATCCGGGACGGGTTTTAATGAAGTTTTTTCGGCAGCTCCTTGATCGCCGTCTCGATCAACGCCTCGGCCTGCTTGCTTTTGAGGTTGTCGGCCAGGAAATCGCGGGTGGCGCCGATGGCGACGTCGACGGTATGGGCCTGGACCTGTTCCAGTGCCGCCGCCTCGGCCTGGGTGATGCGGTCCATGGCCTGCTTTTCACGCCTTTCCAGCGCCGCCTTAAGCCTTTCGCGGCCCTGTTGGGTCAGGCGTTCGGCCTCTTCCTTGGCGTGCTCGACGATGGCCTCGGCCTCCTTCACCGCGTCGCGCTGCTGGCGCTGATAGCTGGCCAGCAGGTCCTGGGCTTCCTCGCGCAGCTTTTCGGCTTCTTCCAGGTCGGCGCGGATTTTGTCGGCCCGCTTATCCAGGGCAGCGGCGATGGCGCCGGAAATCGGCCTCGCCAGGGCGCCGACGAAAACGAAGAAGGCGACCATCACCCAGAACGTGGGATCGTTGAGGAATTGCGTGATCAGGTCCATGGTTACCGGCCTTCGGGCTTGGGTGCACTGTCGAGGGCCTTGGCGACGGCCTTGGCGACGGACTTTTCCGCCGGCGCTTCACCGGTCAGCCGCTCGAGCACCGCGGCGGTAACCTCGATGGTGGCGACGCGGATGTTGTCCATGGCGTCGTTTACGGCCTTAGCGATCTCGTCCTCGGCGGCGGTGATCCTGGCGCTTAGGTCCAGGGCCAGCTCGGCTTCGCGTTCGGCCGCCTCCCCCGACATCCTGGCCGTCGCCTCGGCGATATGGGTATTGGCCCCGGCGCGGGCCTCGTTCATCGCTTGTTCATAGGCGGCCAAGGTTTCTTCGGCCTCTTTTTTCGATTCCTGGGCCTTGTCCAGGTTGTCCTCGATGCGCCTTTGCCTGGCTTCCAGCAAGTCGGCGATGCGCGGCACCGCCACCCGCCACATCAAAAGAAAAAGCGCGGTGAAGGTGATGACCAGCCACACGACCTGCGGCAGGAAGGTATTGACGTCGAGTTGCGGCATGGCGCCGTTCCGCCCCTATTGGTCGGCCAAAGTGACGGTTAGCCGAACAGGATGACGAGCGCGATGACCAGGGCGTAAAGGGCGATGGCTTCGACCAGCGCGAACCCCAGCATGGTCATTGGGAACACCGCCGCTTGGGCGGCCGGGTTGCGGCCGACGGCTTGAATGAAGGCGGCGAAGACGTGGCCGATGCCGATGCCGGCGCCGATCACGCCGACGACGGCGATGCCGGAACCCAGCATCTTGGCGGCTTCGATATCCATTTATTTGATCCTTTCTTTGGTTTTCCGGTTGGCGGATTTAATGCAGATGCAAGGCGTCGTTGAGATAAAGGCAGGTCAGGATGGTGAACACAAAGGCCTGCAGGAAAGCGATGACGATCTCAAGCCCGGTCAGGACGACGACGAAGGCCAGCGGAAAGACGCCGAACAGCCCCAGGGCGACGACGAAACCGGCGAACACCTTGAGCAGCGTATGCCCGGCCAGCATGTTGGCGAACAGCCGCACGCTTAGGCTCATCGGGCGCGACAGGTAAGAGATGATCTCGATCGGCACCAGCAGCGGCGCCATGATCAACGGCACGCCTGGGGGCATGAAAAAGGTAAAGAAATGTATTTTGTGCTTGATCAGCGCGATGACGGTAACGCCCAGGAACACTACCATGGCCATGGTGAAGGTGACGATGATGTGGCTGGTGAAGGTGAATCCGTAGGGCACCATGCCGATGAGATTGCCGACCAGGACGAACATGAACACGGTGAAGATAAACGGGAAATAGGGCCGGCCTTCGGTGCCCACGGTGTCTTTGACCAGGTTGGCAATGAAAACGTAGGAGAGTTCGACCATCGATTGCCATCGCCCAGGCACTATGGCCGGGCGGCGCATGCCGAGAATCAGAAAGACGCCGATGGCGACAACCGTCAACACCATGAAGGCGGCGGAATTGGTTAACGAAACGTCCACGTCGCCGATCTCGATCGGCACCCAGCGTTTGATTTCGAATTGAGAAAGGGGGCTTTGACCTGCGGCCAACGTCTTTATCCTTCGATCCCTGTGCCCCGGTCGTCTCCAGGGTCTTGGTCTTGCCCCGGGTCTGGGCCTTGATTGTAGCCGACGGCGTAACCGAAGCCGCGAGCCATCCTGTAAACGTTCAAAACGCCGGCGGCACTCCCAAGGAGGATGAACACTACCATCAGCCACGGGCCGGTCCCGAGCCAGCGGTCCAGCAACCAGCCGATAACCACCCCGATGGCAAGGGCAGAAACTAACTCGACACCGACGCGCATTGCAAGGCCGAGTGCGCTTCCGGGAGTCGAATTTTCGGCCCCCGTGGCGGGCCCGGATCGGTCCGGTTTGCCGCGCGCCTCACGGAGCCGGGCGTCCAGCTCTTCGAGTTCCTTTTCCGGCCGTTGATCGCTCATCCCGGCACCCTCCCGGAAGCCGCCGTTCATCTTCGGCCCGGAGGACCGGCTGTCAAGCGTTGGTCAGGATGCGACGGGGGTTCTAGGCGGTGGCCCGCAGTTCCTCGGCCCGGCTCAGGTCCACCGATACCAGTTGCGAGACGCCGCGCTCGGTCATGGTGACGCCGTAAAGCCGGTCCATGCGGGCCATGGTCATGCGGTGGTGGGTGATGATGATGAAGCGGGTGGTATCGGTTTTGGCCATCTGTTCGAGCATCGTGCAGAAGCGGTCGACGTTGGCGTCGTCGAGCGGCGCGTCGACCTCGTCGAGCACGCAGATCGGCGCCGGATTGGTCTGGAACACCGCGAACAGGAGGGCGATGGCGGTCAGGGCCTGCTCGCCGCCGGACAGCAGCGACAGCACCTGCAGGCGCTTGCCGGGCGGGCTGGCCATGATCTCCAGCCCGGCTTCCAGCGGGTCGTCGGATTCGGTCAATTCTAGGTGCGCCCGGCCACCCCCGAAAAGCCGCTCGAACAGTTCCTGGAAGTGCTTGTTGACCTCTTCGAACGACGCCAACAGCCGTTTGCGTCCTTCGCGGTTCAATTCGGAAATCCCGCGCCTGAGCTTGTCGATGGCCTTGAGCAGGTCTTCACGTTCGACGCCCAGGGTATCGATCTGCTCTTTCATCTTGGCCGCTTCCTGCTCGGCCCTCAGGTTAACCGGCCCCATGGTCTCGCGCTCGCGCAAGAGTCGCTCCACCTTGCGCTCGACGGCTTCAAGGTCCGGCAGGTCGGCGTCGGGTTTGAGACCGGAAATCTCGAACAACTGCTTAGGGCCGCATTTGAGGCGGTCCTTGATGAGCTCCTTGATCGCCTCGCAGGCTTGTTTGGCCTGTTGGACGGCGCCCTCGGCCCGGACCATGTTCTCCCGGGCCGCCGCCAGTTCGGCCTCGGCGGCGCGCAGGTTCTTGTCGGCTTCCCCCAGCGCCATTTCGGTCTCCGCCAGTTGGTTGGCTAAGCCCTTGCGCTTTTCCTCGGCCGTGTCGACGGAACCGAGAAGGGCACGGCGCTGCTCGGCGATTTCGTCCGGGCGGGCGTCCAGGCGTTCAAGCTCCTGGTCAAGCGCCTGGCGCCGTTCGTCCAGTTGCCGCAATTGCGCCTTCGCGGCTTCGCCGCGGCCGGTCCAGGACTTGGTTTCGCCCTCGATGGTAGCCAGGCGTTGGCGGCGTTCTTCGGCGGCCCGCACCAGGGTGTCGTGGCGGCTCTGGCATACCACCTGATGAGCGCGGCGCCCAGTCAGTTCGGCGCGCAGGCCGGCAATTTCGTTTCGTGCCCCGGCCGGGTCGGGTATTTCGTCCAGGGCCTTGCGGGATTCGCGTTCTTCGGTTTGTAGGTGTTGCTGGTCGCCCTCGATGGCCGTCGCTTGATCGTGCAAAGAGGAGAGAAGAGAAACATGGCCGGCCAGGTGGTCCTTGATTTCGGCCACCCGGTCGCGGGCCTCGCCATAAGCCCCGTCAGCCACGGACGCCGCTTCACGGGCGGAGCGTTCGGTTGCCCGGGCCTCGTCTTCGCCTTGCTTCGCCGCCGCTTGACGGTGTACGGCGACTTTCGCCGCCGCTTCGGCCTCGGCCAGCCTTTCGCGGGCTTCCTTCAGGCGCTTGCGCTGCTCCAACCGGGCCTGGGCGGTGGTGGTGGCGGAAGCGGAGACGGTGAACCCGTCCCAGCGCCACAGCGACCCGTCGCGGCTGACCAGACGCTGACCCTGGGCCAGGTCGACGGCCAGACGGCGGGCTTCGTCTTCGCCGTCGACGACGCCGATCTGCGACAGCCGGCGTTCGAGGGCGGCGGGGGCTTGGATGAAATCGCTCAACGGCGGGGCGCCGCCGGGCAGCGCCGGCGGGCTCGGGAGCGGGCCCAGGGCCCGCCAGTGGCTGGGCGCCGCCTCGTCGTCGGATGCGATCAGGTCTTCGCCGAGGGCCACGGCCAGCGCCGCCTCGTAACCCGGATCGACGGCGAGGGAGTCGATCACCGGCGGCCATTTCCCGCCGTCGCCACTTTCCAGGACTTCCGATAGGGCCTGGACTTCCGCCTTCAGGCCGGCTTGCGCCGCCGTCGCTGCCTGGGCGCCGGATTGGGCGGCGGTGGCCTTGTCCGCGGCTTCCATGCGGGCGGTCTCGGCCTCGGCGGCGGCTTTGCGGGCGTGCTCGAGTTTGGTTTGGGATTCGGCCAACCGTTCTTCGACTTCGGCCAGGTCGGATGCTTCGGGCCGTTCGGTTTCAAGCTCGGCGCGCTGCTCGGCGATTCCACTGCCACGGGCGGCCAGCCGTTCCAGGCGCTCATTCAGGTCCTTGATTTTGTGCTCAAGGCCGGCCTGGCGGGCTTCGTCATTGGCCGCCTGTTCGGTCAACGCCGTCAGTTTTTGTTCCAGCTCTTCGGCGGCGGCATTGGCGGCGGTAAGGTTTTCGGCCGCCTCGGCGCGGGCGTCTTCCTCGCCCTCGGCGGGTGTTTCGATTCCGCCCATTTCGTCGGCCAGTCGCTCAAGGGCGGCCTCGGCATCGGCGATGAGGGCGGTTTCCCGTGCCTTATCGGCGGCGGTTTGTTCGATCCGGTCCCGGCAATCGGCGCTCAGTTCCCCGATCCTCTTTTCCTCCGCTTCCAGGTTGTCGCGGGCGAGGTTGAGACGCTGCAGTTCGGCCGCCGCCTCGGCCTCGGCCTGGCGCCGTTTCGGCAACTCCGCAGCATGTTCGACCTGGACCGTTGCGGCGGCGCCGGCGGCGCCGGTCAGAGTCGCGACCACGGCCTCCGTTTCGGCGAATTCCTTTTCGGCCGCCTCCAGGGTTTTCTCGTCGGCGGTCCAGCGCAGGAAAAACAGCGTCGCCTCGGCCTTGCGGATGTGGTCCGAAAGATTGCGGTAGCGGGTTGCCTGGCGGACCTGCTTCTTCAGGTTTGCCAACTGCGTATCCAGGGTCACCAGGATGTCGTCCAGGCGCTCGAGATTGGTTTCCGCGCCCCTGAGCCTCAATTCTGCCTCGTGGCGGCGCGAGTGCAGGCCGGTGATGCTGGCGGCTTCTTCCAACAACAGCCGCCGCTCGACCGGCTTGGCGGCGATCACGGCGCCGATCCGGCCCTGGCTGACGATGGCCGTGGAACGCGCTCCGGTAGCGGAATCGGCGAACAGGAGCTGCACGTCCCGGGCCCTGGCCTCACGGCCGTTGACCCGGTAGGCGGACCCCTTTCCCCTTTCGATGCGGCGGCTGACCTCCAGTTCCTCGAAGTCGTTGAACTGGGCCGGGGCAACGCGGGCGGAGTTGTCGAGGCTGAGGACCACTTCGGCGATATTGCGGGCCGGGCGGTCCCGGGTGCCGCCGAAGATGACGTCATCCATTTCACCGCCGCGCATCTGCTTGGCCGAGCTTTCCCCCATCACCCAGCGCAACCCTTCGACCAGGTTTGATTTGCCGCAGCCATTGGGACCGACAATTCCCGTCAGGCCCAATTCGATCTGCAACTCGGTGCCTTCGACGAAGGATTTGAAGCCCGAAAGCCGGAGCTTGTTAAATCGCAGCAAGGTTCTTTTGTTCCCTCTTTTCCAACCGTCCCCGGGCCGAGGCTTAGGGACGCAATGGGCGGTTATTTGCTCAGCGCCCTGTCGAAAACCTTCTTGAAGTTCTCATACGACATGGTGCCCGAGATCGTTTCCTTGCCGATGATGAACGTCGGTGTCGAATTGACTTTATACGTTTCCTGGGCCGCCGCTGCGATGCGGCGGATACCGATCAACAATTCCTGGAGCTTGAGGCATTCCTCGACGTCGGTCTCGGACATGCCGCCGAACCGCGCTACCCGGGCCAGTTCGGCCAGGGGCTGGCGGCTCCGGGACCATTGGTCCTGGCTGCGGTAGATGATCTCGATGAAGCCGAAAAATTTATCGCGCCCGGCGCAACGCGCGATCATCGACGCCGCCAACGCCGGCGTGCCCAAGGGGAAGTCCCGATAGACAAGCCGCACCTTGCCGGTGTCGATGTATTCCTTCTTGATCTTGGGTAGGGTGTCGCGGTGGAAGGCGGCGCAGTGGGGGCAGCCCAGCGACGAATATTCGATCATGGTCACCGGGGCGTTGTCCGGCCCCATCGACATTTCCGACAGCGCCTCTTCGACCGGCACAATCGCCGCCTTGGCCGGCACGGAGGCCAGCGGGCCTGCGGCCAGGGCCATTAATAGAATGGGCAAGGCCGCAAGACGTGGTATAAATTTGGACAAACGTACCTCTGGAAACACAAGATGTTGATGAATATAGAATCACACCCGATGCCGAGTCGAATCCTTTCGCAAGGCTTGTGACTGCCAATCAGGAGCGGCGGTTAAGGTTTTGCTTACGGTCCGGCCCTGATCTGCGCCCCGTCTCAGCCGGACCGGCGGCCGATCACCGCCCGGCCCAGCGCCTCAAGGGCCTCTTTAAGTTCAGGATCGTCCACCTCCAACAGGCTTTCGGCCAAGTCGGATTCTTCCGGCTCTTGCAACGGCCGGACCGGCGGGGCCGGTTTATGGTCTTCCTTGGGCAACGGACCCTGGGTGATTTTCAACCTGTCGACGGCCTTAAAGCCGAAATAGCCGTTGATCCGCTCGATCAGCAGCGGTTCAAGGTGTTGCAGTTCGGTTGCCATGCCGCCGCTGTCGATGGTCAGGTAAAGCACCCCCCCCGCGGCCTTGTCCCGAGGGGTGGATATCTTTTCCGGCAGGCTGTGGCGGGCCAGGTGTTCCCCGGCAATGGTCACCCAGTCCTTGACGATGGCGCCGTCGGCGAAACCGCGTTTGCCGAAAACGATCTTGGTGACGGCGGAAAGAGAAGACGCCAGGGCCCGGGGGCCGCCGCCACGTATTTGTTTTTTGATCGCCTTGGCGGTCATTGTCCGGTCCCTGTCGTTTGCGATGCCATGGGGTGATGTTAGGATCGGCTTTGCTTGAGCGCAACCGGACAAAATGCCCAGAATGGATTCTCAAACGACTACGATGGCCACCCCTCGCACCGCTCCTCTTAATCCGACCTCCATCCGCCGCAGGCTGTTTTGCTGGTATGGCAAAACCGGCCGAGACCTGCCATGGCGGGCAGGGCAGGGGGAAAAGCCGGACCCCTACCGCGTGTGGCTGAGCGAGATCATGCTGCAACAAACAACGGTGGCGACGGTAAAAACCTATTTTGAGGACTTCGTTGCCCGATGGCCGACGGTAGCCGACTTGTCTGGGGCCGATCTGGATGCGGTTCTTCATGCCTGGCAGGGGCTGGGGTATTACGCCCGCGCCCGCAACCTTCATAAATGCGCGCGTCTGGTCGCCGGTGACCTGGGCGGCCGGTTTCCGCAAACCGAAGACGAATTGAAGAAGCTTCCCGGTATCGGCGATTACACCGCCGCCGCCATTGCCGCCATCGCGTTCGGGAAAAAGGCGACGCCCGTCGACGCCAACATCGAACGGGTAACGGCGCGGCTGTTTGCGGTTTCCGAGCCCTTGCCCGGCGGACATAGGCGGATATCGGAATTGGCCCGCCGCCTGACGCCTGCCTCAAAACCCCGGGGGCGGCCAGGAGACTTCGCCCAGGCGATGATGGACTTAGGCGCCATGGTCTGCACGCCGAGGGCTCCGGATTGCCAGGTCTGCCCCCTGGTTGCCGATTGCCGAGCCGCGGGCCTAGGGCAAGTCGAGCGATACCCGGTGAAGGCGCCGAAAAAGGCCCGGCCCGTGCGCCACGGCACGGTCTTTTGGGCGGTGCGCCCCAATGGCCGGGTGCTGCTGCGCCAACGGCCGGAAAAGGGCCTGTTGGGCGGGATGATGGAAATTCCCTCGACCGACTGGCGGGAAAAGGCCTGGACCCCCAGCGAAGCCGCGGCCGAAGCGCCGGTTGCCGCCGATTGGAAACCGCTGGATG
>Ga0208113_1000477_pt1 | contig 20056 bp, 20 predicted proteins | sample Knorr_S7_td_NADW_FD_185598 | JGI IMG/M metagenome (GOLD analysis project Ga0208113, IMG submission 185598) | Marine microbial communities from Southern Atlantic Ocean transect - Knorr_S7_td_NADW_ad_2505m_LV_A (SPAdes) (version 2) | ecosystem: Environmental > Aquatic > Marine > Oceanic | place...
CCGTACGTCGGGCCCAGGCCAATGTCTACCATCGCCCCTCGACCCCGGTATGCTATTAGTAGGGCGAACAAGCAACCCAGAGTTGGCCGGGCCCGATTTTTTTGCCCGGCGACTCCGCCGGTTTTTGCTTTCAAGAATGTTAGATTTGCGACTACAGAACAGATTGTCTAGAGGCGCTTCGCCTCATGGAAACAGAGCTACACCCGTTTGACAATAAATTAGCCCAGCCGTAAAATTCCCACGCATGGGAGCCGCGACGACGGCGCCCAGGAGAATAGGACTTAGATGATTCGGATTCGGCTTGCAAGGGTTGGCAAAAAAGGCCACCCCTCTTACAGGATAGTTGTAGCGGACATTAGCGCGCCCAGGGACGGTTCCTATCTGGAATGGATCGGGAACTACGACCCCATGGCAGACCCCCCCGCAGTTACGTTGAAGAGTGAGCGCGCTGCCCACTGGCTCAGCATGGGCGCCATCCCTTCAGACGCCGTGGCCAGAATCATGGACCAAAACGGCCTCATGGAGCGCACCCACACTCACAAGACCGCCACCAAGAAATCCGGTGAAGAGGAAAGCACCGGCGGAGCGCCTGCAGCAGTGGCTGCCCCGGCCGCCGAACCCGCCGCCGATGAAGCTCCTGTAGATGAGGCTCCGGCTGACGACGCCCCTGCGGAAGAAGTTGCTGCTGAAGAGGAAGCTCCTGCAGAGGAAGAAGCCCCCGTCGAGGGAGCCCCCGCAGAAGAACTTGCAGACGATGAAGAAGCTGCTGAATAACCGCCCGCACTTCATTCCAGGTCCCTTAAACACCCTATGAAAGAACTGATTGAATACATGGCCCGGTCTTTGGCCAGCGACCCAGACGCCGTAGTAGTTACCGAGTCCATGGAAGATGGCCGGATCGTCTTCCGGCTTCAGGTTGCAGATGAGGACAAGGGCAAAGTCATCGGCCGCCAGGGCCGTGTCGCCCAGGCCATGCGCGTCCTCCTGCGTGTGGCAGCGGTGAAAGACGGATCCCAGGCCGTCTTGGAAATCGTATAACTCCCCTCTCTTTCGTTTCGACACCTTACCTTCTTCGGAACTCAGATATGTCTGATTCCACCACACAGCCAGAATCCGATTCGACCCCTTGTCCTGTTCCCACGGCTGGTTCTCCCTTAGAAGGACTTGTCGCCGTTGGGCGTATCATCGGGGCCCACGGGCGGGAAGGCGAGATCCGGGTAAAGGTCACCAGCGACGTACCAGGCCGCTTTGACGAAGGCCAGACCCTGTACCTATCCAAGGACGGTGTCTCGGCGGAAGAACGGACCTACCGAATCGCCAGGGCCCGATCCACGGGCCACAAGGGCAACGACATCCTGATCATTTCGCTACGGGGATTCCGGGACCGCGACCAAGCCCTTCGGCTCGCAGGACTCTGGTTCTGCGTTCCGCAATCGGAGGTACCATCCGCCGAAGACGGCGCTTACTTCCATTACCAGCTTCTGGGGTTGAAGGTCCGCACCGGGGAAGGCGAAGACCTCGGTGAGGTTGCGGAGATCCTGGAGACCGGCAGCAATGACGTCTACGTGGTCAAAGGCTCTTCTGGCGAGATATTGGTGCCTGCTTTGAGCAAAGTGGTCCGACAGATAGACATCGACGCCGGCCTGATGGTCGTAGATTTACCCGAAGGATTGCGCTGAAACCGCTTTGACCCTGCCTCTGGCCTAATGCTAGAATCGAGGCTAGAAGGACTCTGGTAAAACCCTTCGAACAACGTCAAAAACATCACTTGTGGAAATGAGGGGTTGGGGCCGGCGGCTCATGACAGTCCATCTCCCCAGGAGGTACGCACAATGTCTGGTCACTCAAAATGGTCGACCATCAAGCATCAGAAGGGCGCCGCAGATGCGAAGAGAGGCGTCCTATTCACCAAGATAAGCCGTGAACTCTCCGTCGCAGTGAAGAATGGCGGCGGGACCGACCCGGATATGAACTTCCATCTACGGTTGGTGCTGGACAAAGCCAAGAGCGCCAACATGCCCCAGGACAGCATCTCCCGGGCCGTGAAGCGTGGCTCCGGCGAAGGCGCCGAAGGGGAAGTCCTTGAAGAGATCACCTACGAGGGTTACGGACCCGGCGGCGGGGCCATCCTCCTCCAAGCATTGACCACCAACCGCAACCGCACTGCAGCCGACGTACGATCGGCATTCAGCCGTGGCGGCGGCAACCTTGGTGAGAGCGGCTGTGTCGCCTGGAACTTCGATTCTCTGGGCGTGATCGGCCTGGAGATGAAAGACGAAGAACGGGGCGAAGAACTGAGTATGATCGCCATCGACGCCGGCGCGGACGATGTGAAACTCGAAGACGAGTTTTTGGAGATCTTCACGGCCGTTGACCAGTTACAGACCGTGCAGAAAGCTATGGAGTCCGAGGGAGTCCCGCCGGATGCCGCCCAGATATCCATGATCCCCAAAACGACCATCGCACTGGACGACAAGCAGGCAGAACAAACCCTGCGGCTCCTGGACACCCTGGAAGACCTGGAGGACGTTCAGAAAGCCTACACTAATGCGGATTTCTCCTCCGAGGTTTTGGAGCGCTACCAGTTAGACTCCTAAGGTTCGAATAGTCCCCTCTCCCTCGCAAGGGAGAAGGTTAGGATGAGGGCTGGCGGTTCTCGGCTAGCATGTTTGCCTTGAAGCCCTGATTCTGGAACGCGTGACAATCGATTCGTGGAAGGGCGGTGTGATGGGAATTTTGGGGATCGACCCCGGTACCTTACGGATGGGCTACGGCGTGATCGGTGAAGGCCCCAACCCCCATGCCGACGATTACGGCGTGATCTCCCTCCCGCGCAAGATGCCACTGGAACAACGGCTCTACCAGCTCCACACCCATATCCTCAATCTCATCGCTATCTTCCACCCCTCGGCTGTTGCCGTGGAACAACCGTTCATGGGCAAAGGCGAACGCAGTTTTCCCGGCTCGGCCTTGGCCATCGGTCAGGCCCAGGCCGCGGTATTTATCGGCGCGGCCAGCCAGGGCATCCCCATCTTCAAGTACGCTCCAGCTCAGGTCAAAAGCGCGGTGGCCGACTACGGCGCCGCCTCCAAAGAGCAGATGCGGGAGATCGTCTCCGCCACCCTGGGCCTCAAGGATGTCCCTGAATCCGATGCGGCCGACGCCCTGGCCGTGGGCCTGTGTCACCTGATTCAGGAACAGGCAGATGACGCCCTGGATCGAATCATCAAACCGGGACAAGAACGCTGAAGATATTTGGACGATGAACGCAACTTGATTTAGGTGTGTAGATGATAGTAGGTGTGCATGGGACCTTGGAAACCACCGGCCCCGACTGGGTTCATCTCCGCGTTGGCGGAGTGACACTTCAAATATCTGTCCCAGCCAATACGGTGTCCGGGCTGGGGGCCCTCGGCTCGCAGGTAACCTTGCATACCTACCTGCGGATCCGCGACGAAGAGCCAGTCCTCTACGGCTTCACTGACGCGGCAGCTCTGGGGCTGTTCGGTATGCTTACCGCGGTATCCGGGGTCGGTCCGAGAACGGCCCTGGCGTTGCTCTCCACTCTCGACCCATCCCGGTTGCAGACCGCTATCGTGACCGGAGATACAGCGGTGCTGTCGTCTGCCCAAGGCGTGGGCGCCCGCACCGCCAGCCGGATCATCTTGGACCTGAAAGGCAAGCTTGAGGACGCGGAATTCGCGGATGTCGGCTACTCCGGTGACGCCGACAGCCAAGTGGTCGCCGCCCTCACCGCCCTGGGCTACTCTCCTGCCGAGGCCAGGGCCGCCGCCGCGGCGCCGGCTGTTGCCGCGGAGACCGAAGTCGACGACCGCATACGGGTAGCATTGCAACAGTTTGCCACCCGCGGCTGATCAGCCTGTTGACACTCCGGGCGTGCGGCAACTCCGATCAGCTTATATAATATTCTGACGAACATGTAGCGAGGGACCCGTTAGACGATGGCAACCTACGCCCGCGGCAAGAAATGGGCCGACGCCGGCGGCGATATCCAGAAGGCTTGGAATTCCGAGATTCAACCCGAAGACCGGAAGTTCGAGCTGGTGGCCGACTTTGAAATGACCGGCGACCAACCCGCCGCGGTGGCACGTCTGGTCGAAGGCGTGAATAACGGCGCATCCCGTCAGACCATGCTGGGCGTTACCGGCAGCGGCAAGACCTTCACCATGGCCAACATCGTCCAGCAGGTCCAGCGCCCAACGCTGGTCATGGCCCACAACAAGACCCTCGCCGCCCAATTGGCCTCCGAGTTCAAGGAGTTCTTCCCCCACAACGCGGTGGAATACTTCGTTTCCTATTACGACTACTACCAGCCCGAGGCCTACGTTCCCCAGTCGGACACCTACATCGAGAAAGACTCCAGCGTGAACGAAGAACTGGACAAGCTCCGGCTGTCTTCCACCACGTCCCTACTCACAAGACGTGATGTATTGATTGTTGCCTCGGTGTCCTGCATCTACGGCCTGGGCGACCCCAACGACTACTTCAACCTGGTGGCCCACGTCAAAGTCGGAGAGACCCGCAACCGCAGCCAGTTGGTCCGCCAATTGGTGGACATGCAATACGAACGCAACGACATGGACCTGGCCAGGGCCAAATTTCGCATCAGGGGCGATACTCTGGAATTGGTGCCGGCCTACGAAGAAGCCGCTGTGCGCATCCAGTTCTTCGGCGACGATGTCGAGCGCATCGTCCAAGTGGACCCGCTGACCGGCGAAGTCCTGGCCGATATGGCCGAAGTGTCGGTCTACCCGGCCAACCACTTCGTCACCTCCAAAGAGAAGATGGAGAAGGCAGTCACCACCATCAAGGAAGAGCTGGGGTGGAGGTTAAAAGAGCTGAAGGACTCCGGCAAGATATTGGAGGCGGCCCGCCTGGAGAGCCGGACTCATTATGACTTGGAGATGCTGCAGGAGACGGGGTTCTGCTCGGGAGTGGAGAACTATGCCCGCCACCTGTCCCAGCGGCCCGTGGGCAGCCCCCCCTGGACGCTGCTGGACTACTTCCCCGACGACTACCTGATGTTCGTTGACGAGTCCCACATGACCCTGCCCCAGGTACGGGGTATGTATCGAGGCGACATCTCACGGAAGACGACTTTGGTCGACTTCGGGTTCCGCCTGCCCTCGGCCCTGGACAACCGGCCCCTAAACTTCGACGAATACGAAGAACACATCAACCAGGTGGTCTACGTTTCGGCCACGCCAGGCCCCTTCGAACTGCAAAGCAGCAGTTCGGTTGTGGAGCAAGTGATCCGCCCCACCGGACTGCTGGACCCGACACTGGAGGTCAAGCCTACCGAGGGCCAGATTGACGACCTACTGCAGCAGATCAAAGAACGGGTAGAACGGGCCGAGCGAATCTTGGTCACAACGCTGACTAAGAGAATGGCCGAGGAACTGGCCGATTATCTCTCGGAGATGGGCATCCGCAACACCTACCTGCATTCGGATATTCAGACCCTGGACCGTATCGAGATACTGCGCGACCTGCGCATGGGCGTCTACGACGTCATCGTAGGCATCAACCTGCTACGGGAGGGACTGGACCTGCCCGAGGTTAGCCTGGTGGCCATCCTGGACGCCGACAAAGAGGGTTATCTGCGGTCAGAGACGTCAATGGTCCAGACCATCGGCCGGGCTGCCCGCCACGCCAACGGCCACGTCATCATGTACGCTGACCGGATGACCGATTCCATGAAGCGGGCCATCGATGAGACCAACCGTCGCCGGACCATCCAGGCCGACCACAACAAGCAACACGGCATCGAGCCGCAGAGCATCCAGAAAGAGGTCCACGACATCACAGAGGGCATCAAGGCCATCGCCGAGAGCCGGACCCGCTACAACGTGGTGCGCAAAGAGATGTCCCGCACCGACATGTTCAGGGTGGTCAAAGACCTGGAAGTCCAGATGAAAGAATCGGCCAAGAACCTGCAGTTCGAGAAAGCCGCCCAGTTCCGCGACGAGATCTTCGAACTCCGCCGCCTCCTAGCCCTGGAAGAAAAGATCATCGGCTCCGGTGACCTAATGCCCGAAGACGCCGCTGCACCGGCAGAATAGCAAGCGTAGAGATCAACCGGCCGCCCGTTCGTGGAGACCATTTGTAATGTCGGCTAACGCGTCAAGGCGCCGATGTTGAGCGGTGGTTTCGTTAGTCGACAAAACTAGGCTTCCACGTTTCCGTTCGTTGTGAGCCCGTCGAACCACCGTTGTCGGGTACGGTGGTTCACCTTGAACAGGACTTATGCGCGCCCTTCGACAGGCTCAGGACGAACGGATGCCGCAAGGCTGGCGGCCTGCAGAGCGTGTATTAACACTGTCATTCCGAGGCGTCAGCCGAGGAATCTCTTCGCCGTGGACAAACACCATTAACCAAACTAATGAGACCCCACGCTACGGCTCGGGGTGACAGATTGAGGCAGGCGGTTCTGGTGGCAAAACCGGTGGGGCGCTCTCTCGATGGAATCGGGATACTCCTACCCCTTGATATCCCATCCCAAAAAGTCACACACCGCCTTACCCATGACCAACTCCTTATCGGACTTAGAGAGCCAGGACAATTCCTCGGTGAACATGGTCACGCATTGCTTCCAGGAGCAGGGCATGCGGGTGATGTCGGTGCCCCAGAACATGCGCTCCGGGCCGAAGGCGTCGTAGATCTGGTGCAGGTAGTTGTGGATGCTGCTGAAGGGGTACGAGCCGCTTGAATAGCTTGGCGCGCCCGTGGCCTTGATCGCCACGTTGGGGTACTTGGCCAGGGCCAACATCTCAGGCAGGGTCGCGAAGCATTCGGCGTCAGTCGTGCCACCCACCCGGCCCAGGTGGTCAACTATCAACTTTAGCCTCGGATGCTTCTCCGCTATCGGCGCCACCATCGACATGTAGTTCGAAGCCATCAGCGCCACCGGGATGCCCAACCTCTCAGCTTCCGGCCAAACCCAGTCCATAGTCCCGTCGGTGGGCCAAGTCGCTTGGTGGGGCTGGGTGAAGCTGAACCGGAACCCCAGCATGCCGGGCTGATTCAGCCAGCCGTCAACTCGCGAGCGGCTTTCCGGATTGTCCAACGGAATCTTTCCTAGGATGGACAGGCGGTTTGGGTGGGCTTTCGCCGCCTCCAACGCCAGACTGTCGGAGTCTGGGTCCCAACTGGGCGGATGAATGATCGCCGCGTCGATTCCGCCTTCGTCCATCTCCTTGAGCAGGTCGTCGGCCGTGAAATCGGGGATCTGCCGGTGGCCGGGATTGGCTGGCACATGGCCTTTCCAAAGATGCACCTGGGCGTCTACGATCAGCATTTATGCGCTCCTTGTACTTAGTGTCTTTCATTACCAAGCCCGACTCATTCCAACCTGTCATTCCGAGGCGTCAGCCGAGGAATCTCGTTGCCAGGCATAAACGTACTTGACCAAAGCAATGGGACGGCTTAGTCCTGCGCCGCGCCATCCACCACCCGGTGCAATCGGGCCAGCAGTGCCCCATTCTCCTCGGCGGAGAAATTGTCTACCGTGGGCACGGCCTCGCCGGTGGTGCCGTCCACAACACCCGCCTCGATCATGCCGTGGAGCATGGCGGTCTCTGACTCAACCGAGGGCAGCAGCTTCTTGCCGGAGATCTGAGACAGCGCAGCCACCAGGCCGTACCCTCCCCAATTAGACACGCTGGCGATGACCAGCCGGTCCACCTGGTTCACCGCCGGGTAATCCGGGAGGGAGTCAACGGTGGGGATCACCTCGGCCAGGTTGCCCATCCCGATCTCGTTGCCGCCGTCGCCGATGCCCACCGAAGGGACATCCGAGTCGAACAGATAATCCAGCCGGGCGGTGTGTGGGGATATATCGACGTAGCGCATGTTCAGGTAGGTGTCGTCATGGGTGCGGCCACAGCGCTCGATGGAGATCAGCAGCGACGGTTTGACCCGCTCCAAGATGGCCTTGGCGTGGCCCTTGCTCTTGACCACTCCGTCGATGGGGAAATCGATGACCTCTGAGCCGTTGGCGTAGCGGCGCAGCACCGGGGTGGTGTACTCGTCACTGACGTAGGTCACCGTGCGGCCCAGGTCCTTCAACGCTTCGCCGATGGCGATGGCGCCGGGCGGACCGTCAGTCTCCGGCTTCCCGGCCATCACAACGTAGAACCCGGTGACGATGATCACGCCGCCTGGATTATCGATGATGAACTGGGCAGCCTGGGAACAGTAGTCGTCGGGAAGATATGGCCGTAGAGCCAACATACCGCGCTTGTCCTGGTCCAGAATGATGTCTTCGATCGTCTCGCCCAAATCTACACCCCTAAAAAACTGAAAGCCGAAAACCGAAGGCCGATGCTCCCTATTGATCGGGACTAAAGAACCGCATAATCGACGTCCCGCTGGTCGGTGATGAACATCCTGCCGGGCGCGTGGGTGATCATCAACGGCGGTTTGCAGTTCAGCGCCACGGCCTGGGGAGTTACACCGCAGGCCCAGAACACCGGCTCCTCATCGTCATTGATCTCCACCGCGTCCCCAAAATCGGGCCGGGAGATGTCGTTGATGCCGATGTCTAACGGTGAGCCGATGTGGATCGGGGCGCCGTGGGTGGCGGGGAATCGGGAGGTCACCTGCACGGCACGCACTACCTGCCCTCGCTTCACCGGCCGCATGCTAACCACCATCGGCCCCGAGAAGATGCCGGCGGGGGTGGTGGCTATGTTGGTGATATACATGGCCACGTTGTTGCCGGTCTGTTGGTGACGCAGTGGAATTCCGGCATCGACCATAGCCGTTTCAAAAGAGAAGCTGCAGCCCAGAAGAAAGGAGACCAGGTCGTCCCGCCAGTAGTCTTCGATGGTGTCCACCTCCGCGGTGAACTCGCCGTTCTCATAGATCCGGTACCCGGATGCGTCGGTTCGGATGTCCGCGCCCGGTGAGGTGAGCACCGGCTCAACCTTGCCCGGTTCGATCACTTCCAACAGTGGGCAGGGCTTGGGGTTACGTTGGCAGAAGAGGAGAAAATCGAAGGCCAGGTCCTTGGGGAGAATGGCCAAGTTGGCCTGGACATGGCCGGGCGCCACTCCGGAGGTTATGCCGCGCCAGGCGTTGGAACGTATCTGCTGGCGGACCTCCTGGGCTGAACCGGAGATGGTTTGTATACTCATAACTTCCCTCCCTGATGCCCTCGAACCTCAAGCTTGGCCCGGTACCGCCATGATAGTTGTACCCCAGTTTAGCGTCAATCGCCGCCTTCAGGCCTTGGGCGGTTGCGGGAATTAAAACGCCTGTTTGATATACTTTTCCAGGGAAACTAATACATACGGGAATATTTGGCCGCACTCTTGTATCACCTGTTCGTTCTAGTAAACCATGGAGGGGAGCCCAGCGCGTTGGCGGATACCGTCAATCGTGCCGGTATGTCGTGCCAGGTTGGCATCGAGCTGGAGCAACTCGATGAAAGTGGAGCCCGGCCTCCGGATGCGGTCGTGCTGGACATGTCGTCCCTGGAACACTCAGACGCCCGACGCATGGTCGAAGAGTGCCACGACCGTAAGCTCCCGGTGCTCGCCGCGGTGCCCAGAGATGCGATCACCACCTACGACCCTTCTCTTAATCCCGACGACATGCTGGTCAGCCCGGTTTCCGAGGCTGAACTGACCGCCCGAGTCGAACTGGCGATGTACCGGGTGAGCGGTCCCTCCGGCCCCACGTTACTCAAGGTTGGCGACCTTTCCATAGATCAAGAACGCTATGAAGTCACGGTCGCCGGACGCCGAGTAGCTCTGACCTACAAGGAGTTCCAACTGCTGGTCCTCCTGGCATCGAACCCGGGCAGGGTCTACACCCGTGAGGCACTTCTGAGCCAGATCTGGGGTTACGACTACCTGGGCGGCACCCGCACCGTGGACGTCCATATCCGGCGTCTCCGCTCTAAGGTGGAGTCCCCCGGCCGCTCCTTCGTGGAGACCATCTGGAACGTGGGCTACCGGTTCAAAGCACCGGTTTAGGGGTTGGGCAGCCGGTGTAGCTGGAAATTATGCTCACCGATCCCCGCTCATGGTGAGCTCCGACCAAGGTCGAGAGCCTCGATGGAATCGGACCTGTCGAACCACCGTTTAAGTCAAGACTGTCCTCCATCCCGAACACCACTTGTGCGCGCCCTTCGACGGGCCCAGGACGAACGGATTCTGCGTTTTAACGGTCCAAAAGAATTGCCCCACCGATTGTCATTCCGAGGCGTCGGCCGAGGAATCTCGTTGCTGGGGACAAAGGTTATTGACCAGAGCAATGAGACCCTTTGCTGCCGCTCAGGGTGACAAGCCTGGCGGCAAACCCCCGTTTGCCAAAGTTTTCCAGGTCGGCTAGCATAACTTGTTGCTTGGTATTGGCATCTGAATTTGAAGACGCTGGGACGGGGGAAGAATCGGCTAATGACTATCTATAATTTCGCCGCGGGGCCCGCCACTTTGCCTGCGGCGGTGCTTCAAGAAGCGCAGCGGGACCTGACGGAACTGCCCGGCGTGGGTATGTCTCTGCTGGAGATGAGCCACCGGTCAAAACCGGTGGTCGATATGATCGACCGCGCGGAAGACGACATTCGCCAACTGGCGGGGATTCCGGATAACTACAAGGTCTTGTTCCTGCAAGGCGGGGCGTCGCTTCAGTTCTCCATGGTTCCAATGAACCTCCTGACCCCCAACGGCAAGGCCGATCATATCGTCACCGGAAACTTCGCCAACCTGGCGCTGCAGGACGCCCAAAAAGTCGGCGATATTCGAGTGGCGGGTTCCACCGAAGACAGCAACTTCGACCACGTACCCAGCCAGGATGAACTGGACCTAGACCCCGGCGCGGACTACGTTCACTTCACCGGCAACAACACGATCTACGGGACCGAATGGCCGGCGGAACCGGATGTTGGGGATGTTCCGTTGGTAGCGGACCTGTCGTCCAACATATTTAGCAAGCCCATCGACGCCACAAAGTACGGCCTGATCTACGCGGGCGCTCAGAAGAACCTGGGTGCGGCGGGTGTGACGTTGGTGCTGGTCCGGGATGACCTGCTGGAACGAAGTCCGGAAAGCCTGCCCGCCATGCTCAGCTACAGCGTCCACGCCAAGGGCAAATCGGCCCACAATACGCCGCCCGTATTCTCCATCTACATCCTGGGTCTGGTGGTAAAATGGCTCGCCGAACAAGGCGGACTTGAACACATGGAACACCAGAACCAGGGGAAGGCCAAGGTGCTCTACGACGAGCTCGACTCGTCCGAGTTTTTCCGGGGTCACGCCCACCCCGGACACCGGTCTCCCATGAACGTGACTTTCCGCCTCCCCTGCCCCGAATTGGAAACCCAATTCGCGGGCGAGGCCACCGCAGAAGGGCTGGTTGAGCTGAAGGGGCATCGGTCGGTGGGCGGCATCCGGGCCTCGATCTACAACGCCTTCCCCATGGAAGGGGTGCGGGCCCTGGTGTCATTCATGAAGGAATTCGAACGGACACACGGCTAACGTGGGAACCCTGATCTAAACGAATCGGAGCCTAGTATGACGACCCTTACCCTGGCATCTGGAACATCGGTGGAGATCGACGGTGAACTTTACGAATTCGTCAGAGATGAGGTCGTTCCGGATACTGGCAAAACCGTTGACGAGGTGTTCAGCATTCTCGGCGACCTAGTCGAGCAATTCGGTCCCGAGAACCAAGAACTTTTGGACAAGCGCACGTCGCGGCAGGCGAAGATCGACGGATATTACCAGGCGAAGCGGAAATCGGGCTGGGAGCCCACCGCAGACTCGGCGGCCGCCGACGCCGTAGCGTTGGGCCAGTTCCTCGTCGACGAGGGGCATCTGGAACCGGAGTCTGCGATTTATGTTGGCATGACGACCCCGGAACTCGATTTTGAGATGTCCCAGAACGGCCCCGAGTTGGTCACGCCTGTCAACATTGCCAGCATGGCCGTCGGCGGCGCCAATGCGCGCTGGGGCAGTCTCTATGACGCCTACTTCCTCAGCGACATCAACTCTGAGATCGACCGTGACTCCAGCCGGGCTGAGCGATTGCAGATGGTGGTGGACCGGACCAATGAATACCTGGACAGCCATGTGGCCCAATGGGAGAACGGCGTGGGATTCAACGATCTCGTTGCTTATTTAGTGTCCAAAGACTCAGACGGGAAGTACTCACTTAGAGGCCAAACCAAAGACGGCGCCGAAGCCGGCTTGCAAGACTCCGCCAAGTTCGTGGGATTCAACCTAGAGGGAAACCAGCTCAGCGAGTTCTTCCTGGAAGACAACGGCATGAAGTTGCAGTTCCAACTCTACGAAGGCGGCAAGGTCGACGCCGAGAACGGCCAATTCAAAGACCTGATCGTGGAGTCTGCCGTCACCAACATCGTCGACTTTGAGGACGCCGTAGCCATCGTAGACGCCGAGGATATGGTATTGGCGCTGCGGAACTACCTGGGTCTGATACGGGGCGACCTCCAAGCGCACAGTTCCCGGGGCGCGCTCAAGGCTATTAACCCCGATCTCAGCTACATCGGAGTTGATGGTTCCTCACAGACGGCGAAGGGCACCAGCCTGATGTCCGTTCGCAACGTTTCGCTGCACATGTACACCGACATGGTGAAGGTTGGTGGTGAAGAGATATCCGAGCGGATGCTGGGTGTTTTGCTTACTACGCTGATCGCCACCTCCCACGACAAAGGCTCAGACGGGAGGGGTCCCAATAGCAGGAAGGGCTACGTTTATCAGGTGACGCCCAAACTTCAGACCGCAGAGGAAGTGGGCGAGCAGGTGCGGTTATTCGAAGCCGTGGAAGACCGGTTGAGTTTGCCTAAGAACACCATGCTCATCGGCATCATGAACGAAGAGCTCGGCATGACCCTGCAATTGGCGGAAGCGCTCCGGGTGGCCCAGAGCCGAATATTCTTCACCAACACTGGGTTCTTGGACCGCACCGGGTCCCAGATAAGAGTCCAGACCCAGGCCGGGCCTGTCGACCTGAGGGACGACCTCACCGGGTCCGTATTCAATACCAGCTATGAGCTCCACAACGTGGATGTGAGTCTCCGTGCCGGGGTCCATAGACAAGGGAAGATCGGGAAGGGTATGCAGGTCAGGAACCGGGCCATGGTGGATATGATGGAGAACAAGATCAACCACCCCAAGAGCGGCGGGAACACTGCCTGGGTCCCGGCGCCTAACCCCAGCCATCTGCACTCCATGCACTACCACATGATTGATGTGGACCAGGTCCAACGGACCATGGAAGACTCCCCTTCGCCCAATATATCCAGGCAAGACCTCCTGACATTCCCCGTGTTGGAATCCGGCAAGGTGGCTGATCAGCAGACGAAAGAGACTCTCTTGCTAAGTTATGCCCACAGCATGGTCGCTTACGTGGAGCCTTGGGTGCACCGCGGCATCGGGTGCAGCGGCGTGCCCAACTTCAGCCAGATCGAAGAGATGAAGGACCGCGCCACCGAGCGAATCGACGGCGCAATCATCGCCAACTGGCGGCTGCACGGAGTGGTTAGCCAGACGGAGATCGAAGACGCAATCAAGAAGGCAACCGAGATATTGGACCAGCAGAACCTGGGACAACCCGGCTACGAGCCGATGACCGATACCCCCGAGAAAGTCGCCGGCCTTTTGCAGGAACCGGCCATCTCCGCCGTACTCCAGATCATCGATGACGCCCTGTCATCTCCCAGTGCCTATGTGGAGTCGGCCCTGTTCCGGTACCGCAAGGCAGTGAAAGCCGCCTCCAATCAGTAACGAAAACTAGTCCTAGATGGAATAGAGGAGTTAACCATGGCCGATTACATACCTAGCACCAGGGATTGGGTGAGAGACCAAGTGGAACTGTATGAAGGGAGCGGAGGCACCAACGGGCTAACCCTCAGGGACACGGGCCTGCCGGTGATAATCGTGACCAACACCGGACGGCGGACCGGCGCGGTGCGCAAGACTCCTTTGATGCGAGTGATGGACGGAGATAATTACATCCTCGTGGCATCCCAGGGCGGCGCGCCGAAACACCCGGTGTGGTATCACAACCTCAAGGCACAGCCGAACGTCGAAATCCGCGACGAGACCGTAGTCCGATCGATGCAGGTCCGCGAGATACCCGAATCCCCCGAGAGGGCTCGCCTCTGGGAGATCGCGGTCGCTGCATTCCCTCCCTACCAGGAATACCAGAACAAGACCGACCGCCTGATCCCGGTCTTCGTCACAGAAGCCACCGCCTAACCGAATATTCGGCGCGAAACGATATATCGTCTACTCCAAAGAGGGATTCATGGGTAGTCAGGTCCTGACTCCGGAGGAGTTGCTCCACAGAGCGTCGGGATTGGTCCCGGTGCTCAAGGAAAGAGCGGCTCAGACGGAAGAGATTCGCCGTATCCCCGACGAGTCGGTCCGAGACATGCTGTCGTCAGAGCTGCTTCGAATCTGCGTTCCCCAACGGTTCGGAGGCCTCGATGTAGACTACGGGCTGATGCTAGAGATCGGCGTCCAACTGGGTGCCGGCTGCGCCTCCACGTCCTGGTGTTACTGCATCTGGTCCGCCCACTCCTGGCTCGTCGGTCATTGGCCGCTTGAAGCGCAGAAAGAAGTGTTTGGAGATGGTCCAGACGCTCTATGCTCGAGTTCTCTAAATCCGGGGAAATCAACGTTGGAAAAAAAGCCCGGTGGGTTCCGCGTCTCTGGGCGTTGGGAGTTCTCCAGCGGTTGTGACGCGGCGAGCTGGGTAATGGTGGGCGCCGCCGGCTCCGACGGACAGGTCTGGCTCTTAATGCCGCGCTCCGACTACGAGATCGTTGATACCTGGTTCGTCTCGGGCCTTAAGGGCACCGGCAGCAAAGATATCGTCATCAAAGACGCCTTCGTGCCGCAACACCGGATCGTAAATAGGGACAGGGCCGGGGACCAAGACCTCACGGGATGGGAGATACACCAAAGCAGCCGCTACCGGATGCCGCTGTCGGTGCTGCTGGGATGGGATTTGGTTGCTCCTATGCTCGGCATCGCAGTGGGAATGATCGAAGAGTTCACCGGCTTGCTCACCGGCACCTCCGGGCAGGGAAGGACGGCCGATTCGGAAGGCGTCCAATTGCGTCTTTCACAAGCCTCTGCGGAGGTGGACGCCGCGCTCGCCCTAATGAGAAGCGATCTCAAGGAGATGTTTCAGAAGGCCGGCGCGGGTGAGAGATTCAGCATGTTGGAGCGGGCGCGGTTTCGACGGAATAAGGCCTTCATCGCCCAGCAATGTTTGAACTCAGTCAACCGGCTATTTGAACTAAGCGGCGGCCATGCCATCTTCGAGTCAGGATCCGCTCAGCGCTTTCACCGGGATATGCAGGCGGCGGTCCGTCGCGACGGATTCACCATGGAATTGGGCGGGCTGCAGTACGGCCGTGTTGCCTTGGGGTTAGAGCCTGACGCGAGAATCTAGACCGGCGAACTGTTGGAATCCAGTAACATTCTAGCCATGAACAACTTGAATCTGGGAGACTTCGATGCCGAATGACGATTCACGAATCCTGACCACTCATGTGGGCAGCCTGGTCCGTCCGCAAGAGATCATCGACTTGATGCGGGCCAAGGAATTCACCCATGAATATGACCGGGAAGAACTGGCCGGGAGAGTCCGCAGCGGGGTTGCGGAGGTGGTCCAAAGGCAATTGGCGGAAGGCGTCGATATCCCCAGCGACGGCGAATACGGCAAGTCCGGCTTTTCAGCCTACGTGAACGAACGTCTCGCCGGCTACGTGCCGCGCCCCAAAGACCCCAAACAAGGCGTCCTCCTAAACTGGGGCCGCGACCGGACCATCTTCCGGGATTTCTACCTGGAATACGATCAGACCGCTGAGACCGCCTCGGGCGGGCCGGTGGTGTGTGAGGGACCGATCTCCTATATCGGTCAATCGAACGTCCAAGCGGACATCGACAACTTCAAAGCGGCCCTCTCTGGTACCGGTCATACCGAGGCGTTCATCCCCGCGGTGGCCCCAGGCACCATCGAACTCCAGCGAAAGAACGAGTATTACCCCACCGACGAAGCCTATCTCTTCGCCATCGCCGACGCCATGCACGAGGAATACAAGGCGATAACCGACGCCGGCTTCATCCTCCAGTTGGACGACCCAAGGGTCGTGACTCAGTACGGCATGCCGGACCCTGCGCCGACAATTGAGGAGTACCGAAGATTCGCCGCGTTGCGGGTAGAAGCCATCAACCACGCCCTGAAGGGGATCCCCGAGGACCGTGTGCGCTACCATCTGTGTTGGGGTAGCTGGCACGGCCCCCATGTCACCGACGTGCCCCTCAGGGACATCGTGGATATCATCCTGGGCGTCAACGCAGGCGCTTATTGCGTCGAGGCGGCCAATCCCCGCCACGAGCACGAGTGGCAGGTGTGGGAGAACGTCAAATTGCCCGACGGCAAGAAACTCATCCCCGGTGTGGTGGCCCATACCACCAACCTGGTGGAACATCCGGAGTTGATCGCCTGGCGAATCACGACCTACGCCCGCCTGTTGGGACGTGACAACGTTATGGCCGGGTCCGATTGCGGGTTCTCCCAAGGCGCATTTACCGCCCGGGTCCACCCGTCCATAATGTGGGCCAAGCTCCAGGCATTGACCGAGGGCGCTGCCCTAGCCAGCAAGCAGCTCTGGTCCAAGTAGGGCCGGTTTAGACGAATACCGCGACTGAGGAAGGTGAATGAAATGGCGAATGGACTTGGCTTCATCGACCCGAGTGCGGGCGGTGGGAAGGAGACTATCCTTCTGGCGCCCCGTCCGACCGATCTTTCTGGAAAAGTTGTCGGACTTCTGGACAATACCAAAGAGCAGGCAGACATCATCCTCCAAACCGTGGGCGAAGCTCTGTGCGAACGCTACGGCGTTGAGACTCTGATCATCCGGCGCAAGGAACACTACTCCAAGCCAGCGGCCGCCGAGATCATCGAGGAGATGGCAGGGCAGGTGGACGTCGCGATCGCCGGCCTGGGCGGTTGAGGGTCCTGTACGTTGTGCAGTGTGCACGACACCATCGAGTTCGAAAAACTGGGCATCCCTTCGACGACCATCATCACTGCGGCGTTCAAGAAAGCTGCAGATTTCCAGTTCCGGGGCAATGGAATGGAAGGGCACCCCTATGTGGTGCTGCCCCATCCGGTAAGCAACCTCCAACCGGATAAGATGCGTGAGTTGACGTTACAGTTCGTGGACGAAGTTGCCAGCCATCTCAAAACATAAACTCCGGCATAAATTTCCAGGCGATCGGACCAAAGGAGCGAGCCGTTGAACGAACAGGTTGATGAATTCGAGTTCTTCCTGGAAAAGATCTGGTCCGACGGTTTTCCCGTGGTGACTCCCACCGAGGAACGAATCGCCCGGATCCTCGGTGGTACCAAGCGGGACCCCGAAGAAGTTATCGGCCCCATCCCGCCAGCCATGGAGACCGCCACGGCCCGTGACGTTGCGGTCCACGCGCTCATGGCGGGTTGCCGTCCGGAATACCTGCCTGTTGTAATCGGTGCGGTCGAGCTCATGCTCCGGGACGAGTTCAATGTCAATGGAGTCCAGGGCACGATGCACGGCGTGGCCCCGATGATGATCGTCAGCGGACCATATGCGGCGGAGATCGGCATCCACGGCGGCAACGGCTGCATGGGGCCGGGTTTTCGGGCCAACGCCACTATCGGGCGGGCCATACGGCTCATTTTGACGAACCTCGGCGCGGGCATTCCCGGCGTTTCTTCCATGACTATATTCGGTATGCCATCCCGCTACACCTATTGCCTCGCGGAAAACATGGAGGACAGCCCGTGGGCCAGCCTCGCCGTCTCCAAGGGTTATTCAGCCGACGACGACGTCATTACCATGGCGATGGTGGAGTCGCCCCGCTTCTGTTTCGACGATGTGAGCGACGAGCCCAACCGTCTCCTAAACGGGATCGCGGATACCATGACCGCCATGGGTTCGTGGAACATGCACACCCGCTCCGATATGGTGGTTGCCATGGGGCCGCAGCATGCCGACATCTGCGCCAACGCCGGCATGAGCCGCGCGGATGTCCATGGGCGACTATGTGAGATCGCCGGCCGTAAGGTGGGTGATTTGAAGAATGGCGGCAATTGGCGGCGGGAACGGGCCCTGGAATTCCCGATAGATGTTGACCCCGATGATGACGATTTCTTCATCCCCGCCATCAAAGACCCCGAAGACCTGCAACTTATCGTGGCCGGCGGTTGGGGCCCGTGCACCGCGGTCTGTCATGGCTGGAGCGGCGGAAGCCGGGCCGTGCATGGGAGATACCAGGTCTAACCTTTGAGTTGGCCGCCTAGTTAACGACGGGGCTCCAAGAACGGGCTGTCCGCTGTGTCGACGCAACCGGGTATCTTGTGATCGAAGTAATCGTCGCGCCTTTCATCCAATTCGATGGGTATGCCGAACCGGTCCCCTGAGTACATCAAGTCATTTGGATCGTCCTCGACGCCGGCTGCGTGATCGGAGGCGTAATTGGTTGCACAGGGCGCCACGGCGCCGAATGCGTGGAACAGTTCATGGGCCATGGTTACCGGCTGGTTGACGCAGACGTTCTTGCCGCCTGCTACTCGCTCGAAGAATGAAAACGCATATGACACCGACTCGTGCTCGGTCTGGACTCCGCAGAGCACAGTTTCCGATACCCGGCTGACTGATGGATGCCATACCGCATAGATCTTATTCGGGCCGTTGAGGCCATTGCGGTGCAATTCTTCAATGACCGGCTTCCAAGGCTTCGAGAACCCGGCGAGCTCGGATGCGGACCGTTCCAACCGGATGAACGTGATATCCAGACTCCCATCGGCCTCATCCCAGATTATCCCCCGCCCATGAGTCCTAAGCCGAAGCCAAGCTTGAAGGTCGGCCACGATGCTCTCGATGGCGCCGTTGATATCCCATTGCTCATCCAATGCGCCGGCGGGCACCGCGTAGACTGGATATACCGTTGCACGTTCGGAGTCCGGTGTGTCCACGATGGTCCTGGCCTGGGAGGGCGCCAGCCGGACCACGCCGGTCAAAGTGTTGTTCTCTTCATCCGATTCTACGACCGCGTTGGACTCATCGATATTTATGGTGAAACTCTGGTTTCCCAATAAGACGGGGTTTCCACCCACCGCCACCTTCCAAATGGGGAGCGCGTGGACCTGCACGTCGTCTGGCCCGGAAAGCGGGTCCAAGTCGTAGTAAAACACCCATTGATTGATCTGGTATTCATTCATCTCGATGGAATGCTGTTGCGGCCAGGCTTGGGCCCTTTCGTCGCCGTGATAGGTCACTCCGTAAGCCAGGCAATAGCCCCGCTCCGCGGCGTCATCTTCACGGCCATAGACCACGTTGGATCCGCCGATGACCACCGGGCCCGGCCAGTTTGAATCCGCCGGTGCGTCGGGCCGCAAGTCAAGTAGTTGGAAGTTGAAATCCCGTTCCAAGGCGAATGAGTTGTTCCCACGGTCAACTTCGGGCACGGAACCGTCAGGGTCGAGCACTAGTTCAAGATTGTGTTGTCCTTGGAGCAGAAGATACAGTCCGGGCACATCATTCAGGCTGAGTACCTCGATACTTTCCGAGCCGGGGCCAAGAGAGGCTTCTCCCAACGAAAGACCGGTTTCCCATCCGAGGTTAGGACGATGGCGTAATCCTCCGCCATCGCCGTGCCCCGGTTGGCCCAGGCGACTTTTATCTCCAGCGTTGTTTCATCGTAATCGATCGGCGCCCGCCACCCATCCGGGATCTATACCGAAAGGTCCGCAGCGCCGGTGACTGGTCCCGGCGACGGAATCAAAGCGTGGGGACCGGGTGTGGGAAACTTCGGTTCCGTTGGCTGCCCATTACATCCGATCATCAAGGCCATCAGAAAAACTCCGGTCGCGAAGACGGCAAGATGCCGGATATCGATAATGTGAAATCGGATGACCATTATTGCGGCCAATTCTATCGGCTGGAAAGCCAATTGGCTACGAAACCTGCGCCGGGGCCGTCACAGAGCATATCGGCCGGGTGTGA